>Ga0209458_1000062_pt1 | contig 63716 bp, 72 predicted proteins | sample WorMetLIZAISLAND_FD_187411 | JGI IMG/M metagenome (GOLD analysis project Ga0209458, IMG submission 187411) | Marine gutless worms symbiont microbial communities from Max Planck institute for Marine Microbiology, Germany - Inanidrilus manae... ...
CTCCCGAGCACTCGACGGCGGGGCCGACTTTGTCGTAGAGGTCGTCGGCACGCTCGGCATCGACCAGGCTCATGGCCCCCTTGACCAAGCCCTCACTCTCCAAAAATGCGTCCTCGGCGTGAACGACGACGTCGACGATGGCGTTGCCGATACCGATGACGTCATGCCGGATTTCGGTCATAGCGGGACCTTTCTCAATTGCATTGCCGGGGCGGCGGGCGGCGCAGTATAACCGGCGATGCAGGAGCCTCAAGCGAAGAGGTTAAGGTCAAGGCCATGGGACCTGCCCTAAGGCAATTGGATTCGGAATATCAACTCGTTAACGAAGTATTTTGAATCTCTTTGTTTAATATTCGGGATTAATTGCTGTCATTGCATAAAATTTCCGGTTGACCGGGGCTTTGGAGGGGTATTCTCAGGTTTTTTATTGCGGAAAATCAAAATGTTAAAATCCATTATCAAAGGAATATCTCAATTAAACGACCGGTCAACCCGGAAAATCCTATGGATTTGCATCGGTGTCGCCATCGTCGTGTTTATTTTGCTGTGGTCCGCTGTCGGCTTCCTCCTGACCCACACCTCCCTTTTCCAAACCGGTTGGTTGGAAACGGCGGTCGATGTGCTTGGCGGCCTGGCCACCCTGGTCCTGACGTGGTTCCTGTTCCCTGGCGTCTTGAGCGCGGTCGTCGGCCTGTTTCTCGAAGAGATTGCCGATTGTGTCGAAGCCACGCATTATCCGGCCCTGGAAAAGACCGACGGCCAACCGTTCGCGGCCTCGCTTCTATCGTCGGTCAAGTTCCTGGCCGTGTTCATCGTCCTCAACATACTGATGCTACCGTTTCTCTTGTTCGGGCCGGTTTTCCCTTTTGTTTTCTACGCGGTGAACGGTTATCTTTTGAGCCGGGAGTATTTTGAATTGGTCGCGCTCAGGCGTATGCCTCCGGTCGAAGTCAGTGACATGCGTCGGGTGCACAGGGGCCAGCTCTTCATTACCGGCGTGGTCATCGCGTTTTTCATGACACTGCCCATCATCAATTTGGTGACTCCGGTAATCGCGACGGCGGCCATGGTTCATCTCTTCCAGTCCTGGCGCCGGACCGCGCCGCCGGTAACTGTTTGATTTAGTTGAGAAAAGAGGCTGGCATGTTCAAGAACTGGCATGTTCAAGAAAAAGAAGGGTGACGAGGGATCTGCGGGGTCTGACGACAAGTCCAACCCGGACATCTCGGCTCCACCCCTGAAGCCCTTTTCGAGAAAGGGGACCCACGCACCGGCGAAGCCGCCGACGGCGACGACTTTTCAGCCGGAAGTGCTGCGGCGGGTCTCCGACATTCCGGGCGTGCCGACGCGCCGGGTCGACCGCCACATGGGTGGCGAGGGCGATTCGAAACGTCTGGTCGTCGGCCGTGACATCTGCCTGAGCGGCGAGATCACCGCCTGCGACAAATTGGTGGTCGAGGGTCGGGTCGAGGTCACGCTGTCCAATGCGCGGGCCATCGAGGTCGCGCCGAGCGGGTTCTTCAAGGGAACGGCGGACGTGGAAGAGGCGGATATCAGCGGCCGTTACGATGGCGATCTCGTCGCCCGCGACCGATTGATCGTCCGGGCCGGCGGCCGCATCGCCATCGAATCGGGCGGTGAGATTTCCGGGGACATGCAGACCATCGACAATAGCGATCCGGACGAGGCCTCCACCCAAGACTCCGAATCCGCCGGGGAATGACGCCGAAATCCGCGAAAGGGCTTGGCAATAAGGGAGCGGCGGCCGGTGCCGCGCTGCTTCTTGCCCTGTTCACCGGCGCCTGTCAGACCACCGAAGAATACCGTTCGGCACCGGATTCCCGTTTCGTCAAACAATCGACAACGACCGCCGAGGCACCGCCGCCGGTCGAGGAACAAGTGGTCGAAGAAGCGCGGGTCGAACCGATACCGGAACGGGTTTATCCGGAACCGGAAACCCTGACCTCCATGGACGAAGCGGCATTGGCCGAGCTCCTCGGCCCGCCGGTGGTCCGGCGCCGCGACGCGCCGGCCGAGATTTGGCAGTACCAGGGACCAACCTGTGTGCTCGACCTCTTTCTCTACCAGGACGGCGATAGCGGTCCGCTGACGGTCGACCATTTCGAGACGCGGGCCAAGGGAAACGACGTCCTGACCGATGCCGAGTGCCTCGTCTCCATCATGAAGACCGTGGAGCGCGCCAAGGCCGGATAATATGGGATCAGGGCCGCTAAACGGTCGTTTTTCCCTTGAACCGGCAGAGATCAATCACCGAGCAGTTCTCGCAGAGCGGTTTCCGTGCCTTGCAGGTATAGCGACCGTGCAGGATCAACCAGTGGTGCGCATGGAGCCTGTAAGCGTCGGGGGTGACCTTCTCGAGCTTCTTTTCGACGGCGAGCGGGGTCTTGCCGGGGGCCAAACCGGTGCGGTTGGAGACTCGGTAGATATGGGTGTCGACGGCGATGGTCGGTTCACCGAAGGCGACGTTGCGGACCACATTGGCGGTCTTGCGCCCGACACCCGGCAGGGCCTCCAGGGCCTTCTGGTCATTGGGCACGGAGGAGCCGTATTCGTCGACCAGGATTCGGCTGAGTGCGATGACGTTCTTCGCCTTGGCGTTATAAAGCACGATGGTCTTGATGTAATCGCGAAGCCGCGCCTCGCCGAGAGCGACCATGGCCTCCGGCGTTTTCACCTTATTGAAAAGCGGTCCCGTCGCCTTGTTAACGCCCGTGTCCGTGGCCTGGGCCGAGAGAACCACGGCGACCAGAAGGGTAAAGGTGTTCACATATTGCAGATCGCTCCGGGGTTCCGGGCGTTCGTCCTGAAGGCGCCGGTAGAATTCCTCGATGTCGTCTTTTTTCATGCTGGCCCCTCCCGTTGCGGTCAGGATATTCGGCGACTCGAAGGCGACAAGAGAAATCTTTGGACTTCGCGCCGACCGGGTTTATGTATAGATAACGGATTGACCCAACCTGGTGGTGCTGGACGGGTGTACGAGACCGATAGCGACAAAGTCCATTTTCACGCCGAACTCCGGCCCAACCGGAGCGGCACCATACGCGGTATTCATATTCTGTTCGGGTTCCTGTTGTTCGTCTTCCTGCCGACCGGTGTGATCTTCGTCGTCGTCGGTGCCTGGCCGGTCTTCGGGTTCATGGGCGCCGAGTTGCTGTTGCTCTATGCGGCACTGCGCATCAGCCACAAACGCGGCGGCATGGTTGAGAACATCTGGATGACGGAGCGCAAAGTCACCGTCGAACGGGTCGATCACTGGGGCGGGCGCCGGCAATGGTCTTTCCAACCGCAGTGGCTAAGGGTCGAAGTGGCGGCGAGATCGGGCCGGGGATCCTGTCTCAGATTGCGCTCTCATGGCAGGACCGTGTCCATCGGCGCCTTCCTGACCGCCGAGGAACAGGACGAAGTGGCCAATGCCCTGCGCGACGCGCTTACCGGCTTCGGGCCGCGAACCGCCTGACGCCCTTCTTCCAGGCACGGGTTTCAGGAAAACCCAAGGATGTCCCGCATCGTGTAAAAACCGTTGGCGCGGCCGGCCGTCCACAGGGTTGCATGTAGCGCACCAGCGGCGAAGACGGCGCGCGAGGCCGCTTTGTGGGTCAGTTCGATGCGCTCCTGTTCGGAGGCAAACATCACAGTATGGTCACCGATGACACCGCCGCCACGGAGCGTGGCAAAACCGATGTCGCCGGTCGCCCGCGCCCCGGTGATGCCGTCGCGCACCCGTTGGGCGACATCATCGATGTCAACCTTGCGGCCGGCCGCCGCCGCCTCGCCCAGGGCCAACGCGGTTCCGGACGGCGCATCGACTTTATGGCGGTGATGCATCTCGAGGATCTCGATGTCGAAATCACCGCCGAGGAGGCCGGCCACCTGTTCTGTCAGGCCCAGGAGCAGGTTGACACCGACGGAGAAATTGGCCGCCTGAACAATGACGGTGCGTTCGGCGGCGGTTTTCAGTTTCGAAAAATCATCATCCGTCAATCCAGTGGTGCCAACGGTCAGGGCGGTTCCGGTTTCGGCGGCAAGCGCCGCGTGCGCGACCGACGCCGCCGGCGTCGTAAAGTCGATTACCGCATCAGATGCCTCGAACAGGTCTGCAGCATCCTCGACGATCGCCGCGCCGGACGGCTCGCAACCGGCGAGGGCCGTGGGGTCCTGGCCGATATGGGGGCTGCCCGGCGGTTCCGTACCACCGGCCAAGGTCGCCTTGTCCGAATTCTGGATCTCCGACACCAGCATCCGCCCCATGCGGCCGGCGCATCCGACGACTCCGATTTTCACCACCGTTCTCCCCCAATGGACACCGTGCCGATGCCATCAATAAGGAACCGCCGGTCAGTTTTCCAGAAAAGAAAACCGAGGCCGCGCAAATCCGGGTCACGCTTTTCGTCATGAGACGGTTCAATCCGCGTGGTGCTCCGTGGTAACGTTGCGCCATAATGACAAAACCGTTTTCGGAAGGGGGGAAGCGACGGCCATGTTCATTCACGCCCTGAGCGATACGCAGAAGAAAGCGTTTTTCGATCTCGCCAACCAAATGATTCTGGCCGACGATATCGTCGCCGATGAAGAGGTCTCCTATTTGAACCGGCTCTACTGGGAAGCCGGTCTGATCGAACGATTGGGACCCGGTGATGGCGGCGAGGAGGCGGCGCTGAATGCCTTTACCAACGATAGGGCGGCCCAGTTGATCTGCATCGCAGAGCTCCTGACCATCACCATCATCGACGGAAAGTACCACCACCCGGAGGATGCCTACGCCAATGCCCTCATCGGGCGGTTCGATATCCCGCCGGAGGACCATGACGCCGTCAACCGGATCGCCGAACATATCGCCGGTGCCATCACCGGTATGAAGAACCTGACCAGTTAATTCGTAGAGATTCCATAAGAAACGGCCCCCGGAAGAGCGAGAAATCCGGGGGCCGCTTTCTGCCGGTAGGGCGTCCGGCATGCGAATGAACATGCCTTACAGATAGCGAATGTGGCAGGCCAACGATTTCTCGGCCTCCCAGCGCCGGTCTTCCGTGATGCCGATGTCAGCCCGGAGCTCAGGTGACAACCCGGCCAGAGCGCGCCTGCTGATCGCCTCGCAGCGGGCCGCGCGCCATACTTCCAAGACATTGGTGACGACGCGCCGGATGGTGAAGACGAATCCGGGGGTCCGCCAACGAATGGCCGATACCGGGACGTGACGCCAGTTGGTGAGGGTTGGGGCGAATGACATGGCCGGTCTCCTAAGACAGAGTAATGCTATTCCTAATGAAGGTCGCGTGAGCGCCGTTGTATATAGATTTATCTATTGTCTTGAACGACCACAAACGATAGTTTCTCATCGGATGCATTAGAAAATTTAGGCCATATAAAAACCGGACTATTACCCCTGAATGCGCTACGTGCCTTCGAGGCGGCGGCCCGTCACAAGAGCTTCGTCAAGGCTGCCGACGAGCTCAACGTGACGCCGGCGGCGGTCAGCCATCAGGTCAAGGGTTTGGAGGACACGCTCGGCGTGACACTATTCCAGCGGCTGCCCCGCGGTCTCGAGATCACCAAGCCCGGTTCGGTGGCAAGGCCGCTGTTAACGGAAGGGCTGGCCAAGCTGACCGAAGCCGTGGAGCGCATGCGCGAGACGGAGGAAGCCGGTCCGATGACGGTCAGCACAGCCGTCTCCTTCGGTGTTTGGTTGGTGCCCCGCCTCGACGAATTCCGCGAGCTCTGTCCGGAGATCGATCTCCTGCTCGACGTTTCGGACCGGGTCGTCGATTTCGACCGTGACGGCGTCGACGCCGCCATTCGGTTCGGCAACGGCAACTATCCAGGCATGTTCGTCGAGCCCTTGCCGCGCGAGCGGGAGTATCCCGTGTGCAGCCCTGAGCTCCTCGACGGACCGTACCCGCTGCGCACGCCGGAGGATCTGGTTCACCATCGCCTGATCCACATCGATTGGTGGGGAGAGGAGGAGCCGTGGCCGACCTGGAAAATGTGGCTGAGCGCCGCCGGCATCGAAAATGTCGATTACAAGAAAGGCCCGCGCTTCAAACAGTCACTGACGGCGCTGCAGGCGGCGAAGGCGGGCCAGGGTGTTGCGCTGGCGAGCACGTTGTTGGCATCGGACGACCTCAAGGCCGGGCGCCTGGTGCGTCCTTTCGACCTCAGCGTCGCGGCGCCGGACGAGTTCGGCCTGTTCTTCGTCTGCCCGGAACGTAATGTCGAAAAACCGAAGGTCGCTGCCTTCCGCCAGTGGATCAAGAAGGTGACCGAAGACGCGTTCGCCGGTGATTAGGGGCGCCTTATGGATATGAACCTTTAATCGACGCTCATCGCCAGCGTGCGGCTGATGTGGGTCATCGACCAGCCACTCTCGGCCCGCCAGGTATTGAAGGCGACCTGGACCGCGGCCAGGTCACGCTTCGACTTCGGCATCTTGTCGACAATGCCGGCCGCAATCAGGGCCCGGTAGACATCGTTCGACAGGACAAACGAATCCCTGCCCATGAAGCGCAAAAACATCTGGCCTGTGTTCCCGCCCAAGCGTTTGCCGCGTTTCTTAAGCATGTCGAGCAAGCCGCAGAAATCCTCGTCCGGCCAGTCGGCGAAACACGCCGCCGCCGACCCGTATTCATCGGCCAATTCGAGCAGCAAACCTGCGTTATGCGGTACCGTGGCGATCTTCTGTCCATTGCGGATGATCCGCTCGTCGGACACCAGCCGGTCCAAGTCGTCGTCTGAGAGATAAGCAAGCCGTTTCGGGTCGAAACCGGCAAAAGCCGCCTCGAACCCGTCCCACTTGTTGTCGATCACCTTCCAAACGAAACCGGCCTGAAAGATGCGTTTGGTCATGCCAGCGAGCCAGCGGTGATCCGGGATTTTTCTGAGTTCTTCCGGCGATTTTACTCGCGGTAGGAAGTCCGACAAGGCCGCGGCGTCGCCCTTGCGGGTTTCGGCGCGTTCGCGGATTTCGGCAAAGCGTGTCATCGTTCACCTCCCGACCCCTGTTTCGCGGAACACTAGCCCAATCAACTGCCGCGACAATTCAAGATGGGGTGAGGGACGTTCGCATCTTGTGCCTTCAGTCGCGGGCCGGTTTTTCTATCTGCCGTGCGCGCCGCCGATCATCGCGCGTGGCGCGGGCGATGTGAACGACAGCACCGAAGCCCCAACTGATGCCGCAGACGATCGCAAGGCCGGCAATCTCCAGGAACAGGCGGTTGGCGACGGCAATCAAATGTTCGAGATCGCCCGTCGACCAGGTCCAGACGACGGTGGCGAGATGCAGGATTGCGTAGAGGCCGATCAGGGCCCAGGCGACGCGGCGCCACCGGCCCTTCAACCATGACAGCATGCCGGCCGACAGATAGGCCAGCACGATGGCGGTGATTATGGCGGGAAAGATCGCCTCCATGTCCCGCACCTGGCCTTTCAGCACATTGACCGAACCGAACGGCGGCGCGAACGCCATGCCGCAAACGGCCTATTCCTTGAGGTCCTCCCACAGATCCTTGACCTTATCGAAGAAGCCGTGTGATTGCGGGCTGGTCTGGTCGGTCGGGCTCTCCTTCTCGAATTCCTCAAGCAGTTCCTTCTGGCGCTTCGAGAGATTGACCGGCGTTTCGACCATGGCCTGGACGAACATGTCGCCGCAGGCCTTGGAGCGCAGAATGGTCATGCCCTTGCCCTTGAGGCGGAACTGGTGGCCGGTCGGCGTGCCGGACGGGATGGTGATGCGCGCCAGCTTGCCCTCGACCGTCGGTACTTCGATGGTACCACCCAAGGCGGCGCGGGTCATCGGGATCGGTACACGGCAATAGATGTCGGCGCCGTCGCGCTGGAAAAAGCGATGCGGCGCTACCGTGAGGAAGATGTAAAGATCGCCGGCGGGCGCGCCCCTCAAGCCTGCCTCGCCCTCGCCAGCAAGCCGGATACGTGTGCCATCCTCGACGCCGGCCGGGATGTTGACGCTGAGCTTCTTCTCCTTCTGCACGCGCCCCGAGCCGGCGCAGGTGCGGCACGGGTCCTTGATGGTCTCGCCGGTTCCCTGGCAGGTCGGGCAGGTTCGTTCGACCGTGAAGAAACCCTGCTGCGAACGCACCCGGCCGTGGCCGTGGCAGGTCCCGCAAGTGACCGGTTTGGCGCCGCCCTCGGCACCGGTGCCATGACACGCCTCGCAGCCGACCGAGGTCGGCACCCGGATATCGGTCTGCTTACCCTCGAAGGCACTTTCCAGGGTGACTTCCATATTGAAGCGGAGATCGGCGCCCTTGTCGGGGCGCCCGCCGCCGCCGCGACGGCCCCCACTCATACCGAACTCGCCGAACATCTCGTCGAAGATATCGGCGAAACCGGACGCAAAACCGCCACCGAAACCGCCGGGCCCACCGGGGCCGCCCTGCTCGAAGGCGGCGTGACCGAAGCGGTCGTAAGCGGCTCGTTTTTCATCGTCCTTGAGGACTTCGTAGGCCTCGTTGACCTCCTTGAACTGCTGTTCGGCCTTGGCATCGTCCGGATTGCGGTCCGGATGGTATTTCATGGCGAGCTTGCGGTAGGCCTTCTTGATGGCATCCGCATCGGCACCGCGGTCGACGCCGAGGGTATCGTAATAATCCTGTTTCGCCATGGGACGCGACCTATCGGTTTACGAAGGCGCCGGAAAGACCAGAGGCCGGCAGGGCGGACGGCAGGATCACCTTGGCAACGCCCGCATCCGGCCCGGCCATGCCCGGATCAGTCTTTCTTTTCCTGGTCAGGGTCGACTTCCTCGAAGTCGGCATCGACGACCGTTGCGTCGTCACCGGCCTGGGAAGTCTCCGGCCCCTCGCCGGCGGTCGGATCCATGTCGGGCATGTCGCCGCCTTCGGCTTGGGCCGCCTTGTACATGGCTTCGCCCAGTTTCATCGACACCTCTGAGAGCGCTTCGGTCTTCGCCTTGATATCGTCGGTGTCCTCACCTTCGAGAGATTCCTTAAGAGCGGCAACGGCGTCCTCGATCGCCTTCTTGTCTTCGTCGGGAACCTTGTCGCCGTATTCTTTGAGGTTTATCTCGGAGGCGTGGATCAACGAATCGGCGGTATTGCGGATCTCGACCATCTCGCGCCGCTTCTTGTCGTCATCGGCGTGCTGCTCGGCCTCGTTGACCATGCGGTCGATATCATCGTCCGAAAGGCCGCCGGAGGCTTGGATACGGATCTGCTGCTCCTTGCCCGTCGCCTTGTCCTTGGCCGACACGTTGACGATGCCGTTGGCGTCGATATCGAAGGTCACCTCGATCTGCGGCATTCCGCGCACGGCCGGCGGAATACCGACCAGGTCGAACTGCCCTAGGATTTTATTGTCGGCGGCCATTTCGCGCTCGCCCTGGAAAACCCGGATGGTGACCGCGGTCTGGTTGTCCTCGGCGGTCGAGAAGACCTGGCTCTTGCGGGTCGGAATCGTGGTGTTGCGGTCGATCAGGCGCGTGAACACGCCGCCGAGCGTCTCGATCCCCAGTGACAGCGGTGTCACGTCGAGGAGCAGGACATCCTTGACGTCACCTTTTAGAACGCCGCCTTGGATGGCGGCGCCGATGGCAACGACCTCGTCCGGATTGACCCCTTTGTGGGGCTCGCGGCCGAAGAAGGACTGAACCGTTTCCTGAACCTTGGGCATGCGGGTCATGCCGCCGACGAGGATGACCTCGTCGATCTCGCCGGCATTCAAACCGGCGTCTTTCAACGCCCGTTTGCAGGGCTCGACCGTACGCTCGACCAGATCCTCGACCAAAGCTTCCAGTTTGGCCCGGGTCAGCTTGATGTTGAGGTGCTTGGGACCGGACTGGTCGGCGGTGATGAACGGCAGGTTGACTTCCGTCTGCATGGCGCTCGACAGTTCGATCTTGGCCTTTTCAGCGGCCTCCTTGAGGCGCTGCAGGGCCAGATTATCGTCGCGCAGGTCGATCGTGTTCTCTTTTTTGAACTCGTCCGCCAGATAATCGACGATACGGATGTCGAAATCCTCACCGCCCAGGAAGGTGTCGCCATTGGTCGACTTCACCTCGAAGACACCGTCACCGATCTCGAGAATAGAGATGTCGAAGGTACCGCCGCCGAGGTCGTAGACGGCGATGGTTCCGGTCTCTTTCTTTTCGAGACCGTAGGCGAGCGCCGCGGCCGTCGGCTCGTTGATGATGCGAAGCACCTCGAGACCGGCGATCTTGCCAGCGTCCTTGGTTGCCTGACGCTGCGAATCGTTGAAGTAGGCGGGCACCGTGATCACGGCCTGGGTGACGTCCTCGCCCAGGTAGCTTTCCGCCGTCTCCTTCATCTTCTGCAGGATGAAGGCGCTGACCTGACTCGGGGAGTATTTTTTGCCACCGCCCTCGACCCAAGCGTCGCCGTTGTCGCCCTTGACGATGCTGTAGGGGACCAGCTTCTGGTCCTTTTTCGTGATCGGATCGTCGAATCGGCGTCCGATCAGGCGCTTGATGGCGAATAGGGTGTTTTCCGGGTTGGTGACAGCCTGACGTTTGGCCGGTTGGCCGACGAGACGCTCGTCGTCCGTGAATGCGACCATGGACGGCGTCGTACGCGCGCCTTCGGCGTTCTCGATGACCTTGGCATCCTTGCCGTCCATAATGGAGAGGCAGGAATTGGTGGTGCCGAGGTCGATACCGATAACCTTGCTCATTTGATCCTCGTTGTTTGCGGCAGACCTTCCGGGGCCCCATGGGGCACCCCGTGAATCCCCTTCGGTTTTAATCCATCAACCCGACTTCGCGGGTTGCGCGCGATATATAGGCCGACGACTCCGATCCCGCAACACTCTCGGGCCTGGAATCAAAGGCATTCGGGCTCATCGGGCGGGGCCCATTTAAAGTTCTTCGTCGAGTGTCGAGCCGGCTTCTCCGCCGCGTTGTTCGTAAGCCGCCTGGCCTTCGCGGACCTGGGCCTCGACGGCAGCGTCCTCGTCGTCCGCAGCCTCGGCTGGGGCCTCTTTCGGGCCGCCCTTGGTGACGGCGACCTTGGCCGCGCGAAGCGTGCGATCATGAAGCATATAGCCGACCTCCAGGACCTGAGCGACGGTGCCGGCCGGGGTTTCCTTGTCGTCGATCTCGAACATCGCCTCGTGGCGCATGGGATCGAAGCGATGGCCCAGGGCCTCGATCGGTCTGATGCCGAAGCGCTCGAGGCTGCTCAGCAGTTCCCGGTTCACCATTTCGACACCGACGGCGATGTTTTCCAGCGCCGGATCCTGGGCCCGGGTATCGGGGTCGATGCTGTGTAACGCGCGACCCAGATTGTCGGCGACCTTCAACATCTGTTCGGCAAAGGATTTCAGGGAGTATTTGGCCGCATCCTCACGGTCGCGGGCGGCGCGGCGGCGCACGTTCTCGGTTTCCGCCATGGCGCGCAGCAGCTTGTCGTTGAGATCCGAGGCCTTGGCCTCGAGGATCTCGATGCGCTCCTGCGGATCGGCCTCGACCTCTGTCTCTTCCTCGACCTCGTCAACGGTTTCCGGCGCCGGTTGGGTTTCGTCTTCTGGCGGCGTGGTTTCAGCCGTCAGCTCCGCATCGGCGACCAATGTTTCGCCTTCGGCGTCAACCGGTTCGGTCCCGTCGGCCGGAGCCTCGGATTTGGTGGGCGCAGATTGTTCGTTTTTCGGTTCGTTCTCAGACATGGTTCCTGTCGGTTCGGTCTAAAATGTTCTCATATTTGAAAGGCCTAGCCGATGACGCGGCCGATCAGTTTCGCCGTGTAATCGACCATCGGAATAATCCGCGCATAGTTCATGCGCGTCGGTCCGATGATGCCGATGGCCCCGATCACCCGTTCATCGCTGTCCTTGAATGATTCGACGATCATGGAACATCCAGCGACGTTGAACAGGTCTTTGTCGGCGCCGATAAATATCTGTACGCCTTCCGCCGCATCCGCAAGGGACAAAAGCTTAAGCATCTGCTCCTTAGTCTCAAGCGCCTCGAAAAGACCGCGGATCTGCTCCAGATCGGCGGTCCCGGTAACGTCGTCGAGAAGGTTGGCCTGGCCGCGGACGATGAGCGATCCATCACCGTCGTTGGCACCGCCGCCGGCCCAGGTGGCAAGGCCACTTTCGACAACCTTGCGGGTCAACTCATCAAGCCGGGCCCGATGGTCCTCGAGGTCCGCCATGATCTCGTCGTAGGCCTGATCGAGGGTGCGCCCGACCAGCCGGGCGCTGAGGAAGTTGGTCGCCTGAACCAGGGCCGAGGCCGGTACCCCCTCCGGTAGGCGGAGAATACGGTTCTCGACAACTCCGGTCTCGGTGACCAGGACGACCAACGCGCGGCCCGGATTGAGGTTGACGAATTCGATGTGCTTGAGAGGGCTCTCGGATTTTGGCGCGAAGACCATACTGGCACAGCCGCTGAGCCCGGACAGCGTCGCCGTCGCGTCGGCCAACAGCGAATCAACGCTATGGGCCGTTCCAGCGCACTGCTCCTCGATGCGCTCGCGTTCCCCTTGCGGCAAGTTGCCGACCTCGAGGAAACCGTCGATGAAAAGGCGCAAGCCGGCCTCCGTCGGCAACCGGCCGGCCGATGTATGCGGCGCGAACAATAGGCCCAAATCCTCGAGATCGGCCATGACGTTGCGGATTGTCGCCGGCGAGACGTCGATGCCCGGCCGCCGCGACAAAGTGCGCGAGCCGACAGGATCGCCGGTCTTCAGGTAGCTGTCGACGATCTCTCTAAAGATCTCTCGGGAACGTTCATTAAACTCGGAAATCATGCCGTCGTCCGTTTCCGGATGCCGCGTGCCTGGAATTTAGGCGGGCCCAGGCCCGCCGTCAACGCGAAGACCGGGCGCCGGTGCCCAGCGGTCCCTTCATCGCGTCCCAATTGAGCCCGGCCTTTACCTTGTGACGGCGCCGGGCTAGCTTGCCGGCGCGCCGTTTGCGACGGCGCCAAGGGACTTGAGGGAGACCGACATGAGACCATCGGGCCGGGCCGCCGACCAGATGCGGGATGTGATCTTGGAGCCGGATTTCTCCAAACATGCGGAGGGGTCGTGCCTGGCGCGGTTCGGCGATACCCACGTTTTGTGCACGGCGACCGTCGAGCAGCGGGTACCGCCGTGGATGCGCGATTCGGGGCGTGGCTGGGTGACTGCCGAATACGGCATGCTGCCGCGTTCGACCAACACGCGCACCGACCGCGAAGCAGCGCGGGGCAAACAGTCCGGGCGCACCCAGGAAATCCAGCGTCTGATCGGGCGCAGCCTGCGTGCCGTCACCAACCTGGAGGCCCTGGGCGAGATTCAGGTGCGTGTCGATTGCGACGTCATTCAGGCCGACGGCGGCACCCGCACGGCCTCGATCACCGGCGCTTATGTGGCGCTCCATCGTGCCTTCGAGCGTTGTGTGGAATTGGGTGTTATTGACACGATCCCGCTGACCGACACCGTCGCCGCCGTTTCCTGCGGTCTCTACGAAGGCGTGCCAGTTCTCGATCTTGATTACCAGGAAGATTCGAACGCCGGTGCCGATGCCAATTTCGTGCTGACCGGATCGGGCGGCATCGTCGAAATCCAGGGAACGGCAGAAGACGAGCCTTTTTCAGCCGACCAGTTCAGCCAACTGATGGACCTGGCCCTTAAGGGCGTCGACGAACTGGTCGCGGTCCAGAAAAAGACTCTGGGCACGGATTGAACCGGCATGACCCGGATGTTCCGTGACCCGATGCTAGTCATCGCCAGCCATAATCCGGGTAAGGTCCGGGAAATCGGAGACCTGCTCGGGCCCTTTGGAACTCGGGTTTTTTCCGCAAGTGAAATGAACTTGCCGGAACCCATCGAGGATGGCGACACTTTCATAGCCAACGCCGAGATCAAGGCGCTGGCGGCAGCGACGGCCGCCGCCTTGCCGGCCCTTTCCGACGATTCGGGTCTAGTCGTTCCCGCCCTCGACGGCCAGCCCGGTATCTTCTCGGCCCGCTGGGCCGGACCCGGCAAGGATTTCAACGTCGCCATGGAGCGGGTCGAAAAGGAACTTGACGGGCATTCGGACCGCCGTGCGTATTTCGCCTGTGCCTTGAGCCTAGCCTGGCCCGACGGGCATTGCGAAACCTTCGAAGGAAGGGTCGATGGGGTCCTTGTCTGGCCGCCGCGTGGGGGCAAGGGATTCGGATATGATCCCATATTCCAACCGGACGGTTATGACATCACTTTCGGCGAGTTCGAGCCGGTAGCGAAACATCAAATCAGCCACCGGGCCGACGCCTTCCGGCAACTGGTCACAGCCTGTTTCGAGGAGCGATGAGACGCTCATGGCCGGTGTCATCGTCGTCAGGCAGGCCATACCGGCGGACGCCGATGCGATTGCTGAGGTTTACTGCCGAAGTTGGCAGGAGACCTATGCGGGCCTGCTTCCGAATACCCTGATCGGCGAGGTCGCGAACCTGGAGGATGCCCGCCGACAATGGCGCAAGCGACTCGAACCGAGGCGCGGCGGCCATGCCGCAATTGCCGAGATCCCGCACGGCCCGGTCGTTGGTTTCGCCACCGGCGGCGCCATCCGCGACCTCCTGCTCGACTATGACGCGGAACTGACGGCGCTCTATCTGTTGCGCCACCATCACGGACACGGCGTCGGGCGGCGGCTTATGCGTTCGGTTATGGCCGGATTGGCCGATGACGAATTTCAGTCCATGGTCGCCCTTGTGCTAACCTCCAACGCGGCGACCGCATTTTACCGCGCCATGGGCGGCAAGGAGGTCGTGCGTCAGAACCGGGAATTTCGCGGTGTCATGGTCGACGAAACGGTCTTTGGCTGGAGCCTGAACGGCCGATGAGCGAACCTATTGCGCTCTACGTGCATTGGCCGTTCTGTCTTTCCAAATGCCCCTACTGCGATTTCAACTCCCATGTCGCCGGTGCAGTCGATCAGAACCGATGGCGCCGCGCACTGATGGCCGAACTGGCGGCCACGGCTGCAGAGACCGGAACGCGGCATCTCGTTAGCATCTTCTTCGGTGGCGGCACACCATCTCTCATGGACCCCGGCACGGCCGCCTCGGTTGTCGAGATGGCCCGCTCCTTGTGGCCGCCGGTGGGCGATCTCGAGGTGACCCTCGAGGCCAATCCGACCCCGGTCGAGGCTTCTCGGTTCGCGGACTACGCGGCAGCCGGCGTCAACCGGTTGTCCTTGGGCGTCCAGAGTTTCGATGACGAAGCCCTGTCTTTCCTTGGCCGCGAGCATCGGGCGGCGGCGGCGAGACGGGCTATCGAAACGGCACGCCGGGCCTTCCCGCGCTATTCCTTCGACCTCATATACGCCCGGCCTGGGCAATCGGCGAAGGCGTGGCGGCGCGAGCTCACCGACGCCCTGAGCTGCGCCGGCGGTCATCTCTCGCTTTACCAATTGACCATCGAGCCGGGCACGCCATTCTTTCGGGACCGGGTCGCGGCTTGCCGCGACGACCTCGGAGCCGAACTCTACGAGATATCTCAGGAGATGGCGGCGGCGGCCGGTCTGCCGGCGTACGAGATCTCCAACCATGCACGACCGGGCGAGTCCTGCCGCCACAACGTCGCCTGCTGGCTCGGCGTCGATTACGCCGGGATCGGTCCCGGCGCCCACGGCCGCCTGACCGACGAAAAGGGCACCCAGGCCCTTCATCGCAAGGCCGGTCCGGAGGCGTGGCTAACCGCCGTCGAAAACCGTCAGCACGGGACCGCCAAGCGTATCCGCCTTTCCGCCGCCGCCAGGGGCGAGGAATTGTTGTTGAGTGGCTTGCGTCTCACCGAGGGCATCGATGCCGCCGTCTTCCGGCGCCGCGCCGGTATCCCCTTGGGATCGCTGATCGATCCCGGCGCCGTAGACCGGCTGGTCGAGGGCGGGTTCCTGATCGACCGCGCCGACGGCATTACCGCGACACCTTCCGGTCTACTGCGGCTGAACGCGGTCCTGTCGACGCTCCTCGTACCGGTAGCCGAGAGCGGTCAATCCGTGTAGTCTCCCCGCCAGATAAAGAAAAGGGGCGCAGGAATTGATGCCACGCCCTTCTCGGGAGAACGACGTCATGTGCCAGATTTTTGCCGGCCAGGATCCGGCCAATTATGCCTTAGAGACGCGTTCACTGCGCCTGATGGGGCATTCAACAAGCGTTCGTCTCGAGGCCAAGTTTTGGTTGGTCATCGAGGAGATCGCCGCCGCCCAGGACATGTCTGTCACCAAATTCCTCTCGCAGCTCTACGAGGAGGCGCTCGACCTGCATGGCGATGTGCCCAATTTCGCCTCGCTGCTGCGCTGCTCGTGCCTGAATTTCCTGGAGGCCGAGTTCGACCACACCCGGCTGGCCGAGGAAGCGAAGGTGACGGCCGCTTGACCCTCCGGCACGAAACCGTCACCGGTTCCACCGTGGTATACGGATAACACCCTTGCCCGGCGGCGCGGCGCTACACTGGGCTGCCACAGACGCCCAAACCGACAAATGGGAAGGAGACCGGAATGGCCAAAGCCATACACACCATGGTGCGGGTCCTCGATGAGGAGCGATCCGTTGCGTTCTACAAACAGGCCTTCGGCCTCGAGGTCAAAGATCGATATCCCTTCGACGGCTTTACATTGGTCTACCTGAAGAATGCGGAAAACGATTTCGAGATCGAACTGACCGTCAACCACGACCAGACGGAGGCCTACAGCCACGGATCGGGATACGGCCATCTCGCCGTATCGGTCGACGATGTCGACCATGAACATCGGCGGATCGATGGTCTCGGCCTTGAGCCGACGCCGGTCAAGGAATTTCATCGGGACGGTGCCCTGATGGCCAAGTTCTTTTTTGTCCAGGACCCGGACGGATACAAGGTCGAGGTCCTGCAGCGCCACGGCCGCTACACCTAGGCTCAAATGCGGCGTTTGGCGCCAAGGAAGCTGGTGTCGTCGTCGACCTTTGGAAGATCGTCGGCGAGCGCTGGGTTACGGCAGTTGTCGATGTCGACAGCCCCGACACCCTCAATTGGGCCCTCTACGACCTGCCGATCATGCGGAAGTTGGGTCAGCGCGTGATCGTCTAGGCCAAGTCGATCCGGCCTTTCGGGGACGTCGCCGCCGGCGCCAAATCGCGCCAGCTTGCTTAACCCGTGCCACAGCGCTTTCGGGCGCCGCCGGCTATTCTGCCGGGTCAGTTGATGGCCGCCTGAAAGGTATCCGGGGCGCGGCTGATCACTTTGTTTGTGTTGCGCCCGACCTGAAGGATGGCGAGGCCACGCTCGGAAGCGCCGTCGGCGCGGAAACGGAAGACGCCGTCGCGGCCCCAGTAACCGCTCGGGTTGGTCAAGGCGGCGGCCGTGAAATCGGGACCGCCCTCGGAGCGCGCGAGGACGGCGACCAGGGCGGCCGCGTCGTAGGCCATGGTGACGAGCCGCGGCGGAACGGCAACGTAAAATTCGCGGTATTGTTTCACGAAATCCGTCCGCGCCGACGGCGGCGGCGCGGCAAACCAAGCGCCTACCAGCGCCGGCTCCTTGCCGAGGCCGGGAACGTCCCAATCTCCGGTGCCGAGCATACGCACCTTGGCCGGGTCGATGTCGTAGAACGGCAGCAGCGCGGCCACCGATTGCAGGCGTTCGCCGCCATCCGCGACGAGCAGGGCCTCGAATGGCAAGTCGCCTAGGGTCTGCAGGTTTTCCAAACGTTTCAGGGCCAACTTCGAAAGCTCATCGTCCTTGGCTTCCAGCTCCTGGCGTTGTTCGAGCATCGCCTTTCGCCGGTAGTCATAGTCGGCAAGGATACGGACCGGCTCGGTAAATTCCTGGGCATAAGGATCGTAAAAGGTAACCTGAACGAGGTCGGCGCCGAGGCGGGTTAGGGTTTGTCGGTAGGCGTCGACGACGCGGCGACCATAGGTGTTGTCCGGCGCCAGGGCGGCGAAGCGGCTGATTCCCTTCGTAAAGGCGAAGCGGGTCACCCGTTGGATCTGGGCGGCCGGCAGGAAACCGAGCGAATAGACACCGTCACCGAACACCGAGCGGTCGTTGGAAAAGGTGATCACCGGCACGTTCGCCGCCCGCGCCGCAGGCGCCACGGCCACCGCCGAGCGGGCGAGCAGCGGGCCGAGAATGATCGAGGCCCCGTCGCCGATGGCCAACTGGGCAGCGACGGCCGCGCCGTCAGCTGTGCCCCCAGTGTCGTTCGGCAAAAGTTCGAGGCGCTGATCGGCGAAGTCGAACAGCGCCAACTGGACAGCATTCAACATGGCCTGCCCGACCTGGGCGTTACGCCCGCTCAATGGCAATAGCAGGCCGACCCGGACCGTGTCCGAGGTCGCCGGCGGCGGCACAGTGGAACGCAGTGGTTCTTGTGGCGCGGCGATCTCCGGCCGTCTCTCGAGATAAGGCAGAAATGACGGCAACTTCAGCGGCTCCACGGCGGTTGTTGCTGCGGATTGTTGTGGGGCCGCCGCGGCTGGTGCACGTGTCGGCAGGCGCGGGCCGGCAACGGGCGGCAGGTCGTGTGAGCGCGGCGGCCGGTCGATGGTCGGGGTGGATGCGGAAGATGCTTTCGGTGGCGAGGCGACTTGAACGGGGCCTTGGATTAGCGGAGACTGGCACCCGGCGATGACCAGTCCGGCGCCGGTGAGCGCGGCGAAAAGGAAACGTCGGTTCTTGCAATATGGCCAAAAGCCGAACATCAAATTCCCATCCCGCGTTACCTACCGGAGACCGACAGCCGGCGGGAGCAAAGCCTAATGACGCAGCCGCCGCCTGTAAACCGTCCGACGCCACAGACTTGACCGGCCTCCTCGTCGTCGCCACGCCGATCGGAAATCTCTCCGACATCACGCTCCGGGCGCTGAGGGTGCTCGCCGGAGTCGACCTCGTGCTGTGCGAGGATACCCATCTGACGGGCAATCTCCTGAAACGTCACGGCATTCAGGCGCGGCTGTTTTCCTACCATGAGCACAATGCCAAGTCGGTTCGCCCGACACTCATGAAACGCCTGAAACACGGCGAAAGCATGGCATTGGTATCGGATGCCGGGACACCCTTGATATCGGATCCCGGCTATCGCCTGGTCGAGGCGGCTCGGCAAGAAGGCGTTCCGGTGACCGCCTTGCCGGGGCCGTCGTCTGCCATCAACGCTTTGGTGCTCTCGGGGCTACCGGCCGACCGTTTCCTTTTTCAGGGGTTCCTGCCGAACAAGTCCCGGGCGCGGCGCAAGGTCCTGGCCGAATTGCAGGGCGTGCCGGCAACCTTGGTCTTTCTTGAATCGGCGAAACGTCTGGCCGGGTCGCTCCGGGACATGGCGGCCGTCCTGGGCGACCGCGATGGCGCCGTTGTCAGGGAAATGACCAAGGTGTTCGAGGAGACGCGGCCCGGTTCGCTGACGGCGCTGGCCGACCTTTACGCCGGAGAAGGCCCACCGAAAGGGGAGGTCGTCGTTGTCGTCGCCCCTCCGCCAGAAGTGGCCATGATCGATGACGGCGAACTCGAAAGCCGCCTCCGCGAGGCCTTGGCCAGCCTCTCCGTGAAGGACGCGGCCCAGCTTATCGCCGGCGAGACCGGACAGCCCCGAAAAACAGTCTACCAGCGGGCCCTGGCCATCAAGAAACGCGGGGCGTGAGAAAAAACCGCAACAGGCGCCGCGCCTACCGGCTCGGCCTTTCGGCGGAAACGGCGGCGGCCTGGTGGCTGCGCTGCAAGGGATACCGGATCTTGGCGCGGCGCTTTTCGGTTGCGGTCGGCGAGATCGACCTGATCACCAAACGCGGCACCACCGTCTGTTTCGTCGAGGTCAAGGCCCGCCGGAACCGAGACCTGGGGCTGGCCGCCATTACGCCCCGCCAGGCGAGGCGGATCGCACGTGCCGCCGAGGTCTTTCTGCAGGCGCGGCCTGATCTCGCTGGTTGCGACCTGCGCTTCGATGCCGTTGTCGTTAGCGGATTACGGCCGCCGCTGCACATGCCTGATGCCTGGCGGGCGGACGGTTGAGAGAATCCGTGGTCTGCTGCGACAAGGGGCAGTTTCCATCAAACTCCTTTTCCAGGCGGCGGCCTGGCATCTAATATGTCTTCGCAACCGCTGTTCGTTTGGAGCAGTGGGATATGACAGGACAAGGTGAACATGAAGAAAAAGGGAAACCTGTGCCGATCAGTTGGTAACCGTCTGTGTGCCCTCGGCATGCTGCTCACCGTTCTCTTCGGTTGTGCCAGTGCCGCTGTCGGGGCCGGGGCGGCCGTCGGGGTTGCCGCATTCGAGGAGCGCGACCTGAAGACCGTCGCAACGGACACGGCAACGGCCGCCAAGGTCCGCCTCAAGATGGTCGGTGCCGGCGAGAAGTACGTGACCAACATCGGCATCGAGGTGTTCGAGGGCCGCGTACTGCTGACCGGCGCCGTGCCGGAAGAGGCCATGCGGGTCGAGGCGATCCGCGAAACCTGGGAGGTCGAGGGCGTCAAGGATGTCCTCAACGAGATCCAGGTCAGCGATGCGGGGTTTGTCGACATGGCCAAGGATTCCTGGGTGACCGCCCAACTGACTTCTAAACTGACCCTCGACCGCAGTGTTCACGCCATCAATTACGCCATCGAGACTGTCAACGGGACGGTCTATCTCATCGGAATCGCCTTAAACCAGGCCGAACTCGACCGTGTCCTCGCCTATGTCCGGTCCATCGGCTACGTGCGCCGGGTGATCAGCCATGTGCGCGTCAAAGACGTGGCCTCGTGAAGGCGCCGCCCGACATCCGGACCCGTTTGGTCGCCACCGGCCAATGCGCTGACGTAGACTTCCCGCTGGCCGAAACGGCGCTCGATCTGGCCACCATTGACAGGCCCGGCGTCCGCTTGGAGTCCTACCGCCGCCACCTTGGCGAACTTGCTGCCGAAACAGCCGCCTATGTGAGCGGCAAGCGGGGGGTCGATCTGGACCAGCGGATCGAGGCCCTTGTCCAGGTGATCGCCCGCAGGTTCGGCTATTCGGGTACGGAAGATACCTTCGACGATCCCGACGCAACCAACCTGACCCGTGTCATCGACCGCCGGATTGGTGTACCGGCGGCTCTCGGCATCGTTTACCTGACGACGCTTCGGACTTTGGGATGGTCCGGTGTCGGTATCGATTTCCCGGGACGCTTCCTGATCCGCCTTGAGCACGACGGAGATCGGGCCATGCTCGATCCCTTTTCCGGGGGCGATCGAATTGGGCCCAAGGAGCTGCGCGACATGCTGAAGGGGCTTTCCGGGAAGCACGCCGAGCTGCGCCCGGCCGATTACCAGGAAATGACCGACCGCGAAGTGCTGATGCGTCTGCAGGGCCGGGTACGATCGCGGCTGTTGCGTCAGGACCGCATGGAAGAGGCCGCCGAGGTCATCGAGACGATGCTGTTGTTCGCCCCCGACACGGCGCACCTGTGGCGGGAATGCGGGTTCCTCCATGCCCGACTCGACAACCGCAGGCGTGCCATCGCCGCCCTTGAGGAGTTCCTAAAACGGGGCGGCACAGGTGATTCGCGCTACAACGCAGCGCGGCTATTGCAGGAACTGCGACAGCGGCTTAACTAAGAGAACCGCGATTTTTCGTGACCAGCGAGGAGACCGCCATGGCCCTACGAGTGGCCATTCAAATGGATCACGTGAGTACCATCGACATTGAGGGGGACAGCACCTTCGTTCTCGGCCTGGAGGCGCAAAGGCGGGGATACGAGCTTTGGCATTACGAACATACGGGCCTCAGCCATCGCGACGGCCGGGTCACAGCGCGATCCGAACCGCTGGAGTTGAGGCGCCAAGCCGGCAATCACTTTAGCCTCGGCGAGCCGATCGATCTCGATCTCTCGGAGATGGACGTAATTCTCATGCGCCAGGATCCGCCGTTCGATATGTCTTACATCGCCGCCACCTTCCTGCTCGAGCGCATCCACCCAGAGACGCTTGTCGTCAACGACCCCATACAGGTCCGCAATGCGCCGGAGAAGCTCTTCATGCTGCGCTTCCCGGATTTGCTACCGCCGACCCTGATCAGTCGCGATCCGCTCAGAATTCGCGAGTTTCGGGTCGAACAGGGGGATATCATCATCAAGCCGCTATTCGGCAATGGCGGTGCCGGGGTTTTTCACCTGGCGCCGGAAGACGAGAATCTCAACTCGCTCCTGGAAATGTTTGACGGCATCAATAACGAACCCCTGATGGTCCAGCGCTACTTGCCCGAGGTCCGCGAGGGTGATAAACGCATCATCCTGGTCGACGGCGAGGCCGCCGGTGCCACTAATCGCGTGCCCCAGGCCGGCGAGGCCCGTTCCAACATGCATGTCGGGGGCCGGCCGGAGCCCATCGAACTAACGGCAAGGGACCGAGAGATCTGCGAGGTCATCGGTCCCGAGCTTCGGAAGCGCGGCCTGATCTTCACAGGCATCGACGTCATCGGTGGCTACCTGACGGAAATCAATGTCACCTCGCCGACCGGCATCCAGGAGATCAACCGCTTCGATGGCGTTACCCTCGAAGCGGACATCTGGGACGCCATTGAGAAACGCATCGTCTGATCGCCGAAAAACCGAGCCCCCTCGGGTCGTTTACCGTCAGCCATTTCATACATGACGAATTACAGCTTTTAAGACATAGCAAATAGTATTTATTCGCGTATAATGGGCGCGGCCGCCATAAGGGAGGGTCGTTGCATGGTCGCGCGCGCAAATACGGTCGCCTTTCAGGGAATCGAAGTCGTTGATGTCGGGGTTCAGGTGCAGGTGGCGTCGGGATTGCCGGCGTTCACCTTGGTCGGTCTGCCCGACAAGGCCGTAGCCGAACGCGTAGCCCGGGCGCAGGCTTTCCGGGCCCGCGTCGATGCTGAGCGCCCCGACGATGCGGGCGAACCCGTGGCCGGTCGCCTGGACACTGGTGCTCGCAACCTGTTGCTCGAGGCAGCCGAGCGCCTTGGTTTATCGGCGCGGGCCTACTTCCGCGTGCAAAGGGTTGCCGCCACCATCGCCGATCTCGACGGCAGCGAATCCGTAAATCGCGCCCATCTCGCCGAAGCCCTGTCCTACCGGCACTCGGAAAGGAAAGGCTCGCAAAGGCGATCCGGACCCTATGGGCAAACCGGGTGACAGGAACGGCCGGTTTCTGGTTACGACGGACCTTGGTTCCGAACGTCCGACCGCTCGGGTCGACGGATGAGGGTTCGATGAGTGTGTACTTGGGTGACGGGTCAAGTCCGCAGTAAAAAGTCCGCCGCCTCGATATCGCTGGCGTTGACGCTGATAATGTCGGCCAGTTGGTAGGAGTTGTTTTCCGTCATCTGCGACGGGTTGTCCGTATAGTAAACGGCGACACCATCGCTGCCGGTGTTGGCACCCATGATGACGATGGCCGGACCGGAGACACCGCTCGACACATCCTGCGGCGTGGCGCTCAGCGTGATTGGGTTGGTTTCGAAATAGTCGGTGCCGTCGATCAAGCTGCCCGACGCGCCGAGTCCGAAATCAGCATCGGTCAGGCTGAACACGTCGCTCTCCGCGGCGTCGTAATCGAGGATGGTATCGGTACCGAGCGACTGGGCGCGAGCCAGGGCATCGGCGCCGCTGCCGCCGGCGAAAGCGAACTCATCAGCACCGTCGCCGCCTGCCACCTCGTCGGCGCCTTCGCCCGATTGCAGGATATCATCACCGGCATATCCGAAAATGTTGTCCGACCCGCTGCCGCCGTAGAGGCGGTCGGCGCCATCGTCTCCATAGAGCACATCGTCTCCAGCTCCGCCGATCAGCGTGTCGCCGCCGGCTCCACCATCCACGTAGTCGTCTCCGGACGTGGCCAGTCCCAGCGGGAACCCGAAATCCCCGGCCAGGGCCGAACCGGCGTCGGGCACGTCGCCGTGCAAGCGATCACCGCCGGCGCCGCCGAAAAGATGGGGTTCGTCAACGGTGATGCGACGCTGTGGCTCGACGGGTCATAGTTGGTTGGTGTTTCCCCATAAAGAAAGTCGTTCCCTTCCTTGCCAACGATGGCATCGGAACCGGCGGTGCCGAGGAGGAGATCGGCGGAAGAGCCACCGGCAATGGTGTCGTAGGGCGAGCTGTCCGTCGTTTCGACCGGATCATTTCGGTCCCGTTCGGCGTTTTGCCGGGCGCGGGTCTCAAGCGGCGGCGCCGGTGGCATTTCGAAATTAACCCCGAAACCGAAGGCGGAGTCGGCCAGAAACGGGCCGCCTGGCCCAAGGCCGCTAAACCCGGCGGTAACGAAAATCGGAGGCGCCGGTTCCGCCAGTGACGGCCTGTCGTTCGCGCCGCGGGGCGGATCACCCGTCACCGGCCCATCGTCCGAATTGTCGGCGGCGTTGTCGGTGATCCCTTGCGCCGGCCGCAGGATTGGGCGCGGTTCCGGGATGCCGATCGGGGCCAAGGGAGAAATCGCCGCCGGATTGACTTCGACGCTCTCGGCCGCCAGGATTGCCGCCGAAAGCGCTTCTTCCGCATCGGCGCCCCTTGCAAGGGCGTCGTCGAAGGCGCTGAGGGCAGCCAATTCGCCGTCTACGGACGCGGACCCCGGGAGCTTTTCAAGGAGCGCGTCCAGTTCCGCCTCGACGGCGGATTGCGTGAACAGATCGTCGGCCTCCCGGGCAACCGGGTCGTCGATGCCAAGAAAGGCGTGGACGATCTGATCGTCGGCTTCGATGTGGGCTACCCAGTCGGCGGCCACTTGATCCAGAGGATCGGCCGCATCCCGAGGTTTCGGCTCGGTCTCTTCTCGCACCTGGGCGACTGCCGCCTCCAGGGCCGCGTCGGCAGCGAGTTCGGCAAAACGGGCCTCGGCAGCGATGACAACGGGATCGCTGGAACCGGTTTCGGCTTCGTTCTCGTCGTCCCGGTCGAGAGGCGGGACCGCGGCGTTCCAGGTTCGGCCACCCTTGGCTCCAACCTCCGGCATCCAACCCAAATCGAACGATCCGTCTGGCACCCGCACCTCCAAAGCGCGCACCAATCCGGCCTCGATCCAACTCGGATCGCGGCCCGATTAGCTTCTATGGTTAAAGGTAACGCCAAAAGGTTCGTGATCAAAACAAAGTATTTCGTCCGGTAAGCTATTGGAAAACAGCTGGAAAATGACGCCTCGTCGAATAGGTTCAACTGGATGCCCGAAATATTGGGCGAATCGGGATCACGAGTCGCTGGGCGCCCGCTTGATCATTCCACCGAGGTCACGGCCGGCAAAGATATGGAGATGGAAGTGAAACACTTCCTGGTGGGCGTCCCGGCCGATGTTGGAGAGGATACGATAGCCGGGTTCGACAGCATCGAGTTGGCGGGCGACCTGACCGGCGGCGCGGAAGAGGCCGGCGATTTCTTCGGCGGGGGCATTGGCCGAAAAATCGTCGAACGACGTGTAGGGGCCTTTTGGAATGACCAGGACATGGGTTGGCGCCTGCGGGGCAATGTCGTTGAAGGCGAGTGCCCAATCGTCTTCATAGACCTTTTCGCAGGGAATTTCGCCGCGCAGGATCTTGGCGAAAATGTTCTCGTGGTTATAGGCCATCAGTGTCTCCAGAATCAGCTTTTTCGGTTTCGTTTTTCCTCGATTCCCGAGACCCCGGCGCGGGCCGCGAGAGCTTGCCAGACGTCCGCAGGGACGACACCGTTGTCGGCCCAAAGGACCAACAGGTGGTAGAGGAGGTCAGCACTTTCGTTTACGAGATCGGTCTTGCTGCCGTCGACAGCGGCGATGACGACCTCGACCGCCTCTTCACCAACCTTCTTGCCGATACGGCCGGTGCCACCGGCGAACAATTTCGCCGTATGTGATTGCGATGGATCGGCGGTTTTGCGCTGCTCAATGACGGCGTAGAGGTCCTCGAGGATCTGTTCGGGTCTCGGGGATTCGCCAGCGTTCATGGTGAGCTCCTCATGGTTGGCCTCAAGCGCCGCGCATCGGGACGCCGGCTTTGTCCATATGGGCTTTGGCCTCGGCGATTGTGTAAGTACCGAAATGGAATATGGAAGCGGCGAGGACGGCCGAGGCATGACCCTCGACGATGCCTTCGACTAGATGATCGAGGGTGCCGACGCCGCCCGAGGCGATCACCGGGATGGTCACGGCATCGGCGACGGCCCGGGTCAGGGGAATGTTGAACCCCTGTTTCGTCCCGTCCCGATCCATGGACGTCAAAAGGATTTCGCCGGCCCCGTAATCGGCCATGCGCTTGACCCACTGGATGGCGTCGATTCCTGTCGGTTTGCGCCCGCCATGGGTGAAGATCTCGAAACGGTCCGGCCCGACGGACTTGGCATCGACGGCGACGACGATGCATTGCGACCCGAATTTTTGCGCCGCCTCGCGAACGAACGCCGGGTTGTGAACGGCGGCCGTATTGATCGACACCTTGTCGGCACCGGCCAACAACAGGGCGCGGATGTCTTCCGACTTGCGCACCCCGCCGCCGACGGTGAGCGGCATGAAACAAACCTCAGCGGTGTGCGAAACGACGTCGAAGATCGTCTCGCGGTTCTCATGGCTGGCCGTAATGTCGAGAAAACAAAGCTCGTCGGCACCGGCAGCGTCGTAGATGCGGGCCTGTTCCACCGGATCCCCGGCATCGACCAGGTCGACAAAATTGACGCCCTTGACGACGCGCCCGCCTTCGACATCGAGGCAGGGAATGACCCGCGCCTTCAGCAAGACGAACCGCCCTCGAGGTAATCCGTCGCCGCCCTAACGTCGATGGCGCCGTCATAGACAGCGCGGCCGCTGATCACGCCCTCCAGCAGTCCGGCACCGTCGTTGGCCAGCGTCACGAGATCGTCCATAGAGGCGACTCCGCCCGATGCGATGACGGGGATCGACACGGAACGCGCCAGTTCGACGGTGGCGGCGACGTTGGGGCCCTGCATGGCGCCGTCGCGGGCGATGTCGGTGTAAATGATCGCCGCGGCGCCCGCGTCCTCGAATCGTTTGGCCAACTCGAGGGCGGCGAGCTCGGAGACCTCGGCCCAGCCCTCAACGGCGACGCGTCCGTCCTTGGCATCGATACCGAGCGCGATACGTCCAGGGAACCGGCGGCACGCCTCACGGACCAAGCCCGGGTCGCGCACGGCAATGGTCCCGAGGATGGTGCGGCGGATTCCGGCGTCGAGCCAAAAGGCGATGGTTTCCAGGTCACGAATACCGCCGCCCAGCTGAACCGGCACCGAAACAGCCCGCAAAATGGCTTGCACGGCGCCGGCATTCACCGGTCTTCCGGCGAAAGCGCCGTTGAGGTCGACGACGTGCAGCCAGCGACACCCCTGGGCCTCGAAAGCCGCCGCCTGGGCACCGGGGTTGTCGTTGAAGACGGTCGCGGCGTCCATTTCGCCGCGCAACAGGCGGACGCATTGTCCGTCTTTCAGATCGATGGCGGGGAAAAAGATCATGGATACCGTGCCTTGGGTTCGCACCCGTCCGGTTCTAGGGATGCCAATTGAGGAAGTTGGCGATCAGCTTGAGGCCGACGGCCTGGCTCTTTTCCGGATGGAACTGGGTGCCGACGAGATTGTCGCGCCCGACCACCGCCGTCACCGGACCGCCGTATTCGGTCGTCGCCTTTTGGTCCTTGGGATCACCGCAGGCGAATTGGTAGGAGTGCACGAAATAGGCGTGGGCGGCCGGCTCCAAATCTTCAAGTAAAGAATGAGGATTGGGAGAAAAATTTAAATTATTCCAACCCATATGCGGAATTTTTAACGTTTTATCTGAAGGCAATATCGGCACCACCTCACCCGGGACCCAGCCCAGGCCCGGGGTATCACCGTGCTCGCGGCCCCAATCGGCCAGCAACTGCATGCCGACGCAAATGCCGAGAAACGGGCGACCCAGCGTGATCACGGCCTCGCTCAACGCCTCGATCATGCCGTCGACGGCGGCGAGACCGGCCTTGCAATCGGCGAAGGCACCGACGCCCGGCAGCACGACGCGCGTGGCTCTGGCGACCACGTCCGGCGAACCGGTGACCGTGACGGTGTCCGTCGATTCGATCTCGGAAAGCGCACGTTCGAAGGCTTTCGCCGCGGAGCGCAGGTTGCCGGATCCGTAATCGACGATGGCGACGCTCACGGTAACACCCCCTCGGTGGCGGCGCGGTCGCCATCGAAAAAGCGGCGCAGCGCCTCATCGGCATTGGGCCCCGACGCGATGCCGGCAAACCGGAAGTCGGCCCGGTCCAGGGTCCAGCGCCGCAGATCGTTGCCGATCAGACCGACAATAACGGCCAGGCCAAGGGTCACCGCCGTTTGGCCGAAACGCCCGGTTATCATCGACTGGGACACCAAATGGACGGCCGCAGTCGTCGCCAGCAACAGGGCCCCGGCGATCCACAGGCGGTTCCAGAGGGCCCACAGGATACCGAAGAAAAAGGCCGGCCAGCTGAAGCCTTCCTTGATGACGACGATATCCCGGTCCGGATCGAGACCGTCGCGCCTGAGGTGGATGGTGAAGATCTTCATCCGGTTCTTCCGTTCAGGGCGTCACCAAAATAGATCAAAGGGAACCGCCGAGCGTGCCCTTGGTCGAGGGAATGGCGTCGGCTTTGCGCGGGTCGATTTCGATGGCCTGGCGCAGGGCGCGGGCCAGGGCCTTGAAACAGGATTCGATCTTATGATGGTTGTTGTCGCCGTAGATGACCTCGACATGCAATGTGATTCCAGCGGCTTGCGAGAAAGCCTGGAACCATTCCTTGAAGAGTTCGGTATCGAAATCGCCGAGTTTCGGTTGTGTGAATTCGACCCGCCAGATCAGGTAGGGCCGTCTCGATACATCCAGGGTGACACGGCTCAACGTTTCGTCCATGGGGATGGTCGCGGCGCCGTAGCGCGTGATGCCCTTGAAGTCGCCCAGCGCCTCGGCGACCGCCTCGCCAATGACGATGCCGGTATCCTCGGTCGTGTGGTGGAAATCGATATGCAAGTCGCCCTTGGCGCGGACGGTCAGGTCGATAAGACTGTGACGCGACAGCTGTTCGAGCATATGGTCGAGAAAACCGATGCCCGTATCGACATCGTAGGCCCCGGTGCCATCCAAGTCGACGCTCACCTCGATAGCGGTTTCCTTGGTTTCGCGGCGAACGGTTGCTGATCGCGAAGACGTTCGACCGGCCTCCGCCGGCAGGGAGGCGGAGGAAAACGGTTTGTTTGCCAGCAAATCGGCGGGCAGACAGGAGAGGCCTTCGGCAATGCGCTCCATCCAGTCCTGGGTCAAGCGCCGGCGTCCGGCCTCCAGGTGTCCGAGCTGCTGTGCCGTGGTGCCAATGCGGCGGGCCAGTTCCGTTTGGTTCAGGCCTTGTTGCTCTCTCAGGTATCGAATTCTGTTTGACATGGCGTACTAATAAACAAAATGTAGGGATATAGCAAACAAAATGTTTTTGTCAGTGGGTGAGAGCCCTGCCGGACCCGCCAAGCCGTCGGCAAATCGTTCCGGCCGATGGCGACGATGTCTTAGCAGGAACATGCGGTGAGGGCCAGACCGTTGCGCCGGCGCTTCACAATCCTAAATCTATCGCTATAGTCCGGTGCCGGCGGCATCGGGCCGACGGACATCCGGCTACCAGCGGATATCCAACGTGAATTCAGCGGGGACATTGCGAATGAACGAGAACCAACGCACGGGATGGCGCGGCACGACCATCCTCGCCGTCCGCAAGGGAGACCAGGTGGTCGTCGCTGGAGACGGTCAGGTCAGCCTCGGCGACACGGTCATCAAGGCCAACGCCCGCAAGGTCAGGCGCCTCGCCGACGGCGCTGTCATCGCCGGATTCGCCGGCGCCACGGCCGACGCCTTCACACTATTCGAACGACTCGAGGGCAAACTCGACCAGTATCCAAAACAGCTAACCCGCGCTTGTGTGGAAATGGCCAAGGACTGGCGCACGGACCGCTATCTCCGGCGCCTCGAGGCGATGATGGCGGTGGCCGACAAGGAGGTGTCGCTGGTGCTGACCGGCAACGGCGACGTGCTCGAGCCCGAGGATGGCCTGATCGGCATTGGCTCCGGCGGCAACTACGCTCTGGCGGCAGCGCGTGCCCTGGTCGACCGCGACGACATGGACGCCGAGGCCATCGCCCGGCGGGCCATGGACGTGGCCGCCGAAATCTGTGTCTATACTAACGCCAACATCATAATCGAGAAGCTATGACCACCAGTTTTACTCCCCGTGAGATCGTTTCCGAACTCGACCGTTTCATCGTCGGCCAGGACGACGCCAAAAAGGCCGTCGCCATCGCGCTTCGCAACCGCTGGCGGCGCCAGCAGCTCGACGAGGCCATGCGCGAGGAGGTGCTGCCGAAGAACATCTTGATGATCGGGCCGACCGGCGTCGGCAAGACCGAGATCGCCAGGCGCTTGGCCCGTCTGGCCCAGGCACCCTTCGTCAAGGTCGAGGCGACCAAGTTCACCGAAGTCGGTTATGTCGGGCGGGACGTCGAGCAGATGGTCCGCGACCTGGTTGAGTTCGCCATCCACATGATCCGCGAGAATCACCGCAAGGCGGTGACCGCAAAGGCCGAGCTACAGGCCGAGGAACGGGTGCTGGACGCCCTGGTCGGCGAAAACGCGAGTCGCGAGACGCGAGAGAAGTTCCGCAAGATGCTGCGCGACGGCCAGCTCGGCGACAAGGAGATCGAAGTTCAGGTCAGCGACAGCGGTTCCGGCGGCATGCCGACTTTCGAGATCCCCGGCATGCCCGGCGCCTCCATGGGCATGATCAACCTCAACGACATGCTGGGCAAGGCCTTCGGCGGCCAGACAAGGCCGAAAAAGATGTCCGTCGAGGAGTCCTATGAAATCTTGATGGCGGACGAGAGCGACAAGTTGCTGGATGAGGACAAGGTTATTAAGGAAGCCATTGAACTCGTTGAAAACAATGGCATTGTCTTCATCGACGAGATCGACAAGATCACCGCACGCTCGGAACGCATCGGCGCCGACGTCAGCCGCGAGGGGGTGCAGCGCGACCTCTTGCCGTTGATTGAGGGGACCTCGGTGGCCACCAAGCACGGCACCGTCAAGACCGACCATATCCTGTTCATTGGTTCGGGCGCCTTCCACTTGGCGAAACCGGCCGACATGCTGCCGGAACTGCAGGGCCGGCTGCCCATCCGGGTCGAGCTGGATGCGCTGACCCGCGACGATTTCGTGCGTATCCTGACCGAGCCGGAAGCCAGCCTGATCAAGCAATACACGGCCCTCATGGCGGTCGAGGAGGTGATCATCGAGTTCACCGAGGACGGCATCGGCGAAATCGCCGACCTGGCAGCCGAGATCAACGAGGGCGTCGAGAATATCGGCGCCCGGCGCCTGCACACGGTCATGGAGAAGCTGCTCGAGGAAATCAGTTTCAATGCCTCCGAACGCTCCGGCGAAACGGTCGTTATCGACGCTGCCGTGGTTCGTGATCGGGTCGGCGATCTCGCCAAGAACGCCGACCTTTCGAAATTCATTCTATAATAATAGTTATTTTATAATGAATTAGGGCATTTACCTTAAGATAAGTGTTGGCAAGGTGGTCTAATTCAATGTGTTGGACCGCCAAAAGGGCTGTTTCGGCTTTGGATCTCGGCCAGGATCCAGTCGATGGTTTCTTCATCCAATTCATGAATCTTTTCGGCTAAGATATTGGCAAGTCTCGTTGCCTTCGGGCTGAGACCGGCCGTATCGACGGTGACCCGCGGGTGTGATATGTCGGCCAATCGCTTGAGTTCTTCCGCCTGATCCCACATCAGATCGAAATAGCCGCAGACTTGCTGCACCAGTCCGGAACCGGGGCGCCCGCGGTGGCCGTGTTCGAGGGCTGAGAAATAGGCCGACGACACGCCGAGATCCTCGGCCATGCGTTTGAGCGTGATACCCCGCTGTTTCCGGTACTCGCGGACCTTGGCACCGAACGGCGTCACGGGCGCCTCCGTTTGAGCAAGACGTAGAGCGCGCCCTCGCCGCCATGTTGGCGGGCGGCGTAAGAAAAGCCCTTAATCCAGTCGCGCACCGGCGGTTCATTGAGCCAGCGTGGAACGGCCCGTCGCAGCACGCCCTCGCCCCCCTCGAGACGCGACCCCTTGCCGGTGATGATCAGTACCGTACGTCGGCCATCATCCCGGGCCCGGGCGAGGAACGCGTGCAGCCGGCGATGGGCTTCCGTCTGGGTCATGCCGTGCAGGTCGAGACGGCCCTCGATGGTCACGCGGCCGCGTCGCAGGTTGGTTTTGTCGCGCCGCTCCAATCCGGGACCCTTTCCATGATCGAAATCCGGCGAAGGCAAATGACTGCGCTTAAGATTAGCAGAATGATCTAATTTTTGTTTGTTTTGGGAAATTTCACGTGTTTCGCCCGGGTCAGCCTCCGCGGCCGGTCTTCGAGCCCGGTTCCTCTTATTTAGAGGCAGGGGCTTGACCGTCTCCGTGAAGGATTTCCAGAGATCCGCCTCCATCGACGCCAAGTCCCGCTTGTTAAGATCAGGGCCCTGAGCCAAGTTACTGCGTTTCCGGCTTTTCATCTTCGACCACGATGATATGAAGCCGCTGGGGCCCATGGGCGCCCAGCAAAAGGGTTTGTTCGATGTCGGCAGATCGTGACGGTCCCGTGATGAAATTGACCGTCCGCGGCATGAACGGGTGGCCCGGCGCAACCGTTCCACGCAATCGCTGCCAGACCTCTTCGTAGGACCCGGCCATGTCCGATACGGCGACGATCATGACGTTGTTCGGCGGCAGGAAATTGAGCGTGGTTGGATTATCCTGCCCCGAACAGGCGATCAGCGTGCCGGTTTCGGCGACACCGGCGAAGGCCTCGGTAACACTGACCACGTCGGCCGCCGAAGCGGCGCCGGGTTCGACCTCAAGCAGGGTGTCGGCCCAGGCATATTTGCTGAGGGAGGGTGCGATCTTGATTCGCGTGCCGAGATTGGACGCTTTAAGATAACGGGCCACCTCGCCGGGAACGGCTTGCCGCCCTGGAACTCGGGCGACGGTGGCGTCAACCTTTTCCGCCTCCTCCTGAAAAAGCTCAAGGCGTTGAGCCAGATCGACCTGTCCGCGTTTCGGCACGAGATTGGCCGGGTGATCGCGCAGACGTGTGTCGACAGCCGCCATCGAGGCCTCGCCGCCGCGCTGTTCACGCACCCGGCGAATCTTGCCGAGGATTTCTTCGCGGCCAGTTCCTTTCGCGTTGTTGGCGGCGGTTGTCATCGGCCGCGCCCCCGCAACCAATCGCCGCTGGCATCGCCGCGCGGGCCGCGGTGAAACTGGCTGATGAAACTGTCTCCCTGGGGAACCAGGAAATCGCGCGCCGCCGTCCAGCCGCCAGCCAGCGGCAGACGCCGGAACCGGCCACGATGGCGCCCGAGGGCGCTGAGAATCGCGATGACAGAACCGGCGAGTTTATTGTAAAGGGCCGGGCGGCGGGCCATAAACGCCCAAAGACCGAGTCCGACGCGGCCGACCGTACCGGTGCCGCCGCTCGCGAATTGTTTCTGCCGCCAGGCCCGGAGCATGCGCGGAATCGGGATCCGCATCGGGCAGACGTACTCGCAACGCCCGCAGAGTGTCGAGGCATTGGGCAAATGACCGGCCTCGTCGATACCGATCAGGCCAGGAATGAGAACCGCTCCCATGGGCCCGGAATAGACCCAGCCGTAAGCGTGGCCGCCGACCGTTTTGTAGACGGGACAATGATTGAGGCAGGCGCCGCAGCGGATGCACCGGAGCATTTCCTGAAACTCCGTGCCCAGGAGATCGGTGCGTCCGTTGTCGAGCAGAACGACGTGATATTGTTCTGGTCCGTCGAGGTCGCCGGGTCGCTTCCCGCCGGTGCAAAACGTCGTGTAAACGGACATTTCCTGCCCCGTTGCCGAGCGCGCCAGAACCCTGAGGATGGTCGTCGCGTCCTCGAGCGTCGGAACGATCTTTTCCAAACTGGCGATGACGATGTGAACCCGGGGCAGGCCATAGGTCAGATCGGCGTTACCCTCGTTGGTGACCAAAATGTTGGAGCCGGTCTCGGCGATCAGCATATTGGCGCCGGTCAGGCCGACATCGGCGGCCAGGAACTTTCCGCGCAGTTCATGGCGAGCCTCCTCCAGGAGGGCCCGCGGCTCTTCCAGCGGGCGGTCGTCCGGCAGATTCGAGTGACACTTCCGGAAAGTATCGGCAACCTGTTGTTTGGAAAGATGAATGGCCGGTGCAATGATGTGGCTCGGTGGTTCTTTTCGGAGTTGGATTATGTACTCGCCGAGGTCGGTTTCGATGGGTGTGACGCCGTTTTCGTCGAGGAAGTCGTTGATGGCGATTTCCTCGCCGATCATCGACTTGCTTTTCGCCACCGTCTTGGCGCCGGCGTCGCGACAGATATCGAGAATGGTCTGGCGCGCCTCCTCGGCATCGCGGCACCAATGAACCTGGCCGCCTTCGTCAACGACTCTTTCCTCAAAGCGCTCGAGGTAAATATCGAGATTGTCGAGGACATGGTTCTTTATGGCCCGCGCCTGATCGCGCAATGCCTCGAACTCCGGCAGGCGCGCCGCCGCCTGCAGCCGTTTGACCGGAAAGCCGCGGGTCAACTTGAACAGGGCGTTCTGCAGGTTGCCGTCTTCAAGGGCCTCGCGGGCGTTTTCTTTGAAGGAACGGGTTTCGCTTTCCATGACTTACTCGTCCACCGGTGCCGTGACCGCCGCTGGCGGAGCCGTTCCAATACTCGGCGTTTCGACGGCGCCGGCCAAGATTTCCGCCACATGGCGGACCTCGACCGCACTGCCGCGCCGAGTCAGGCGGCCACTGATGTTCATCAGACAACCGAGATCGCCGCCGAGCACGGCGCCGGCTCCCGTCGCCAGAACGTCGTCGACTTTGACGTCGACCATGGACCCGGAAATTTCCGGATATTTGACACAGAAGAGGCCGCCGAACCCGCAACAGCTTTCCGTTTCTTCGCCTTCAATCAAGGTCAATCCATTGACTTTCGATAGTGCCTGGCGGGGCTGCTCTTTGATTTTCAGTTCCCGTAACCCGGAGCACGAGTCATGGTAGGTGACGGTACCATCGTAGTTGGCATCAAAATCGTCGACCCCGATCACATCGACCAAGAATTGGATCAACTCGTAGGTCTTATCCGAGAGCTTTTCCGCACGCGGCGCCCATTCCCCATCATCCGCGAACAGGGCCAGGTAATGGTGTTTGATGGTCCCTCCGCAGGACCCCGAAGGGACGACAACATAGTCAAAATCCTCGAAGACAGCGATAACCTGACGGGCAATGGCCCGCGCATCATCCGAATCGCCTGAGTTATAGGCCGGCTGTCCGCAACAGGTTTGCTCACGCGGAACCTCGACCCGGCATCCGGCCCGCTCCAAGAGCTCGACGGCGGAGAACCCGACGCTCGGGCGAAACAAGTCGACTAGGCAGGTGGCAAACAAGCCGACGCGGGGCCCGTCAGCGGACGGACGATCTGGATTTTGGGTTGTCATGGTTTAGGAAGAATGGGCTTTTCGCAGGCCGAAGGCAAGATGCCTTGGCCCCGGAAATCCCCCGTTCTGTGCCTTTTTTTGGGCATTCGAGTCTAGGCTATCCGGACCGGCCGGCAGCGGGCGCGCGGTTCTTTGGCAATAGGATGAAGAACTGGCCATCCTCCTTCATGAGGCCGGCCTTTAACGCTGCTTCCGGTCCGTGGCCCCAATAGAGGTCGCCGCGCACCGGGCCCTTGATGGCCGAACCCGTATCCTGGGTGACGACAAGGCGGGTCAGCGGCTGCTTGCGCGGCGACGGCCCCGGGTCCGTCGTCACCAGCCACAACGGCACGCCGAGAGGAAGATGGGCCCGGTCGATCGCCAGCGATCGGCCTGGCGTCAATGAAACGCCCTGGGCGCCGATTGGGCTTTCCGAATCCATGACCCGGAAGAAGATGAAGGACTTGTTGGTCCGCATGACCTGAGTTCCGGCCACTGGGTTGGCCTCGAGCCAGGAGCGGATGGACGGCATGGTAACGTCATCGAGATCCATGATGCCGCGTGCCACCAGTTCTCGGCCGATGGCCGTGTAACGCCGGCCGTTGCGTCCGGCGTAGCCGATGCGGATGTGGGAACCGTCCGGCAAAACAACCCGGCCGTGACCCTGAATATGAAGAGAAAAGGCATCAATGGCGTTGTCGACCCAGAGGATCTCGAGCTGTTGCCCTTTGAGCGCCCCGTCCTCGATTTCGGCGCGGGACCAATAAGGCCGGAATCGGCCGTCGACGATGCGCCCGGCTATCTGCTCTCCGCTCCATTTGTCGTCGAACTCGCCGAGGTTGGCCGAAACCAAATCCTCGGGCCGCGCGTAAATGGGCAGGCTGAAGCGCTGGCCCGGCGTAAAAGAGCCGTTGAGAACCGGTTCGTAATATCCGGTGATCAGTCCCCGACGCTCGAGGTAGTTGCTGACCGCGTAGGGCTGGAACCGGGATTCAAAAAAATATCGGGCTTCCGGATCGTTGCCGGGCCTCACCAACCGTGCCGTCTGGCAAAGATCGGCCCAGTCTCGTCCGGTCCCGTATTCCTTTCGTGGGCCAATCGCCTGGTCGGGCGGCAGCTTCTCGAGTTTTTCACAGGACTTCAAAAAGACCGGCAAGGCCTCACCGGGATTATCCGCTTTCCAGCGTGGAAGGTCCGAAAACTCGACCGTATTGAGCCTCAGCCGCGGCTTTTCGGGAGCCGGTTGGGGAACATGTGCCGGCGGCAACTGTTTGAGTACCGCCTCGCAACCGGTCAGGGCCAGGATGATAAGGACGATAGGGGCCGTAAGGCCGCCTTTCCGGCGCAAGGGCCGGTTCGGGAAGTCAATCAAGGCTGCGGGTCGCAACGAGTGCCCAGTTGGGGTCACGCGATTGCGTGTTGCGCGAAAACGTCCAGAAATCGGTGACTGAGACGACGGCATTGGGATCACCCTCGACGACATCGCCATTTTCGTCACGCATGACATTGATCTGTTCGGTGACCAACTTGACCGTCACGCTGGCGACCTTGCCCTCCATATAGGCTTCGACGATCTCAGACGCGCTGATACCGACCAGCGTATCCTCCATGACGTGGCCGGCCCGATCACGGTCCTTGATGACGGTTTCGAAATTGGCGAAGACATCGTCGCTGAGCAACGGCCTCAGCGTGTCCGTATCCCCCGATGAGTAGGCATTGAGCACCATCTCAAAGGCGACGCGGGCACCGACGACAAAATCTTCCTCGTTGAAGGACTTATCGGCTCGGTGAATCTGCATGAAGCCGGCGCCGAGAGCGCTTTCGCCGTCGGTGATCGCGGCGTCGCCGAGATAACCGTCAGGCTCCGTCTCGAAACCGCTGTCTGGCCCGTCACGGTGGGGCAGCGGAACCACGTTGTCGTTGCCGTCTTCCTGTCCGGCTTCTTCGTCACGCTTGAAGGGGTCGGGATAACCGCCCTCGTGGCCATCGCGCCGGCCAAGAACATTGCGCAGTCGCAAGATCAAAAAGGCGGCAATCATGCCGAACAGGATTATGTCGATGAATTGAAAGCCGTTGCCCATGGCGGTTTTGCCCGTTTGATGGCCGTTTGATGGGCCGTCCGATGGCCCGTTCTTTGGGATGACCGGGTGGACCGACCGGGTGGACCGACCGGATGCCCTAGTCTAAAGATAAAATGCGATATCCACACGTTAGCGGCTTCACCCGCCAAGGTCCACAGGCCTTTCGCCGATCCGGCGTCGGAACCTGCTCGATCCGGGACGGCAGCCGCAAACGGTACATAGGCCGAATGGGGACAAAGGGCAAGTATGGGCCTGATCATTCTTGCGGCATTGGTGATTACGCCGATTGTCGAAATTGCCGTGTTTATCGAAGTCGGCGCCAGCATCGGTGTCGGCAACACTGTCGGGATCGTTCTGCTGACGGCACTCGCCGGCACCGCCTTGTTGCGCCACCAGGGTCTGGCTGTGCTTAAGCGCGCCCAGGATGCGCTGCACGCCGAGCGTTTTCCCCTCAACGAAGTTTTCGAGGGGTTGTGTATATTGGTGGCCGGCGCCTTGCTGTTGACCCCCGGTTTCGTTACAGACGGCTTTGGGTTCCTACTTTTTTTGCCGCCGTTCCGGCGCGCGCTCCGCGCCGCCGCCGTCAATTACTTGACCACCCACGGGACCATTGTCACCGACGGGCCGCCGCCGCGTGAACGAAACCGGGATACGGTCATCATCGATGGGAAATTTGAAGACATTACGGGGCATGAGCGCCCGCCGGGCGATCCATCCGACGATGGGCCGCCACGTATCGAAAAATAGGGGAACTTTTCCGTACCAAACCTGCCAATGGCGTTGACGGAAGTAATACGGAGGAGGATGCTGTCGGTAAGGTCATTTTATAAGGAACGGCAAGATGGCACAGGCGATGGAACGCGACCTCGTTTGGTCAGACGATTTCCTGATCGGCATCGAGGAACTGGATTACGAACACCGCAATCTCATCGACAACATCAACGAATTGCATGACGAATTGCTGGAACAGGTCGATATGGACCGCGTCGCCGACACGCTGGGCAGCATTCATGCCCGCATCCAGGCCCATTTCGCCCTCGAGGAGCATTTTATGCTGTCCCGCAAGTATCCCCACTACGACGAACACAAGGCGGAACACAACAAACTGCTCGACGAATACACGGAGCGCATGACCAAATTCCGGCGCAATCCCAACTTCGACGACCGCCGGGCCATGGAAGAGGTGCTGCGCAAATGGATCATCCAGCACATCCTGACCAGCGATAAAAAAATGAGCCTGATGGTGGGTGCTGGCGGCTGATCGCTGCCGCCATGGACAAAGCCGGCCCTGTTCGGACGCCGGCGATCGGCAACGTCATCGCGGACCGAGACGAAACGGTTGTTCCCGCTGGTTTTCCGTGATAGCCACTGTTGCCCTCATCAACCGGGAGAAACGAAATGGCGGAAGAAACGGAAACCCCTGAAGGCGCGGCTGGCCGCGGGCCGGATCAACAGCCTCTTATTGTCAATGCCCAGTACATCAGGGACTTGTCGTTCGAGGTGCCGTCCGCGCCCGGTATTTTCCAGTTGATGCAGCAGACGCAGCCTGACATCCAGCTAAATATCAAGGTCGACAGCAACAAATTCGAAGATCCCGGCAACATCTTCGAGGTGATCCTGTTGATGGAGGCGACGGCCAAGGTTGGCGATGATATCGGTTTCATCCTGGAACTCGAATACGCGGGCCTTTTTACCCTCAACGTGCCTGAAGAACACCTTCAGCCGACGGTCTTCATTGAATGTCCCAGGTTGTTGTTTCCATTTGCCCGCGGCATTCTCGCCGAAGTCACCCGCGACGGCGGTTTCCCGCCGCTGATGCTGGGGCCCGTTGACTTCGTCGCCATGTTCCAGCAAGAGATCCAAAGTCAGGACGGGGCCGGCGCCGAAGCGGCCTCATAGATCTCAGGTCGGTGCTGTCCGAACGGCGCAATTCATTTGACTGATTAGGGGGTCGGCGGTTCGGCCGCTCCTATTCGGTCGCCCGCCATAAAGGATCCTTGATCTTCTCGAGAAAAGCGCGGTGGGCGGTCTCTTCTTCCGATGTCGCCGCGTGCGGCCGTGCTGCCCGGTGGTTTCGTTCACCGACGACAGCCGTCTCGGCCGTTTTGGCCTGCTCCGCCAGTTCCAGGTCCGGCTGACGGCCGCCGACCAGTTCCAGGTAGACACCGGCCAGCAGTCGGGCGTCCTTCAGGGCCCCGTGCAGTTCCCGGTCCGAGTTGTCGATCTGAAACCGTTTGCAGAGTGCATCCAAGTTGGCCGGAGCGCCGGGAAACTTGCGCCGGGCGATTTGGACGGTGTCAATGGCGCGACTCTTGGCGAGCGCCTCGCGGCCGAGTGCTTGCAATTCGGCGTTGATGAACCCCATGTCGAAGTCCGCGTTGTGGATAACCAGCTGGGAATCCCTGACGAACGCCAGGAAATCTTCGGCGATCGCCGCAAACACCGGATACCCGCTGAGGAATTCCTGGGATAGGCCGTGGACTCGTTGGGCTTCCTCCGGCATGTCCCGTTCTGGGTTGATGTACTGGTGGTAGGTGTTCCCGGTGGCCACGTGATTGATCCATTCGACACAGCCGATTTCAACGATCCGATGCCCGCTTTTCGGATCGAGGCCGGTCGTTTCGGTGTCGAGCACAATTTCGCGCATGATCTTCTCTAACCTGGTGTTTCCTGGCCCGTTTTGCCGGGGCCGAGTCTTCAGTCGGCCCGGCGGCCGGCGCGGATCCGATGAATGGTGTCCGCCAGCGGCGGCCAATGGCGACCCTCCCAGGTACGGGTCTCGGCGATGATCTTACGGATTGTGCGTAAACTCTCAAGGCGCCCGTTGCCGCTCTCGACGATGAAATCGGCGCGGCGGCGTTTTTCCCTGTCGGGGACCTGATTGGCCAGGATGTCCTGGAACTTGCCCTCGCTCATGCCGGGACGGGCCAAGACCCGGTGGCGTTGGACAAAGGCCGGCGCGGAGACGACGACGACGGCATCGACCCGGCTGTCGCCGCCAGTTTCCAATAGCAAGGGAATATCGAGGACGACCATCGGCGCACGCTGGGCAGAGGCGCGGCGCATGAAGGTCCGTTCGCGTCGGCGAACCAACGGATGAAGAATGTCTTCCAAGGTTCTGAGACTTATCGCATCTCCGAAGACCCGGTCGCCGAGCCGGCGGCGGTCGATGGTCCCGTTGGTGACGGCATCGGGAAAACACTCGGCAATGGCCGCAAAGGCCTCGCCGGCCGGTGCCATCAGGTCGTGAACGGCGGCGTCGGCATCGTGGACGGGTATGCCCAATTGTCGGAACGTCGCGGCTGCCACCGTTTTCCCCATTCCAATGGACCCGGTAAGGCCGAGGATGACCATGCCCTAACCCACCGCTTTATCCGGACAGGCCCGATAGAACAAAGGACCGAAGTTCGGCGTCGACCTCGGGTTCACGGCCGAACCATTGGCTAAATCCGGGCCTCGCTTGGTGGAGCAGCATGCCGAGGCCGCCGACCGTCGGATGTCCCCGGTTCGCGGCATCTTTGAGCAGGTCCGTCTGCAACGGCGTGTAGATGATGTCGGTGACCATCGCTTGTTCGGGCAGGGCCTGGAGATTCACGTCGAGGGGCGGCGTCCCAGGCATGCCTTGGGTCGTCGTATTGACCAGCAGATTGGCGCCGCCAAGGGCTTCGGTCAGTTCCGCCCACGGAACAACCGTGATCGGACCGCCGAGGTTGTCGGCCAGGGTTTCGGCCCGCTTGAGTGTGCGGTTGATCAGCCTGACTTCGGGTACGCCGGCATCGACGAGCGCGGCGACGATGGCCCGCGCCGCGCCGCCGGCGCCGAGGACAGCGGCCGGGCCCGTTTCGGCTCGCCATGCTGGGGCTTCCTGGGTCAGGTTCTCCATAAATCCGAAGGCATCCGTATTGCTGCCCCGCAGACGCCCCTCGGGTGTGACGACAATCGTGTTCACCGCGCCGATCCGTTCGGCCAGGGTGTCAACCTGGTCACAAAGGGCGAGGGCGGTTTCCTTGTGGGGAACGGTTACGTTGGCACCGCGAAAACCGAGTTTCGGCAAGGTCCTGAGTGCCATCTCGAAGTCGTCCTGTTTGACAGCAAACGGCACATAGGCGCCGTCGATACCGTATCGATCGAGCCAGAACCCATGCAGGCGTGGTGATAGGGAATGGCCGACGGGCCATCCGAAGACACCGGCCAGCTTGGCGTTTCCCGTTATCAGCATGTTCTAATCATGGTTCGGCAATCCCGGTTTGACGCAAATACCCGAGAAGCGGCAACAGGGGAAGACCAAGGACGGTAAAATAGTCGCCGTCGATGCGGTCAAAAAGCTGCGCGCCTATTCCTTCCAATCGATAGGCACCGACCGACTCGAGGATTTCGTCGCCGCTGTTTTCCAGGTACCCGGCAAGAAATCGGTCACTAAAATGCCGTACCGTCATATGCGCTGTTTCTTCCCAGGCCCAATTCCTCTCGCCGTTGCGGATGACGACGAGGCCATTGACCAAATGATGGATCTTTCCGCGAAATGCTCTCAAGTGTTCGGCGGCCTCGTCACGGTCCCGTGGTTTGTCATACCATGTTCCGCCAAGATCGAGGATTTGATCGGCACCGAGTACATAGGCGTCCGGATGCCGCGCGGATGCCGCCGACGCTTTCGCTGCGGCCAGTTCGAGGACGGTGTCCCCGACCGAGCACCCGTTATCGCGGCATCGGATCTTGATCACCTGTTCATCGATTTCAGCCGGCTCGACGTCGAACGATAGACCGGCGTTTTCGAGGATCGCGGCACGCGAACGGCTCTGCGAGGCCAAAACAAGGCGATGGTTTGGGTTCAAGAGAGGGTCTCCCGTTTCTCGTTATAAAGCTGCATGACCGCCGATGCCGTTTCCTCAATCGATTTGCGGCTGACGTTGATGACCGGCCATTCGTGCTTTGTGAACAGTCGGCGCGCATCGTTGATCTCCTTGGAGACCATGTCGAGGTCCACGTAATCCGTGTTTTCGTCCTGATCGAGCAGCTTGAGACGTTGGCGCCGGATTTCGACCAAGCGTTTGGGATCCTTCGTCAGGCCAACGATCAAGGCATGATCGGCCTCGAACAGGGCCTCGGGGATCGGGCAGCCGGGAACCGGGGGAATGTTCGCCGCCTTAAGGCCGCGGTTGGCGAGATAGATGCAGGTCGGTGTTTTCGAGGTCCGTGAAACGCCAATCAGGATGATGTCGGCCTGGGTCAAATCCCAGGTTGACTGTCCGTCATCATGGGTGAGCGCGAACTGCATGGCGTCGATGCGTTCGAAATACTCCGCATCTAGGGTATGTTGGCGGCCCGGACGGGCCTTGATTTCCGTGTCGAAATACTTGGCCAAGGCGGTGACAACGGGATCGAGCAGCCCGATGCAAGGCACGTTGAGGCGCCCACATTCTTCCTCGAGCGACGCTCGAACCTCTTGATTGACCAGTGTGTAGAGAACGAATCCCGGGTTTTCCTTGATCGCTTCGATAACCTTTTGAACCTGTTCGCGAGAACGGACCATTGGCCAAAGGTGTTCTTCCGTCTCGATATCGTCGAACTGGACCAACGAGGCGCGCGCCGCCGTGCAGATGGTTTCTCCGGTCGAGTCGGAAATTAGATGAAGATGAAAAGAATCCATTCGTGAAGGTGCCCCGCGCTTCCGGATAGAATGTGGATAATTAGTCATTTTCGAGAGATCAACGATTTAATACCCGCAAGCCCGATCTTCATGCCCTACGTAACCCGGAACCATCGGGAATATTCCCGGGCTCTTGATAAATCTTGAACGCCCCGAACTGTCCCCATGATTCACGGAATTTATGAACCCATTTTCCCAGGTAACCGTCCAATGCAATCAGCTGAACTCAGTAAAAGACCCCTCAACCGTCCACAGGATGGGCCTTTGGCAGCCTGGGCATCATTCGGCTGTGAAGGAATCGGGATAAGTCATTAATCCCCGTTATCCACGGCACAACAAATACAACAATCTTTTCTTATTATTTATATACATTATTAAGGGGGTTCGCCTATGTGAGCCTTTCCTCGGGGAAACCGCCATGCGTACCGACGACAAGAGACTGATCCGAGCGCTCAGGCGGCAACCTCTTGACCGGCCGCCGTTCTGGTATATGCGCCAGGCCGGACGCTATCTGCCCGAATACCGAGAGATCCGGAAAAACGCGCGGAATTTCCTGGATTTCTGTTATACGCCGGATCTGGCGGTCGAGGTGACCTTACAACCGTTACATCGCTATGCCATGGACGCAGCGATCCTGTTCTCGGATATCCTGGTTATCCCCGATGCCCTTGGCCAAAAGGTGGAATTCCGCGAGGGCGAAGGGCCAGTGCTGGAACCGGTGCGAACCGTAGAAGCGTTGGCCGACCTTGACCGGTCGCGGGTCCTCGATCACCTGAAACCAGTGTTCGAAACGCTCGGCCAGTTGCGCCGCGAGATTCCTGAGGAAACGGCATTGATCGGTTTTGCCGGTGCACCTTGGACAGTCGCCGTCTACATGGTCGAAGGCCGTGGCGGTACGGAATGTGGTACGGCGCGGACCTGGGCCTACCGCGACGCCACGGGATTTCAGCAACTGATCGATCTCCTGATCGATGCCACCGGTGATTATCTCTGCCAACAGATCGAAAGCGGCGCCGAGGTAATCCAGCTATTCGACAGTTGGGCCGGTGTTCTCTCCGAAACCCAGTTCCGGCGCTGGGTCATCGAACCCAACCGGCGGCTCGTCGAGATCCTTCGGGCCCGCCATCCGACGGTTCCGGTGATCGGATTTCCGCGCAACGCCGGCGCCCTTTATGCGGATTTTATCGAGGCAACGGGTGTCGATGGGGTCAGCCTCGACCATGGGGTTCCGTTGACCTGGATCCGCGACACGATTCAACCGGCTTGTACGCCGCAGGGCAATCTGGACAACCAACTCTTGATCGCCGGTGGCGAAGAGCTCGACAAGGCTGTCGAAAGATCCCTCGGGTGCCTCGCCGGCGGTCCTTCGATCTTCAATCTCGGACACGGAATCCTGTCATCGACGCCACCGGAACACGTGGCCCGGGTTTCCGAGATCATCCACGGATGGCGCCATGGCGGCAACTGAAACTCCTGACCGCAGGATCGCCGTGGTCCTGTTCAACCTCGGCGGGCCTGACAGCACGGAGGCCGTTCAACTCTTTTTGTTCAACCTGTTTAACGATCCGGCCATCATCGGTCTGCCGGGCCCCCTGCGCTGGTTGGTGGCGCGCCTAATCTCGAAACGCCGGGCGCCCATCGCCAAGGAGATCTACGCCAAGATCGGCGGCAAATCACCGCTCCTCGAACTCACGGACCAACAGGCCCGGGCTCTCGAAGACCGCCTCGCCGGCCTCGGTACGGTCAAGGTGTTCGTCGCCATGCGCTATTGGCATCCCTTCGTCATCGAAGCGGCCGAACGGGTACGTGACTTTGGCGCCGATGAAATCGTCCTGCTGCCGCTTTATCCGCAATTCTCGACGACGACGACCGGCTCTTCGCTGAAGGAGTGGAACCGGGCCGCTGCGGTCGTTGGCCTTGCCGATCCGGGGCGCGCCGTCTGTTGCTATCCGTTTGAGACCGGATGGATAACGGCACAAGCATCCTTGATGGTCGATCCGCTGAGGCAGGCTTCAAAAACCGGGTCGCCGAGAGTGCTGTTCTCGGCCCACGGTCTGCCGAAGAAAATCGTCGACAAAGGCGATCCCTATCCCTTGCACGTCGAGCGGACCGCACGGGCGATCGTCGATAACTTGAACAGTAATATCATCACGTGGCCCGGCGAGGACTGGGTTGTCTGCTATCAAAGCCGTGTCGGACCGCTGGAATGGATCGGGCCTTCCACCGACGACGAGATCGAACGGGCGGGAAAGGACGGCGTCCCGGTGGTCATTGTTCCCCTCGCCTTCGTGTCCGAACATTCGGAGACCTTGGTCGAGCTCGACATGGAATATGCGGAACTGGCAGCCGAAAAAGGCGTGCCCGGATATTTCCGGGTCCCCACGGTTTGCGATCATGCCGACTACATCTCTGGTCTGGCGGTGATGGTCAACAAGGCCCTGGTCGCCGACGGCGCTGTCCTTCCCGGCGCCGACCCAGCATCACCGGTTTGCCCGAGATCGGCCGGGCCCTGCCCCTACCATTCGACGATAAGGTGATCCCGTGCTGATCGAGCTTTCCGGAACCGCCTATCTCTGGATCAAGGCCCTGCACATCATCAGCGTCATCGCCTGGATGGCGGGCCTGCTCTACCTGCCGCGGCTGTTCGTCTATCACACAGGCGCCGAACCCGGTTCCGAGAAATCGGAAACCTTCAAGGTCATGGAACGGCGCCTGCTCAGGGCGATCATGAACCCGGCCATGATCGCGTCCTTTTTGTTCGGCGGCATCCTGTTGGCCAACCTGGCCGAAGGTTATTGGGAGGAAGGCTGGATCCACGCCAAATGGTTGTTCGTTGCCGGACTGGTCTGGGCGCATATGAAAATGGCCGGCTGGCGCAGGGCTTTCGAGAACGACGCCAACCAAAAAAGCGAGACGTACTTCCGGGTCATGAACGAGGTGCCGACAGTGTTGATGATCGGCATCGTCATCTTTGCTGTCGTCAAACCGTTTTGATGCCGAGGCATCGTCAAACCGATTAAAGCGGGAAATCCGGATATCCGAATCGCCATTGACAGGGTTGCGGCGTTTCGGTAATCCTCTTAGCCACCAAATCAAGTCCTACGCGTTCAACGCAATTTCTTTCCCTTTACGGATTCTTTCGGGCATTAAGCCTTTTCTTTCCCGTTAGTGATTTGGGTTCCGACTTCTTCCCTCACGACCCGTCTCTCTTTTCCACACGACACCGAACCGGACAACGGCAATGAACCTTAAAGACCTGAAAGCCAAATCACCCGCCGATCTGCTCGCCTTCGCCGAGGAGCTCGAGGTGGAGAACGCCAGCTCGTTGCGCAAGCAGGACATGATGTTCGCCATCCTCAAACACCTGGCCGATGACGATGTCGCCATTTTCGGCGACGGCGTGCTGGAGGTGCTTCAGGATGGCTTCGGATTCCTCCGGAGCCCCGAGGCCAACTATCTGCCGGGTCCAGACGATATCTACGTGTCACCGAGCCAGATCCGACGCTTCAGCTTGCGCACCGGCGATACGGTCGAAGGCCAGATCCGCGCACCAAAGGACGGCGAGCGCTATTTCGCGCTCCTTAAGGTCAATCAGGTCAATTTCTCCGATCCCGAAGACGTGCGCCACCGCATCAACTTCGACAACCTGACACCGCTCTATCCGGACGAACGCCTGACCATGGAAATCGACGATCCGACCCATAAGGATCCGACGTCCCGGGTCATGGACCTGATTTCACCCATCGGCAAAGGCCAGCGCGCCTTGATCGTGGCGCTGCCGCGGACCGGTAAGACGGTGATGCTGCAGAACGTTGCTCAATCGGTCGCCGCCAATCATCCGGAATGCTACCTGATCGTCTTGCTCATCGACGAGCGCCCCGAAGAAGTCACCGACATGGACCGTTCGGTCAAGGGCGAGGTCATCAGTTCGACCTTCGACGAGCCGGCCTCACGCCACGTGCAGGTCGCCGAAATGGTCATCGAGAAAGCCAAACGCCTGGTCGAACACAAACGCGATGTGATCATCCTCTTGGACTCGATCACACGCCTCGCCCGCGCCTACAACACCGTGGTGCCGTCGTCCGGCAAGGTGCTGACTGGTGGTGTCGACGCCAATGCCCTGCAGCGCCCGAAACGCTTCTTCGGCGCGGCCCGGAACATCGAGGAAGGCGGCTCGCTGACCATCATTTCGACCGCGCTGATCGATACGGGCTCGCGCATGGACGAAGTCATCTTCGAGGAGTTCAAGGGCACCGGCAACTCGGAGATCATCCTCGATCGCAAGCTGTCCGACAAACGGACCTGGCCCTCCATCGACATCACCAAGTCCGGCACGCGTAAGGAAGAGCTGCTGGTCGATCAGGGCACGCTGTCGAAGATGTGGGTGCTCCGGCGCATCCTCATGCCCATGGGCGTCACCGACGCCATGGATTTCTTGCTCGACAAACTCAAGATCTCGAAAAACAACGCCGACTTCTTCGATTCCATGAACAGCTGAGCGTTCGGTCCGAATCGCCGCTTACGCTTCCGCCGATCCAAACCACGCCACCCGCCGGCGGGCCTCCGCACGCGCCGCGTCCTTCGTATCGAAGACCAGTCGTCCATGCGCCGCGACGGCCCGCCAGCCACGCGGATCCTCCGGGTCTCGCCGGAATTCCTCGAAACCGTAGGTGCCGTCGGGGCGCCGGAACAGGTCGACGCAACGGCTGCCGTCCGGCGTTTCGATCGACTCTATGACAAGGCTTTTCACGCTCACACGGCTGAACCCGCCGGAAAGACAGCGGGACTCGTTCTACGGGAAACCGTTGCGGGTTCGAATCGGATAACGGGCCGTTGCGATTGCGAATCAAAAAACTGTATCAGGGCATCAACACCGTCGATCCGCTGGTCTTGCGGGCTTCCAGGTCGCGATGGGCCTGGGCCGTGTCGGCCAACGGGTAGGTTTGGCCAACGGTGACCTTGACGGCACCGCTGGCGACCACGTCGATCAGGTCATTGGCGCATTCGTCCAGGACCTGCCGATTTCTTGTATAGGTGGCCAGCGTCGGGCGCTGCAGGTAGAGCGATCCCTTGGCGGCCAGTACGCCCGGGTTGAAGTCCGTGATCGGCCCCGAGGCGTTGCCGTAGCTGACAAAGGTGCCGCAGGGCGCCAGGCTGTCCAGTGACGCCTCGACGGTGGCCTGGCCGATGGAATCGTAGGACACCGGCACGCCGCCGCCGCCGGTGATGTCGCGCACCCGCTCGGCGACGTTCTCGCTCTTGTAGAGGATCGTGTGATCGCAGCCATGGGCCTTGGCCAGCGCCGCCTTGTCGTCCGAGCCGACGCAGCCGATGACGGTGGCGCCCAAATGCTTGGCCCATTGGGTCAGGATCAGGCCGCCGCCGCCGGCCGCCGCCATGACCAGGATGGTGTCGCCTGGCTGCACGGCGTAGGAGCTCTTTAGGAGATAGCGCGACGTCATGCCCTGTAGCATCATCGCCGCCGCCGTCTGATCACCGATGCTATCGGGGATCCGGACCAGGCGCTCGGTGCCCATCAGGCGCGCCTCCGAATAGGCACCCAAGCCCATCGCGTAACCGACCCGGTCGCCTTCGGCGAACCCCTCGACGCCGACGCCGACCGCCTCGATGACGCCGGCCCCCTCCATGCCGAGCGTCTTCGGCAGGTCGCCAAGCGGATAGAGGCCGGTCCGCTGGTAGACGTCGATGAAGTTGAGACCGACGGCGGTATGGCGGAGGCGCACCTCGCCCGGCCCCGGATTGCCGACATCGACGTCTTCCCATTTCAGTTCCTCGGGCCCGCCGTGGGCGTGGATGCGGATGGCTTTGCTCATGAATTGTCCCCCCTTGAAAACGACTTGTCAGACGATGGATGAAGATTTGATCCTATTGTGGTCATCGGCCGGCCGGCCGACAAGACGGCCTTGCGACAGGATAGTGTTTCCTCGGCGGAAACCGTTAGCTTAGAGCATCGTCGGCCCGCCGGGTTCGGCACCCTCGAGGCGCAGCAAATGGCGCTTGGTCTCAATACCCTCGCCGCCGGAATAACCGGTGAGTTTGCCGCCGGCGCCGACGACCCGGTGGCAGGGCACGACGATGGGAATCGGATTGTCGCCGCAAGCGGTGCCGACGGCCCGCGCCACGCCGCCGACCCGATCGGCGAGCGCGCCGTAGGTCCGGGTCTCACCATAGGGAATGTCGAGCATCGCCCGCCATACGGCAACCTGAAAGGGCGAACCGTCGAGACCGAGCGGTAGGTCGAAATCTTTGAGCATGCCGTCGAAATAGGCGTCGAGCTGACGGCGGGCCTCGTCGAGCAGCGGTGTACTTTCGCCCTCGGGGGCCCTGCCCCACTCGATGGCGGTTAGGGCGCCGTCGATTTCGAAGAGCGTCAACGAGCCGACCGGTGACGGAAAGCTGAGCGACCGCACCGGCAGCTGCGGTTGGGAAAACGGTTCAGCCATCGACCCCGGTATCGGCCAACTGCTGGGCCAGGTCTTCGGCTTCCGTGACCGGCAGGCCGCAAGCGGTGCCGATGCAGACGTAGGCCGTCGCCTTGCCGTCGACAACGGTCTTGCCGGCCGCCGGGTGGCTGTCCGGCAGGTCCCGATCGCCGGCGACGGTCATCAGTACGGCGGTCGGCGGCGCCGAGCGGAAGTAGGCCCGTTTGAGGGCATCGATGCCGCCGCCCTCGGCGGCCGCGTCGGCTCCAATGATCACCACCTGGACAGTCCGCTCGAGGATCTCGAAACCGGCGAGAAGGGACAGGTGATGGACCGCGTTCTGGATTTCTTTCGGCATCAGGGCCCGGATCAGGTCATCGGCCCGGTCCCGGTAGGCGGTCTCCCCAGTGATCAGGTAGAGCCGCGCCAAGACCTCGAGGATGGTTCCATTGCCGGGCGGCGTGGCGTTGTCATGGACGGTTTTCAGGCGCTCGATGACGTCTCCTGTGTCGTCGGCGCCGAGGAAATAACCGCCGCCCTCTTTGTCCCAATAGTGTTTGTCGGCGACGGCGACCCAGTCGATCGCGTGTTCGATGTACTCGGCGTCGCCGGTGACCTCGTTGAGATTGAGGGCGGCGCGGGCCATGTTGGCGTAATCGTCGATGCTCGCCGGATGATTGGCCCGGCCGGCGCACCAGGCGTGCCGGAGGCGGCCGTCGGCGGTCATTCTTTGGCGGACGAATCGATAGGCGTCGACGGCGGCTGCGAGCCAGTCCGCTTGGTCAAAGACGGCCGAGACACGGGAAAGCGCCGCGATCATCATGCCGTTCCAGTCGGCCAGGACCTTGTCGTCGCGCCCCGGGGGTACGCGTTCGGCGCGCTTTTCGAGCAATGTCCGGCGCTGGCCGGCCAGTGTCTCCTCGGCTTCATCACTGAGCAGCTCCAGGCGGCGCGAGCGGTTGAGGATCGTCTTTCCTTCCCAGTTGCCGTGCGGGGTCACGTCGTAGACGGTCTTGAAGGGATCGCCGCCGTCGCCCAGGAGCGTGTCGATCTCGGCCTCGGACCAGACGTAGTAACGCCCCTCCTCGCCCTCGCTGTCAGCGTCATAGGCGCTGGCAAAAGCGAGGAGACCACCGTCGCCGTTGCGCAGCTCGCGGAGCGCCCAGTCGACGGTCTCGCGGATGCGGGTCTCGTAGAGCGCGGATTTGGTGGTCTTGCCGACCTCGGCCAGGAGCTCGATGAGGAGCGCATTGTCATAGAGCATCTTCTCGAAATGCGGGGCCAGCCACACTTCATCCGTCGAATAACGCGCGAAACCACCGTCCAGATGATCGTAGATGCCGCCCTGGCAAATCTGATCCAGGGTCAGGGTCACGGCTTCGCGAAAGAGCGGTGAGCCGGTGCGCTTATGGGCCCGCCAAAGAAAGGAAAACAGGGTCGGCTGCGGAAACTTAGGCGCGCCGATGGTGCCGCCCCGGTGCGGATCGATGGACCGCAGAAGCAGGCTGGCCGCCTGGTCGAGCGCCTCGACCGAGAGCTCGCCGCCGCCTTCCGGCCGGGCCAGGCTCTTCAATCCCTGGCGCAGCGCTTTGACGTTCTCGTCGATGCGGTCCGGGCTTTTCTTGAAGGTCGCGGAAATCTGCATCAACAGATCCGGAAAACCGGGCCGGCCGTATCGCGGTGACGGCGGGAAATAGGTGCCACCCCAGAACGGATCGCCGTCCGGGGTCAGGAACATGGTCAGGGGCCAGCCGCCCTGTTCGCCCATCATGGCCAGTGCCGACTGGTAGATGTGGTCGATGTCCGGACGCTCCTCGCGGTCGACCTTGATGTTGACGAAAAGCTCGTTCATCAGATTGGCGATCTTCGGGTCTTCGAAGCTCTCGTGGGCCATTACGTGGCACCAGTGACAGGCGGCGTAGCCAACCGACAGCAGGATCGGCTTGCCGGTTTCGCGGGCCGCCTGGAAGGCGGCGTCGCCCCACACCTGCCAGTGAACCGGGTTGTCCCGGTGCTGCAGCAGATAGGGCGAGGTTTCTTGGCTGAGACGGTTTTCGTTCAAGGCGGTCCCCCGGGATCGTAAGGTGCTGACGGGGGCCGGTTGCCAGAAGTCCCGTCCTTGCTTACTTTGGAAAGGTTCTTCGGGAACACAACCCCTTTTTCGACCGTCATTCAAATCGCAATGGGAGGCCCCATGAAAATCAACGTCGACGTCGAATGCACACCGGAGGAAGCGCGGGCTTTCCTCGGGCTTCCCGACGTCAGGCCGATGCAGGACGCCGTCCTCCAGGAGATCGAGGACCGGATGCGCAAGAACCTATCGGCCATGGATCCGGAAACCCTGTTCAAGACAAGGATGCCCATGGGAGTCCAAAGCCTCGAGCAGTTGCAGAAGATGTTCTGGTCGCAGATCGGTTCGGCGACGGGGCAGGCCCAATCCGATGATGGGGATGCGGACAAGTGACAGGGCCAGACAATGGCCCGGCGCCCTTCTACGCGCGCCACGTGTTTTTCTGCGTCAACGAACGGCCGGACGGGCATCCGCGCGGCTGCTGCAAGGCCAAGGGTTCGGAGAAGCTCCGCAACTACATGAAGGCACGGGCCAAGGAACTGGGAATGGATCGAGTCCGAATCAATCAATCCGGCTGCCTGGACCGCTGCGAGTTGGGGCCGACATTGGTGATCTACCCGGAAGGGGTTTGGTACAGATGCGAATCGATGGACGACGTCGAGCGGGTGCTGCAGGATCATGTCCTCGCCGGCGGCCGGGTACCCGACCTCATGCTCGGACCGGACGATTGATCGGGCGGCCCGGCGCACCCGGCTGCTGAGGCGGCGGAACGCGGGATGGCCATGCGCTCCGAAACCATCTATGCGCTCTCCAGCGGCTTCGGTAAGGCCGGCGTCGCGGTGGTCCGCATTTCCGGAAACGAGACCCGCGCCTGCCTGACCCGCCTTTGCGGTGCCCTGCCGGAACCGCGTATGGCCACCCTGGCGGCGCTGCGCCATCCGGAGACCGGCGACGTCATAGACAAGGGGCTGATCCTTTACTTTCCGGGCCCGCGAAGCTTCAGCGGCGAAGATATGGCGGAGCTGCACGTCCACGGCGGGCGGGCCGTGCTGGATGGGCTGTTCCGGGTGCTGGCCGGCTTTGCAGGCTGTGTCGCCGCCGAGCCCGGCGAGTTTACCCGGCGCGCCTTCGAAAACGGCAAGCTTGATCTGACCGCGGCGGAGGGCGTTGCCGACCTCGTCGATGCGGAAACCGAGGCTCAGCGGCACCAGGCACTCAAGCAGATGGACGGCGCCCTGACCAAGGTCTACGAAAATTGGCGGGCGCGCCTGATCGCCGCTGGCGCCCATGTGGAAGCGACCATTGACTTCAGCGACGAGGACCTGCCGGAGGATCTGGTCGCGGGCGCTGCTACAGCACTGCAGTCGCTGATTAATGAGATTGACGCGCACCTGGACGACGACCGGCGCGGCGAGCGGCTGCGCGATGGCTTCACCATCGCCATCCTCGGCGAGCCCAACGCCGGCAAATCGAGCCTTCTCAACCAGCTGGCCCGTCGCGACGCGGCGATCGTATCGGAACACGCGGGAACCACGCGGGACGTCATCGAGGTCCATTTGGACCTGCACGGATATCCGGCGGTCCTCGCCGACACCGCCGGCGTCCGCGACGGCCAGGATGCCATCGAGATGGAAGGCGTACGCCGCTCCCTCGAGCGTGCCCGGGATGCGGATTTCAAGCTGGTCGTCGTCGACGGCACCGATTGGCCCGAACTCGACGCGCCGGTGCGTGGATTGATCGACGACCGCAGCCTGATCGTGTTCAACAAGTGCGATCTCGACTGCCCGCCGCCGCCCGAGCGGGCGTCGGGGCGGCCGGTGATCCCGGTGTCGAGCCTGACCGGTGACGGGCTCGGGCGGCTGCTGGCGGTCTTGGAGGCCGAAATCCGGGAGCGCTACAAGCCCGGTGAGAACCCGGCCATCACCCGGGCCCGCCACCGTGAGGCCCTGGTCGCCTGCAGGGCGGCCCTGGAGAGGGCAATCGGTGGATTGCGGCAGGTGACGGCGGTTGAACTGGTGGCCGAAGACCTCCGACTGGCGGCCCGTGAACTCGGCCGCATCACCGGGCGCGTCGATGTCGAAGACCTGCTCGACGTGGTGTTCCGGGACTTCTGCATCGGCAAATAAGCGTTCCGGCACGGATCGCTGACGGGCCTGGTTTGCCACGCGCCCGGACCCGATGTTTCACGTGAAACATACCTGAAATCCGGCCCGAGATCCGGTCCTCGATCCAGCCTTCGATCCGGTGTTTGACTCGGTCACCGCCCGAACCTACATTCCGGCCATGCGGCGCTACGACGTCATTGTTATCGGAGGGGGCCACGCCGGATCGGAGGCGGCGGCGGCGGCCGCGCGCACCGGGGCGCGGACCCTTTTGTTGACTCATCGAATCGATACCATCGGCGAAATGTCCTGCAATCCGGCCATCGGCGGATTGGCCAAAGGGCAGCTGGTCCGCGAGGTCGATGCATTGGACGGCATCATGGGCCGGGCCATCGACCGGAGCGGCATCCAGTTCCGCATGCTCAACCGCTCGAAAGGGCCGGCCGTTTGGGGACCGCGGGCCCAGGCCGACCGGGCGCTGTACCGATCCGCTGTCCAGGACCTGCTGGCCGAACAGGCGGGCCTGGATATCGTTGCCGATCCGGTCGAGGACCTGATCCTCGACGATCGCGGCCGGCTTGCCGGCGTCGCCACGGAAACCGGAAAAACCTATGACAGCGGCGCCGTGGTGGTGACCACGGGCACCTTCCTTCGCGGGCTGATTCACGTCGGCGACCAGAAGATACCGGCCGGCCGGGTCGGTGACCGCCGTGCCGTCGGTCTGGCCTATACCTTCAAACGTCTGGGGTTTCGCCTGGGTCGCCTGAAAACCGGGACACCACCGCGCCTCGACGGCAGCACCATCGTGTGGGACGGGCTGACCGAACAGCTGGCCGATAACCCGCCGGCGCCCTTCTCCTATATGACCGATGGGATCGCGGTGCCCCAGGTCTCATGCTTCATCACCCATACGACGCCGGCGTCCCACGCCCTGATCGCAGACAACATTGGGCGCTCTGCCATGTACTCGGGCCAGATCAAAGGCACCGGCCCACGGTACTGTCCGTCGATCGAGGACAAGGTCGTGCGCTTCGCCGACCGCCAGCGCCACCAGATCTTCCTCGAGCCCGAGGGCCTCGATGATCCCACCGTCTATCCCAACGGTATCTCGACGTCGCTCCCCAAGGACGTGCAACTGGACCTGCTGAAGACCATTCCCGGCCTCGAAAAGGCGCGTATGATCCGCCCCGGCTACGCCATCGAATACGATTTCGTCGATCCCCGCGAGCTGCAGCCGAGCCTGGAGACGGTGCGAGTACCGGGCCTGTACCTGGCCGGGCAGATCAACGGTACCACCGGATACGAAGAAGCGGCGGCCCAGGGCCTGTTGGCCGGGGTCAATGCGGCGCGGAAGGCCGGCGGATCGGCGCCCCTGATCATTGATCGGGCGGAAGGCTATATGGGCGTGATGGTCGACGACCTGGTGACGCTGGGCACCCGCGAACCCTACCGGATGTTCACCTCGCGGGCCGAGTATCGGCTCAGGCTCCGGGCCGACAATGCCGACCAGCGCCTGACGGAAAAGGGCCATGACGCGGGATGCGTCGGCAGCCCGCGCATTGCGGCCTTCCGGCATAAGAAAGAGGCCCTGGCATTGTGGACAAGCCGCCTGGAAGCCCTCGACCAGACACCGGCCCAACTGAAAGACCATGGCTTCAAGATTAACCAGGACGGTGTACGGCGCAGCGCCCTGAATGTCCTCGCTTATGCGGACAGCGACTTCGAGCGGCTGGTCGCGGTGTGGCCCGAGCTCGCCGCCGTACCCAAGGATTTACGCCAGCAGCTGCGGATCGAGGCTACATATGCCGGGTACCTGGAGCGCCAGGACGCGGATATACGCGCTTTCCGACGCGACGAGGCCTTGAAGATCCTGCCCGGCATCGATTACGACAGCCTGCCGAGCCTGTCCAACGAGGTCCGGGACAAGCTGAAAGAGGCGCGTCCGGCAACGCTGGCAGCGGCGGCCCGCATCTCCGGAGTGACGCCGGCCGCCTTGACCGCGCTTCTCGCCCACGTCAAACGGTCGGGCACCCGGATGAGCGCCTGAAGCCCGTCGCGGACAGCCGGATTCGAAGATCCGATGTTTCACGTGAAACAATTCGGCTGGGCCTAGTTAAATTGACGCATGACGATTCCCTTAATGATGACGTTTTCCGAGCTTCAAGATCAATTAGGACTCTCTATAGGGGAATCGGACGACCTGCGCGCCTATGGCGAGAACCTTCATCGGTGGCAAAAGCGCATAAACCTCATTGGCAAGGCCACGGTCGATGACATGTGGTCCCGTCATTTCCTCGATTCGGCCCAACTGTTCGATCTTTTGCCGGATAAGGTCGAGACGTTGATCGATATTGACAGCGGCGCCGGGTTCCCCGGTCTGGTTCTCGCCGTTTTGGTCAAACACCGCGGGGGCCCAACGGTTCATCTGGTTGAGGCCGATGGCCGCAAGGCCACTTTCCTCAATGAAACCAACCGGATCATGGAGGCCGGCGCCGTGGTTCACCGGTGCAGGGCGGAATCCCTACCGGATCTCAAGGCCGACGTCGTCACCGCCCGGGCCGTCGCGCCCCTTGACCGCCTGATCGGGCTCGCCCGGCCGTTTTTCAAAGCGGATACGGTATGCCTGTTTCCGAAGGGGAAAAAGGCCCGCGAAGAATTGACGGAATCCCGAAAACGATGGACAATGGCCGCCACCGAATCACCGAGTCTCAGTGATTCTTACGGAACCGTACTAAAGTTGGAAGGTATTACTCCCCGTGGTTGACGATACTGCCCTCGACCGGACCCGTGGCACCCGCATTCTTGCGGTGGCGAATCAGAAAGGGGGCGTCGGCAAGACAACGACGGCGATCAATCTGGGGACGGCACTGGCGGCGATCCGCCAGAAGGTCCTGATCGTCGACCTCGACCCGCAGGGTAATGCCAGCACCGGGCTCGGTTTTGCTGCCGACGATCGGTCCATCAACAGCTATCACCTGCTGCTCGAAGACCGCGAGCTCCTCGATACGACCCGCGAAACCGAAATCCCGGGCCTCGACATCATCGTCTCCGGACCCGACCTCTACGGGGCCGAGGTCGAGTTGGTCGATTTACCGCGCCGCGAATTCCGGTTGCGCGACGCGCTGACCCATGGCGTCGGCGCCTATGACTACATCCTCATCGACTGTCCGCCGGCCCTCGGCTTTCTCACGGTCAATGCCCTGGTCGCGGCGCAGGCCGTGCTCGTGCCGCTGCAATGCGAATTCTATGCGCTGGAAGGCATCTCGCAGTTGGTCAAGACCATCGAACGTGTGCGCACCGCTTTCAACCCCGGCCTCGAGATCCAGGGCATCGTGCTGACCATGCACGACAAGCGCAACAATCTCTCGGACCTCGTCGCCAACGACGTCCGCGAGTTTTTCGGGGACAAGGTCTACGATACGGTCATCCCGCGCAACGTGCGGGTGTCGGAAGCGCCGTCCCACGGCCGTCCGGTGCTGCTCTACGACATCGAGTGCCCGGGATCGCAAGCCTATCTGACGCTGGCCGGCGAAGTCATCCACCGCGAAAAACGGATGACCGCCTGATGACCCCTCGGAAAACGAAGAAACTGGGCCGCGGCCTGGCGGCGCTTCTCGGCGACCAGGCCGAAGACTATCAAGCCCTCGATAAGGTCCGTTCGACCAAACAGGTGGCCATCGAATTCCTCAAGCCCGGCCGCTATCAGCCGCGCCGGTTGATGGACGACGGACCGATCCGTGAGCTGGCCGAGTCCATCAAGGACAAGGGCATCATCCAGCCGATTGTCGTCCGCCGCCATCCCGAAGATACGACGCGCTTCGAGATCATCGCCGGCGAACGACGCTGGCGGGCGGCACAGGTCGCCCAGTTGCACGAGGTACCTATCCTGGTTCGCGAGTTCACCGACCAGGAGGCCCTTGAGGTGGCGCTCGTCGAAAACCTGCAGCGCCAGGACCTGTCGCCGCTGGAGGAGGCAGAGGCCTACCAACGCCTGATGGACGAGTTCGGCAATACCCAGGAGGAACTGGCCACCGGCATCGGCAAGAGCCGTAGCCACATCGCCAATACCATTCGCCTGCTGGGCCTGCCCAGCGAGGTCAAAGCCCTGCTCGATGACGGCAGCCTGACGGCCGGCCATGCCCGAGCCATCCTGGTCAGTGACGATCCTCTGAGTCTGGCCCGCAAGGTCGTCACCAAGAATCTCAATGTCCGTGAAACGGAACGACTGGCCAAAAGTGGACCGGCGAAACCGACGCCCTCGAAAAGCTCCGCCAAGGATGCCGATACCCTGGCCCTGGAAAGGGACCTGACCAATCTCATGGGCGTGCGGGTCACCATATCGCCAAAGGGTACCGGCGGAACACTCGCCCTGACCTACAAGACCCTCGATCAGTTGGACGAGATCCTCGGTCGTTTGCATGGAAAGCCCGTCTGACGGTTTCCGCGCCGGTTCCGGGCTGTATCTCGGTCGTAAGAATTTTGGATCGCCGCGCCAATCATCAGGCCGCGAAAGCGATACGCATCAGGGCCCGGCTACAGAGCAATTCCGAGGGCATGCCCGTCGACTTACAGTCAATCTCACACTGGGTAATAATTCCTAGTGCCCAGTTCAAACGTTCGTTGTTCCAGCGCGACGCCTGCCTCAGGAAACTCTCTTTTCGCTTGAAGAACACGGGTGGTCGCAATTGCCCCAATGCCCGTTCGTTGGTCGTGCCCCGGGCGACGAATGCGTTCACCTTCTGAAGACGTTGAAAGTGTTTTTGCACGGCGCGGATCACGGCGATCGAAGATAGGCCTTCAGAAAACGCTTTGTCGAGAACCTCTCCCAACACCTTTTGGCGGCCCTCTCCGACCGCATCGACGATAGCGTCGACCGAGGATGCCCGGGAATCACCCACACACATCCGGACGTGGTCGAATTCGATCCGCCCTGAACCCTCCGATCCATCGAGCGCGAACAAGCAGAGTTTTTCGACCTCGCGCCGGACCACCATCCGATCGCCGCCAAGATTGGACGCCAGAAGCGCCAGCGCATCGGACGCTATGGAAAGCCCAAACTCTTCACACATACCGGTAATGACGCGGTCCAGATTGCGGCCCTCTTCGCTGTAACATCCGAACGCCGCTGTATCCTCTCGGCTCTCAAACAACTTACGGAGTTTTGATCTCGGGGCCAACTCACCGGCTTCAACGATTATCGGCCAGCCCGGAGAGGTCGAGGAAAACACACCCTCGAGAACAGGCGCAATGGCATCGGATCCGTCGCTGACGACAACGACACAATCGCCGCCGGTCAACGCCAAGGAAAACGCTGCATCGTGAACGACGGCTCCGTCCGCTATGATTTGTGGGCCCGTCAACCGGTTCACAGTGAATGGATCATCCGGATCCGACACGAATTTCGACGCAAAGGACTTGGATAACTCACGAACCTGCCCAGCATCGGGTCCGAAAAAGAGAAAATTGGAACAGGACGGCTTAGCCGCCTTCAGAAGGTTCTGCAATTCTCCGCTGGAAAGTTTCACCGCACCCGTTTCTCTTCGGCACTCAAGACCGCGCCGAGCGTCACACGCGCTTCCTGGGCCAGTTCCTGAACGGCCCGTTTGCGGGCATCCTTTTCGGCCATCAGCGTGGCGAATTCGGAATCGAGGATGTTGTAGCTGACCGTAATCTGGTTGGTCCACTCGTCAATGGCGGCACCCGTCGCCACACCGCGCAGACGAAAGCGGCTTACCAAACGTAAATTCGCTCGGGTTGCAATCGCGCTCTTTTTGACAGCGAGTGAGCTTTTGGATTCGTTGAGCTCTGCCGAAAGACGGTATCGCGGTTTCACCGCCTTGCCCCTGGAATGAAGGAGCAACTCGATTTCGTTTTTAAGCTGCTGCCCGATCCGGTCCTTGATCGGCGCGACCTGAATCTCCGAAAACTCCTGGATCACGTCGAACTGGCTGGTTTCTCCGTAAAGCGGGCGGAACCCGCAGCCGGCGAGAAGGCCGACGAACAGGAGGCATATGATGGTCTTAAACGACGACATTGACGATGCGGTTCGGAACAACGATCACCTTCCTCGGATCCCTGCCGCCCATAGCGGCAATGACATTATCAACCACCAAGGCAGCCTTTTCGACCTCCTCGTTGGCGCAGTCCTTCACCACTTCGACCGTTCCGCGCAACTTGCCGTTGACCTGAATCGCGACGGTGACAATTTCGTCGACCAGCAAGCTGTCCTCGTGCTCGGGCCAGGGGGTCGCCGCCAGGAGTTCCTGGTGTCCTAGGCGGCGCCACATTTCTTCGCCGAGATGCGGCATCATCGGACCGATGAGCCGGACCAAGGTCTCTAGGCCGTCGCGCAGAACCCACGCCGCTCCGGCTTCATCGGCGTCAAGGTTATCGAGCTCATTGGTCAACTCGCGGACGCGGGCGACAGCCTTGTTGAAGTGGAACCGCTCAAGGTCGTCGGTGACGGCGGCGATGGTCTTGTGGGTGAAGCGGTGAACGGCGTCGGCGTCGGTGCCCAAGCTTTCCGGTTTGGGGGCCCCCTTTTCGGGCAAATCGATCGCCGGCTCATCGACCATTCGCCACAGCCTGTTGACGTACCGCCAGGCCCCTTCGATGCCCGATTCGGTCCAGTCGAGGTCGCGGTCGGGAGGGCTATCCGACAACATGAAAAGGCGAGCCGTGTCGGCCCCGTAGGCGTCGATGATCGCCTCCGGATCAACGACATTTTTTTTCGACTTGCTCATCTTCTCCGAACGGCCGGCGGTTACCGGTTTGCCGGTATTGACCGCGACAAACCCCTCTTCGCCCTGCCGTTCCACCTCGTCGGGAAGCAGCCAGGCGCCTTTTTCGTCCTGAAACGTCACGTGACAAATCATGCCTTGCGTCATCAGGCCGGCAAATGGTTCATCGAGGTCCAGGTAGCCGCATTTCTTGAGGGCCCGCGTGAAAAACCGGGAGTAAAGAAGGTGCAGGACGGCGTGTTCGATGCCGCCGATGTATTGATCGACAGGCAGCCAGTAGTCGACGGCTTGGCGGGTGAAGGCCTGATCGGGGGCCAGCGAACAGAAGCGCGCGAAATACCACGAGCTCTCATAAAAAGTGTCGAAGGTATCCGTGTCGCGCTCGGCCGCCTTGCCGCATTTCGGGCAATCGACGTGTTTCCACGTCGGATGCTGATCGAGCGGGTTGCCGGCCGCTTCAAGATCCACATCTTCCGGCAGGACAACAGGCAGGTCGTTTTCGGGAACAGGCACGATGCCGCAGTCTGCGCAATGCACCACCGGTATCGGACAGCCCCAGTACCGCTGCCGTGAAACACCCCAGTCGCGCAGACGATAGTTGACAGCCCGTGTACCGGCACCGATCTTTTCGAACTCGTCGACGATCCGTGCTTTGGCGGCCGGGACGTCCATGCCGTCGAGAAACTGCGAATTGATCATGACACCGTCGCCCACATAGGCTTCATCACCGATGGTGAAGCCGGCCGGGTCAACGTCACGCGGTGCGACGACCGGGATCACGTCGACACCATATTTGCGGGCGAAATCAAGGTCTCGCTGATCATGTCCCGGGCAGCCGAAGATGGCGCCGGTGCCATATTCCATCAAAACGAAATTGGCCACGAACACCGGGAGTTTCTTATCCCCGAGCAGCGGATGGGTGCAGGTCACCCCCGTGTCGTAACCGAGTTTCTCGGCCGTTTCGATGGCCGCTTCGCTGGTCCCCAGCCGGTTGCATTCAGCAACGAACGCCGAAAGCCCTGGGTCGTTTTCGGCGAGCTCCAATGACAACGGGTGATTGGCCGACAGAGCGCAAAAAGTCGCACCGAAAAGGGTATCGGGGCGGGTTGTGTAGACCTCGAGAGTGTTCTCGCGCCCGGGCAGATCGAAGACGATGTGAGCCCCTTCCGATCGTCCGATCCAGTTCTCCTGCATGATACGAACTTTCTCGGGCCACCGCTCCAACGTCTCAAGATCGTCAAGCAGTTCCTGGGCAAATGCGGTGATTTTCAGGAACCACTGGGACAGTTCCCTTTTCTCGACCAGGGCGCCCGAACGCCAACCCCGACCGTCGATGACTTGCTCATTGGCAAGGACGGTGTTCTCCACCGGATCCCAGTTAACCCAGGATGCCTTGCGGTAGACGAGACCGTTCTCGAGGAAGTCGAGAAACATCTTCTGTTCATGGCGGTAGTAGTCCGGTTCGCAGGTCGCGAGCTCTCGGGACCAATCATAGGAAAGCCCCATGGTCTTAAGCTGGCGGCGCATGGTTGCGATGTTTTCGCGCGTCCATTTGGCGGGATGAACCTTGTTCTCTATCGCCGCGTTTTCCGCCGGCAGGCCGAAGGCGTCCCAACCCATGGGGTGAAGTACGTTGAAGCCGCGCGCCTTCTTGTAGCGTGCTACGAGATCACCGAGGGTGTAGTTACGGACATGACCCATGTGGATACGCCCGGAAGGATAGGGAAACATCTCGAGCACATAGTATTTCGGGCGGTCTGAATCCTCACCGACTGCGAAGCACCCGCCGTCCTCCCAAGCCCGCTGCCAGCGGGCTTCCGTTTCCTTGAAATTGTATCGCGCCATGAGCCGAAAGATCCCGGATTCCATCTACTGGTGTCTGTGATGGGTACTCATTGGCGCCCCGCCGTTCAAGACCGATTTTTCCTAGAACCGCAGTTTCGACCGTGGCCGTCCGCCCGGCCTTCAGTTTTCCTGTTTGACCAGTGTTGCGCTTCTAATTTGGCGGGCCCGGGTTAGTATGGAGTCTTCGATCTGGGTCGAGGCCGCCTCGGGGACCGCCGCATCCCGCCACCCGCCGCCGGCATCACGGACCTGACGAAACAGCGCGACCCGCACCCCATCGGCGCGCAGCGTCCGCCCGAGAATGTAGACGTTGAGTTTAAACCGTTCGTTCGGTGATTCGGTCGCGGAGTGCCAGTCGGTAATAATCACTCCGCCGAAAGGATCGGCGGAATTCACGGGCATAAACGAGATCGTATCAAGTGACGCCCGCCACAGAAAACTGTTGACGCCGAGGTTGCCACCCCCTTCAGGCGGCGGGTCGTCGCCGAAAAGTTTCAGTCCGCCCTTTCCGAAAATGGTATCCCGGTTTTCGTAGTCGTCCCAAACGCCGGCCTCTTTCGGATTGACTTTCTCGACTGCCTGCGGTTCGTAGTTTTCACATGCCCCAAGCATGAGACCGACCACCAAACCGGCCGCCAATACGATTCGACTTGCGAGCACCTTCATCGTCGTTCGATTTCCCAGTACACGGAGAACCGGACGCGGCCGCGCCGCGCCCCAGAACTCTATAAATAGACCAATCGGACTATCGTTTCTAGAGTCCTACTTGTTTCAACCGACCGAGAAAAGGCCAATTCCCGCAAGACCGTACGCCCCGGCTGCGGCCACGCGCCTGGCCTCACGCGTCTTCACCCCACCTAGGGCGTAGACAGGTATCGTCAAACCCCGAATCGCGCCAGCGAAGCGATGCGGTCCCAACACCGGTCGGTCAGGGTGACTGGGCGTCGGGAACACCGGCGACAAGACCACAGCATCAACGCCGACCCTTTCGGCTGCCAATGCGGCCTGCCGGGAATGCGCGGCAGCCGTCACCAGCGGAAACCGGCGCACGGCAGACCAAACCCGGCGGTCCCGACGCCGAACCCGATATTCCGGGAAATGCACGCCGTCGGCCCCGATCCGCCAAGCCAGGTAGACATCATCGGCGACCAGAAAATAAACGCCACGCCGATGGGCCACTGCCGCCGCCTCACCGGCCAGGCGGTCGCGGTCCGGCTCTCCGTAATGGCGAAATATCAGCGCCGCCCCGGCCGGCAACCGGCCAGCCAAGGTGACCGGGTCGGCGTCCCGCTCCGGGTCGGTCATGGCAATCAGTCTCGGTAGTCCGCCGGTCCGGCACCCGGGGAAATTGAGCCTGACTGACAGGTCTG
>Ga0209458_1000064_pt1 | contig 63579 bp, 69 predicted proteins | sample WorMetLIZAISLAND_FD_187411 | JGI IMG/M metagenome (GOLD analysis project Ga0209458, IMG submission 187411) | Marine gutless worms symbiont microbial communities from Max Planck institute for Marine Microbiology, Germany - Inanidrilus manae... ...
TTCATCCAAACCGCGAAGGAAAACACTGCTCACCGGGGTTAGCAAGGAGACACAGCTAGCCGTGGCTAGTCAGGTATATAGGTCCCCAAATTTGTGGCTCGCCATGGAGGGCGACCAACGGAGAAACCGCCAGAGTTATGCCTCAAATTAAGCCTATAACTTATCATTCCGAAATTTTTTCCGCAAATGAACGCGAATCAACGCAAATCGGTCACAATCGGTTCGCCATCATCGACAGTTAATCGACTAGAGGGTCCGCCGGGTAGACTTTCTAAATGTCAACAGCCCCTAGTCATCGGACGATTCCAGCGGTAGATAGATCAAGAATCGTGTCTTGCCGGGGCGACTCTCGCATTCGATCAAGCCGCCGTGTTGGTTGATCAATTCCTGGGCGATCGGCAACCCCAGGCCGGTTCCCTCCGGGCGTCCGGACACCATGGGCAGGAAGATACGCTCCAACAAATCGGGGGCGATACCCTCGCCATCGTCGATGACTTCCAGTTGCATGACCAAGCGGTGGCAGCTGTTTCCGATCGTGAAGCGACGCAAGACCCGGGTTCGCAGCTCGACCTGGCCGTCCGGTCTGGACGCGGCAATCGCGTTCTTGGCGAGATTGAGCACGGCCTGGATCAAGCGGTCGGGGTCTGCCCTGAAATCCGGGATGCTGGGATCATAGTCGCGGACGATCACCGGTCCCTGGGGATACTCCGCCGACAGGAGACCGCACACGTGTTCCAGGACCTGATGAATATTGACGTGTTGCTGCTTAGGAATAAGGTTCGGGCCCAGCATCTCGTCGATCAGCTTCCGCAGCCGGTCCACCTCGTGGATGATGACGCGCGTGTGGTCACGGAACGACTCGTCCGGTAGCTCCTGCTCCAACAGTTGGGCGGCACCACGCAGACCACCCAGGGGGTTTTTGATCTCGTGGGCCAGGCCTCGGATCAGGGCCTGCGCCGCCTGGTGCTGAGAGATCAGGTGCTCCTCGCGCACGATACGCAGATGGCGATCCACCTGGCACAGCTCCACCAGGACCTCCGCTGATGCGTCCGGGTGGTGGAGCGGCAAGACCGTACAGTTGACCCTGACGGCATGGTCACTCGACAGCGGGATGGTGACCTCCCGTTCCGTAACGGGACGACGGGTGCTCAAGGCGTCACGCAACCGCTGCTCCATTGAGCACGCGGGCCAGGGCATCAGGGTGCCGACGCTTTGCCCCAACACATGGCGAGCACTGGCCTGGAGCAGCATCTCCCCGGCCGGGTTGATGTAGGTTAGGCGCAGGTCGCCGTCGAACAGCAGCACCGCGGTAACCAAATGCTCCAGTACCCGCTTCTCGGGGCGGTCGGTACTCAGGTCATCGGAAATCATGGGTGTTACCAGCTACCAGTCGCCAGTCGCCAGTCGCCAGTCGCCAGTCGCCAGTCGAGAAGTATGAACCGCAAAGGCACGAAGAGCGCGAAGGAGTAATCGTTCAGCCCCCCATTGTTTTGCCATCCCTGGCACCTGGATTCCGGCAATCCCTGCCGGAATGACGGGGATGAACGGTTACGCAAAGGAAGATGGAGAGTGTCCGAATCGTAACTTTTTCGGTAGTTCTGCAATCCATAGGATAGTAGGGCAGGAAAAGCCTAGCGTGGCCTCGTGCCCTACCCTATAGACTTCAGCACTACCACTTTTTCTTTGAAGCTAACGCAGCAGCTCACCGGAGGCAAAAAGCAGAGTGAGAAACAGACGTCGCTTTTAGTATCTGCGCGAAATTACCTTGTGCGGTCCGCTGCGCTGTGCTCACTACATCCTACGCGGGCTGGTAGTGGATAAATTCCAAGTGGTGAAGTTTGCCAACCCCTCCCTCGTCATTCCGACAGGGATTGCCGGAATCCAGGGCCAGGGATGTCAAAAACAGTGGGGGTTCAAATCATGACTTCGCACAACCATGCCACTTATAATTTAACCACTACTCATCAGGTGTTGCAGATTCCCACGGTCTGGCACCCCACCGTCTCTGGCTCCCACGCTCCAGCGTGGGAAGCAAATCCGGACGCTCCAGCGTCATGAAACGTTTTGGCCGCTGGAGCGGCCACACTGCGTTCCCACGCTGGAGCGTGGGAACGAGCCAAAAGGACATCCTAGCAGCCAATCCACGCTATAACTCGTTGTTTTAGGCTGTAACAAGTGGGGATACATCAGGCTCCTCTCCCTTTTTCCTCCGAGTCTATGCGGAGATGGTGCTAACATCAGGCACTGCAGATCCCTGCACTTGCCATCCCTGGCAGCTGGATTCCGGCGTCCCAGCCGGAATGACGGCCCTATGCTGGCTTTCAAGCCGCAGCGGAAACGGCTGACCGCTAGGTGCTCGCAGGCCAAGGTTTACCCCTCACCCTAAGCGCCTTTCCATTCCTTCTGCGTGCTCCGCGTCTTAGGCGATTTCTGTCAAATGACAGACCAGCCTGCTTGTCTTTGCGTCCGTCTTCCGGGTCGCGACAACAGTTACATCGCACAACGATGCGCCTGTTGTCGCTCCTTGAAGACAAACGAATAGTCGACGCATCCTAGTCTATCACTTTCCGGCAATCGCCTTAATGGCGTTGGTGTATCAGAGGGTTCGGGGAAATAACCCGATCACAGACTGTAGTACATATCGAATTCGAGCGGATGGGTCGTCATGCGCAGCGTGGTGACCTCTTCCATCTTCAGGTCGATATAGCCGTCGATGAGATCATCGCTGAACACCCCGCCCGCGGTGAGGAAATCCCGATCCTTGTCCAAGGCATCCAGGGCCTGGTCCAACGCATAGCAGACCTGGGCGATGCCCCTCTCCTCCTCGGGCGGCAGGTCGTAGAGGTCCTTGTCCATGGGATCGCCGGGGTGGATCTTGTTCATGATCCCGTCCAGACCGGCCATCATCATGGCGGAGAAAGAGAGATAGGGATTGCCGGTGGAATCCGGGAACCGGACCTCGATGCGCCGCGCCTTGGGATTGGCGACATGAGGGATGCGGACCGCGGCCGAGCGGTTACGTGCCGAGTAGGCCAACATGACCGGGGCCTCGAAGCCGGGTACCAGACGCTTATAGGAATTGGTCGAGGCGTTGGTGAAGGCATTCAGGGCACGGGCATGCTGGATGACGCCGCCGATGTAGTAGAGTGCCGTCTCGGAGAGACCACCGTACTTGTCGCCCGAGAAGATATTCTGCCCGTCCTTGCCCAGGGATTGGTGCACATGCATCCCGTTACCATTGTCGCCCACCAGGGGCTTGGGCATGAAGGTGGCGGTCTTGCCATAGGCATGGGCCACGTTCCAGACCACATACTTCAGGATCTGGTTCCAGTCCGCACGCTTGACTAGGGTAGTAAACTTGGTCCCGATCTCACACTGACCGGCGGTGGCGACCTCGTGGTGGTGGACCTCGGTGGTCACCCCCATCTCTTCCATGGCCAGACACATGGCGGAGCGCAGATCGTTCAAGGAGTCCACCGGCGGGACGGGGAAATAGCCGCCTTTGGTCCCCGGACGGTGACCGATGTTCCCATCCTCATAGACCCGCTCCGAGTTCCACTCGGCCTCTTCGGAGTCGACCTTGTAGAAGGCGCCGCTCATATCGGCGCCCCAACGCACGTCATCCAGCACGAAGAACTCGGGCTCCGGGCCGAAATAGGCGGCATCGGCGATCCCGGTGGATTTGAGGTAGGCCTCGGCGCGCTTGGCCAGAGAGCGCGGGTCACGCTCGTAGCCCTGCATGGTGGAGGGCTCGAGGATATCGCAGCGGATGATCAGCTGGCTTTCCTCGGAAAAGGGGTCCAGGGTCTCGGTGCCGACCTCCGGCATCAGCACCATATCCGACTCCTGAATACCCTTCCAACCGGCAATCGACGAGCCGTCGAACATCTTGCCGTCCGTGAAGAAATCCTCGTCGATGACGCCGGCCGGCAGGGTAACGTGCTGTTCCTTACCGCGGGTGTCGGTGAAACGAAGATCGACGAACTTCACTTCCTCTTGTTTGATCTTCTTGATGACACTGGATGACATGCATTTATCTCCGCTGGTTGCTGGTTCAGGGGCACTTAGGCGATCTCTGTCAAATGACAGACCAGCCTGCTTGTCTTTTCGTCCGTCTTCTGGGTCGCGACAACAGTTACATCGCACAACGATGCGCCTGTTGTCGCTCCTTGAAGACGAACGAATAGCCGACGCATCCTGGTCTATCATTTTCCGGCAATCGCCTTAGAATCCAAGATACCCACCTGGGGTGAGAAGCCCCCATCATATTCAGTTCGAGGTCCTCTTGGAAGGTGCGGGCACTCGCTGCGTCAGGTGTCTGTTTGCAACGATCGTGCCGGGACAGCCGTGCCCAAAGAGAAAACGACGCATCACGCGAATCCGCGCGAATCGGATTTGCGCAACCGATGACCCTTCCCTTTTTCCACAGATTACACAAATTTCCACAGATTAAAATGGGTTTTCCTATAGGAAAACCTGGCTCAAATCCGGTGTTTCTTGTACCCGCGGCGGTAGAGGAAAGCGCGGGCAAGCCCGCGCCTACGAGACTGCAGGGTTCCCCGCACCCGCGGTGGTGGACACGAAGGAAGAACCACGAATCAAGCGCAATCCGCGCGGAACTGTCATCCCGAACCGAAGGGAGGGATCTTTTTGGCTCGTTCCTGTGCTCCGGCGTGGGAACACAGTGGTAGGTCGGGTTAGGCGCGTTCGACCCTGGTTGCCCACACTCGCTTTGCAAGGCGCGCCTAACCCGACCTACAAGACTTGGCACGGAATTTCAGGGTGGGCGCGTATAACGCTTCCTGAAAACACGATATTGCCGGATCGGTTTTCCCGACGCTGGCAGGCTCCCCGTAGGCGCGGGCCTGCCCGCGCGCTCCTGAGGTTCGACCGGTCGGCTTGGTTGCCTTCCAGCCCAGCGCCGGCAAGCCGGCGCCTACCGGTCATGGCGAACCACCGTAGGTGCGGCTGACGACCGGAAGCTGGCAGCAACCTGTTAAAAAGAAACGACGCATCACGCGAATCTTCGCGATTCGATTCGTGTAACTCGCGTGATTCGTAGTTTTTTCCCTTTGCGGTTCAACCAAGGATGGCCCGTGCCCAATACCCGACCGATTTGTTGGGCACGCCGCCGTCCCTGGCGGCTTTGCCCAACCTACTTGAGCACCTCGGCCAGATCGGGACAATCCCCGGAACCGGCCTTGTCCCGGAGTACCTGCTCCAACACCGGATCACCCTCGTCCAACCACGGCTCATCCCCGGTGGCATATCGCCACATCCTTTTAGCGATGTAGCGGTTTTTACAGGCGAGTCCGGCGCGATATTCCGCACGCGCCTGCTCGAACTCGGCCACATCCGGCGGCGCCGGCCACTCCGCGAACAGGCCTTCCAGATCGTACATCATGTTCGATCCCTGGTTCGGCGAGATCGTCGTGGGTTGCAAAGGCAGGTCGAAGGCGATGGACCAGAAGCGCTCGATGGCTCGCTCGACCCGTTTCCACCCCTCCTGGGGCCAGTGTTTCCCTGCCTGCTCTAGCCTGGCCTCCAGTTCCTCGATCTCCGCCCCAGAGAGAACCGCCCCTTGGAGCTGCGCCCCTTCGAGAGCCGCGCCCTGGAGCTGCGCTCCCCGGAGGTCCGCGTCCCAAAGATCACTGTCGGAGAAATCGGCATAGCGTAGATCCCGCCGACACAGGTCCGGCTCGCACTGGCCTTCCGCGCACCGGTCCCAGTCGCACAGGTCCCACCCACGCAGATCCAATGCCTCGCCGGCCTCCAGCCAGACCCTCGCCCGTCCCTGTTTGGTATCCTGGTAGGCATCGAACAAGAGCTCGGCCGGGGGCTCTTTACGCATCAGAGTCCGTTCGCTTAGCACCAGATTGCGATGGATCACCCCATCCAGCCATGGTCGGTACCCGATCAGCCATTCGCGTTCGATGCCGCTATGGGGCGGGACCAACAGGGTCCAAACACCGAGCAGCAGGATTGTGGATACTAAGACCCCCAAGACTGTGGACACCCAGACTCCCCACATGCACCAGGATCGGGACCACCAGTCCCGCCAGTGCCAAGAGCGGGAGAACAAGGCCCACAGCAGCAGGCTGGGGACGAGTAACAGCAACAGGATTGTGGATGCCAAGATCCCCCACATGCACCGAGACCGCCGGGACCACCAATCCCGCCAGCGCCCGGAGCGGGAGGACAAGCGCGGCCAGAAGATCCAGAGCAGCGCCAAGTCGAGGGTGAGTACCAGCTGGTGAATGAGGGTGATCCATTCACTGTGATAGGGCAGGAATTTATATTAGACGGCTCCCAGCAGGAGAACGGGGGTCAGCAGGATGGTGACGACCACCGCTGATCCGAATACCCAGCGGATCAGCCGCGGATGCTGGCTACCGACAATCCGGTGACTGAAGATCAGGGGAAAGAGCAGCTCCCGCTGGATCCGCGCCAACTCCGACGGCAGCGACCCGAGTTCATGATCGAGGTCGAACAGCTTGCGTGACAGCAGGTAGAACTGGCTGAGCAGGTGGGCGTGGAAGATGAGCACCAGCCAGGGAACGACCATATAAAATCCCAGCAAGGGCAGCTCCACACCCAGCAAGGGCAGCTCGGCACCGGTCCCCGTCAGGAGCTGTTCGTCGTCGGTCGAGAAGACGATGACCGCTACATAGAAGGCGAACAGGAGAAAGGTGAAATAGAGCCCGCGCACATGGCGCGCGGCATCGTCCACCGCCGCGCGCAGGACCGCGAGCTTTCCCGCTTGAAGTGACCAGCGATCTTTGTCTTGGTCTCGGTTGCGGGACATACCCCCTCCACAGGTCCGGTACGATCCCTTAACGTTAAGCGAGTGGATTTTCACAGAACAACAGGATTATCTTATCAAATAACAATTATAAAATCCTGTTAATCCTGGAAATATTGTTAATCCTGTACTATTAGGGACAAGCTCGGAGTTAAAGGATGCACTGTCATGAGACTGACAGATAGACTATGCACTGAAACGGTGCGTCTATCCAAAGTAGACCAAAGCCTGATTGAAGATCGGATCGGCCGCGAGTGCCGATTGCAACCGGTCCCGGATATCCTCCGCGCGGGAGCATGCTCCGGTACAGACATCGAGAGGCAAGTACACTTCCACGTCGATGCGTCCGTTGAGATAGTGCAGGACGGTCCGCCGGCGGCTTGTGGCCTCGGGTACTCCCTCCCAGAGTCGCTCAAGTCGGGTCAGGGCCTCGGCGCGCGTGGGCAAGGCAACCGAGATCGGTCCCCTTTCATCGTCCTCCGGATCGATATGGACGGTGACATCGGTAATCTCGTCGATTTGTGACTTGAGCCGCTCCTCCACCAAGAGCGCGATCATGTGACCTTCCGAGACGCTCAACCGGGGATCGACCAGGACGTGGACATCTACCGCGGCCTGCCAGCCGTGTTTTCTCGTCCGCAGCCTATGGAGACTCCTGACACCGCCGACCGAGCCGATGGTTTTCTCGATCGCAGCCAGGTGCTCCGCCTCCAACCCGGCATCCACCAGCTCCCGGATCGATTGATGGCCGAGCTTCCAGCCAATATGGGCGATCATCACGGCGATGACGACCGCCGCAATGGCATCCAGATAAGGCAAACCCAGCAGGGTCCCAACCAGGCCCACTAGAACCACGACCGAGGAAACGGCATCGGAGCGGTGATGCCAGGCATTGGCACGTAACAGCTCCGAGCGAGCACGGCGCGCGTAACCGAGCGTCCACCAGTAGAGCCACTCCTTGACCAGGATAGACACCAGGACCGCGGCCAGCGCCAGCGGCTGTGGCCACAAGAGCTCGTCGGGAGCAAACAGGCGCTTACCGGCGTCCCAGCCGATGCCGCCGGCAACCATCAGCAGCAGGACACCCAGCACCAGGGTCGCCAGGGTCTCATAGCGTCCATGCCCGTAAGGATGCTCCTGGTCCGGGGCCCGAGCGGTGTGACACCCGGCATACCAGACCAGCACGTCGGATAGCAGATCGGAGAGGGAGTGGATACCGTCCGCAACCAGGGCCTGGGAATGCCACAGCACCCCCGCCCCGACTTTGAGCACTGACAGGCCCAGGTTGACCAGACCGCCGACTACAGCGGTCTTTACAATGGCTCCGGCACGTTGTCCTGGTAGCTGTTCAAACAAGGTCCGGCTCGGGCAAGATTTGCTACCCACGTGGGTAGTGGTAACTTTTCAAGTGGTGGAGTAAGAGGCTGTTTAAAAACTAAGCCATTGATTTTCATAGAACCGTACCCGTAGGGTGGGCTGTGCCCACCGGTCAGGCATAGTATTTGGTGGGCACAGCCCACCCTACAGGTTAGTTAGTTTTTATACAGTCTCTAAGTCTTTGCATGATGGAACGACTCCGCCAGCTGCATCCAGAACCGGAAACAAACAACCCGACGGTTCCCGTCGGCACAAACAGACCCTCTCCCTCCGGGAGAGGGGTTGGGGAGAGGGGATCGAATCGGTTCCCACTTAAAACTTACCCACCACCCTCATATGCACCACCGACGCGCATGACCACGAGATACTCACCGTCCTTGCTGTCGGTACGCAGAACGGTGTGACCGTTGATGCGACACCAGGCGGGTATATCCTGCAGCGCCCCAGGGTCGGTGCAGACCGCCTCTATCTGGGTCCCCGGAGCCAGGTCCGCGACCCGATCTTGAACCCTGATGACCGGGAGCGGACACAAGAGCCGTCGGCAATCCACGACTACCGGGTCTGGGATTCCTTGACGGACCCGCATCTTCACAAATGAGTCGAGTTTCTGCACGGCACAAAAAATTCACGCCTTATGGGCTTAAGGCGAAGCCTGGTTTCGCCAGCTAACAGTACAGGATTAACAAGATTAACAGAATTTTTTTGTTGTGAATAGTGCTTGCTGGTTAGGTAAGGGTGTGATCGGGCGTAGCAAATTCAGGAAATGCAAGAATCCTGTAAATCTTGTGTAATCCTGTAAATCCTGTCCGATTGGAGTTTCGCGACGACGCTCGAGTTGGGCACCCGTCGGTCCGAGGCGAAACCTTGCTAGAGCATCCATTCCTTGGGGATCTCCTGCGGGGTGAAAGGACGGACCTCGAGCGCTCGCGTAGCACCCGAAAGGAGCTTGACCTCGACGCGGACGGATTCGCAGTCGCGTCCCTGACCATAGCGCGCCACCAGCCGCGCCGCCAACTCGATGTCGCTATCCGTCACCACACCATCGATCAAGGCCTCGGGTCCACCGTGACTGAGTGTCCTGATGCTGACAAAGCGCTTACGGAATCCGGCCAGGAAGCGCCCTTCGCCTTTTTCGCGGGCGATGATGACCTTGAAGTCGGGTCGGGGCCGGATATGGCGCCCCACCTTCAGGAGCATGATATCGTCCAGGTCATAGACGCGATCACCACGGCTTTTCCACAGGTCCGTCAGCTTCGCGGCGTACTGGGAATCGGTCAAAAAGCAGCAACCGCCGGCCGGTTGTGCGTAGTCATCGAGCCCATACGCCTTCGCCAATGCCATCTGCGGCTTTCTGCTGCGCCCGGAGAAATCGAACAGGCGTTCACGCTCCACCCACCCCCCCCGCTCCGGCCGGGTCGGTGGCAGGCGCTTGGCGCATAAAGGCCGCAGCAGTAGATCACCGGCCCCCGAGTCATCCTGCACGATCGGCAGCGTGTCCTTGCGCTGAGACTTGGGCCGTTGCCCCACCACCTCACCGGTGACGATGAAGTCGAACCCATGCTCACGCATCCATGCATAGGCCCGCCGCACCATGAAGATCTTACAGTCGAGGCACGGATTGAGATTGGCCCCGTACCCATACTTCGGGTTCAGGACCACATCGCGGTATTCCTCGACCACGTCGACGAAATGTAATTTCACACCCAGGCGCTCGGCCACCCAGAGCGCATTGTTGCGTTTGGGCTTAGCATGCTTACGGATGGCGTGTGTGTGACCCTCCACGCAGAAGCCGGTGAAGAAGTTCAGGCCCTCCACATGAATACCCTGGTCCTGGACGACGCGCACAGCGAGCATGGAGTCGAGCCCCCCCGAGACCAGAGCGACCGCTTTGCGTTCAATCGCGTTCATTGCTTCAATAACTTTAGTGCGCGAAGCGCATCATAGTTGAAACTATGGACTTTAAGTCCCTTCACTTTCAGTCCGTGGCTTGTCCACGGATGAGGACTTTAGTCCTCCAGACTATGGACTTTCAGTCCATAGCAGTTGATTTGCGGCAAAAAAGAATTCCTAGTGGAAGAACCGAACCGATGTTATCGGTATTTCGGTACTGTTGTACTAATCCGGTATAGGACCAAGCCTTTTCTCAGGCCATGCAATGCGGGATCGTAGCTGTTTTTTGTTTGAGTCAGGATTTTTTGTTGTGAAGCGTGCTTGCCGGTTTGGTCAGAGCATGATCGGGCGTCGGAAGTTCAGGAAATACAGAAATCTTGTAAATCCTGTGTAATCTTGTTCGATTGGCGTTTTGCGACGACGCTCGAGTTAGGCACTCGCCACCTTGGCCGCTCCAGCGGCCAGGCCTGGTGACGTTGGAGCGTTAAGATCCCTCCTCCGTCGGGACCAGCTTGCTCCCACGCAGGAGCCTGGGAGCCAGATGAAATCTGTAGCTTTTCCAACTAGAAATCAATAGGTTAGTTTTTAGTCAGCCTCTTAGAGGGTGTACGAAAAGTCTTTCCGTGGGCCATTGTGGTGTGGAAACGGAATATCGCAATTTCACGTTTCCTTTATTTTCAATTGGTTGCAATATCCAAAAATGATGGTCCATCCTTTTCGTACACCCTCTTATGACCTCGATACCTCGTAAAAGTCGGCATCCGCAGCATAGGCTTGTTGCAGGTGACGGTACTCCAACAAGGGGAATATATTCTGTTGCCGCAGCATTTCATAGAAGGCACCGCCTTCGAGATCGATCGGTTTTGTGTGCCGGGCGACGATATGGTCCACGACCGCCGCCTTTCCATTCAGCTGCTTCTTGACGATCTTCGACAGTGCGACGTCGAGTCCCCAACCACTCACGGTTTGGCCGAACAGGTGGGCTCCGGCCTTCAGCGCACGGCGGGAAATCAGCGGCATCATGATCTCGACTCCATTGACGTACCGTATGCCCCGCCGACCATAGGTGAAAAACACGGGGTGACATCCGGGTGAATCGGAAGCAAGGCTCGGTTGCGCCAGATCCAGGCCTTTTTCTTCCGCAACGGCGAACACTCGCCGATCTCGGACTCCCGGATGTGGAGGTCGTCGTCCAGTAGCAGCACATAGGCGTATGCCTCGGGGATGTCCGGCCAGCATTGCAGTAGGTCATGAATGGCCGTGAACTTGGTTCCGGGAAGTCGGCCCTGCTGTTGAAACTCGATCTGGCAGGGCAGTTGGCCCACATGGGTTGCATCATAATGATTGACGATCAGGTCCCAAGTCTTTGGGCGCTCCGATAGCCAGTGCCGATGAACCGAGCCCGCTCCGCACTGGAGAAAAACCGCATATCGATTGGCAGCCGAGCGCTCATCGCGCAGCAGCTGCATGTGGGTCTGTGCTCGATAGGATTCCTGAAGGGAGACGAGGACCTGCGCGTCGCGGTAGGCGCCGGGGGCAACCTCTTTTCCGCTTTCGGCAAAGTGGCGAGGCGCCTCCCGCGGCGTGCAAGTGCCGCTCTGTGCCGTCAGACAATGTGCCACCAGATAAAGGGAGGTCTGAAAGAGCGGATGCGGGTCTCTGTCCTCCGTGGCGGCCGTCCGCAGATAATGTTCCAAGGGGTTGACCCCCGCGTTCGCCACCTCCGGGTTTTGCGCCACGTACCAGGAGCAATCGAATAACGGATGCGGGTCACGTCCCTCGCGCGCGCCCTGCTCCCAAAAGTGCACGAGGGGGTTGATCCCCATGGCCGCAACATCCGGGTTGCGAGCCAGATACCAATTACAATCGAACATCGGATTCGGGTCGCACCCTTCCTGCCATCCGGCCACCAACCAGTGCAACACTAGGTTGACGCCGGCGAGGACAAGATCCGGATTGCGCCGCAGGTACCAGGGCAGGTCGAACAGTCCGGAGGCCAAGAGCGCGTTCGCGATCCTGCGGATACGGAGGCGTTCCGCTAACCGCAACCGCAGCGACCACCAGACCAGCTTGGGTATTGCCGCCAGGCGCCGAATGCCCGCCGGGTAGCTGTCCTCGATGGCATGGAGCGGTCGCGTCAGCTGCCAGGATGCGCTGGATTGGATTGCATTGAGCCGATAGAGGAGCGCATCTCGTCCCTGCGCCAACTGTTCATAATCCGCTTGTTTGTCCGCAATTTCCGTCTGCAAGGCCGCAAGGTCGGCGTTCCGGGCGGAAACCTGCTCCTCCAGATACCCTATTCGCTGCCGTTCGTCCTCCGATGCCGAGGCGGGCCCCTCCCAACCCATAACCTGATCCAGGACCTCCGTTCCCCGGTCAAACTCCTTGCGAATGGTATCCAACCACTGTTGTGCTGCAGGCCGGTCCGGGTCATGCTCCAGCTCAGCGAGCGCGGCGTAGGTTCGCCTCACCCAATCGGGAAGCTGCTGCATGACCTCCTTGGCGTTCGCATCGACCCTATGGTGCCGATGTTCTGTCTGGAGAAAGCGATCGATTTCCGTCTCGGCAGCCGCCCCGCTACGCGGCCAGACGAGATCCAGCGCATTCGCAAGCCGGTCCATTCCCGACCGCCAATCGCGCAGCAACCCGTCGTAGGTAAGGAAGGCATGGCTTAGTCTCCGGCTGGCCGACTCTCCCTCCAGCACATAGCGCAACCAGAGCAGGTAGGATTTCGGGTAGCTGAAGCCATCGCGCATCCGAAGCGACTCCGCCACCTCCTGCGGGTGCCGAAGCGGCAGAACACACTTGACCTCAGCGTCGAACTCATCCAGAACCCGGCTCCAGAGGGGCAGCAGACGGCAGTTGCGCGGGTCCTTCCAGACAAAACACTTCGACCCGGAAAAACTTCGCCGGAGCATCTCCAGAGCGCGGTCCTTGAAAGGACCCTTCGCCACCGCATCCAGACGCTCCGGAGCGATGGGACGCCAGTCGTCCCAACGCGAACCCAGGGCGGCGAGGAGCTCATTGTTCAAACGATAGGCGTCCAGCGACTCCCAGAACCCCGGCGCATTGTTGTCTGCAGCCGGCGGCTTCAGATTCGGCGGCAGATCCGCGCCCAGCAGGTTGATGACCCGGGTCAACGCCGAGGTCCCGCTGCGGTGCATGCCCAGTACCAGGATGGCCGCCGAGGATCCGGACTGAGCGAACGAAGCAGCCGGGCTATTCATCCCCTGCTGCATATGGTCCGTATCGAGGTGGCCTCAGCGGTGCTTCTTGCCGACGTTCTCCATGTGGTGCAGCCAGGCGCGAAAGGCCCCGAAAGGTTTTCCTACGGTGCTGCGCCGGCCATGGAAGGTGCCGAAGCACCGCTCGTCATCGTCGCCGAAGCGGGCGGAGCCCACCGCCAGAAAGCCGAGGACGAGGAACACATCCAACACCAGGGCCGCCACCAGGACGACGGAGTTGAGGACCATGTTGTGACGCCACCATTCGAGCAGGACCTGGTGGTATTCGAGGACGGCCCAGACGGTCGCGAAGAGCAGTACCAGGGCCAGCACGGAGAACAGGTCCGCCATGTGTTCATGGGCACGGGAGAAATTCTTGATTTCTTTACAGACGGTCATGACGTAATCCTCTTCGGGCTTGGGCTTGAACGCAGACTCTTAAGGACATCCGGGGCTGCGCATCAGTGCCAAGGATACGTGCTTCCTGGACCATTGGTAAACCGTTGGGCAAGTGCGTATAACTTCCAGCTACCAGCTACCAGTCGCCGGTTTCCAAGTAGGCCGGGGTGAGCGAAACAGAGAACCGTAGGTCAGGGTGACGAACGAACTACCCCCAATGACAGACGACGAATCACACGCCTCTCACGGATCGATTCGCGCTGATTCGCGCGATTCGTAGTTCTCTCTCCAGAGTGACCAGAGGGCATAGGATACGGAATCCCCCGTTTTTCTATCGGAACTGGACTAGACTTAGTTCAGTTATCTATCCGAGTATACGATTATGCACCAAGTGAACATGCACGAAGCCAAGAGCCAGCTGTCTGCATTGGTTGAAGAAGTCCTTGCCGGTGGCGAGGTGATCATTGCCCGGGCGGGTAAACCCCTCGCCAGATTGGTGCCATACAATGAACGAAAGGAACCGCGCAGGCCCGGACGGTGGAAGGGCAAGTTATGGGTAGCCGATGACTTCGATGTCACGCCGGAAGCGGTAATTGCCGCTTTTGAGGACGGGACGTGAGCCTGCTGCTCGATTCTCATGTGTTGCTGTGGTGGTTGGAGGACAACCTGAAAATCGGGCCGGTTGTCCTCGCAACCCTTGCCGATCCAAAGACGCGGGTCCTGGTCAGTGCCGCTTCTATTTGGGAGATCGGCATAAAGCAGGCGTTGGGCAAACTGCATACCCCTGAATCGATTCTCGATTTGCTGCCGGAGGAGGGATTCGAGACATTGCCGATAACGGCGAGGCACGCGGAAGCCGCTGCCCGTCTGCCGCTGCTGCACGGGATCCCTTCGACCGCATGCTGGTGGCACAGGCCCACCTGGAGAGGTTTACGTTGGTGACCCATGATGAAGCGCTATGGGCTTACGACCTCGAAATCCTAATGGTGTAGGGCAACACTGGTCGGATCGGGGGTCCTTACCGTCATCCTCATGCAGGTGATGAATAGGTAGGATCGTCCTCCGCATAATCGGGGCGGTCGGTTCCCCACTCCAAAATGGCTACCGCAACAGGGGCTATGCTCCAGGTCTACCACAGCAATCGACTCGAGGTACTAGTCGAGGAGCTGGCGCGGATCACTGCAACCCCGCTGGCCGATCCCTTTCGGCCCGAGACCATCGTCGTCCAAAACCAGGGCATGGCCCGCTGGATCGCCCACCAGCTGGCGCAGCGCAACGGCATCAGTGCCCGGCTGGATTTTCCCCTGCCGGCGCGCTTCCTGTGGCGGGTGCTGCAGGCCTGGCTGCCCGCTGCGCCGGATGTGACCCGATTCGACCAGGGTGCCCTGCTGTGGCGGGTATATAAGCAGCTGCCGGAGCTTGCTCGACCAATCGGCCTTCGCCCCCCTCACCCGCTATCTTGCTGATGACGCTTCGGGGTTGAAGCTGTATCAGCTTGCTCGACGCATCGCAGACCTGTTCAATCAATACCTGGTCTTGCGACCGGATCTGGTCCTGGGTTGGGAGCAGGGCACGGACCAACATTGGCAGGCCGTGCTGTGGCGTGCCCTAGGCGCCGATGGTGACCAGGCCCATCGGGCGCAGCTGCTGGCCGAGCTGGAATCGGCGATGGCACAAGGTGAACCCGATACCGGCGCATTGCCCGAGCGGGTGTGTCTGTTCGGATTGAGTGCGCTGGCCCCCGTCTATGTGCGCATGCTCGGTGCCCTAGCGGGCCGGATTCCGGTACATCTGTTCTTCCTCAACCCCTGCCGTGAGTATTGGTCCGACCTGGTAGACGAGCGTGGTCAGGCACACCGGCGGGCCCGGGCCCAGCGGGCCGGTCGGCCGGACCCGACCGGGCTCCTGGACCTGGGCAATCCCCTGCTGGCCTCCCTCGGTCACGCGGGGCAGATATTTCTCGATCAGCTGCTCGATCTCGGTGGCCTGGACCATGACCACTTCGTATCCCCCCGCGGCGACGGCCTGCTGCAGCGCGTGCAACGGGATCTGCTGGAGCTGGTCGATCCGCGCGGGCTGGAGCCATAAATCATCGCCCGCGACGATCCATCGCTGCAATTCCACAGTACCCATGGTCCACTGCGCGAGATCCAGGTCCTGCACGATCGCCTGCTACACCTGTTCGAGAGGCTCGACGGCCTGGAGCCACGCGACATCATCGTCATGGCGCCGGACATCGACCGCTATGCCCCCTATGTGGAGGCGGTTTTCGGGGCCGCGGATGGACCCATGCACATCCTCTTGTCCATTGCCGACCGGCGGGTTGGCGGCGAGCGACCGGTGCTGGACGCCGTGCGATTCCTGCTCACCCTGCCGAGCAGCCGCTTCGAGGCCAGCGAGCTCTTGTCCCTGCTCGAAGTCCCTGCGCTCCGGCGGCGCTTCGAGCTCGACCACCAGGGATTGGAGCGGATCCGTATCTGGGTGCGGGAGAGCGAGGTGCGTTGGGGTGAAGACGGGGCCATGCGCGCCGACCTGGGTCTGCCGGACGAGCCGGCCAACACCTGGGCCTTCGGCCTGAAACGCCTGTTTCTCGGCTATGCGCTGCCGCCGGATGCGGCTGACGAGCCCTACGCGGGGGTGTTGCCCTACCCGGATCTGGAGGGTAGCGAGGTCGCCGATCTCGGGCAGCTAGCGGCCTTGGTCGAGACCCTCGGCAGCTGGCGCAGGCGCCTCGCGGTTCCGCGGAGTCTGGCCGGCTGGCGATCCGCCGTCAACGCGCTGCTGGTGGCCTGTTTTGCCCCCGACGATGAAGAAGAAGCCCTGTTGCAGCTGGTACGCGACGGGCTCGACGAGGCGGCGACCCTGGCCGAGACGGTAGGATTCGACCGGCCTGTCGGGTTAGACGTGCTGCGCGCCCTGGTCCGGGAGCTGATGGACGACGACCGCGGCGCTCACCGCTTCCTGACCGGACGGGTCAACTTCTGCAATATGGTGCCCATGCGCAGCATCCCGTTTCGGGTCGTCTGCCTGATCGGCATGAACGGGACCGACTTCCCGCGCACGCAACGGCCGTTGTCCTTCGACCTCATGGCCCACCACCCACGGCGTGGTGACCGCTCCCGCCGCCGGGATGACCGCTACCTGTTCCTTGAGGCCCTACTCTCGGCCCGTGACGTCCTCTATCTGAGCTGGGTCGGAAACGACGAGCGCGACAACAGCCTCAAGATACCCTCTGTGGTGATCGACGAGTGCTCGATTATCTGCGCCGGGGCTACCGGCTCCCCGACAGTACGGCCCCGGTCGCACAGCTGGTCGTACGCCACCCCTTACAGCCCTTCAGCCGCCGTTATTTCGACCTGGACGACCAACGCCTGTTCAGCTATGCCCGGACCTGGCTGGAGGCGGCCCGGACCCAGGTCGAGGGGGAGATTCCGGCCTTCTGTGACGCCGAGCTCCCAGAGCCAGGGGAGGCGCCGGGAACGGCGTTCAGGACCCTCGGATCCGCTTTCTACGCAATCCGGTCCAGTGCTTCCTCACCGAGCGCCTCGGGCTGAGCCTGCCCGAAGAGGCAGAGGCCCAGCCGGATACCGAGCCCTTCGACGCGGCAGGGATGGAACGCTATCGACTCGATCAGGCGTTGCTGCAAGGATTATTGGCCGGACGAGAACCAGCTTCGATCCTAGCCCGCCTACGGGGCGCGGGCATCCCACCCCACGGTGCGCCTGGCGAGCTGCTCTTCGACGAGCTATCCGATGCGGCAGGGCCCTTCGTGCAATGGCTGCGAGACTGCCTGACGGCGGAGGCCGAACCCCTCGAGGTGGATCTTTCCCTGGCCGGCTTTCACCTGCAGGGACAGCTGGGGAATCTGCACGCCACGGGACTCATCGACTATCGCTTCGGCAGGCTCAGTGCCAAGGACCGATTACGGGTCTGGATACGTCACTTGGTACTGAATCTGCTGGCCCCACAAGGGATCGAGCCGGGAATCGAGCCGACGAGTACCTTCATCGCCAAGGACTTGACCTTGCGCCTGGCGCCGGTCGCCGACGCGGAGGGCCTGCTTACAGACCTGCTCCAGCTGCGCCGGCAAGGGCTCAACCGGCCCCTCGCCTTCTTCCCCGAAAGCGCTCTGGCCCGGCTGGAGCATGGCTACGGCAGCGGCTTCGACCACGCCTGGTGCGGGCGCTACAACCCCGCGCCGGAACGGGACCAGCTTGCGGTGCGCATTGCCTTCCGTGGCCGCGAGCCCATCGGTGAAGAATTCGAGCAAACGGCCATGCGCGTCCTGGGGCCAATGTTGGAACGGTCGGAAGAGGAGGCCTGATTTTTTCCGCAAATGAGTCCGCAAATAAACGCGAATGGACGCAAATCGGTCGCAAAAGATTAGATTATCTTTCTGCCGCAGATGACGCAGATTCTCACGGATTAAAAAGGTAATCGTTCAGACCCCAATGCCATTAAGTTAGCTACCGGCCGTTTGTCGTGGTAGGTCGGGTTAGGCGCGTGCCCCAGCGTTGAGATGTACAAATGAGTTTGAACGCGCCGTAACCCGACCTACCAACCTGGAGTTCCACTACACCCCGAAACATGGCAGTTGGCTGAACATGGCCGAAACCGAGTTGGGGATCTTGCAACGCCAATGCCTCAATCGGCGCATCCCCGACCAGCAAACCCTGCGCCAAGAGGTCGCCGCATGGGAAATCCAACGCAACACTGATGCTGTTGAGGTGGACTGGCGATTCACCACCGAGGATGCGCGCATCAAGCTCAAACGTCCATATCCATCAATTGACGGTTGACGGACTACTAGCAAGGCTTGGCCTCAGACCGACGAGTGCCCAATTCGAACTTCATCGCAAAACGCCAATAGGACAGGATTTACAAGATTTCTGTATTTCCTGAATTTCCGACGCCCGATCACACCCTGACCAAACCGGCAAGCACGCTTCACAACAAAAAATCCTGTTAATCCTGAACATCCTGTTAATGGCGTGGCATCTGCTCCGCCTGCCAAAGATCATATCTGTTCTGCATCGAAAGCCACATCTGTGCACTGGTACTGAGTGCCTCGGACAGACGCAACGCCATATCCGCGCTGATCCTTGCCCGGCGATTCAGAATCGCCGACAAAGCTTGTCGCGTCACGCCCAACCTGTGTGCCGCCTCGGTAACACGCATGCCTTGTCGGTCAGGTATTCGCGCAACACCTCTCTGGGATGCGCGGGGTCGTGCATGGGTGCCATTTTTACCTCAAGTTAAGGGCACTTTGAAAAATACGGTCTTCGTCTACAGTATATCTCAACAATCAATGGCTTAGAGTCGCTTGATTGGTGAAAATACCATTTTTTAAGGTGCCCTTAATGGTAATCCAAATGACATCGATTTGGAAAGCCCAGCTCGCCACGAGAAAGCCCGGCGATCCCCTTCAAAACCTATTCTTGGTGCGTTATTTTAGCGTGCACCGCCTGGCTTGGAAGCAGTGTTCCGTGTTGGGCACGCCCACCGTCCATGGCGGGCTTTGCCCAACCTACTTACCGTCCCTGGCACTGGATTCCGGCACTCCCAGCCGGAATGACGCGCTGGGGTGTGAATCATTATGCCTGGAAGAGGGAGGGGGCTATGGAGATCGCAACTTTGGCCGCCGGCTTGGCCGGGTTTCTCGGCCCGCTGGTTCCCTATTTGGTAAAAGGCAGCGAAAAGGCCGCCGAGACATTCGGCCAGCAGCTAGGACAAGCGGGCGGGCGGAAGGCAGCAGCGGTCTGGGACAAGCTGCGTGATCGTCTCGGCAAGGACTCTGCTGCGCTACAAGCGATGGCGAAGGACCCGAAAGACCAAGACGCCCAAGCGGCCCTGCGGGTCGCACTCAGACAATCGCTCCAGGCCGATCCTGCCCTGGCAGCCGAGCTCGCCGCCCTGTTGCAGGATGCCGAGGCCGCCACTGCACAGCGGGTTGAGATTCACGGGAATGGAAATGTCATTGCCCAGGGAGCAGGCGCGGTCGCCGCCGGGCATGGTAGCGTTGCCATCGGCGGTAGCGTGAAAGGGTCGATCATAAGCACTAATGCGGTTCGTTCACTCACGGAGCGCCGAAAACTGCGGCCTACGGTGAACGATGACGAAGCTTACCGAAATATTCACGGGCAACGGGTATAGAAGGTCCACCCGGCGGACTCTACAGTCAATCAAATGGTTAGCTATCAGGCTAGAGTACGGTTTGTCATCTCGACCGAAGGGAGAGATCTTACGAAGTAGAGGGTGTTATTTAAGCATAGGATCCCTCCTCCGTCGGGACAAGGATTTTTCTCGTTCCCACGCTCCAGCGTGGGAACGCCACCTTGGCCGCTCCAGCGGCCAGGCTTGGTGACGCTGGAGCGTCAAGACTTGCTCCCACGCCGGAGCCTGGGAGCCAGATGACAGCCCGGAGGTTGGGCAAAGCTGGGAGGGTAGTGGCTAAATTTTAAGTGGTGAAGTCTGCCGGACCCTACCTCGTCATTCCGGCAGGGAGTGCCGGAATGACGGGGTGGGATGTGAACGATTGCTCTTAGAGGATGCACGAAAAGGATAGACCATCATTTTTGGATATTGCAACCAATTGAAAATAAAGGAAACGTGAAATTGCGATATTCCGTTTCCACACCACAATGGCCCACGGAGAGACTTTTCGTACACCCTCTTAGAAGAAGGAGGAGGCTATGGAGATCATAACCTTGGCCGCCGGGTTGGCCGGGTTTCTCGGCCCACTGGTTGTCGGAGCCGAATTGACCATAGGAAAAAATCGGTTCGTCTCCGCCGGTGGGGGAAACACCTATCGCCGGGCACGGCCCATCTCGGCGCTGTGACCGCCCTGACGGCACAATCCGGGGTGCGTTAGGATAGGGGGATGCAACGGGAGATCGGTGTCGTCATGGACCCCATCGGGTCCATCAAGATCGCGAAGGACAGTACCTTCGCCATGCTGTTGGCCGCGGGTCGCAGGCACTGGCGTATCCAGTACATGGAGCTGTCCGATCTGTTCCTGCGCGACGATCGCGCCTGGGCGCGGATGCGGGAGGTCCGGGTCCGGGACGATGCGGCGCGCTGGTACCGCTTTTGCGGCGAGCGGACACGTCCGCTGGATGCCTTGCCGGTAATTCTTATGCGCAAGGACCCGCCGTTTGACATGGAGTACATCTACGCGACCTATCTGCTCGAACGGGCCCAGACCAGGGGTGTCCGGGTGGTCAATGATCCGCGCAGCCTGCGCGACGCGAACGAAAAGGTCTTCATCTTGCAGTTTCCTCAGTGTTGTCCGCCCACCCTGGTCACGCGGCGCAACCCGGACATCGCGGAGTTTCTGGCCCGCCATGGGGAGATCATACTCAAGCCCCTCGACGGCATGGGGGGCCGCTCCGTCTTCCGGGTACAGGCCGCGGACCCCAATTTCAATGTGATTGTCGAGACCCTGACCGATCACGGCACTCGGTTCTGCATGACCCAGAAATTCATCCCCGAAATCGCGGACGGCGACAAGCGTATTCTGCTTATCGACGGCGAGCCGGTACCCTATGCCCTGGCCCGCATACCCAAGCCCGGTGAAACCAGGGGTAACCTCGCCACCGGGGGAACCGGCGTCGGGCAACCCTTGACCGAGCGTGACCGTTGGATCGCTTCCCAGGTCGGGCCCGAGCTGCGCCAGCGCGGCATCCTGTTTGCCGGCCTCGACGTGATCGGCGACTCTCTGACCGAGATCAACATCACCAGCCCGACCTGCATCCGGGAGTTGGATGCCCAGTTCGGGTTGGACATTGCGGATAACCTGATGACCAAGCTGGAGGATCAGTAACTCCCGAAATCCGCCAGTAATTCTCGAAATCCAGGGGAACCACGGATGACGACTAGTACAGATGCCCTCAACTATCGATCACATTGAGCAGGCAAGCTCTTTGCGGCAAAAAAATTCCCCATGAAAGAACCGAACCGACGTTATCGGTGTTTCGACACTGCTGTAGGGACATGTCTCGATTCCGGGTAGACAATGCCACCACCAACGCTTCAGTAGGCCCTTTCACCGCGGCCCTGCTGATCGCCGGCCTCATCCATCTGATCCTGATCCTGGGTGTGGACCTGGCGTTTCCGAAGGCGAACCCCGATACGCAGGCCAGGCGTCTGCTCGAGATCAGGGTGCTGCAACGGCAGGAGCTGTCGAACGAGGGGCCTCAGATCGCCGATGCCTCCGTCCCCATCGATCCCAAGATAGGCGATCCCATGGTCGGCGATGGCGAAGGGGCCCGAGAGGCCGACGATACGACCGGCCTTGAGCCAGCACCGGAGCTACCGGGGTTGGATCCCTTGCCTGTCCTGAGGGAAACGCTTTCGGCCCCGGTCTCACTGCCGCTACCTGAGTTCGCCGTGGGATCGGAGGCCAGAGTAGCGGGGCAACTCGCGGAGCCGGTGATTCCTGCCGGCCCCCAGCCCGCGTCGGAATCCGAGCCAGGGTCCATGCTCGACCCCCGACCTTTGGAGACGATCCCCTTTCCCGAATCCGAGCCACCGCAAGTCAAGGCAGCCGAGATCCTGGCCAGTCGTAACCTGGAGCTCGCCGCGCTGACGGCCAAGATTCGGCACGGCTCCGCCGCTCTTGCGAACCGCCCGCGGCGCAAGGCCATCGGTGCCGGCACCCGTGAGTACACGTATGCAAACTACCTGGAGGCCTGGTGCCGGAAGGTCGAGCGGGTGGGCAACCTGAATTACCCGGAGGAGGCGAAACGCCGCAAGCTGTACGGCAGCCTCACCCTGCAGGTTGCGCTACGGGCCGACGGGAGTGTGGAGCGGGTGCGGGTCCTGCGCTCCTCCGGCTTCGACCTGCTCGACGCGGCCGCCGTCAGGATCGTCGAGCTGGCCGCCCCCTTCTCGCCCTTTCCCCCCGCCATCAGGGCCGAAACCGACATACTGGATATTACGCGCACCTGGCAGTTCTTGAGCAGCAACCGTCTCGATTGGAAGCGCTGAGGTGGCTGTGCCCTCCTAAAACATCCGGGCTTGCCACTGCCACGGTCCGATTGGATACTATGGCTATGTCCTTCACAACGTCCCTGACCAATCACTTCCTGATCGCGATGCCGGGTCTGGAGGACCCGAATTTCTCGCGTACGGTCACCTATGTCTGCGAGCATACGGAGCGTGGGGCCATGGGCATCGTGATCAACCGGCCCATGAATATCCGCTTGGGCGAGATGCTCGATCAGCTGGATATCGCGAGCAGCGACCGCCGCGTGCTCGAGGCTTCGGTGTATCTCGGGGGACCCGTGCAGCCGGAACGCGGATTCGTGCTCCACCCCACCGCTGAAGGATTCGACTCGACCCTCAACGTCACCCCGGAAATCAGCATAACCACCTCCCGCGACATCCTCGAGGCCATCGCCGACGGCAAGGGTCCGACCCACAGGTTGATCGCGCTGGGCTATGCGGGCTGGGGTGGGGGACAGCTCGAACAGGAGATAGGCGCCAATACCTGGCTGAGCGGTCCTGTGGACGTGGAGATTATCTTCCGGCTGCCGGCCAGTGCCCGTTGGCGGGCGGCGGCCCAGCTGCTGGGAATCGACATGAACCTGCTGAGCGGCGAGGCCGGACACGCCTGAATGGGTGCCCTGCTCGGTTTTGACTTCGGTCCGCGCAAGATCGGGGTCGCCGTCGGCCAGCTGGTTACCCGCTCGGCCTCGGCCCTCACCACCATCCGCAGCTGCCGGGACGGGCCGGATTGGGCCAGGATCGAGCAGCTGGTGCGCGAATGGCAGCCGAGAGGGGCGGTGGTCGGTCTACCCTTCAATATGGACGACACGGAGAGCACGGCGGCCCCGGGGGCCCGGCGCTTCGCCCGTCAGCTCAAGGAACGCTGTGGACTCGAAGTGTATCTTGTGGACGAACGTCTTACGTCGCTGGAGGCGCGCCGGCAGCTCGGTCGGGGCGCAACCTCCCCGGAGGCGATCGACGCCATGGCGGCCAAGCTGATCCTGGAGACCTGGCTCACGGACACTGCAAGTTAGGCGATTGGTGGTGTGGATGTTGGGAACTCCTGGTAAAGGAAAACTACGAATCGCGCGAATCAGCGCGAATCAAATCTGCGAGGATTCGTGTGGTTCGTCGTTTTTCTGGTAGGGGCTAAGAGACTGTCTAAGAACCAACTTATTGATTTTGCTCGTTCCCACGCTCCAGCGTGGGAACGCCACCTTGGCCGCTCCAGCGGCCAGGCTTGGTGACGCTGGAACGTCAAGACCTGCTCCCACGCTGGAGCGTGGGAGCCAGATGAGAGAGACCCGGGAGGTCGTTGCTGATGCGTGTGGTGATCGCAGTAAAGACACCGGCCGAATCCTTTGGGATCGCCGACCATCCGCCTATAAAAAAGCCATCGTTTTCACCGATTATTGGGAAGCGTATCGAGCGGTTACTCCAAATGAGTAACATTATCCTGTCGGCAAAGAAACAGGAGAAACGGCCCACGTTGAGCGCTGGAATAATACCCTGCGGCAGTACTTAGCGCGCTTCGTGCGTAAGACGCTCTCTTTTTCCAAGTGTCCCATTATGCATGAGCTCTGTTTAAAGCTTTTCCTCTACCGCTATAATACGGAGTTGTTGCCAACTAGTGGTTAGGTTACCATTTAATAATTAACCACTACCATCATAGCATTTGGTGCTATGGTTCACCGGTTGGGGTTGGCGCTCAGCGTGGCGACCATCAACCAATTTTTGAGAACCATCATGCACGTAGCGAAACAAGAGGCACTGGAGACCATCGACAAACCGCCGGAGGATACGGAGATCATATACCAGCTCTATCCAGCTCTATGTGCTGGATAAGATCAGAAAGGGACAGGAGGCCATGGAACAGGGCCAGACCATCACCAACAAGGAGCTGAAACGGGAAATCGATTCATGGTGATCTGGTTGCAACCGGGGTGGAGGGTCGGCGGCAGGCATCGGTAAAGGCGACTCGCAAGTCGTCGATGTAGTCCGTCAACAGACGGCGGCGGCGTTCCAACATGTTAAGGGTGAAAAAGAAGGTTCCGCCGGGAACGACGGTGCGGATGTAATTTGGCATGACCTTGCAAAGGAACCTTGATTCTACGCGGGCTGCAGCCAGTCTGTTGGCCGGTCGGCGTGGCATGGGCCATTGGCACAGCTGCTCGGGACACCGTATCGCTCGGTATCCGAGGTTGGGATGATGCCTGGGTGGTGGATGTGGAGATCAATGGGGTCAGACTCGATTGACCAGTCTGACCCCATTGATTTTCATGTAATGCGTAACTTCCCCGGGACACCCCACCGGTGTGAGCTTTGACCAGTGTGGGCACGAACTTCGCACCCACACAATAGCCGATTTTACCAGCGTCCAACGACCGGGGTGTCCCAGATTCCATTCACGTTCCAACCCATCGGGCCGCTGGCGGTGTCGCCGCCATCCCAGCCCCCGCTGCCGTTGAAATCGAAATAGAACTTGGCAAATCTGTCATTCTCTTTGCGCCAGATGCCGATCTTGTCAGAACGATTAACGCATTGGTAAATGCGCACATTGTCGATGAACCACCCAAAGTGTGAAACCGAACTGTCGGTGCCTATCCGGAACCGGAGCCGAAAGTTCGACCCGGCCAGACTCAATAGATTGAGCCGGGTAGCGGTATACCCGTAGCTGTCCCTGACAAAGGCGTCTCTTCCTCCCAATAGGTTGCTATAGTAGGTGCTCAAGGATCCATTGTATTGGGCCCCGGCAGTGATGAGGCCACCTGCATCGGACCAGCTGGTACCACCGTTTGTGCTGTACTCCAGTACCCCACCATCGTAGTAATATTCGAACTCGAAGGAGTGGTCGAACTGGAGATAGGTGGTCCCACCAGCGGGAATGGCGACATCTCCGGTCATCTCGACCGTCGAATCCCCGATGTAGTTATAGTCATACCCCCAGAACAACCGCTGACCGCTCGTAGCGTAGCCGGACCAGTAAATATCCGGCGTTCCGCCTCCCTCGTTCCAGCGATTCAGGCCTGAAATGACCCGGTTCCTCCAGTTACCCGCAGCGCCTAAATCTTCGAGGTCATCATAGAAAAGGTTGATGGGCGCTTGTCCCGACGGACACAAAGCGGGTTCTTGGGGCATATCACAGGGCGTTTGTGACATCTCCACCGCATCCAGGGCCTTGCGTACTTGGACGCAATCATTGTCGGTAATCCCCGCCGTTCCAACGAGATCCGTACAGGCTTGTTGCAATGCGTGGTAGTAGTCGAGAAAGTTGGAGCCGGACGTCAGGTATCGGGTCAGCACGCGATACTGGACTTGCCCGCCTTGGTCAAACCAATCGGGTTGACGGTGATGCCGTTGTAGGTCCCGCCATCGACCATCAAGGCATAGGCGTGATTGGGTACACCGCTGTTGATATGCACGCCACCATTATCGTACTCGATCCCGGAGCAGACAAATTGAGTATCGCTGGTCTTACCTGGATCCCCGAAGGCAATCGGATTCGCCATGTTCCGGATTGCGCCGATACCAGGGATATCTTCCCCCATCAGCCAGCGCACCGCTGGCGTATCCGTGCCGCTGGCATTGAGTAGATCGACCGTCTCGCCGAAGATATTGGAAAAGGACTCGTTCAAGGGGCCGGACTGTTGGTAATAGTAGAGATCCGCCGAGTAGTCCGTAACCGCATGGGTCAACTCGTGGGCGACCACATCGTCCGCTGCCGGGAACCCGTCGCCATATACCATCCGCCTCTGCCCGCCATTCCAATAGGCGTTCTGGTAAGGACAGTCTGTTGCGCTGGGGCAGTAATCCACGGTGGAAATCAGGGCAGCCCCGTTACCGTCGTAGCTATCCCTTCCGTGTTGGGTGAAAAAATAATCGTAGGTATCCCCGGAGTAGTCATACGCCAGGTCGCAATCGGTATCCCCGGATGCACCACCACCTTCAAAACGACAGGGGGTTCCGGGTAAGCTGGCAGTACCATTCGCGGTGTAGACTCGCCGGTTGCGGGCGTCGGTCAGCTGACTGAAATGCAGCAGGATTCCGCTGCGTTCGGCGCCTGCACCTATCCAAATATACTCCCGTAATCCCGGTGCTGTCGCCTCGATGAACCAGGCCAAGTGCGTCGCCGCGGGTGAGGATCGGTTTTGCTCGAACAGGCCCCGGTTGAATATCTCCAGCCGGGGCGGAGAAAGCTTGGCGTCGGTGATGTCGAAGTGCTTGATCAGAAATTCCTCGACTTCGGTCCTGGCCTCGCCCGCCGATAGGGCTGGCTCCGTATCGAGATCTTCCAAACCATTCAGGGTCTTCGCCAGCACGAACCGGATGCGGTCCTCTCGCAAATGCAGGGTAAACTCACCGGCCGTCACGGGGACGCCCTGGTGCGTCTGCTGCAACCGGACGTGGTCCATGCCGGCCTCGTCCGTCTCGGCGTCTTGCACGCTAGTCACGGTGACCTGCATCTTGGGGTCCGTTATCTCGAAGGCTTCGCCGTATTGATCGAGAAAGACAAAGGCCCGTTCGGAGGACGTATCGCCCCCCCCATCACCGCAACACATCAGGCAGGGCTGCGACGATTGCGAGTCCCGTCTGGGGGGAGCGTTCGATCGTTGCAGCCCCCCCGGATGCCTCCTGCATCGACTGCACGAATGCGTCCACGAGCGACTCTTCATCACCTGCCCCTTGGGACTGGGCCATGACGAAGACCGGTAGCCCGAGTAATGCCGCGAGACTACCCGCCTGCAGGAGTCTTCGGAACACGGCGTAGTGTGAACTGTTTTCTTTCATTGCTTCAATAACTTTAGTGCGCGAAACGCATCATAGTTGAAACTATGGACTTTAAGTCCCTTCACTTTCAGTCCGTGGCTTGTCCACGGATGAGGACTTTAGTCCTCCAGACTATGGACTTTCAGTCCATAGTGGTTGATTACTCACCTCTTGCGATGGGGTCGGAGATTTGCTGCCTGCTTATCGCGGGAGCCATTTCCAGCTGTGGTAGTCGCTGCCAGGTAGGCGATGATGCCGCTGCGAGACTGGAAAACGGTATTCAAGTTAGTTTATGATCCTATTTTTGGAGATCGGGTGATATATGATTATTAACAAGATAAATAAAATCCTTGTCTGTTTTATCAGTGGGTTCTTGTTCCATATCGGCATCTTGTGGAACACGACTGTCGAAGCGACGGACTCTCGATCCGGACACCTGCTCGATCTTCGCCTCGGCGAGGAGGCTGTCGTCAAACCAGCCGACCTCACAGTGCGCTTCCAGGCCGTAGGAAAGGATTCGCGTTGTCCCCAGGATGCCCCTGCGTGTGGGCTGGAAACGCATCTGTGCACCTGCGCATCTGTCACGCAGGATCACCCTCGGTTGCAGTTACCCTGAACACCGCAGGTGGCCCCAGGTTTCCACAGGCTGTGCAAACCATCGGATACCTTTTCAAGCTGCTGACCCTCACACCTTACCCTACGCTTGCCCACCATCCGAATCACTCCGAATATAGCCTAGCATTGACCGTAATCAAGTCGGGCCACGATGAACCTAACCCTGCTGTCCAAGATGAAGTCCGGTGAGTATGCAGATGCTTTTGGAAAAACTGAGGGCATAATCATTTCCTATCCGTCATGGACAATCACAGTCATTCGAGCGAACGCAATCACTTGCTGCACCAGCAGCACCTATGCTTCCACCAGTTGCCCCCCAGTAGCTGCGCCAGCTTTTGCGAGCCGATCCAAGGTTCGAGCACGGTGCGGGTCAATGGTCAACCCGTCATCCGCCATGGTGATCGCTTCACCATGAATGACGGCAACACCATCGGTAAGTTGGTCTATGTCGAAGGTGGCGATGGGGTAGCGAGTATTGATGGGCCCACGACCCCACCCGACGAAGATGAGGAGTTCTTCAGGAAGATCGCCGATCTAGCGGAGCTTGTAGGGGATGTCGCAGACAAGGCGCAAGCATTCGATTCTGGCACACCCGAAAGGTCCAAGACCCCATTCGAAGAGCATGTTAAAATCGATGCCAATCTGGGGGATGGGATAAAGATCGAAGGGACTGAGCAAGGACCACCGGATCCGAATAAGACCAAGATCTGTATTGGCTATACTAAAGCCGTTGGACATGGATTGCATGGCGAATATCATGCCTTTGTCATTGCGGAAAATCCATTGACCGGCGAGAAATTCATTGCTTCAATAACTTTAGTGCGCGAAGCGCATCATAGTTGAAACTATGGACTTTAAGTCCCTTCACTTTCAGTCCGTGGCTTGCCCACGGATGAGGACTTTAGTCCTCCAGACTATGGACTTTCAGTCCATAGTGGTTGATTACCCGGGCAGGGCCAAGCGTAGACGGTCTATTAGAATTCAGCGCTGCGTCAACCTTATCAGCGTTAGGAGGGAGCCAGTTAGCAGAATTAGGTTATGGAAGCTCGGGTGGTTTTTGGTTTTGGCACGATTTTCGCGCGGTCTGGTGTTTGGGATGAAACATCACCCTTCGATAAGCCATCAAACACGGTTCATCCAGCTATCCTACTACCCATGACTATGAAGCGATTTTTTACGCAAGTGCTTGCCGCGATTATAGTGGTTTCTTGTATGGGCGGAGGAAATGACATGAAACTTACCCGGCTACGAAGTGACATTGAGCAATCCTTGACGGTAGGTGATAGTTACGAAAAAATCGAGCGCTTTCTTAGTGAGCGAGGTCTGCTGTATAGTTTCGACTATCATTCAAGCAGATTCCAAGCGAGATTTGATCCCAATGCCGATACCTATGATCCGGATTTGAGCAATGTAGGCGTTTATATCTATGTCGATACTGATAGAAGATTCGTTAAAGCTGAGGTTAGGAGGATTTATACCTAATATATGAGTCCGTCGGTATATCATTACTCCGGGGCTGGATACAATAAATGCAAATTCCGCCGGATTATAGATTCCTTGTCCCTCAGACCTACGCGCTCTTTGCGCCTTTGCGGTCCAAACTGTCCCGTGGCGAGAACCTGTGAGCAACACTGACGTCTGGAAAACCGCCGCCGAGGTCGAGACCTGCATCCGGGGCATGGGCAAGGACCTGGCGACCCTGCTGGAGGTACGGCGGATCGACAAGCCCCTGATGATCGGCGTCCACACCGGCGGGGTCTGGTTGGCGCAACGCCTGCATGAGCAGATCGCCCTCGCCGATCCCTTGGGCCAGCTCGATATCTCTTTCTACCGCGACGATTTCACCCGCATCGGCATGCACCCGCAAGTGCGCCCCTCCCGGCTCCCGGTGCCGGTGGACAACCGCCATATCATCCTGGTGGACGACGTGTTGCAGACCGGGCGCACCATTCGTGCCGCCCTGAATGTCCTGTTCGACTATGGTCGGCCAGCCTCGGTCTTGTTGGCTACCCTGGTCGAGCGCGACGGCCGGGAGCTGCCGATCGAGCCCAACCTGGTGGGACTGAGGGCCCGGCTCGAGCCGGGGCAACAGATCAAGCTCACCGGCCCGGACCCGCTCCAGTTCGTTCTGGGCCGAATCCCACCGGGACGCAGTGGGACCAATGGACCGGCGGCGTCATGACCCTGTCCAATATCCAGCTCGACGGGTGGGGAAACCTCAAGCACTTCCTCACCATCGAGGGTTTGAGCCGCGCGCTCCTGACCGAGATCCTGGACAAGAGCGAGGGCTTTCTGGGGGTCGCCGAGCAGGCGGTCAAGAAGGTTCCCCTATGCCGCGGCAAGGTTGTCGCCAACCTCTTCTTCGAGACCAGCACCCGCACCCGCACCACCTTCGAGCTCGCCGCCAAGCGACTCTCCGCGGACGTGCTTAACCTCAATATCGATACCTCGGCCACCGCCAAGGGGGAAACCCTGCTCGACACCCTGCGCAACCTGGAGGCCATGCACGTGGACATGTTCGTGGTGCGCCATGCCGAGAGCGGTGCGGCCCACTTCATCGCCCAGCATGCAAGCCCCCACGTCAGCACTATCAATGCCGGCGACGGTCGTCATTCCCATCCGACCCAGGGGATGCTGGACATGTTTACCATCCGCCGGCACAAGGGAGATTTCGCCACGCTGTGCGTGGCTGTGGTCGGGGATATCCTGCATTCGCGGGTGGCACGGTCCCAGCTCCTGGCGTTGAACACCCTCGGGACCGGCGAGATCCGTATCATCGCCCCGCGGACCCTGATCCCCGCCCATACGGAGGCGCTTGGGGTGCGGGTCTTCCATGATCTGCGCGGAGGGGTTCGGGATGCCGACGTCATCATCATGCTGCGCCTGCAGCGCGAGCGGATGCAGGGGGCCATGCTCCCGAGCGAACGCGAGTACTTCCAGCTCTTCGGCCTGACCGAGGAGCGGCTCAGTACCGCCAAACCGGATGCCATCGTCATGCATCCCGGACCCATCAACCGAGGGGTGGAGATGGCCTCCCAGGTGGCCGACGGCCGGCGCTCGGTGATCCTGGAGCAGGTCAGCAACGGCATTGCGGTCCGCATGGCGGTCATGTCCATGTGCATCGGGACCCAGAATCTGCATGCCCAGCAAGGGGCACCTGGATGACGGAACCGGGTGCTGTCGACATCGGTCTGAATCAGTGCGATTATGAGTTATTTTGCATGCCGACAAAATACGGCAAGGAGGAATCATGAGCATAGTTCCATCCAATCCCACAGGAAACGTCCTCCAGGGCGGTCTGCCCCTCGTCGGCGACCTGCTGGGGGGAGGCGGCGGTGGTCTGCCCCTCGTCGGTGGCCTGCTGGGCGGCCTCCAAGGTACGCCGGCCCGCCAAGGCATTCGGACCCTGCGGAATATCCGGACCCTGCGGCATATTCGGACCCGCCAGCATATTCGGACATCCCTCCCCAGCATGTCGCTCCTCGATCTTTTGAGATAAGGGGGCGGGAGGTTAGGGAATGGTAGGTCGGCCGTTCCCTAATAACAATTATAAGATCCTGTTAATCCTGGAAATCCTGTTAATCCTGTACCATTAGGAGACAAGCTCGGAGGTTGAGGTTTACGCCTTAATCAAATGTCAACAGGACCCAAAATCAGCATCTGTAACGGCCGCCTGGTAGACCCGGCGAACGGGATCGACGCCGAGTGCGACCTGCATATTGCCGACGGGCGTGTTGCCGCCGTCGGCCCGGCGCCGACCGGGTTTCGCGCCGACCGCACCCTGGACGTGCGGGGCTTGATCGTCTGCCCCGGCCTGGTGGACTTGTGCGCCAACCTGCGCGAGCCGGGGTATGAGCACAAGGCCACCATCGCCAGTGAGACTGCTGCCGCCGCTGCGGCCGGCATTACTACCCTGTGTTGTCCGCCGGATACCCAGCCGGTCATCGATACCCCGGCGGTGGCCCGGCTCGTGGTCCAAATTGCCGAGCGTCACGGCCAGGCCCGAGTAGTGCCTGCAGGCGCCCTCACCCAGGGCCTGCGGGGCGAGCAGATCAGTGAGATGGCAGCGCTCAAGCACGCCGGATGTCCGGTCATGAGCCACGCCGATCGGCCCATCAAGAATACCCTGGTCCAGCGCCGAGCGATGGAGTATGCGACCACCTACGGCCTGACCGTCTTTCTGCGCCCGGAGGACAAACACCTGCGGGACGGGGGGTGTGTCCATGAGGGTCGGGTGGCTACTCACCTCGGGTTACCGGGCATCCCGGAAGCGGCGGAGACCGTCGCGCTGGCGCGGGATCTGGCCCTCGCGGAACAGACCGGGGCCGGCATCCATTTCCGCTGCCTATCCACCGGTCGGGCTACCCGCATGCTCGCCGAGGCGATCCAACGCGGCATCCGGGCGAGTGCCGATGTGAGTGCCCATCAGCTCTTCTTGACCGAAGATGACATCAGGGCATTCGACAGCAACTGCCATGTCGTACCGCCGCTGCGCACCGGCGAGGACCGAGCGGCCCTGCGCACCGCCCTGGCCTGCGGTGATCTGGCCGCTGTCTGCTCGGATCACCGCCCCCATGAGCAGGACGCCAAGCTGGCCCCCTTCCCCGCCACCGCTCCCGGTATCTCGGCCCTGGAGACCCTACTGCCTCTGGTGCTGCGCCTGGTTGCCGAACAGGTGACGGATCTGCCAACCGCGCTGGCCCGGATCACCGTCGGACCGGCCCGGATCCTGCAATTGCCCGTAGGTCGGCTCGATTCGGGACAGGTCGCCGATGTCTGCGTCTTCGATCCCGATGCGTGCTGGATACCTTCGGCGTCGACCCTGGTCAGCGCCGGTCACAATACCCCCTTTCTCGGCCGGGAACTCAAGGGGCGGGTAGCCTGGACCCTGCTCGCCGGCCGCGTCGTGTTCCAACGCGAATAAAATCAAGCGTGGGAAACTCAGCCCAAAATCATAAATCAATCGAGTCTGACCCCATTGATTTCGACCAACCCGCAACATGGCGCAGGACCAGCGCCGTCAGCAGCTCCAGGTGGTCGGCCCGGTCGTTCAGGGCCGGGATGTAGCCGAACTCCTTACCGCCGGCCGCCAGGAAGCGATCCCGGTTCGTCACGGCGATCTCCTCCAGGGTTTCGAGGCAGTCGGCCGCAAAGCCGGGGCAGACGACATGGACCTTCCTCACGCCTTCGCGGCCCCAGGCCGTCAATGTCTCCTCCGTGTAGGGCCGCAGCCACTCCTTGCGTCCGACCCGGGACTGAAAGGCAAGCTGCCAACGCTGAGGAGCGAGCGCGAGAGCCTCGGCCGTCAGGCGCGCGGTCTTACGGCACTGGCAGCCGTAGGGATCGCCGCGCAGCAGGTACTCCCGTGGGATGCCGTGGAAGGAGAACAGCAGCCGGTCGGGTTCACCCCGTTCGTCCCAGTAGGTACGGATGCTGTGTGTCAATGCAGCGATGTAGCCCGGCTCGTCGTGGTACTGATTGATAAAGCGCAGCTCCGGCAACCGGCGCCAGATCGAGAGCGCGGCGGCAACCGCGTCGAAGCCGGAGGCCGTGGTGGTCGCCGAGTATTGGGGATAAAGGGGCAGCACCAGGATGCGGCGGGCGTTTGCGTCGCGGAGAGCGGCCAGTGCCGAGGCAATCGAGGGGTTGCCGTAGCGCATCCCGAGCGCCACCCGCACGGGTCCCGGCAGATGCCGGTCGAGCCGCTCCTGAAGGGCCCTGGCCTGACGCCGGGTGATGGCCAGCAGCGGTGAGCCCTCGGCCGTCCACAGCCCACGGTAGGAGCGGGCGGAGCGTCGTGGGCGTAGGCGCAGTATGATGCCGTGCAGGATCGGCCACCACAGGGCCCGCGGCAGCTCGATCACCCGCGGATCGCTCAGGAACTCGGCCAGGTAGCGCCGGACTGCGGACACCGTCGGGGCATCCGGCGTGCCCAGGTTGATCAGGAGCACCCCCAACCCATGTGGCATGCCGTGTCGGAATCCGGTCTCCTGCCTGGATTTCATGGGAGTGAGCCGCTGCATCCGAGGCGGGCTGGAGGCCTCACGTCCGATCCTAATCCGCCAGATACCGAAGCAGTGATTGGAAGCGCTTCCGCCCTGCTTTGCCGAACAAGGGGTCCTGCTCGCCGGATACCGCCGAGAGGAGCTCGTCCCAATCGCTCGCGGACAATCGTTCCCGCGCCAGCGGAAAGGCCTCGCGCTCCTCCAGGTCCAAATGCTCCCGCAAGGTCTTGACCAGCTCGCGGCCCTGGACCTCCACCTGGTCCCGCCGCAGGACCTCCTCGTGCACGATGCCCTCCAACGAGCGGCGAAAACGCTTATTGACCTGGCTGAGCTGCAGATGCTGGTTGCTCAACAGGTCCAGCACCGGATACTTCTCGTTGCCGCGCGCCCGGAGCCGGTCGAAGATGTCCTCTTCGCTCGGATGATGGACCTGATCGGCATAGTCTTCCATGTACTCCAGCAGCTCGCACAGGAGTTCGTAGTCCGGCTCACCGCCCGCGTGGAACTGGTCCAACAGGTCGTCGAGTAGATCGAGCACGCGGAAGAGGTGTCTGTGATTCCGAATGAGACGGTCAAGCAGCTCGGCCATTGGTTCTCCTCTCCACAGAATCCATAGACGGGTATGGAACCCAGACACGGCACCGGTTGCAAGCTAGTACCCCATTTCGCCTTATTTCACATTCTCAGAGCCCTCCCAAACGCGCCCAGGCTAGGCACAGCACGCAGGGAATAGCTCACTCTATTGCCAAGCGCTACGCTGCCTTGGCGCGTTTGGGGGACTCCCTTGGGGCACAACGAGAAGCGACCAGCTGCGTTGTTGCGCGAGCTTGAAAGAGGACTGGCTATTCCTGCGCTCGCGCGCCTCGCATCTGGCCGCTTCTCGCCGCGCTGAGAACGTAAAATAAGGCGAAATGGGGTACTAAGGGCTGTTGACATTTATCTGAGCGAGGCTGATTGTGAGGTATTTTTCGTGCTGACAAGGCGCGGCGAGGAGGAATAGCCGGCCTATTTTGACGAGCCGCAACGAAGTCAGCGCGGAAAAGGGCCGCAATCGGACCGTGAATGATGAATATCAACAGCCCCTAGTCTAGCACGACAGCCGGACGGGCGTTTTCAGACTCCCAACAAGTGCAGGGCGAGCGCGTATAAATTTGTTGTCGATTAACAGGTTGCTGCCAGCCTCGGGTCGTCAACCGCACCGGCGGTGGTTCGCCATGACCGGTAGGCGCCGGCTTGCCGGCGCTGGGCTAGAAGGCAACCCAGCCGGCCGGTCGAAGCTCAGGAAAGGGCGGGCAAGCCCGCGCCTACGAGCCTTCCAGCGTCGGGAAAACCAATCCGGCAACACCATGTTTCCAGAAAGATTTATACGCGCTCGCCCTGCTGCAAGTGCCGGGCCAATCGCATAGTAACCATTCAGCCCACGCTGACGGCTCTATGACCATCGGATAGAAGCGGCAGCGTGCCCTTTGCCGGGATGGCACCTCCAGCTTTTCTGATCAATCAATCTAAAGCCGGCTGTCCGTATCGCGCCGACATGCCGGAGAGGAGAGCGGGGGGGTTGGCCTTGGACGCTCGGTCACCGGCAGGGTTACGGCTCCACGTCCAACAATACGCGACAGGCCGCCTGCTTGTGCTCCGGCTGGGCGCGGTAGGCGCGCAGCAGAACGGCTTCCTCGCGAGGGAGCTCGGGAAGATCCGAATGGTCGAGGAACTGGGTAATCCGGTGGAGGTCCGCCGCCTCCATCCGGCGGCCGTGAGGCAGGAATGCCTGTCGGAGCTGGTAGGGACCGAGGTTTCCGGCCCTCAATTGCCCCATAACCTGGGCATTGAGCGAGGTGAGATACAAGTGGTCTGCCCCGGCGATTTCCCGCATCATCGCTCGACCGACCTGGGCCACCAGGATGGTCGCCGGGTAGCGGGCCACCTTGTCCGGGTCTATGGGCTGCGGTTCCGTGGGGCGGACGAGCGCCAAGGCCGGTATACGTAGCGGCTCTGTGACCAGCAGGTGATAGTGATACTGCCCGTTTCCGTCCCGTTCCCGGAGCAGAGCCGCTCCGTCCTCGTCCGTGAGATGTCGCACGCAAAAGGGTGCCCCCTCACCCGTCAGTAGCCAATCGGTGCAGACTCCCTCCTCCCAATGGAGGATCGTCAAGGCATCCGCCGTCGGGATCCGACCTCGAAACGTCTCGGTGATGCGGGTACTCCGGATACCCAGGGTCCGCCCCCAAGGATGCTTTCTCCGATCACCAAAAATAATTTTTATCCTACACAAAAAATTACCATCTCTCATTCAAGTGTTTTTTTAAAATTGCTAATATGTGAAAGAAAGCAGTTTATCACCACACATCAAACGTGACCCAACCTTATTCGTTCCCTTGCGGCGACAATAGGCTCGCCAAATGTGCTCATACTCAAAAACTACTTGAGCGGCCGATCCTCATGCTATATTTGATATGAATATATTCATATTCCGGGGGCAGTAGACATGACCAAAACGGAAGCGATTCGGATTTTCGGGAGCAAGAAGGCATTGGCGGAGGCGATGGGTGTCCATCGGAGCCTGATTTCGAAGCTGCCGGACGAGCTGCCCACTAAATACAACGACCGGGCGATGGGCGCCGCGATCCGGTTGGGTCGGGTGGTCCCGCAATCGGTCGCCGATAGCCGGCAACCAGAATAGACCTACGGCGGGGTGGCCATCCCGGCTCGGACGAAGCAGGATAGCCGCAAAGCACAAGGTGCCCAGGAAGATAGACGTTAATAGAAACCCACCCGCCAGCCGTTTCATAAGGCGCGTCCGGTTATTACAGATCTGCCGGAGAAGCAAGCGACCGGATGCAAGATAAACCTGAGAGCTTGTCTAAGAACTAACTTATTGATTTATTTGTTCCCACGCTCCAGCGTGGGAACACCATCTTGGCCGTTCCAGCGGCCAGGCTTGGTGACGCTGGAGCGTCAAGACCTGCTCCCACGCCGGAGCGTGGGAGCCAGATGAAAGCTCAGATTGTGCCGTGTGGCAGTATAAACCCGAGCTTCGCTCGAAGCTGGCCTGCGTGCGTAATCTTTACTCAAGCGACGTGATCGAACCGGCCAGGCAAAGGTCCTCTCAACGACCCATCGACTTCAGGGCACTTTGAAAATATAGCCAGTGTCCTGCCACACCTTCTCTGTCTCCTCACGGCGGTACGCGCAGTCGCCCCCCCGAAAGCAGGTTGCCGGGATCGACGAGGTGGTCAAACACCCGACTGTCACGGCCATCTGCCGATGTCGCCTTGAAGCGGCGAATAAGCAAGGAAAATCGATCCGCCGGGATCATGGTTTCAGGAGGGTGTATATACACTCACCTGACCAGGACCCCGCAGGGTGTAACCTGACGTACATCATCTCATCTGAAAATACACGGCTTCCAACCCGTCCGGACTATGGTAGCGGAGGGGTAAGACAGGTATCTTAACGGATTCTGATATAGGTGTGGGCCAGGGGCTGTTGACATTTATCTGAGCGTGGACGATTACGAGGTATTTTTCTTAGCTGAAAGGCGCGACGAGGAGGAATAGCGGGTCTATTTTGACGAGTCGCAACGTCGTCAGCGCGGAAAAGGGCCGCAATCGGATCGTGAACGATGAATGTCAACAGTCCCGAGTACTCCATTTCACCTTATTTTTGGTTCTCAGCGCGGCGAGAGGCAGCCAGATGCGAGGCGCGCGAGCGCAGGAATAGCCAATCTTCTTTCAAGCTCACGCAACACCGCAGCTGGCCGCCTCTCGTCGCGCTCGAAGGGAGCCTCCCAAAACGCGCCAAGGCGGCGTTACAGCGCTTGGCAAGAGCGTGAGTTATTCCCTGCGCGCTGTGCCTTACCTTGGCGCATTTGGGAGGCTCTGAGAGCGAAAAATGAGGTGAAATGGGGTGCTAGTGCCCCGCTTCACCGAACAATCCAGCCCGCTCCCATCGGAAATCGCGCTGGTTTTTCGCCAGAACCATTCCGCGAAGACGGAGGAAAGTCCATGACGGAAGTCGTCGCAACCAACGAGACCATCCTGGTCGTCGGTGGTGGCATCAGCGGCATGACCGCCGCGCTGGAGGCCGCCGAAACCGGGAAACAGGCCGTGCTGGTTGAGAAGCGTCCCTATCTGGGGGGGCGCGTCTCCCAGCTCTACAAATACTTCCCCAAGCTGTGTTTCCCCACCTGTGGTCTGGAGATCAACCAGCGCCGCGCCAAGATGAATCCCAACCTGCGGATACTCACCATGGCGGAGGTGATGGACATCAAGGGCGAGAAAGGGGGCTACATCGCATCCGTCAAGCTCTCCCCGCGTTACATCAACGAGAACTGCACCGCCTGCGGTGACTGTGAAAAGGCGGTCACGGCCGAGTTCGACGATGAGTACAACTACGGGCTCGGCAAGCGCAAGGGGGCCTATCTCCCCTACCGCATGGCCCATCCCCAGCGCTATGTGCTGGACCCGGCCATCCTGGGCACCGACGACGCCCAGCAGGCGAAGGACGCCTGCAAGTACGACGCCGTCGACCTGGACATGACCGAGGAGACCATCGATTTCCCCTGCGGCGCGGTGATCTGGGCCACCGGCTGGCGTCCCTACGATGCGGCCAAGATCCAGCCCTACGGCTACGACCGCATTGCCAATGTCATCACCAGTGTGGAATTCGAGCGCATGGCGGACCCGACCGGCCCCACCGGCGGCAAATTGGTGCGCCCCTCCGACGGTAAGGAGGCCAAGAAGGTCGCCTTCATCCAGTGCGCCGGCTCCCGTGACCGCAACTATTTGCTGCACTGCTCGCGCATCTGCTGCATGGCCTCCCTCAAGCAGTGCACCTACGTGAGTGACGCCTACGGCGAGGACGCCGATGTCAGCGTCTACTACATTGACATCCGCGCCATCGACCGCTTCGAGGACTTCTACCAAAAGGTCAAAGGGATCGAGCAGGTCAAATTCATCAAGTCCAAGCCCGCCGCCGTGGTGGCGGACAAGGACGCCAACCCGGTGGTCCACGGCGTGGACACCGAAGGCTACAAACGCTTCGAAGACACCCATGACCTGGTGGTCCTAGCCATCGGCATGGAGCCGTCCGTGGACCAAGACGACTTCCCGGTGGACATCCAAATCAACCGCGAGGGCTTTATCGAGGCCGCACTCCAGGGGGCAAACGATCACGGAGGGGTCTTCGCCGCCGGCTGCGCATCCGATGCCCTCGACGTGAACCGTGCCGTCCAGCACGCCACCGGAGCGGCCCTGCGCGCCATCCAGACCATCAACGGCGCCGTCGGAGTGGAGGGTTAAAAACATGGCAGACGAGAAGAAATTCGCCGGCTATATCTGCACCGGCTGCGGCATCGGCGAGCGCCTGGACGCGGGCCAGCTCGAGACTACCGCCAAGCGGGACGGCAAGCTGGCCGAGGTCAAACAGCACGCGATGCTGTGCAGCAAAGAAGCGGACCAGATGATCCGCGACGACATCGCCAACCAGGGCATCACCCACCTGATGATTGCCGCCTGCTCGCGCCGCGCCAAGGTGGAGGCCTTTAATTTCACCGACGTCGCTTTATCCCGCGCCAACCTGCGCGAGGGCGTCATCTGGCTGCGCCCGGAAGGTGACGAACATCAGAAGACCACGCAGGAGATGGCGGACGACTACATCCGCATGGCCTGCGCCGAGGTCAAATACATGAATCCGCCCTCCCCTTCCGGCGAGCAGGCACTCAACAAGACCCTGCTAGTAGTGGGCGGCGGTGTAACCGGCATGACCGCGGCCCTCGAGGCGGCCAAAGCCGGTTACCCGGTACAGCTGGTGGCGGAAGAGGCCAAGCTGGGCGGGGTCTGGGCGGATCTCTACCAGCGGGTGCCCTTCCGCGCCGCGGCCAAGGACGTCCCCAACGGCCGCGATGTGGATCTGCCCCAACCAGAAGACCCAGGTATCGAGGCCCTGGCCGCCGAGATTGCAGCCAACGCCAAGATCAGCGTCCACTTGAACGCCAAGGTCACCAAGACCTCCGGTGCACCGGGGCGCTTCTCGGTGGACATCGGCACCGAATCCGGCGGCACCGCCACCGAGAACGTGGGCGCCATCATCCAGGCCACCGACTACAAGCCCTTTGACGCCAAGCAGCTGCCCGAATTCGCCTATGGCAAGACCCCGGACGTGGTCACCAACTTCGAGCTGGAGAAGCTGGCCAAGGCGGCTGACGGCGGCCCCATCAAGCGCCCCTCCGACGGCAAAGAAGTCCAGTCCGTCGCCTTCATCCAGTGTGCCGGGCAACGCTCGGATAAGGAAGGCCATCTGCCCTACTGCTCCGGCTTCTGCTGCACCGAGTCCATCAAGCAGGCCATGTACTTCAAGGCGCAGAACGCGGATTGTGATGCCACCATCCTGTTCGACGACCTGCGTACCCCCGGGGCCGCGGGAGAGGACTTCTACCGCGCGGCCCAACAGGCCATGGTCACCTTCTCCAAGGGCCAGGCCTCGGAGGTCGTCGCCAACGGTGGGCTCAAGGTCAAGTTCAAGGACCTGATCCTGGATGGGGACACCGAGCTGGACTGCGACCTGGTGGTACTAGCCACCGGCCAGGTGCCGAACGTGGGCCCGGATCCCTACGCCCAGCTGGCGGTCGAAGAGGCCGAAGACGAGGACGAGAAGGCCAAGGCCCAAGCGATACTGGAGAACGCCCCGCCATCCATCCTCAACCTGGACTACCGCCAGGGCACCGATCTGCCCCAGCTCAAGCACGGCTTCGTCGATTCCCACTTCATCTGCTTCCCCTATGAGACCCGCCGCACCGGCATCTATGCCGCCGGTCCCGTGCGCCGTCCCATGGATATGAAGCAGGCCATGGAAGACGCCGCCGGCGCCACCATGAAGGCTATTCAAGCAGTCGAGAACGCTGGCCAGGGCCGTGCCGTTCACCCGCGGGTCGGCGACCTGAGTTACCCGAGCTTCCGCAAGGAAGGTTGCACCCAGTGCAAGCGCTGCACCGTGGAATGCCCCTTCGGCGCCATCAACGAGGACGAGCAAAAATACCCCCTGTTCAACGAGTCCCGCTGTCGGCGGTGCGGGACCTGCATGGGCGCCTGTCCGGTGCGCGTGATTTCCTTCGAGAACTACTCCATCGACACCGTGGGCCAACAATTGAAGAACGTGGAGATCCCCGACGAGTTCGAGGAGAAGCCACGCATCCTGGTCCTGGCCTGCGAGAACGACGCCTATCCGGCCCTGGATATGGCCGCCCAGGCCAGTGAGGAACTGACTCCCTGGGCGCGTGTCATTCCGGTCCGTTGCCTGGGCTCGGTGAGCCTGTCCTGGGTCACGGACGCCCTCAACAGCGGTTACGACGGCATCGTGCTCATGGGCTGCCGCCGCGACGACGACTACCAGTGCCACTTCGTGCGCGGATCGGCCATGGCCGCCGAGCGTATGAGCAAGGTCGGCGACACCCTCCAGTCCCTGAGCCTGGAGCCCGAACGGGTAGCCGTCTACGAGGTCGCCATCACCGACACCAAGCGTGCGCCCCAGCTGATCAACGACATGGCCGAGACCGTGGACAAGATCGGCATGAGCCCGTTCAAGTTCTAAGACGTAGGGTGGGCTGTGCCCACCTTACAGAGGAATTCCGACTATGACCGAAAACTATCGCAATAGCTTCCTCAAGGAAGTCGAGACGAACGTCGAGGAAGGCGAGTGGGTGAAGATGTGCATGCAGTGCGGCGTGTGCTCCGGCTCCTGCCCGTTGGGAAAATTCTGGGACCATCCGCCCCAGGAGCTCTTCATGATGATCCGCGCCGGCAAGCGCGACGAGGTCCTGGGCTCGGATTCCATGTGGATGTGCACCTCCTGCTACAACTGCATCGTGCGCTGCCCACGGGAGCTGCCCATTACCCACATCATGCACGGCCTAGCCCACTACGCCAAGCGCTTAGGGCTAGTGCCCGCCAACCAACCTACCGCCAAGTTCACTCAGAAGTTCTGGGACAACCTCATGACCAAAGGGCGGGTCAACGAACTCAAGCTGGGCCTGAGCCTGTACTTCATGAACGGCTTCGGTGAGGGCATCAAGGTCGCCATGAAAAACCAGAAGCTCGGGATGAACATGATGAAGGCCAAGCGCATGAATCCCAAAGAGATCATAGGCGGTCACGCGATCCAGGACCTGAGTGGATTCCAACAGGCGATCAAAAAGGCCGCCGAGCTGGAAGACGCCCGCATCGCCCAACAAGACGGCTGACACCTGACCCCGATGGCACGCGCAATCGATACCTTGGAGCTGTTCGACGAGTTCAAGTCCTCCTTTACGGAGGACCAGGCCCATGTGCTGTCCAAGGCCCTGCGCCAGGTACAAGAAGCACGGCTCGACGAGCTGGCTACCAAGCAAGACCTGATCAACCTGGAGATGCGCATGGAAGCCAGGCTCGCTGCCCTCGAAGGCAAGATCATCAAATGGATGGTCGGTCTGGCCGTCACCCTGTTCTCCGCAGTGATTGCGGTCTTGCTCAAACTCCCATAGGACCCAGCCATGGCGAAACACGAATACGCTTTCTATCCCGGGTGCTCTTCCCAGAAGGGCGCCTCCTCTTCCAACCTCATGACCTCGGTGCAGACCATGTGCGAAGAGCTGTATATCCAGCTCAACGAGATCCCGGACTGGAACTGCTGCGCCGCCTCCATCGGCTACGCCGGCGGCGGTGAACTGCCCCGGCTCACCCTTTCGGCGCGCAACATCGCCCTCTCCGAGAAGCACCATGCGGGGCAAGACCTGGTGGCCACCTGCGCCGCCTGCTGGCTCTCCACCCGCGAGGTCGCCGAGCGACTGGAAGCAGACAAGGGTCTGATGGCCGAAGCCAATCAGGCCCTGGCCGAGGCCGATCTCGATCTCAAGAACCAGACCCCCATCAAGCACATGGTCGAGGTCCTGATCGAAGACATCGGCTATGAGGAAATGGGCGCCAAGGTCAAAAAACCCCTGGCAGGCATCAAGATCGCCAGCTACGTGGGCTGTCAGACCAATCGCCCCTTCGGGATCGTCGGCGAATCCTTCGAGAACCCCGTCTATCTGGATAAGATGATCGACACCCTAGGCGGAGAATCCATCCCCGGCTACGAAAAGAAGGTCCAATGCTGCGGCGGGGCGCTCGCCTTCTCCGAGCCCGAGAAATCCCAGGAGATGGTCAAAGGCATCATCGAAGCGGCCTACGACCACGGCGCCGACATGATCGCCACTCCCTGCCCCGTGTGCCAGATGAACGTCGAAGTCTACCAGGACCAGATCAACGCCACCTACTCCACCAAATTCGCCATGCCGGTGGTCTACTACTCGACTCTCATGGCGGTGGCCTATGGCCGCAATGCCAAAGACGCGGCACTGGATGGGCAGATCATTCCCGCCAAGAAGCTGGATGAACTCGCAGCGAAGTAATATTCATACGTCCCTGTAGCTTCACTCCCCCCGCCGTCCATGGCGCGTCTACACCTAAGAGAAAGCCACGTCAAGTGGCTTTCTCTTGATCCAGTTCACCCAGCCAAGAAGCCGGATGAGCTGGCGGCGAATTACGTCGCCCTAGGGCATCCTTGACAGCCTCACTACCGGCTCCGATTATGCGCATATGGAGATCGAGCATGATTCGAAGAAGGCGGCGGTTAACCCATTGAATCACGATGGCGTGACCTTCGAGGAAGCAGAAGCCGTATTGCTCGACCCCTACGCATTGACCAGAGAGGACAACGATGCTAGCGGTGAGCACCGTTCGTAACCTTGGGCATCGGGAAAAAGGGACGCATTCTGGTCGTTGTCTGGACCCAACGAGGAGACCGTATCCGACTTATCTCTGCATGGAAATGTAATCAATCACAGCGCAAACGCTATGAGCAGCAATTCTGATCCTCTCTACGAGCAGTATGCCGACATGGATTTCACCGACGCAATGCCTGTGGCTGATGTACCTGCCCTGGCCAAGTTGCAGGCCGAACAAGGCGGAAAGTCGACAATCACAATTCGTGTAGATAACGCAATTCTGTCGGCGATCAAGGCACAGGCCAAAGTAAGTGGCGCGGATTACCACGCGTTGATAAGTGATGCCTTACGTCAGTTTATCGAAGGCCAGACCTTGGCACAAGTTGTTCGCGAGACGATTCGCGAAGCGCTTCATCCTGAAACTTGAGCGACACTTTCGGATAGGGACAGGATGAAGGAAATAGAGCAACTCGATTCCCAACTACGTGAGCACCAACCCAAGTTCGTCAAGAACTTTCGCTTCGCGTTCGAGCATGACAATGACGGCGATCCGGCAGTACGGATCTGGATCGTTGTCGGAGGCGACGGAATCAGAACAACTTACTTCCTCCCCTTATCACGGAATTCCATGATGAGCAGGAACGTGAACTCTACGAGTTGGTCGAGGGAAAGGGTTTCTTACCTGATGAGATCAGTGAAAAACGCAAACACGAACTACGAGAAGATGCTCGATCAATGCTTGGTGAGAAACAGATCAGCATTCGACTTCCGGAATGTGATTTCGCGCAGATCCAGAAAATCGCGGAACGAGAAGGTTGCACAATTTCATCTACTTAATGCCCGAAGATAAGTATATTGTCCCCGAAATTCTCACAAGGACTCACCAGCACCGCTATGAGCCTCCTCGAAACCCTGATCACAGGCATCGGCGCCGCCGTCGTCAAAGCGACCCTCAAGATGTGGCTCAAGGACCAGGAGATCGCCGCCGCCGGTGCTGGGGAGTTGAGTGGACTTTTGATCAAGAAGATCCCCGATTTTCTCAGACGGGACGAGACCGAGACCCTGTTCGACCGGAAAATCCGCAATCTCGCGGGCAACAGCATCCACAAGGTCCTGCGCCAGGAAGCCGGCGGCATCGCGGAGGAGCGCTTGGGCCTGATCGCCAACGCCGCTGCCGAGACCCTCGCGCGCACCCCCATCGATGCCGAGATCCTGGTCGCGCACGACCTCGACGACGACGCCCTCGTCGAGTATTTCCTGAGCCGCACCGGCGCTGATGGCGGCAACCCGGCCCTGGCCGGGCGCGACCCGGACAATCGCCTCTTCGTGGAGGCCGAACAGCGGATCTACCGCCGCATCCTCTCCCACGCCTCGCAGCTCATCGTCGACATGGCCTCGCACTTCCCACACTTCGAGGAACGCCTGAACGCCGAGCTACTCCAGCGCGTTGGCACTATGGCGCAGCAGGTCATCGAGGGTATCAACCGCGTCGTCGTCGATCAAGCGGACGCCTTCGAGGCCGATTACCGCAACGCCTGCGTACGCAGATACGACCAGCTCGATCTCTTCGGCGTCGACCTGCAGGAGACCAACAAGCGATACAACCTCAGCATCGCCTATGTCACCCCCATGATCGAGCGCCCTCATTTTCGCTCCAGGTCCGGCTCCGGCCCCGACTCCGAGCAGCACCGCGACTCGGTCCCGGCCGACCAGGCCCTCGCCGCCCACCGGCGGCTGTTCATCCGCGGCCCGGCCGGCTCCGGCAAGACGACCCTGCTGCAATGGTTCACACCGTCTTCGCCGCCGCGCGGCGTCTGGACGGCGACCTGGAGCCCTGCAACGCGTGCGTGCCCTTTCTGATCAAGCTACGCCACTTCTCCGAGACCCCGCTCCCCGGGCCCGAAGAGTTTCCACAAGAGGCGTCGCTGGCCCTCGGCGGCAGTGCATTGGGTCCACGACAGGCTCAAGTCTGGCCAGGCCCTGATCCTGGTCGATGGGCTCGATGAGGCGTCCGAAAGACAGCGAAAAGAGGCTCGCGCCTGGCTGCGCGATCTGATCGGCGTATTTCCAAACGCCCGCTATGTGGTCACATCGCGCCCCCATGCCGCCGAAGAGGGTTGGCTCGACGCCGACGAATTCGTCGACGCCGAGCTCCAGGGCATGGCCCGCAGCGACATCCACGAATTCATCGCGCATTGGCACCAGGCGGTGGCCCAGGGCATGCACGACGAAGAAGAAAAAGCGAAGGTCCTGGCGCTGACCGACTCCCTGAAGGCCAAGCTCAGCAAGAACGCCGTCATCATCGCCTTGCGATCAGTCCCCTGCTGTGCGCCCTGCTGTGTGCCCTGCATCGGCAGCGGGTCAAGAATCTCCCCTCCGACCGCATCGCGCTCTATCGTTCCTGTATCGACATGTTCTTCCGGCGCGACGAGGAGCGGGAGGTCACTGCGACCGATTACCTGGTCCTTTCGGACCGGCAGAAGGAGAGCCTGCTCCAGGACTTCGCTTGGTGGATGATCCGCAACGGGAAGACGACGGCGACGCCGGAGGAGGCCGTCAACCGAGTTTGAACGGGCCTACCAGCGTCTGTGTGGTAACAAGCCATCGGGAACGGGGGAAGACGTCATGGAGCTCTTCCTGCACCGGATCGGGATCATCCGCGAGCTGGCCCACCGGAAGAGCGACTTTCCCCACCGTACCTTCCAGGAATACCTGGCCGCCAAGGGGGCGATCGAGGAAGACGACCTCGACCTGCCGGTGCGGAATGCACAGGACGTCCAGTGGCGGGAGGTCGTCATTCTGGCGACGGGCCTGCTCCCGCCGAGGCGCGCCGAATCCCTGCTCCAGGGGTTACTCGTCCGCGGCGATCGCGGATCCAGAGCGCCGGCACTTACTCTACCTGGTTGCGGTGGCCGGTCTCGAGGTCCTTGTCGTCACCCCGGATGCGGCCTCCGAGATCGAGCAGCAGGTCGAGAAGCGGATCGAATGGATTCTGCCGCCACGGAATCTGACGGCTGCAAAGGCATTGGCGGTAGCCGGTGACTTGGTCGTGTCCCATCTGACCGATCCCCGCGCGATGACGGTCGAGCAAGCCGCCGCCAGCGTTCATGCCCTGGCCCTGATCGGTACGGAGCTGGCCTACGACGCCCTCGGCCGCTATCTCGACGATGGGCGCGCCGGTGTGTGGCAGCAGATTGTGGCCTCCTACGGGGTTGCTCCCGAACCCAATGCCTATGTCAAATCCACATTTGCGCGGATGACTAAGATTGACTTCTCATCGGTGCCTGGTCTTTCGGATATCAGCATGCTGGGAACCTGCATTGACCTCCAATCGCTCGTCCTCTGGGGAACGCAAGTAAGCGACGTGAGTGCTTTGGCCGCCTGCTCTAATCTGCAATCGCTCGACCTTAGGGGAACGAAAGTGACGCGAAAGCAGCGTGCAGATCTCAAGCAGCGTCTCCCGAAACTAACAATAGGTCCTTAAACTCCTGGTCCTGGCCAGACCCCGCTATCCTTGTCCGGTCATGGGGCTTGTTCGCACATGGAAGACGCCAGGCGGAAAGTAAATCGGGCTTCGAGACCATGCAATACTACATAAAGGGCACCTTGAAAAATAGCTGTTTTCACCACTCAAGAGCTTCTAACCCATTGATTATCGATGCGCTCCGTTGACGAAAATCGCATTTTTCAAAGTGCCCTAAACCTGGACGAGAAGCTGTTGGGGGAGGGACGTCGCGTCACCGGCTCGACCTCCGACAGAGAACTGCTGGAATCCGGCTTGTGCGCTATCATCCGGTCACGAGAGGCTAAGGAGTCTCTACCTTCCTCGACAAATAGCGACATTGCGGAACCCAAAGCCAACCCTATCAGAGAGCTGCTTGACTCCGATCTCATAGCCTGTGCGACTATGGATGATACAGATCTTTCACAAAATTATAAGACCGAGTTAGCGGCCTTTCTCGAACGGAAACATGGTCATCGCTGATACCGGCCTGTGGATTTCATTGGCCTATTCCCAAGATCAATATCACGAGCCTGCCAAGAAATGTCTGGCCGAATTGGCGACTCGTAACGAAAGACTGATTACAATATGCGCGTGATGACCGAAACCTGCCATTTGTTGCTTGCATGGGCAGGGGGTGATGCTCAACTCAGCTTCATCGAGAAGTATCATCGACGGTTGTTTAATGTATTCGAGCTATATGCCGGCTACGCAGCGCAGATAGCCCGGCTAATGGAGAAATACTCGGACCTCCCAACGGATTTGGCCGATGCTTCTCTGGTGATACTGGCAGAACACTTGGGACACGGGCGCATTCTGTCTACTGACGAACGCGATTTTCGGACCTATCGATGGAAGAACCGCAAACCTTTCGAGAACCTATTATTTCCCTGACGTGCTTTCGGAGATGCACATCCAGCGCTAGCCCCACGTGCAGTTCCACTCCGAATCAGAGGCGGTGGCTGTGGCTTTTTAAGGGCTTTAAACAGCTCTACACACGGCAAACTACGATGTGCCTTATCGTCTGACCCGTAGTCAGACCCTTACCTTGGTCCGTCGCGTCAAATCCGCTTTTGCCGACTGGAAAGAAATCCGCACCGAACAAACCACGCAGGTCTTTCTTGCAGTTTTGCTGATGGACAAGAAGTGGAAGACGCAGTGGATTCCTACTTACGCCGCCTGACATCCTATGACCGACCCACACAACAACAGCGATGCCTACGACAGCCCCTGGAAAGACGTACTCGAACACGCCTTTCCCGAATTCATGGCCTTCTATTTCCCCGCGGCACATGCCCAGATCGATTGGGCAGGGGGTCATGAATTCAAGCATACCGAACTGCGCCAGGTAGTGCGTGACGCCGAACTCGGCAAACGCTTTGCCGATACCCTGGTACAAGTTACCCTCCAGGATGGCGAACAACGCTGGATCTACATCCACATCGAGGTCCAGGGTTGGCGTGATAACGACTTTGCCCGACGCATGTTCACCTACAACTACCGGCTCTTCGATCGCTACGCTCGTCCCATCGCCAGCCTTGCCGTGTTGGCCGATGAGGATCAGGCGTGGCGACCCGATCACTATGGCTTCGAGGTCTTGGGCTGCTGCCACACACTCCAATTCCCCGTCGTCAAACTCGTCGACTATGCGGACCGCGCCAAATCACTCGTAACGAACCCCAACCCCTTCGCCCTCGTTACCGCTGCGCATCTGCGCACCCGTCAGACCAAAAGCGACCCACGAGCCCGCTATCGAGCCAAGCTCAACCTTGTGCGTCTACTTTACCGGCAAGGTTGGGACAGGCAACGTATAGTGGACCTCTTTGCTATCCTTGCCTGGATGATGCGACTGCCGGATGCGCTCGAACAACGGCTCTGGCAAGATATCGAAGCCATCGAAGGAGAAACCCAAATGCCCTACGTCACCAGCGTTGAACGATTGGCCATTCAGAGAGGGATGCAACAAGGCCTGGTGCAAGGCAGGCTGGAAGGAAAGCTAGAAGGATTGGAACGCCTGCTTGTCAAGCGCTTCGGTCCCCTCGATGAAGCAACCCGCAAATGCCTCGATACGGCCACCCTGGAACAACTCGATCGCTGGACCGATCGCATTCTAGATGTATCCACGATAGACGCTGTGTTCGAGGAGCATTGACGCAAGTCGAGGCACAAACCGGCAAATCACCGTCCGTAATCAACGTCGGGGTATCGCCCGACGTCTCAAGGAGACGCCGAGCCTGCGCCCTAAGCTCGCCGAGCCCGACGGTGGACCAGTGTGTGGGACGACGCCAGGGCTCAGGTGGCCGAAGAAACTGGTCTTTCCGATTTTCCCGAGACCTGCCCTTGGGACGCGAGCGAGATTATGAATCAGGAGTGGTTCCCGAAATAGGGACGAGGCTCGCTTTGCTGTAGGGTAAGCTGGAGCGTCAGGATCAGTCGGTGGTGGTTTTGTTTGGGGGGAGGACGCCAACCGAGTCCGTAAAGGGAACGTTCCGGCGACCATGACGGTAATCCGGTACTTGTGTATGAATCTGTTTGAGCGTGAATCCTCATTCTCTGTACCTATCACCGGGTGGCGCATAACTGCTTGGAACAACAACTATCGCGCTATGGTCGTGTTCGATTGAGAACTTATACGTGCTCGCCCTGCAGCAAACTTCCTAACGCCCGAATTATGTGGTATACAGTATGGGGTAGTTGTCAGGTAGTGTAAATTTCTAACTGATTAGGGTGGTCAAGAGTCCAAGGGGCAGGGGGCAGTTGTTAAAACCTGATAGCTGACAACTGCACCCTCCTATCAGTTAGAAGTTTACTACTATCCAGTATGATATAGGGAAGTTGGTCTGCAAGCCTGATTGCTTGCTGCCCGCTAGGAAAACGCTAAGCGTGAGGCAAGTAACTTGCAGGTGTTGTAGTATGAGGCGGCGTTTGGCCAAGGTGGTGTATACCCTAATCTCTCGACCAAGAGCTAATCATGAGTGACCAAGCAACTAACCATCGCACGTCGGAAGAAGAAGCCCGAGTAGCCAACCAACTGACAAGCTGCAGCGTTGAGCTTGTCCAGCAAGCGGTACCTCCGAGCCAAGCTCAAGAGCGAGCCAGGTTGGCTAATCAACCGATGGGTTCAACTTTGATGGGAGCTGCAGCGGCTAATCGGCTAGGTAGGCCACAGGTGATTACTTACCTGTGGCCACTTGTCTGACTAATCACCTCTACCCTAACTCTTGACCAGGAGTTAATCATAAGTGACCAGGTAACTAATCATCACACGTTGGAAGAAGAAGCCCGAGTAGCCAACCAACTGGCAAGCTGCAGCATTGAGCTTGTCCAGCAAGCGGTACTTCCGAGCCAAGCTCAGGAGCGAGCTAAGTTGGCTAACCAACCGATGGGCTCAAACTTTGATGGGAACTGCTAAGTACCGCTTTATTGGTCGTTGGGATATACTGCCACACGGCACAATCTGAGCTTTTGAACTTCCCCCTCTCCCCCGCCATCTCCCGGGGGGAGAGGGAGTGAAATGCGCAGATTATGCCGTGTGGCAGTATAACTTGCCGAATACTGAAAGCAGGATATTTGGCGAGCTAGCGTTACGCTAAGCTTTTTAACGGGCATCATCTGCCGGAAGTTTCAGTAATGGCCGTCACCGAGCAAGAAAGACAGAAAATTATCCACGAAACACTTGAGAAAGTTTTCGACAAGCTTGCCAAGAAAAAGAAAATCAACTTCACGGAAGAAGAAGCCCGTAAGATCAAAGAAGAGCTTAAAAAAGCTCGTAAAATGGTCTCTCTTGCATGGCTGGGTGGCCACAGGTGGTTACTCACCTGTTGCCACCCAGTCTTTTATACCTTGCGTTAAGATTTCTTGACCGACCCACATCTTTACCGAGGCGTAAACTCTTTTCCCACCTTGTGGCGATATCAACAAGCGGAGGCTTGTTAGTGTGTGTTGCGCGCGATGGGTGCCTGACAAATGGTATACAAAGAATCAAAATACAACGTATTCGGAGAACTCGGTGGTAAATCGATACTTGCAAATACGTTCACAGGTGCAGTAGTAACCCTCGACTCTAAAGGAAAAGAAGCCGCAGCCTATTTACTACAAAATCCATCTAGAATTGGTAAATTCGTAAATACTCATTTGGGTTCCATCTTGGTCGAAAATGGGTTTTTGACTCCTCATGATGTCTCTGAACTCGAGATACTTCAGGAAACTCATCGGATTGCCAAAACTGGTGAAGATTCCCTTGGGCCCGCGATTACTACAACCATGCAGTGCAATTTCAGATGCACGTACTGCTATGAGTATGAAAAACTGGAATCCACGCACCTGACGCACAGCCCTGAGTTAAGTATTATTTCACTTCTTGAAAAGAAGTTGTCGGAAAAGCAACTGCTACATGTCGTATGGTGGGGCGGAGAGCCATTGCTTAGAGCGAAAACTATCGGAACGCTCACAAAACGCATGCTCGAATGCTGCAAGAAGAATTCTGTGAGATATCTCGCTTCTATAACGACCAATGGTTCCTTGCCGCACGAAAAAAACTCGAGGCTCTTGCGGCGGCATCATGTAAAACGAGTTCAGATTACATTAGATGGAGATCGTGATACTCATGACGCGAGGCGAGTCAGTTATTCGGGTAAACGTACCTTCGATAAGATACTTAAGAATCTGCGTGAAAACACACTACTTCCAAAACATAATACTCCGAATCAATATTGACAGAACCAATCATCATAGTATCTTTCGTCTTTTTGATGACCTTGAGTGCGTAAAGAATGATGTTTTCCTCGCTCCTCGCCCTACGAATGACCCTCATGCTGAGACAAGGCCTGCCTGGCTATTAAGTTTAAGAGAGTTTGTGGAATTCGAATCTGAATTCAACATTCAAGCATATGAACGCGGTTTTCGCATAGTTGTAGGATATCCTGAAGCTGGGATGACGTCTTGTAATGCCTATCAGTCACGTAACAGTTATAGTGTCGATCCGTATGGATGTGTTCATATCTGCCCTGTTTTCACCGGTGACCAAGACAACCGTTTTGGCTGGATCACCGAGTCAGGTGAAATAGTTAGGCTTCCGGAACAAGAGGATAGAGAATCGAAGCTTGCATGTACCAATTATCCATTCTCGGATCCCGATTGTGTATCTTGTAAAGCTTTGCCCGTCTGTATGGGGGGATGCGCGTTGTTTGACGCTGATAATCCGCCGTTGGGCCTTGGGGACCTTCGTTGTATCGCAAAACACAACATCGCAGAGAAAATGTACTTAACGCGCTTATGGGATTTTAGCGCTGACAAAGCGGAACCCGTTTGTTGAATGCAGCCTTGATACAACCACGACTTGCACTTCTTTACCCGGATTGCTATCCCCGCGTCCTTCTTATAGAGGAGCGATCCCGAGCCCTCCTCGGAAAACCGCCAGCCTCAACATCAAAACATATAACGTCCTTTCTTTCCTGGGATCACGTAAAGTTCCGCGTTATTCAACTCGGATCGCAAACTGTTGGCTTTACCCGTACTTGTATCTTTTGGGAATCCCGGACTCCGCACCTTCAAGTTCAGATTACTGTTGATCCTGGCTTTCGCCGTCTCGGCGTGGGTAATTGTATATTTGGGCAGATCTTATCAGAGGCTCAGGGATTAGCGGCCATCGATACCAAGGTCTTTAGTGAGGATAATGCTTATCTAAGCTTCTTAATGAAACGTGGCTTCTCATTTTTACAGGATTCCTGGAACATGATTGTTCTTTTGGATGCCGTTCCGGTTAGCCAAGTAACTGTCCCACCAGGGTTTCAAATCCGTCCCTATTGCTTAGGACGAGATAAACAGATCTTTGCAGAACTTTATAATGCTATGTTCTGTTCAGAGAGATTGTTTTGGCCGCTGGCAGCCGATGACATGGCCAAGATTGAATCTAGAGCAATATTCGATCCATCACTCGTTATGCTTTTGTATACCGATAGCGAAAAGCCTGTTGGACTCGTTCACGCAATTCCTAATTACCCGAATGGACAAGGTTGGATTGAGAACATAGACGTCCTGCCACAGTACCAACGCCAAGGCCTAGGACGCTTCTTACTTCGCTATGCTATGCAAAAGTTAGCCCAATCAGCTGGACTCAACAAGTTGTTGCTTTCCGTCGAGTCCAGCAACCGCCAGGCGCTGCAACTCTACTACTCAGTTGGTTTCGTTCGCACTGAGCGTCACCTTCGGATGCGTAAAGAGCTGGGAACATAACCTACATTTATGGTGAAATCATTGTGGTCGTCTCAACGGCGCTTAGAATTGTTGGTAAGTCGATAACAGACAATGGCTGTCCAGGATAAATATTACTCACGTTCAATATGATACAAAAATCTATTTACTCTCTGAACACCGATAAGCTAGAGAGGGCACCCGTCCTATGTCCAGATGCGAAGACCCTATTGTGGCCACATTCGCCCGAGAGTTTTCAAGCAAAGGTGTGGCAGAAGCAAAGCGTAGTTTTCCCCGGTGGGTCATGGCGTCTCCGAAATCTGTTACTTGATTTTGGCTCTGTCGATGTTGAATTACTAATCAAAAGCACAGGAGATCTTGTTACTGTATGGATTCCTTCTGGAAAATGAAATCTTAGAACAGAAAGCCTTCAATCAGAACGTGCGATAGAAAGTTACAGACAGGGAAATAGTCTTTATTTTCAGGTTCAAGACACCTTGCCGAAAATGAGATCATGGCTTTACGCACTCGGAAACCATCTCGGAATACCGAAATGCTTCGGGTATTGCAGTCTGATAGCTGTCGCCGATGAATTTACTACGCCACTGCACCTCGACACCAACGAGAATTTCACAATTCAAATCACTGGGACTAAACGGTGGAAAATCTGGCACGACATAACTATCAAAAACCCTATGCACAACTGCATCGCAAGCCGACCCGTCCAAGAGGAATTTCGATTATATGCTGGAGACCCACGACCAATGAGTCTCGGTCAGCCTGATCTTGATGTCGAACTTCGACCCGGTAGTGGTTTATACGTGCCGCGTGGGGTTTGGCACGAGGTCGAGGCATCTCAGTCGTCTTTGTCCCTCAATATAGCATTTCCGACTCACACCTGGATAGATGTAGTGATACCCATTATTCGACGGGCATTGATCCGTCACTCTCTATGGCGGGAGAATGCTTATGGCATGCTGCATTCTCGCTCCTCGCACGTTAGCAGTTCCGTAATGGATCAGCTTGAAGCGATGTTTGATCGGCTTCCAGAAGATCTCTCGACAATAAAGTCGGAGAATTTTAGGCGGTCACAATCCTGCGGACTCGTGGGCCTTTTGCAGCGTAATCCGTTTACAAGTTTCTCGATTTTCCCCTTAGAAGGAAAAGTATCGGAATATCGGGTCGAGTTTGTGCATCCTAATATGAGCAAAGTCTTTGAGACTATCGTTTCGTCGGATATAGCCGTTCTTAATTGGGTGATGGAACAGGAAAGACCGTTTACCATTAGTGAACTAAATCGACAGTTCCCAAATTATGAACGTTCGGAAATAAGTCGCATTGTTGATCTCGCGATTCGAGGCGGGTTACTTTTGGCAAATTCAGACTAACGGTGCAAGCGTCGAATCAGCAAGGACGCTTTCTTATCGCAAATGGATTCGGTTCTCCTCCCTATCGCCACATAAATGATGAGGATCAAGATTATGCGGCAAATCGAGATTCTTGAATATAATACCTCCGATTTTTTAGAGTGTTATGTTGCGACGAACACGCCTGTGGTGTTAAAAACCGCTATAGATGACTGGAAGGCAATGAGCAGTTGGAACATTGAATACTTGGCGTATACTGTTGGAGACTTTCCCCTCAATCTACGAAAATCAACTTCATGTTATTATCCCGATCTCTCGGGATTTGTAAAAACTACCTCACGAAAGTCCTGCCTAACAGAATTGTATGAGTTACTTAAAGACGGTGAGTTTAAGTATTTCATGGGTGGAGACTTACCAAATCTATTTTGCGGAGTAGCAATGCATCCTGGTTTGGTAGCTCTACGATCAGACGTGACACTGCTTGATTTTGTTCAACAAGAGTACATTGATATTTGCGGTTTATGGGTATCGTCCAATGATGTGAGTTCCTGGCTGCATTGCGATAAAAACGGAGGCCACAATTTCAATGCACAGATCACTGGGTCGAAGCACGCTATCTTGGTACCTCCAACTGACACCAAACACTGTTATATGTTTTCACGTTTCGCGAATGTGAGTTCAACATTTAGCAGAGCTAATATACGAGAGCCTGACTACGACAGGTATCCTCGTCTCAGATATGTCTCGTGTTACGAAACAGTGATAAATGCTGGAGAAGCCTTGTACATACCACCCCATTGGTTACATAGCTTTAAACATATAGGTGATACGAACATCAACTTCAATTTTTGGTGGCATGATCATCGGGAAAATAGGGAACATACTACAAAATCCCTCACCACAGATAGTCGTTGAAGGCTTGTCTTAGTAGATTCTGGTGACGGCAGACAACCCCCTGTCATATACTCGGACAGAGCGGACAACGGCGCTAAGCTCGAATCGGCCCTCTCGATTATTGTTTCACGTCAAGAACTCAGTCGGTCCCTCCCCCTTTCTGGCTAGCTTGGGCACATAACACTACGCAGTTGCCCTGGCAGGCACGGTAGGCGCTCGCTTACCCGTGACCTCATGTGATCAACCGGTCGCGCCAGTATCCTGGATGCCTCGAATGGTGAGCGAAGGCGATATACGGTCAGGAACTTCTTCTGTCACCTCTCGACTCACCACAAGTCCGTAGTCCACTGCATCATCGAGACCGGGGGTGTTCTCCCTGGTGAGCCAAAGGGTTACCATTTAGCCAGCTTCAATCAAATACAGGTCTTGCAATCACGCAGTTGGAGCTGTGATACAGAACTGTTAGTTTCATTACATCGGATAATATTGACATAATAAGTCGTTATGGAACATGCTTTGCGCATGTCCACGACTCAGGACTCTGTCCTCGCCCTCGCTCGGAATAAGGGACTCATCCGTCCCCTGGACCTGGATGCCCAAGGTCTGCCGCGGGTTTCCCTGATGCGGTTGGTGCGTCAGGGTCGGCTTGCGCGGGTCGGGCAAGGGCTTTATGCACTGCCTGACCGAAAGGTCTTAGAGCACTCGACGCTGGCCGAGGTTGCCCACAAGTATCCGCGGACTGTCGTTTGTCTCCTGTCGGCGCTGCGTTTCCATGAGCTGACGACCCAGGCTCCATTCGAGGTCTGGCTCGCGATCCCGAGCAAAGCGCGTCCCCCAAAGCTCGACTATCCGCCGCTACGCGTCGTGCGTTTCTCGGAGGTGGGGATGACCGAAGGCGTTGAAGCGCTGAAAATCGAGGGCGTTTCCGTGCGGGTGACAAATGTCGCCCGAACTGTGGCTGACTGCTTCAAGTACCGCAACAAGATTGGTCTCGATGTTGCCCTGGAGGCTCTGAAGGAAGCGTTCGGGCAGGGGGGAATGACCATCGAGTGAACATGGACGAGCTGTGCTATTACGCTTGGCTGGATCGGGTCGCCAACGTCATGCGACCGTACCTGGAGAGTCTGGCGTGAGCGGTCTCGATATGGGTGCATCGGTTCGTGCCCGCCTGTTGAACAAGGCGAAGACCGAGGGGCAGGACTTCAACCTAATCTTGACCCGCTACGCGCTGGAGTGGTTTCTGTATCGGTTTCGGAGACGTGGTAACACCAAGTCCCGAGCTGATCGACTATCCGACTCTGCTGCCTGAGTTGCCTGGACCTCGGCTGCGTGCCTATTCCCGTTACACCGTCGTTGCCGAGAAGCTGGAGGCATTGACCGTCCTCGGCATCGCCAACAGCCGTATGAAAGACCACTTTGACCTGTGGGTTCTGGCGTCCCACGCGGACTTCGACGGCGAGACGCTGATCAAAGCCATCCTGGCCACGTTCGAACGTCGAGCGACAGCGATCCCTGACGGTGTACCCTTCGGTTTGTCCGAGGAGTTCTCCGCGGACAGCCAGAAACAGACCCAGTGGCGGGCCTTCCTTGGGAAGAATGCGCTTTATCCGGTCGCACTAGACGCCGTCTTGTCCCTGCTTCGGCAATTCTTCGAGTCGCCTTTGTACGCTACGCGATCGGGTGCCCCGTGGTCCGCCTCGTGGCATCCCGATAGCGGTTGGAACTAAAAATCCATACAACTCGGCCAAGATCCAGCCCTACGGCTATGATCGCATCGCCAACGTCATCACCAGCGTGGAACTCGAGCACATGGCCGACCTGTCCAGTCCCACCGGCGGCCCCATCAAGCGCCCCTCCGACGGCAAAGAAGTCCAATCCGTCGCCTTCACCCAGTGTGCCGGGCAACGCTCGGATAAGGAAGGCCATCTGCCCTACTGCTCCAGCTTCTGCAGTGGCACGACAATCATGACGGCGACGACAAGGGTGCCACCGAGTTCGGCCTCTCCCACATCGCCTTGGACATCCTGCTCGGCGCCCGAGGCAATGATGTGGACACCCTGGACGCCAAGCTCCAGGCCTGCGAGCAGTTTTGAAGCCGCGCCCGTCGGGTGGGCCACGCCACCATCTGTGCCCACCGGGTCGGCACCGTATTGGTGGGCACACCCCACCCTACTTTGAGTAGGATGTGGTGAGCGGTGAGGCGGGATGCGCTACGCTTTCCCGCCCTACGCCAACCCCGACCGCGAACCGCATCTTCGGATAGACGCCTTTCCAGGCAACACCAAATAACGCAGAACCGGACAAGACACTCACCAAAAACCACGAAAAACACGAAAAGATCCCTCCTTCGTCGGGATGACAATTTCATGTCATTCGTGGTTAATAGATGTGGTGAGCCTTGCTCCGCCCGTCCCGGATCGGATCGGATTGAGTGAGATTGAGCATGAGAAAAGCGGCGACCCGCCCTGCGCGCAGGTGCCGGTAGGCCAGGTTCCCCACCGGCGGAAAGAACATCCGTAGCCCGTAGGATGGGCAAAGCAAGCGTCCACCAAGCAGGCTGTAGATTGCGGTCGTTGCGCGGAGGTTCCCGCACCGCAACTGCTTATTGAGATGCACCAAGCGCAACGTGCCCATCACCGGATTCGATGGGCACGTTGCGTTTCAGTTGCCTTCAATAGTATAGGATTGACAGGATTTCACAGGATTTACAGGTAGTGTCGGGTTTTTAGACAGCCTCTAAGTGCCCATTGAGGTGGGCACAGTCCACCCTACCCGATGTGCTCCCACGCTCCGGAGGCTTGAAAGGCGGTGACGTAGCCTGGCCGCCGTTCCAGGTGGGACGCCGGGACCCAGATGTGTCCGGAGAAGACAAGCCAAATCCGGTCAGAACCACGAATGGACACGAATAAACACAAATTTGCGCGGATCCGACTCGTGTGTATTCGTGTTCATTCGTGGTTTTACTATCCCAGATTGCGCAGTTCTTCAGCGAGTGCACAGAGGCCAATAGCTTCGATACCGTTGCCTTTCGGATACCGATCCGTACCGGAATAGACGAGGAAAGCCTGGTCCGGTCGAATGTCATCGAGTGCGCTGTGGAAGCCTTTTTCGGCTTTGGGGGCGAGTCCGCGTTTGATCTCGATGGCCCAGGTGCCGTGCCGGGCGCCGAGCTCCAATAACAGGTCGATCTCCGCCCCACGGGCCGTGCGGTAGAAGCTCGCACGGGCTCGGCTCGGTGCGACTGCCAGCAGGTTTTCGATCACGAATCCTTCCCAGCTCACACCGACGACCGGATGTCCAAGCAGCTCGTCATGGGTTTCAATGCCGAGCAGCGCATGGACCAGTCCGCTGTCGCGGATATAGGTCTTGGGCGATTTCACCAGCCGCTTTTTGATATTGGTATGAAACGGGGGAAGCCGCCGTACCAGGAGTAAATCGACGAGCAGGCCGAGATAGTTGGTCACCGTTGGCGCGGAGACCGCAAGCGAGTTGGCGAGCCGCGAGGCGTTGAGCAAGGTGCCTTGGTTGTGCGCCAGCATGGTCCAGAGGCACTCCAGGGTCTCGGCGGGGATACGCGGCCCGAACATCGGCACATCGCGTTCCAGATAGGTGCGATCAACCACTATGGACTGAAAGTCCATAGTCTGGAGGACTAAAGTCCTCATCCGTGGACAAGCCACGGACTGAAAGTAAAGGGACTTAAAGTCCATAGTTTCAACTATGATGCGCTTCGCGCACTAAAGTTCTAAAGTTATTGAAGCAATGAAGCTCTGGCGGGTGCGCAGACTGTCGGCGTCGTTCGACGCCAGGTAGCTGTCCGGAAAGCCGCCTTGTACCCATAACCGTTGCAGCGCATCGTTGCCGTCGATCTCGGTCGCGCACAGAGGGGTAAGATCGACATATTCGATCCGTCCGGCAAAGCGTCTCGCCAGACTGGCGCAGCAGGTCGATGGATGCCGAGCCCAGGATCAGAAAACGGCTGGTCCGGTGGCCTGAGCGACGACCGGCGTCGATGATGCTGCGCAGGGCCTCGAACAACGCGGGCATGCGGTGTATGTCGTCGAGAACGACCAGTTTGTCCACATGCTGGTCGAGAAAGAGCACCGGATCGGACAGCTTTTCACGGTCCGCTGTCGCCTCCAGGTCGAGATAAATCGCGGGTCGGCTGTGAGCAATTTCCAGTGCCAAGGTGGTTTTGCCGACCTGACGCGGGCCGATGACCGCCACCGCCGCTTGGCGGGCGAGTGCCTGTTCTATAAGATGCTGGACATGGCGCGGTATCATCGTTGCGATTAAAAACGATGATTTTATTTTGCAACGTTTGGACACGAGTTTGCAGGCATCCTATTCGTGTTGATTCGTGGTTTCGTAAACTCCGGTCATCCCTTGCTATGTCCAACTCCGATCCCAGGGTTGCCGCCGTCCAGATGACGACCGGCCCCGACATCAGGGCCAACCTGCAAGAGGCGGAACGCTTGATCCGCGTGGCCGCAGACGCCGGTGCCGCCCTGGTGGTGCTGCCCGAGAACTTCGCCTTCATGGGAAGACGGATGCAGGACGTACTCCCGCTGCGCGAACGTGACGGCGATGGGCAGCTGCAGTCGTTCCTCTCCGCAGCGGCCGCCCGGTACGGAGTCTGGATCGTCGGCGGGACCATTCCGCTGGTTGCCGACAATCCCGAGCGGACCCGCGCGGCCTCTCTGGTCTTCAACGAGCGCGGGGAACAGGTCGCCCGTTACGACAAGCTCCACCTGTTCGATGTCGATGTCCCCGGCACCGACGAGCAATACACCGAGTCCTCTACCATCGAGCCCGGCGCGGATAGCATCGTCCTGGACAGCCCCTGCGGACGGCTCGGCGTGGTACGACCTGCGCTTTCCGGAGCTGTTCCGGCACATGCTTGACAACGGCCTGGAGCTACTCGCCGTACCTGCCGCCTTCACCGCGGTTACGGGTAAGGCCCACTGGGAAACCCTGGTGCGGGCCCGGGCCATCGAGAACCTGGCCTATGTGATCGCTGCCGCCCAGGGGGGCTATCATGCTAACGGCCGCGAGACCTACGGCAACAGCATGATCGTCGATCCCTGGGGTACGGTGCTGGCCAGGATACCCCAGGGTACGGGCTGCATCTGTTACCCGCTGGAAAGGGACTTCCAAGTTTCGGTGCGCCGCAGTTTTCCGGCCATCGAACATCGCCGTTCGCATCAATCAATGGAATCAGACTCGATTGATTTATAATTTTGTGCCAAGTTTCCTACGTTTCCAATGTAAATTAATCGAGTCTGATCCCATTGATTAAACACAAGGGTAAAAGTGGTTTTTCAGGAGAACGTGGATTTCGGAAGTAACTTTTTCTGCAACGGGGATATATGCCAATCCATCTCTTCAAGAGGAACCGCACCTAGCAATGGCTCGGCACCGTGGGGAAGCTCGATTGCATGGACATGGCAGGTACGGCCTTTAACTTCGAGTTCAACGATTCCAAATATCCGGTATTCATGCTCGCCTCCACCAGCTGTGCAAACCCGTACCTTATCCAACTCTTCCAATTTAAGTCGGCTTATTATCCCGACCGGAAGGCCCAACTCTGCCGTTCCGGAATCCACTAATGCATCACATACGACGTCCTCTCCTTTTTTATCATCCGGAAGAAACTGATTTTGCCAGTTTTTCAGTTTTACTTGCACGCTGAATACCCCCATACCTTCTCTCTCTATCAGTCTGACCTAGTAAACAAAATTAGTTGAGCCTGCCTTTCCTCCCCTTCCCCCAAGGATCAACGAGCAATTTTTAAGCCACCTAAATCAGGATATTCAAGAACTATATTTTGTATGAATTCACTAGCCTTTAATATTTCAATTCCCATCACTTCTCCTCTTTTATTCAACTCTGCTGTGATATTAGGGGCTAATTCTCGACATTCCGCTTCGCGCCCTCTTTTGTTTCTTTTGATCGGGCAGTGTTGTTTCTACCCCGGAGGCTGTAGTTGAGGGTAGTTGAGAGGGACGTTCCCCAAACCTCGGTTTCGGGGACAGCTATGCGTTCTCGTCAGGACCAATAGCTGCCTCCAAACGGGGAGTTTGGGAAACGTCCCCGGGTCGGGTAGAGCCGCGAAGGAGACGACGTAGACGACGACCGCGCCGATGAGGACGGCGTTGAAGCCGACGTTCATCGACAGGATGGCGGCCACGAGGGAGCCCACGACCGTGAAGCAGGCGTTGACCGCCCAGGCCCCAGGGGATCAACGAGCGGTTCATCTGATTGAGGAGTCTTATTCCGTAGGCCAGCGGCACACCGAGCAGAAACGCGATGGAAGCCAGCATGGCCGCAGAGACGACTACGCGGGCCGCGAGCGGTAAACCGATGGCGGCGCGCACGATGCTCGGAGCCGCGATGACGAACAGAACGACCGTCAGGGCGATGCCCGCGGGCACGAACCACTCGCGGTTACGGGTCGTCTCGAACCAGCGGGCCGAGACGAGACTTCCCACGCCGGCGAAGACCAGGATGCAGAACAGCGTGACCGTGATCGAGTAGAGCGGGTGAACGAGAAACAGCGTGAGCTTCTGCATCAAGGCGATCTCGATACCGATGAAACCGACACCGAGACCGAGGAAGTAGACGAAGAAGCGCGGTGCATGACGGCGGTCGAACCGTCTTCGCTCGGTGGCCACGAGCGGCGCCACGATCAGACCCACGGCGAGCAGAGAGATCAACAGGAGCTGCGTCAACAGCAGAAACGGATTGCCCTGGGAGACCGCGGTGTGCGCCCCGGCGGACTTGGCCGACTCGAAGGGCCGGCTCCACTTGCTGTAGTTGAAGAAGTACGGACGATCGTCGGTCGTCGGGCTGATGTCCCGGGGGAAGCTCCGGATGAACCCCTGTCGATCCTCCGTGGCCAGAAAGTAGTGTACGGGGTCGCTCCGCGACAAGGAGGTGCGACCCGGAACGTAGACGGGACGGATCACGGCCGCCCGGGCGAACGCTTCGATCCGGTCGATCTCCCGGTCCGTGAAACGACCTTTCTTGAGGATCACGGAGAAGAGCTGGTCCCAGGTGGCCAGACAGATCACGGAGTCCCTGATATCCCCCGCGCCCACGACAGTGAGCGCGTGATCCACGTTTGCCAGCAACCGTAGCGACTCCATGGTCGCCGCGAAGCGCACGATGTGTAGGATCCCCTCCGGGCGCAGACGAGCATAGGCGTCCTGGATGGCCTCGCTGGTATAGAGGTAGTTCTCGGCGAGCACGTGGGCGCCCGACGCCAGCGCCGTCCAGGTGTCGATACCGGTCATCTGGATGACGTTGTAGCCCTCCCGCTCTCGGATCAAGAAGCTTCGACCCTCGGCGGTCACCAGCTCGATGGTCGAATCCTCGAGCAGCACCCGCGAGTAGCGCGGCAGGACCTCTCGATGGATGTCGAGGATGGGCTCGTTCAGCTCCACACCCTTCACGAGCCGGGCCCCGCCGTGCTTGGCGGCCCACACGTCGTTGCCGCCGCCCACGCCGATGATGAAGACGCTGGGCTCCTCCTTCAGGACCATCGGGGCCGAGTAGAGCGAAAGCCGGACGGCGCGCAACGCCTCCGGATGGTCCGAGAAGTTCAGGACGAAGGTACCCGCGGAGTCGTCCTGCAGGACGAACTTCGACTCCGGGAGCGGTACTTCCAGCGCCCTTCGACCCCGTGTGGACATCAACCACTATGGACTGAAAGTCCATAGTCTGGAGGACTAAAGTCCTCATCCGTGGACAAGCCACGGACTGAAAGTGAAGGGACTTAAAGTCCATAGTTTCAACTATGATGCGCTTCGCGCACTA
>Ga0209458_1000065_pt1 | contig 63359 bp, 48 predicted proteins | sample WorMetLIZAISLAND_FD_187411 | JGI IMG/M metagenome (GOLD analysis project Ga0209458, IMG submission 187411) | Marine gutless worms symbiont microbial communities from Max Planck institute for Marine Microbiology, Germany - Inanidrilus manae... ...
GGTGAAGGTGGCGAAGGCGGTGCCGGCGATTCAGGCGGCGGCGAAGGCGGCGAGGCCGGTGGTGAAGGCGGCGAAGCTGGTGGTGAAGGCGGTGAAGCTGGAGGCGAAGGCGGCGAGGCTGGCGACGCCGGAGAGGCTGGTGAGGCCGGAGAAGCTGGTGAAGCTGGTGAGGCCGGTGAAGCTGGTGAGGCCGGTGAAGCTGGCGATGCCGGAGAGGCCGGTGAGTCTGGTGAAGGCGGTGAGAGCGCCGAGAGCGCCGAGAGTGCCGAGAGTGGTGAATCCGGCGAAAGCGGCGGCGGTCGCTCCGGCTTCAGCGGTGTCGAGCAGGATGGTCCCGATCTTTCCGCCGATCAGGAAGCCGAGGCGATCGGAAAAGGCTGGGAATGAGCGAGGAAACAATCGGCCAACATAGCGCTTCGTTCTTACATGCCGTCCTATCGCTTCTCGCCTTTGCCCTCACAGGATGTGCGGGAAGCGGTTGGAGCCCCGAGTGGTTAGCCGGCTCGGGGTCTTCGGCCGTCGCGGAGGTGGCTGCCGAGCAGCTGTACCAGGGCTTGGAGCTGGACGATCTGGTGCTGGCACGGGAAAACATTCAGATCTCGCTGGAGTCGGCTCCGAGCCAGGAGAAGCGCTATTGGGTCGGCAACCCGTCAGGCGCCTACGGCTATGTCATGCCGCTGCGTACCTTCCGCATCACGAGCGGGCATTATTGCCGCGAATTTCAGGAGACCGTGGCGACCGACGATGGGATAGTCTCGGCGACGAAGATCGCGTGCCGCGATGACGACAAGATCTGGAAGGAGGCCGAGCTCAAGACATGATCGTCTGCATCGAGGACGTGCTTGACCTGACGGAGCTGCGCCAGATTCGCAGCTCGCTCGACGCGGCGAGCTTCGTTGATGGGAAGACAACGGCCGGCTACCGGGCCAAGCGGGTCAAGAACAATCTGCAGATGGACAAGGCCGCCGACGGTGCCGCGCAGATCAAGGATCTTGTGCTGAAGGGCCTGAAGCGCAATCCGACCTTTCGCCGCGTGGCGATCCCGCGCTCCATTCAGTCACCCCTCATCAGCCGCTACCAAGTCGGCATGAACTACGGCCGGCATGTCGACGATGCCCTGATGGGCGGCGACAGCAAGACCCGCACGGACCTCTCGGTCACGGTCTTCCTGAGCGATCTGGAGGACTATGACGGCGGGCAGCTGGTCATCGATACCTCCCTGGGCGAGCAAGAGGTGAGGCTTCCGCCGGGGGCGGCCGTCGTCTATCCCTCCACCATGCTGCACAGGGTCGCGCCGATCACACGGGGCGAGCGGCTGGCGGCGGTCACCTGGGTGCAAAGCCATGTCCACGACGTCGCCAAGCGAGAGATCCTGCACGACATGGACCTGATCAGCCATGCCCTGGCCAAGCTGGCGCCCGAGGCCGATGAAACCGACTTGGCGTCGAAGACCTATTCCAACCTGCTGCGCATGTGGTCGGAAACCTGAAGCGGGTCGGCGCGGCCCTGCTCATCGATTGCGAAGAAAGACCGTCAGGTCGGTTGCCGGCGGCGTGACCGGGACCTGGTACAGCATGTCGTCCAGGTAGCCACGATGGTAGGTCGCGTGCTGGACGACATGAAGGATGATCTCCAGCCGCGTCATCAAACCGGGACTCCCGTCGACAAACTCGAACGCGATGGGGTCGGACCGGCCGTCGTCGGTGAGCCCGTCCGCGAAGTCGATCCACCACTTGTTCATCATGCTTGCGCGCCGATGGAGCTCGTCAATCGGTGGTAGCGTCTCGGCGGTTCGGCGCTTGTAGCCGTGGGCGCGGTTCTCGAGATGGGCCCTGAATATCTCATCGACGATATGGACGTGCTGCAGGGTATGCCCGATGGTTTTGAACGTGGTCTGTCGCTCCTTGGTAATTTCTTCCAAAGGTAGCGTGGCCGCGGTTTCGTAGGTGAACTCGTCGGCCCACGCCCTGTAGCGTGTGAGTAGCCGCGCCAGATCCGATGTGCCTGTCATCGCCGGTACCCCTCGCGCCCTCGTTGCCCCTTCGGCGACGGTTTGCCCTGAACATTTGATTGTAGCTTCCGGGAAGCCACTACGTCAGCCACGGGAATCCGCCTCGCGAGGGGGCGGGAAACCGGCCGGTCGTACACCCTTATTGACGAGCCAGTCCGCTTGCCCGATAAGCGCTTGGCAATACAAGAGCCAGGGCCGCTCCAACGGCCCGGCCGCTCCCGGGGGGAACCCTTGCGTTACTCGGCTTTCGCTCTTTTGCGCCAGGCGCTGAGTGGGCACCGCTCCTGGCCACGGGCCTGGCACGATGCCGCGCCCAAGCCGGCCTACGAGGTGATCATCGTCGGCGGCGGCGGACATGGGCTGGCCAGCGCCTACTATCTGGCTAAGGAGCACGGCATCCACAGGGTGGCGGTGCTGGAGAAGGGCTGGATCGGTGGCGGCAACACCGGCCGCAACACCACGATCATCCGCTCCAACTACATGATCGAGGGCAACACCGACTTCTACGAGTTCTCCCTGAAGCTTTGGGAGGGCCTGTCGCGCGACCTCAACTTCAACATCATGGTCTCGCAGCGCGGCCAGTACAATCTGGTGCACTCGGACGCGCAGCTGGAGGGCGCGGCGCGGCGCGGCAACCTGATGCGGCTCAATGGCATCGATGCCGAGCTTCTCGACCGCGAGACGGTGCGCGAGCACTTGCCGCTGCTCGATTGGTCCGACGAGGCGCGCTTTCCCATTCTGGGTGCGCTCTATCAAGGCCGGGCCGGCACGGCGCGCCATGACGCGGTCGCCTGGGGCTACGCCCGCGGCGCCGACAGCCTGGGCGTCGACATCATCCAGAACTGCGAGGTGACCGGCTTCCTGCGCGAGGGCGACCGCATCGTCGGGGTCGAGACCACGCGCGGGGCGATCCGCGCGCCCAAGGTCGGCATCGCGGTTGCCGGCCACACGAGTGAGCTGGCGCGCAAGGCAGGGCTTCGTCTTCCGATCGAAAGCCACCTGCTACAGGCCTTCGTCTCCGAGGGTATCAAGCCACTCGTCGATAACGTGGTAGCCTTCGGCGCCGGGCATTTCTATATCTCCCAGTCGGACAAGGGCGGCCTGGTCTTCGGCGGTGACCTGGACGGTTACAACTCCTACGCCCAGCGCGGCAACCTGCCGATCGTGCAGGACGTGACCGCCTGCGCCGCGGCTCTCATGCCCTGCGTTAAGCGGTTGCGCGTGTTGCGCCACTGGGGCGGCATCATGGACATGACCATGGACGGCAGCCCGATCATCGCGCCCACGCCGATCCCCGGCCTCTACCTGAACGGCGGCTGGTGCTACGGCGGCTTCAAGGCAACGCCGGCCTCCGGCTGGTGCTTCGCCTGGACCATCGCCAAGGACGCGCCGCACGAGCTCAACGCACGCCTGACGCTCGACCGTTTCGAGCGCGGCATCCACATCGACGAGAAGGGGGCCGGCCCGACCCCCTGGCACCAGTGAGGGCTCGATGCTGAGGATCGACTGCCCCTACTGCGGCCTGCGCGACCACAGCGAGTTCACCTACGGCGGCGATGCCGCCGCGGTCATGCCTGATCTCACCTGCGCCGAGCCGCAGCCCTGGATCGACTTCGTCTTCATGCGCGAGAACCCGAAGGGCACCCACCGTGAGTACTGGCAGCACAGCCAGGGCTGCCGCGTCTGGCTGGTCGTGACCCGCGACACCGTGACGCACGAGATCACCGAGGTGCGGCCGGCCCGCGCGGAGCCCGGGTCGTGAGCGGGGTTATGTGCCAGGCCTTCCGCGCGCCCGAAGGCGGCACGATCGGCACCATGATCGATAGGGCCAAGCCGCTCAGCTTCTCCTTCGACGGCGAGAGCTTCGAGGGCTACGAGGGCGATACCCTGGCCGCCGCTCTGCTGGCCAACGGTGTCCGACTGGTCGGGCGCAGCTTCAAGTACCATCGGCCGCGCGGCATCTACGCCGCCGGGATCGAGGAGCCGAGCGCCCTGGTCACCCTCGGCGAGGGCAACCGCGCGACGCCCAATACGCCGGCCACTATGGTCGACCTCGCCGAGGGCCTGGTGGCGCAGAGCCAGAACCGCTGGCCCTCGCTGCGCTTCGACCTGATGGCGGTGAACGGCCTGTTGTCGCCTTTCTTCGCCGCTGGCTTCTACTACAAGACTTTCATGGGCCCGCCAGTCCCCTGGCACTTCTGGGAGCCGATCATCCGCAACGCGGCCGGCCTCGGCACGCCGGCGCGCGAGCCCGACCCCGACCGCTACGAGACCCTGCACGACTTCGCCGACGCGCTGATCGTCGGCGCCGGTCCGGCCGGCCTCGCCGCCGCCAAGGAACTCGCAGGGTCCGGCCTGCGGCTGCTGCTGGCCGACGAGCGGGCACGTGCCGGCGGCGACCTGCTGGGCCGCCGCGAGCGCGTCGAGGGACGGGAGACCGATGCTTGGTTGGCAGACACGCTGGCCGCGCTCGAAGCCGACGAGGGCATCAAAGTCCTGCGGCGTGCCACGGCCTTTGGGCTCTACGACGGGCTGGTGGCCGGCATCGTCGAGCGGCTCGCCGCGAACCAGGGAACGGGCGCACGAGAGCGCCTGCGGATCGTCCGTGCCCGTCAGGTGATCCTCGCGACCGGTGCGCTGGAACGGCCCCTGGTCTTTCCAAACAACGATCGGCCCGGCGTCATGCTTGCCTCGGCGGCGCGCGCCTATGCCAACCTCTACGCGGTAAGGGCCGGCGCGCGGGCGGTGGTTGCCGCCGCCGATGACTCGGCCTACGCCGCCGCCGTCGATCTGCAGGAGGCCGGGGTCGAGATCGTATCGATTTGCGACCTACGGCCCGAAGCGGGTGCCGAGGCGCGGACGCTTGCCGGGGCGGCAACCATCCCAGTCCACACGGGCTGTTTGCTGGATGGCGTCGAAGCGCACAGCGCCGTCCAGGCCGCCCTGGTCAATGGCCCAACCGTCGAGGCGCGTCTCGACTGCGACCTGCTGGCCGTCGCCGGTGGCTGGTCGCCGGCCGTCCATCTGCACAGCCAGCGCGGCGTGAAGCCGGTCTGGCGGCCAGACCTCGCCATGTTCGTGCCGGGCAGCGACCCGGCCGGGGTTGTCAGCGCCGGGGCCTGCCTCGGTTACGCCAGCACGGCGGACTGCATCGCCTCCGGCCGCCGCGCTGCCGAGGCCACGCGTGCCGCACTGGATGGCGAATCGGTGCCGTCGCGTGAAGATCCGCCGGAACAGGCGGAGGCCCACCCGCTGCTCTCCGCGCGGCTGCCGAAGGGCCGTGGCGGCAAGGCCTTCATCGATCTGCAGAACGACGTGACGGCGGCCGATGTCGGCCTCGCGGCGCGCGAGGGCTATGACAGCGTCGAGCTGATGAAGCGCTACACCACGCTCAGCATGGCGACCGACCAGGGCAAGACCTCGAACGTGAACGGCTTGGCCGTGTTGGCCGAGGCAGCCGGGCGCAGCATCCCGGAGATCGGCACGACGACGTTTCGCCCGCCCTACGCACCGGTCTCCATCGGCGTGCTGGCCGGTCCGCATGTCGGGGCACATTTCCAGCCGGTCCGCCGCACGCCGCTGCACGATTGGCATGCCGAAAACGGCGCCGATTTTGTCGAGGCCGGCCTCTGGCTGCGGGCGCGCGCCTATCCCGAGCCTGGCGAGGACCTGGAAGCGGCGATGCGGCGCGAGGCCGCCCATGTCCGTGCGAAAGTGGGCATGGTCGACGTCTCCACCCTGGGCAAGATCGACGTGCAGGGGCCCGACGCGGCGGAATTCCTGAATCGCGTCTACGTCAATGGCTGGGGCAAGCTCGCCGTCGGCAGGGCGCGCTACGGCGTCATGCTGCGCCACGACGGCATGGTGTTTGACGACGGCACCACGACGCGCCTGGCCGAAGACCGCTTCTTCATGACCACCACCACGGCCCAGGCCGGGCCGGTCATGAGTCACTTGGAGTTCCTGCTGGAGACCGCCTGGCCGGAGCTGCGCGTCAATCTGGTCTCGATCACAGACCAATGGGCCGGCATCGCCTTGGCGGGTCCGCGCGCCCGCGACGTGCTGGCCGCGCTGCTGCCGGGGCAGGACGTCTCCAACGAGGCCCTGCCCTTCATGGCCGTGATCGAGGCGGAGGCCGACGGCATTCCCTTGCGCGCTCACCGCATCAGTTTTTCCGGCGAGCTCGCCTACGAGCTCTTTGTGCCGTCCGGTTATGCAGGGCCGCTGTGGAAGGCGTTACGCATGGTGGGTGCACCGCATGGCATCATGCCCTACGGCACCGAGGCGATGGGTGTCCTGCGCATCGAGAAAGGCCACGTGGCCGGACCGGAACTCGATGGCCGCACCACCCTGGCCGATATCGGCCTTGCCGGCATGGCAAGCAGCAAGAAGTCATTCGTCGGCCAGGTGCTGGCGCAGCGCCCGGCGCTGGCCGATCCCGCGCGGCCCCGTCTGGTCGGCCTGCGCGCCGTCGTGCCGGAGCAACGCATCCAGGCCGGCGCTATCCTCTTCGACGAGGGGCAGGAGGCGAAGGGACACGGACTGGGCCACGTCAGCTCGGTGACTTTTAGCCCGCAGCTCGATGGCCATATCGCGCTCGGCTTCCTGGCCGAGGCGGAGCGGCGCAAGGGCGTGCGCGTGATGGCCCATTCGCCGGTGCACGGCGAGGCGACGTCGCTCGAGGTGGTCGATCCGGTGTTTTTCGATCCGGAAGGAGCAAGGGTCCGTGGTTGAGCTTGTCTCCGAGGTGCGGGTTGCGCTTGCCCAGCTGCCGAAGGCGGCAGACGGCCCCGATGCTGTGATGCTGCGCGAGCGCAGGCCGAGCATGCTGGCCGAATTCGCCGCCTGGCCGGGCACGGAAAAGGCGGTGGCGAGCGCGCTAAAGAAGTTTTGCGGTCTGCGTCCCGCCACGACGGCATCGCGCGCGCTGCAAAGCGGGCGGGCGACGATTCTGACCCTGACGCCGCGCCGTTGGTGGCTGCTGAGTGACGATCCAGGACTGTCGCTCGCCGCACTCGCCCTCGCCGGCGACACCGGGACCAGCGTCGACCTGTCCCATGCCCGCGTCGGGCTGCGGCTTGCCGGACCCGGCGTGCGTGGGTTGCTCGCCCGTGGCATGGCGGTCGACCTGCACCCGAGCACCTTTCCCATCGATGCGGTTGCGCAGAGCGGCTTCGCCGAAGTCCCGGCGGTGCTGCACCGAGCGAGCGATGAGGCCTACGATCTCTTTTTGCCTCGCACCTTCGCGCGCCATACCCTGGAATGGCTGACTGAATCCTGGCCGGCTCTCTCGGCTTCCGGCGAATAGATTGGACCGAATCATGCCCGCGCCGATCCGAGGCTTTCCCCAAGCGGAGTTCGAACAGCGAACCGAGCGTGCACAGCACGCCATGGCGGCGGCGCAGCTGGACGCGCTGCTGCTCACCACCGAACCCAATGTTCGCTACTTCTCCGGCTTTCACAGCCAGTTCTGGGAAAGCCCGACACGGCCCTGGTATCTGATCGTCCCGGCGGAGGGCCGGCCGATCGCGGTGATTCCGGAGATCGGCGCGGCCGGCATGGCTCGCACCTGGGTCGAAGACATCCGCGCCTGGCCGGCGCCGCGACCGGAGGACGACGGCCTGAGTCTGCTCGTGAAAGCTCTCGGCGAGCAGCCGCGGCGCTTCGGCCGCATCGGCGTCACGCTTGGGCATGAGACCCACCTGCGCATGCCGGCCGCCGACTTCCGAACTCTCTTCGAATCTTTGGATGGCTTCGAGGTGGCCGACTGCACCGACCTGATCCGCCGTTTGCGGGTGGTCAAGTCCGAGGCGGAGATCGAGAAGATCCATTTCGCCTGCCAAATCACGTCCGACGGCTTTGAGGCGCTGCCGGCGGCCGTAAAGACCGGTGACAGCGAGCGCGAGGCCTGCCGCTGGCTGCGCCGCGACCTGCTGGCGCGCGGCGCCGACAATTCGCCGTACATGATCGCGGCGTCGGGGCCGGGCGGTTACGATGACATCATCATGGGGCCGGGCGACCGGGTGTTGGAGCAGGGCGACCTGCTGATCATCGACACGGGCACGACCTACGACGGCTACTTTTGCGACTTCGACCGCAACTTCGCTTTCGGCTCGGCGCCGGAGGAAACTCGCCGCGCCTACGAGGCGGTCTACCAGGCGACGCAGGTCGGCATCGATCTGGCCCGTCCCGGCGTGACCACGTCCGATCTCTGGCTCGCCATGTGGCCGATCCTCGAAACCGCTGGCGCGCTCGGCAACGACGTGGGACGCATGGGACACGGCCTTGGGGCACAGCTCACCGAGTGGCCCTCGATTACGCCGGACGATGGCACGAGGCTGGAAGTCGGCATGGTGATCACCATCGAGCCCGGCATGGCATTCGCGCCCGGCAAGCTGATGGTACACGAGGAGAACATCGTCATCACCGAGGACGGCAGCCGGCTGCTGTCGCGCCGTGCGCCGGCCGAACTGCCGGTTGTTGCATAGCTGGCGCGCTCACCGCTCAGCTGAAGGGCCCCCCTATGACCGAAATCGATCCCGCCTTCGCAGCGCCTACGGTCCGGCACTACCACAACGTCGCAGCGAATAGCGGCACCTATCCCGAGGATCTCGCGGCCATCCTGGGTCCGGCTGAGGCGGCCGCCGCCTGGGATGAGATCGGCAGCTGGCCCGGCTACGCGGCGACACCCCTGCGCAGCCTCGATAGGCTTGCCGAGACCTTGGGGCTGGCCGGCATCTACTACAAGGACGAAGGCGACCGTTTCGGTCTCGGCAGCTTCAAGGCGCTGGGTGGCGCCTATGCGGTTCTGCGGCTGCTGGTCCGGGAAATCTCGGAAAAACGCGGAGAGGCGGTCGACGCCGCCGCGGTTCGCACCGGCAGCTATCGGGAGATGGCGCACACGATCACGGTTGTGACCGCGACCGACGGCAATCACGGCCGCTCCGTCGCCTGGGGGGCCCAGCGGTTCGGGGCCCGCTGCATCATCTACATCCATGCCAATGTCAGCGAGGGCCGAAAGGCCGCCATGGAAGCACTGGGCGCGGAAGTGATCCGCATCGAAGGCGACTACGACGAGTCGGTGCGGCGGGCCTCGGCCGACGCCGACAAGAACGGCTGGTTCGTCGTCTCCGACACCTCTTACGAGGGCTACCTGGAGCTGCCCCGCCTTGTCATGGCTGGCTACACGGTCATGGCCGCCGAGACGCGTGGGCAGATGCCGTCGGGTACCGCGCCGAGCCATGTCTTCCTGCAGGGCGGCGTCGGCGGTCTGGCGGCCGCCGTGGCCAGCGATCTCTGGTCGGCGATGGGGGAGACGCGGCCGCGCTTCGTCGTGGTCGAGCCGGAGCGTGCCGATTGCCTCTATCAAAGCGCGGTCAACGGCCGCCCTACGGCCGTGACCATCGCGGAAGAGACGATCATGGCTGGGCTTTCGTGCGGTGAGGTGTCGGAGCTCGCCTGGCAAATCCTGCGGCGCGGCACCGACGACTTCCTGACCATTCCCGATGACTTGATCGCGCCCGCGATGCGCGGGCTTGCTGCGGCTGACTACAGCACGCGACCCGTGGTCGCCGGCGAGTCGGCCGTGGCCGGGCTTGCCGCCTTAATCGCCGTCCGACAGGACGACAGCCTGTCTTCCGCGCTCGGGCTTGCGCCCCACAGCCGGGTGCTGCTGTTCGGCACCGAAGGGGCGACCGATCCGGAGATCTATCGCGGCATCGTCGGGCGCGACGCCGCCGAGGTCGCGGCCGCTTAACGATCAACCAGCCAGAATCTTTTCCAGTCGGGCAAGCCCCTCGTCGAAACTGAAATCCTCGGTCGGACCGAGCGCCGCGAAGGAGCGGGTGATGCGCGCGTGTGCCGCCTCGCTGAGCGGCCGGCTGCCCGAAAGCGCATCCTGCATCTCATTCATGTCGCCATTGCAGTGCAGGACGAGGTCGCAGCCGGCCTGCAGGGAAGCGGCGGTGCGCTCGGCGAGCGAGCCTTGTAGCGCCTTCATGGAGATATCGTCGCTGGCCAAGACTCCATTGAAGCCGATGCGACCGCGAATCACCTCCTCGATCAGCTTGCGCGATTGGGTCGCCGGCCGGTCGGCGTCGACCGCGGTGAAGACCAGGTGGCAGGTCATGCCCCAGACCCCATCGCCCTGCGAGGCGGCGAGCGCGCGGAATGGTGCGAAGTCGGAGGCCTCAAGCGTGTCCAGCGGCTCGTTGTTGACCGGCAGCTCGTCGTGGCTGTCGACCAGGGCACGACCGTGCCCTGGGATATGCTTGATCACCGGCATGACCCCGCCGGCGCGGAAGCCTGCGCAGGCGGCCTCGCCCAGGCGGCTGACGATCGCCGGGTCGGCATGATAGCCGCGATCGCCGACGATCTCGTGCATGCCGGGCAGGCGGAGATCGATGCAGGGCGCGCAGTCCACCGTGATACCGAGCGCTTGCAGCTGCGCGGCGATCAGCCGCGCGCAAAGGGCGGCGGCCTCGCTTGCGAGATCGATGTCGCGGGTGGCGACGTCGCCAATTCGGCCGGCCGCCGGTGCCTCCCACCAGTTGGGCGCGCGGAGGCGCAGGACCCGTCCGCCTTCCTGGTCGATCAGCAGCGGCGCGTCGGCGCGCCCGACGGAGTCGCGCAGATCGTCCACCAGGCGGCGGACCTGCCCAGGGTTTTCGCAGTTACGCCGAAAGAGGATGAAGCCCAGCGGCTCTGCCTCACGGAAGAAGGCGCGTTCCTCCTCGGTGAGCTTGGGTCCGGCACAGCCGAAGACGATGGCCTTCGTGGAAGTCGGAAGCGTCATGGGGCGTTCGAAGCCGATATTTGCTTGCTGGAGCAGCGATCCGAGACGAGCTCGATGCTCACACGGCGACCGGCGGTAGACAACGGCTTTGCTCCGCACCGTCCTGGGGCCGGGACCATCCCGGGGCGGGGCAGGACGACTGCGCCCCGCAGCAAGGTCGGGCCTTGGCTCGCGGGGCGCTGGTCGAGTGGCATCGGTTTGTTCAACCGACTCTGAGCCTAGCCCGAACGCGCCGGTGCAGGCAATGCAGGCCGGACCACAGGTGAATAGCCGAGCGGCGGCCTGCTGCCTCTCAAACCCCCGAAGCCTGTGGCCTATTTGCAACGCACGTGCGGCGTGTGCGAACGAAAGACAATCTTCGGCATCGTCGGAGAGGCGCTGCGGGCGTCTAATAGGGCCGTGCAGAGGACTCCGGCCCCATGGTCTCCGCCCGCCCGATTCGTCTGATGGGGCATGCGTAAGTCAGACTGACCAATGGTTAACATCGCGTGCCGGCAGATCGCCAGGGGTCGAGTCGCGGCAAGATGCAGGGGGCTCGCCACGGCACTGTCGAACGCACCGCCGGCCTCTCCCATGGAACTGCTGAAGAGACTGTGGCATTTGCGTCTGTTGAGGCAATTTTGCCACAGTCGGCGAGGAAAATCGCTGTCCCCGGTGTGGGTGGGTTGTCCTCTCTTCACCGTCGCCAATGCGTCTTTGTCGGCATCCGACCTTCGCCGCAGAGGCTGCCGAATGGTTTGCGGTGCTGCTGACCGCGACGCCTGTTCAGGTCCGTCAGCTACCGCGTCGCTACGTTCGCCAACGGCCATGCGAGCGGCGCTCGCTCCCGCGACGGTGGTTGTCCCACTTCGCCGCGAGTCGGCTTTTCAAGGTCCGGCAAGGGCAAGCGAAACTCCTTCGGATCTAGGGATTTATCCGGCTTGCGGAAGAGGTGATACCAGGCCGGCCCATGACGATTGCGGGAGGCGCGAGAGGTTCGTGCGCACGCCGCGATCGATGCTCGGTCATGTGTCCTTGCCCTTCGAACAGTGCCTGTTACAGGTGTCGCGGGGGGCCTTCTGACAGGCCTTTTTTCCCGCTCGATTCTGGTCCGTTTTCCGTTCCGCGGAGGGCGGCGAAAGCCCTCATCTGGAGCCCCTTTATAGGGCCTAAGCGCCTCATTTATGAAGGAACTTTGAGGTTGCTATTTGAACATCGATTCCTGATAGTTGCCGTTAACTTCCGGAGGGGGAGCCGGGACGTGAAACGATATCGCGCCCATTCGATTCGCGCCCTGTTGGGGGGCTGAGTTTCTTTGTAAAGACAGGATCGGCGAACATGCGCTTGTCTACCTTAACGGCTGTCGGGTTGGCCTTGGCAGCCCTGACGGTTGAACCGGCGTCCGTGCGGGCGACGACTTTGGAAGAAGCGATTCAAGCGGCCATCGTATACCACCCGCGAATCCAGCGAGACGAAGCGTTGGAGCGCGCCGCCAAACAGGAAATCGAAGTCTCATACTCCCGCTACCTTCCGAGCGTCGATCTCGATTCGTCGATCGGGTACGAAGCGACCAACAGCCCAGTTACACGGAATACAGGCAAGGGAACGCGCGATTTCGTGCGTTACGACAATTCGGCGCGACTGACGCAGCTGATCCAGGACGGTGGTGCCACGCCGGGTCTGGTGGCGTCGGCCAGGGCCAACCATCGTGCGACCAAGGGCGACCTGCGCGAGACCAGCGAACTGATCGCGGTCGATGTGGTGCAGCTCTACCTCAATGTGCTGCGCGACCAGGATTTCGTCCGCATCGCCGAAAGCAACGTTGCGGCGCACGAAGAGATTACCGAGCGCATTCGCGGCCTGGCGGAGGCTGGGCGCGGCTCGGATGCCGATATTGCTCAGGCCGACAGCCGCCTGGCACTGGCACGGGCGACCCTGGAAGAGCGCCGCGGCGGATTGCGCGATGTCGTGGCGCGCTACATCGAGACGGTCGGTGAGGCACCCGAGAACCTGGAGCCGGCGCGCGCGCGCGAGTATGGCGAACCGCAGTCGGTCGACGAGGCGATCGCCATCGCCATGCAGGAGAACCCTTCGGTTCAGGCGACGGCGGCACGGGTCGATCAGGCCGAGCACGATGTTCGGGTGGCACGGGCCAACTATTACCCCCGGGTCGATGCCGAGGTCTTCGGGTCTTTCAACGACAATCAGGATGGCACCCCGGGCACCGACAAGGATTTTAACGCGCGGCTGCGCGGCCAGTGGAACGTCTTCAACGGCTTCGGCGACGTTGCCCGGGTTCGGGCCGCGGAAATGCAGCGCAATGCTGCCGAAGGCACGCTCAACGACGAGTCGCGCCGCATCAGGGAAGAGACCCGCGTGGTGTGGGATGCCCTGGAGACGGCGCGGGCCAGAATCGTGCCTCTGCGCGAACATGTCGGAGCGCAGGAGCGCACCCTCGAGGCCTATCGCGGTCAGTTCGATGTTGGCCGGCGCTCGCTGCTCGACCTGCTCGACTCGCAGAACGAGCTGTTCCAGGCCTTGACCCAGCTTTCCGATGCCGAATTCGATCTCGCGGTTGCCGAGTACGAGCTGATCTTCGTCACCGGCCGCCTGCTCAGGACGCTTGGCATCGTCGTACCCTCGGAGGAAGACGATCATCTCGAGAACGGGGAAGGTTGACCTCGGTCGCGTTGTTGAGGTGCCGGAACCTGCGGGGGTCAGAGCAATGTCGCTAAGGTTCAGTAGGGGGGTGATAGTGCGCCGAGGTCTGACGATCGCGTTGGCGGGGGCGCTCGCGGCGGGTCCGCTGGCGGCCGGCAGTGCTACAGCGGAGTCGATTGTCGAAGCGGTCGAGGCCGCACTCAGCTACCACCCTCAAGTCTATCGCGATCAGGCGCTTTCGGTCGCGGCGGAGCATAGCGTCGAAGAGGCCTACTCCGACTTCCTTCCGTCGGTCGATCTTGATGCCTCGACCGGCTACGAGGCGACCAACAGCCCGACGACCCGCGGCGCTGGCAGCGGTTGGGTGGACTTCGTGCGATCCGATGCCAGCATCTCGCTGACCCAGCTGATCTTCGACTTTCACGAGACCTCAAACCGAGTTTCCTCGGCCGAATCCGAGCTCGAGGCCAGCAATGCCGATTTGCAGGCGACCAGCGAGCGCATCGCGCGAATCGCCACCGATCTCTACCTCAGGGTCCTTGGTACCCGCGAACGCTTGGCGCTCGCCGATCAGAACGTAAAGGACCTGAGTGAGGTCTTCGATCTGATCCGCGGCCGCGCCGAGGCCGGCCGGGCGGCGGAAGCCGATCTCGACCAGGCGGTTTCGCGCGTCGCCCTGGCGCGTGCCGATCAAGCGGCGCGACAGGGCGAGGCCAGACAGGCCGCTTCGCGCTTCATTGAAAATGTCGGTCACGTGCCGGGCACGTTGCGACGCCCGGACATACCCGACTATCCCGAGGCCAGCGATCTCGACGCGGCCTTGGCCGTGGCCATGGACCGCAACCCGATCTCCCATGCGACGGCGGCGCTCTGGGACGCTCGCAAGGCGGATGTCGAAGTCGAGCGCGCCTCCTACTTCCCGCGCGTGGATCTCGAGGCCTCCGGCCGTGCCGGCGACAACCTGGACGGCATCCAGGGGGGTGACTCGGATATTCGTTTCCTGGTGCGTTTGACCTGGAATATCTTCAACGGGTTCGGCGATCTGGCGAGCACACGGGCGGCGACGCAGGAAGCCAACGCCGCGTCTCGCACCGACGCCGAGGCGCGACGCGCGATCCGCGAGGCTGTGCGCATCGCCTTCCGCGATCTGGAAACCGCCAAAGAGCGCTTGCCGGAACTGCAGGCCGACGCTGAAGCCAGCGCGCGGACCTTCGCGGCCTATCGTCAGCAATACGATGTCGGGCAGCGCAGCCTGCTCGATCTGCTCGATGCCCGGGACGAACTGTTCGATGCCCAAGAAGCCGAGGTGACCGGCTTCTACGACGTCCTGCAGGCCCACTACGACCTGCTGTTCAGCATGGGTATCCTGATGGAGAGCCTGGGGATCGTGGTCTTCCAGGACGAAGAGCAGTATCGCGAGCATCGGGGCGACGAAACGGCCGATGCCAGCGGCGGCGTCGCTGCCGACGGCGAGGCTCTGCACAATGCTGGGCTGCACGCAGCCGAGATCGACTGGAACCACGAGGTGATGCTACCGGGTGCGCTGGAGTTTGGCTCTTGGCTCGGAGGTGAAAGCCAAAGTTACGCTGGCCAGAGTCGTAACGCGCAGGGCACGGCCGGCGCGCAGTCCGCTTCGGCGGCCGCGGTCGGAAGCCGGGGCATCGGAAGCCGGCCGGGGCGTGAAAGCGGCGCCGATCACATTCCGGCGCAGTTTCGTTGGGATCGAGGTGGAGATCGTGCCGGCCATGGACGCGCTGCCGGAGCGGGAGATCGCCGTTTTGCCGAGCATGCCACTGGGCGGCTCGGACGGGATTGCCAGCGCTGGTTTCTTGGTCGTCGATTTCGAAGGGCTCGCGGCGACGTCCGAGGCGAACGCGACGAGCGTTGATGTCGAGACAGATGTCGTGGAGGGCAACGTCCGGGGGGGCGACGCCCAGGGGATTGACGCCCAGGGGATTGACGCCCGGGGGATCGATGTCGGGGCGCAGGATGTTGGGGACAGCGGGGCCGCGTTTTTGGAAGACGCGGCGCTCGATGTCTTCGATCCCGTTTTGGAGGAGCTGGCAGCCTTACCACAAGGCGCGCCGGCGGTAGAGGGGAGGTTCGTCGGGCCTAACCGCTGACGCCTGACGGCTCGCGGCCTACGGGCCGCTTGCTGGCCGCAGCCTGGACAGAACGCCTCGGCGAATAGACAGCCTGGGGCGCCCGCAGGAGCTTCGCGAGACCAGCCCGCGCCGTTTGGCGGTTCCGTTGCACTGACGGGGGCCAGTGCGGCGAATGCGGTCGGAACCCGGTCGAGCTTCGTGGCTCAAAGGCGTCGTGGCGGCTTGCCGCCGCGGCGCCTTGGCCTTTTTGGAGCGACAAGAACTCCCTAAGCCGAAGCTGTGCTTACAGTTCTCGGCCCGTCGAATTCTTCGGATATGTCGTCTGCAGGTCGCCGGTCGCCAATGCCAGGACCAGACATTCGGACAGACATCCTGGCCGGCCCTCCAAGCTGGCCTCCCGGGTCGCCTTGACGGCAGTTCGCCCTTTCGTGTCCTCGATCAGGCGGACCAGACATTGATTTCCATCCAAGTCTTACCTAATAATAAAAGGAGCTTTGGGTAATGAATGGCTCGAGTTAATGAAATTAACCAGACTATACCACTTGAGCTGGAGGAATACTCATATGGGAGTAGGGAGTTAGCGCAAGTTTTAACCTTTTTGAATACAGGTCGCTGCCGATTAGAGGGCGATTCGGGGGAACGCCGGCGGCAAAAGGCCAGTTGTGAGAATTGGTTAGTGTTCAAATAAAAGCATGGCCCCTGGTCGTGCATCTTGGCGTCGGAGATGAAAGCCATGACAGCTCAAGTTATCGCGAACCCCCCTGGATCGATCACCACCTATGGGTCTGGTGCCCGCATCCCGGCAGAGCCGGGCGTCGTCTATCGGATCGTCGATATCGACGAAAACGGCGCGGCCGGCCCTATTCTCGATCCTCTGGCGTTGGAGCGCGAAATCGTCGGCGAGGATCTGCAGGTCACCTTGCCCGACGGAACCGTCTTGACTTTTGAGGGCATGCTGACGGTTTTGGCGGCCGGGTCCGGCGGCGGCCTTGCCGGAGCGGATGGGGAGTTGGTGATCGCCTCGCTCGAATCCCTGATCGCGCCGGCGGAAGGTGCGCAGACTCAATCCGGTCAGGGCGAAGCGAACGACGGCAGCAACCAGGCCTTCAACCAGGCAAAGATCAGCGACCCGCGAGAGTTCGGTGAGGCCGGCGAGGGTCCCTTCAACGGGCTTGGCGAGCCCGGCTTCGGCGAGCTCGAGGAGAACGAGAACAACCCGCTGCTCAACGCGGCGGCCGCAGCGGCCGGCGGTCCCCTGGGGCCGACGGCGGGCGACGACATCGTGATCACGGCGGACGACGGCCGGATCATCGTGCTGGCCCGGGCATTGCTCGCCAACGACAGCGGCAGCGGCCTGCAGATCGTCAGCGTGCAGGACTACACCGGCCCTGGCGGCGATGCCTCGGTGAGCTTGGACGCCAACGGCAACATCGTGATCGACCCGGTCACCATCGACCCGGTGAACGACAACTCCGGCACCCGGCAGACCCTGACCTATACGGTGCAGGACGCCAACGGCAACACGACGACGGCGACGGTGTTGGTCTACGTCGACGAGTTCCGCTCGGTGAACGGCTTCATCGCCGGCCCTGACGACCTCGGCAACGGCGAGAACGAGATCTTCATCCCCGAGGCACCGCTCGATCCGAACAATCCGGTTGGCGTGGAGACCTTCTTCGGCGGTGATGGCGACGACTTCTTCCAGATCCGCGACGAACAGCACTTCCGGGCGTTCGGCGGTGATGGCTTCGATACGCTCCTGGCCGACGTGGAGTTCGCCTCCTCTGTGATGTCGTTCGAACTGCCGCAGGTCTTCGACCTGGCGACGAACTCGATCGAACGGATCGACGCCTCGGACGAGGTATCGGGTCTCGGCCTGGTGCGGTTGGAGTCCCAGGGCGGCAACCTGAATGAGATCTGGGACTTCACGGATATCGAGCTGATCGGGATCGACGAAATCCGCGGGCGCGGCGGCAACGACAGGATCACCGGCTCGGCGGGCAACGACACGATCTTCGGCGGCAGCGGCAACGACGTGCTCAATGGCGGCGATGGCAACGACTCGCTGAACGGCGGTGCGGGCAACGACACGCTGCGGGGCGGTGACGGCAATGACACGATCCAGGGCATGACCGGCATCGACACGATCTTTGGCGGTGCCGGCGACGACACGATCTTTGGCGGCGGCAGCGCGGACACGATCAACGGTGGGGCGGGCAACGACTTCATCGACATCGGCGTTGGCAACGGCAACGAGGAACGTGTTGTGATCTCGGACCGTACCGACGGGATCGACCGGATCGTGAACTTCGACAACCTGGGCAACCTGGAGGACGTGCTGTACCTGGATGCGCTGTTCGACGATCTGGCGGCGGATCTGGGCATCGTGCTGAACGTAGCGGCGCGGACGGCGCGGGTGAGCCTGGTCCAGGACGGCGCGGACACCGACGTGTTCATCGACCAGTCGGCGGCCGGCGACGGCAGCGACCTGATCCAGATCGCGGAGATCGCGAACACGACGGTGGCCAACTTCGAAACCGGCGCCGGCGCGGACGACGACATCTTCGTCGGCGCCTGATCGGCCCCGTTTGATCGACTTCGCCTGATCAACCTCCCACCGGGGCACTCACCCCGGTGGCCCCCCTCTCACCTCACTGGGGCACGGGCACGTAGCCCGGCCCCAACTTTTTATGGCAAGCTCGGCACAGACGCTCGGCACAGACGCTCGGCACAGACGCTCGGCAGACCCGTCGCGCGTCGGCCAGTGCATTGCCTGCGTCTTGTAGCTGGCGGTCCTGTATACTTTCGCCCGAATGGGAGTGATCGCGCGTGTGGCGAACGGACCGAGGCGGGTGAGCGAAGACCAGAACCAGGAGACTGAAACCGGTGCGGCGGCCGGCGATACAGAAGCCCAGCTGCGCCGGGCGATCGCGTTGCACCAGCGCGGCTATCTGGAACAGGCGGCGCGGATCTATGACGTGGTGCTCGCGGTCGAGCCGCAGCAGCCCGACGCGTTACACCTGCTCGGGGCGGTCGATGCCCAGCGCGGCCGTTACGAGCCGGCAATCGAGCGTATTCGAGCGGCCATCGCGATCGCCCCGCGGCGAGCGCAGTACTGGAGCAACCTCGGCCTCGCCCTGCAGGGCAAGGGCGAGATCGCCGAAGCCGAGACAGCCTATCAGCGCTCGCTCGAGCTCGATCCGGAGAGCCCCGATGCGCTTAACAATCTCGGCAACGTCTATTCCCAGCAGGGCCGGCTCGAAGAAGCGCTCGCCAGCTATCAAGCGGCCCTGGTGCGCGGCCCGAAGCATCCCGACGCGCTCTGCAACGTCGGGATCCTGCTGCGCGATCTCGGCCGCCATCAGGATGCACTGCTCGCCTTCCAAAGGGCCGTCCGCCTAGCCCCCCACTTCGCCGACGCTCACCTGCACCTCGCCACCGAGCAGCTCCTGACCGGCGCGCTCGAGGAGGGCTGGCGCGGCTACGAATGGCGCTGGCGGACCAAAGCTTTCGCCGATCAACGGCGACATTTCGCGCAGCCGCGCTGGAGCGGCGGCTATCTCTCCGGTAAGCGCCTGCTGATCTGGGGCGAGCAGGGCATCGCCGAGCAGGTCTTGTTCGCCGGCGTGTTGCAGGATATCGCCGGCCTGGACGGCGAGGTCGCGGTCGAATGTGCGCCAGGGCTGGTTCCCTTGCTGGCGCGCAGCTTCGCCGATTTCGACGTCCGCCCGCAGCCCAAGCCGGCCGGGGACGGCCAACCTGAAATCCAGGACTTCGATTTCCAGATTCTGATCGGCAGTCTCTGTCGCTACTTCCGGCGAAAGATGGCCGATCTGCCCGGTGGATCGGGCTATCTGGTGGCCGATGACGAGCGTATCGCGGCGCTGCGGCGGCGCTACCGGGAGCAAGCCGGCGACGACCTGCTGATCGGGATCGCCTGGCGGCGCGACGACGCCCCTTTTCGCGGCGCCGGGGACGTACCGTTGGCCGCCTGGCTGCCCATTCTCCAGCAGCCCGGATGCCGGTTCCTCAACTTGCAGCAGGGCGGCCTGACACAGGAAGTGATGGCCCTGCAGCGTGCCGGCGCGGTCCGCATCGAGAGCGATAGTGAACTCGACGCCTCGCGCGACCTGGATGCCTATGCGGCGCAGTTGTCGGCTGTCGACTTGGTCATCACGGTCGGCGGCAGCACGGCCCATCTGGCCGGCGCGCTCGGCCTGGCGCCCTGGGTGCTGGTGCCCGTGGCACCGGCCTGGTGCTGGGGCCTCGAGGGCGACAGCACACCCTGGTATCCCGCTAGTCGGCTCTTTCGGCAAGAACGGCCGGGCGACTGGGATTCGGTGATTGCCCGGGCCGCGCAGACCCTGACACGCCGCCTGCGCGCGCCGCGGGCGTCAAAATAGCCGCCCGGCAGGCGGACAGACGCTACCATCAAGTGATACGCGACTTGGCGAGGGTCCATCCCCATCCTTTCCGACGAGCAGGGAGGAATTGGTTGATTCTTAAGGAACTCCGACCTAAAGTCCAAGAGTGCCAATGCTTTAGCGTTAAATCTGTTAACCAAGACGCTGCCCTCGACCGAACTAAGGCGGGGAAAACAACAAGGTACAAACGGTTGAGTGAGACGGTCCCGGCAAAAAGGGCCCGTCGCTGAGAGGGATAATGGATGATCAGAGCCGCGACGTAAGCGATATCTCCGGCCTCATTGCCGACAATCAGAACGACCCCTTGTTCGTCGAGCCAGCGGCCACGGAGGCGGCCGCGATGCCAGCCGATGCGACGATCGCCATGGACGATGCCGCCGGGGGCGATGTGCTCGACCTGGGCGACGTTCTGATGGGCACGCCGGACAGCGAGAACATCGACAACTACCTGCTTGCCATCAGCAATGGCAGCTCCAGCACCCTTCTCGTGGACACCGGTGGCAATGGCGACTTCGCCAACCCGGATCTGGTCCTGGAAATCGGCGGTGTGAACTGGGACAGCAACATTTCCGGCCAGCTTTCGGATCTGGTTCTCGACGCGGTTATCATCGTCTAACGGCAATCTCTACAAGTCGCAGGCGCTTGCCGCGTGGCCCAGGCCGCGGATGCTTCGGCATGCCCGCTCCCGGCCGCGGGATGTGACGTGCGCTATCTCTATTTTGGCGCGAATTACGCGATTTGCTGCCAATGAGGTGATGTAGGTCACAGATTGGCGGCTTTCCCCGTGGTCTCACTTGATCGCGCTCTCCCAAACGCCAGTTAGGGGTTGTACTTCATTAACCAACAATGCTGTATGACCGGTATGGGGGACGTTAGAATGGCGCCGGCATGGTCATGAGTGGCGGCCTGACGGCATCGGGACAAGGGCCGAGAACAGCGCCGGCTGGCAGGCCCGTTGATGGGTCCGGTGGGAGGAACGCTTGGCAAAGACGGGTAGCACCGGAGCAGGCTATCCCCCTGCGCCGCGCGCAGCGGACTCCGGTTCGGCGAGCGGGGCGCGGAAGAGCAGCCCGGGCGCTCGAGACCCGGGCGAGGGGAGTGCCTCTGCCGAGCATTCAGACGAACTACCCAGGGACGCCTTCGGCGATGCGGAGTTTCCAGTGGGGCCGGGTCGGCGGCCTGAAAAGACCGCGCGCTTGGCCGAGGCGGCGCGCCGCTATCTCGGCGGCGACGCTGACGAGCTGAAGACCAGCGCAGTGGACGGGAAATCAAATCCGCAGACAGGCGCGCCTGCCAGCCGCGACAGCGCGGCGCAGGGCGAGCCCCTTTCGCCCTTCGAGACAGCGGTGCGGGCCAAGGTGGCGGCGCTGAAGGGCCGCGAGCGCGCTCCGCAGGACGGCGCCGAAGGCGCCCAGGCGGCGCCGGCCGGTGTCACTGCGCCGAGCCGGACCGAGCCGCGGGCGCCGCGGCAGGCCCCTCGGGCGCAAGCCGGCACATCCGCTGCCGCGCCCAAGGCTCCTGCAGCGCCCAAGGCGCCCGCCGGGCCCAAGGCTCCTGCAGCGCCGTCCGCGGACGCGCAGGCCGATACCGTCCGGACACCGGAGCTCAAGGCACCCCTCGAGGGGCAGGAGGACGGACCGGGCAGCGGGCAGCCGCTCCCCGTGAAGTCGCCAGCGGCCGAGGCGGACGCGGAAGAGGATCCGGCCGCGCTCGAGGATTCGCTCGCCGGCTGCCTGTCCTTCATCTCCAAGCTCTACGGACACGGCTACTCGGAAATGCAGCTCCGAGCCGGCATACCGCTGGAAGACGGGCGCCTAAGCCTGGCCGGCATGGTGCAGTCGGCCGAGCGCATCGGCATGGAAGCCAGGCCGGAGCGCTGCCGGCTGAATAAGATCCCGCGCCTCGCCCTGCCGGCGATCCTGTTGCTCAAGGACGGCCGGGCCTGCGTGTTGCTGCGCTTCACCGCGGCGACGACCGTCGAGGTGCACGACCCGCGCGGCGGCCAGAGCACCAGCCTGCAGCCGCTTGCGGAGGTCGAACGGGACTACGCCGGCCAGCTCGTCTACGTGCGGCCTCAGTTCCGCTTCGACACCCGCTCCGAGGTCATCTCGGTCGAGCCCTCGAAATCCTGGTTCTGGGGCACCTTGTTGCAGAACTGGTGGATCTACGGTCATGCCGTGCTGGCCACCATCGTGGTCAACATGCTGGCCATCGCTAGCCCAATCTTCGTTATGACGGTCTACGACCGGGTGGTGCCGAACGACGCGGTGGAGACCCTTTGGGTGCTGGCGATCGGCATCAGCGGCGTCGCCGTGTTCGATTTCTGCCTGCGTACCCTGCGCGGTTACCTGATCGATGTCTCCGGCAAGCGGATGGACGTCAATCTCGGTGTGCGCCTGTTCGACCACGTGGTGCGGCTGCGCATGGATTCGCGCAACGCCTCGGCCGGCTCGCTGGCCAGCATCATGCGGGAGTTCGACTTCCTGCGCGAGTTCATGAGCTCGGCCACGGTCACGGCGATCGGCGACCTGCCGTTCATCTTCCTCTTCATCGCCGTCATCTATCTGATCGGCGGTCCGGTCGCCTACGTACCGATGGTCGCGGTGCCGGTCGTGCTGCTGGTCAGCATCATCATTCAAGTGCCGCTGCACAAGGTGACGCAGGATTCGATGCGCGATACGACGCAGAAGAACGCGCACCTCTTCGAGGTCCTACACGGTATCGAGACGATCAAGGCGATCCGTGCCGAATCCTGGGCGCAGCGGATCTGGGAAGACCTGGTCGGCCTGACTGCGGTCTCCAGCATGAAGATGCTCTCCCAGGTCGGCACGCACGTCACCATGGTGGCCCAGCTGATGGTCACGGTCGGCATCATTGCCGTCGGCGTGCACGTGCTGAAGGAAGGCGACATGACCCAGGGCGCGCTGGTCGCCTGCGTGCTGCTCAGCAGCCGGGTGATGGCACCGCTGGCCCAGGTTGCCGGCGTTCTGGTCCGCTACGAGCAGACCAAGACGGCCTTCAACGCGCTGCAGGGCATCATGCAGTCGCCGATCGAGCGGCCGGCCGACAAGAAGCTGATCCACAAGCCCTACCTGCAGGGTGCGATCGAGTTCAAGGAGGTCGCCTTCACCTACCCGAACCAGGAGACCAATGCCCTGCATGGCGTCTCCTTCTCGGTCAAGCCGGGCGAGCGCGTGGCGATCATCGGCCGCGTCGGCTCCGGCAAGAGCACGGTGTTGAAGCTGCTGCAAAACCTCTACGAGCCGGCCGAGGGCTTCGTGCGGGTCGACGATCTCGATACCCGCCAGATCGAGCTGTCGGACCTGCGCCGGCAGGTCGGTTACGTGCCGCAGGAAACGGTGCTGTTCCACGGTTCGGTGCGCGACAACCTGGTGCAGGGCGCCCCCCACGCGACCGACGAGCAGGTGCTGCGCGCGGCCCACATCGCCGGCCTCGACGAAATGATCAAGACCTCGCCGAAGGGCCTCGACCACGAGGTCGGCGAGCATGGCACCCTGCTCTCCGGCGGCCAGCGGCAGATGATCGTGCTGGCGCGCGCCCTGGTGCTCGACCCGCCGATCCTGCTGATGGACGAGCCGACCAGCCACATGGACAACTTCGCGGAGCGGCAGTTCATCGCCCGCATGCGCGAATGGTCCCAGGGTCGCACCGTGGTCCTGGTCACCCACCGCGCGAGCCTGCTGGCCCTGGTCGACCGGCTGATCGTCATGGACCGCGGCCAGGTCGTCGCCGACGGGCCGAAGGAGGAGGTCTTGAACGCCCTGGCGGCCGGCAAGATCGGCGCGGCGGCCGCCTGACCTCCAACCGAAGTCGAACATCTAGAGCCAGATAGGCAAGAACGGACAAGACAGCATGGTCGAGACAGCGGTACGCGCCTCTCCCAATCAACTGCGCATGGATATGATGCGCGGGCCGCGCATCGCCGCGTTGATCCTCCTGATGACCTTGCTGCTGATGATCGCCGGTGGCGTCTTCTGGGCGCAGCAGGCGGAGCTGGACGAGGTCACCGCAGGCGTCGGCCAGGTGATCCCCTCCAGCGAAGTGCAGGTGGTGCAGAACCTGGAAGGCGGCATCGTCTCCGAGATCATGGTCAAGGGCGGCGACACGGTCGAGATCGGCCAGGTCTTGCTCAGGATCGACGACACCTCGGCTGCAGCCGGCTTCAAGGAGCTGCGCGAGAACTACTTCGGCCTCCTGGCCTCGGTGGCGCGCCTGACTGCCGAGGTCGAGGATCGCGAACAACTTGTTTTTCCCGAGGACGTCGGCCGCGAACGGCCCGATCTGGTCGCCAGCGAACAGCAGCTTTTCCTCAGCCGCCGTTCGGAGCTGGCCTCTGCCGTGCGCATTCTCGAATTGCAGCAGGCTCAGCGCAACGGCGACCTGGACGAGATGCGCAGCCGCCTGAAAGGCCTGCGGCGCAGCTACGCCCTGGTCAACGAGGAATACGAGCTGACCGCGCCCCTGCTCGACCGCGGCATGGTCTCGCGGGTCGATGTGATCCGCCTGGAGCGCGAGCGGGCCGATCTGCTGACCGAGATCCGCCAGACCGAGATCGCCATTCCCAATGCCCAGGCCGCCGTGTCGGAGGCCGAGCAGCGCATTCAGGAGCGGCGCACCAACGCCAAGTCCGTGGCCCTGGCCGAGCTGAACGAAAAGAAGGTACGGCTTGCCTCCCTGGTGGAGCAGATGCGTGCGCGCGAGGACCGGGTGGTGCGTACCGAGGTCCGGGCGCCGGTGCGCGGCATCGTCAAGGCGGTCAACCTGACCACGGTCGGCGGTGTCGTGCAGCCTGGCGAGGACCTGATCGAGATCGTGCCGATCGAGGACACCCTGCTGGTCGAGGCGCGCATCAAGCCGTCCGACATCGCCTTCCTGCATCCGGGGCAGGAGGTGAAGATCAAGCTGACCGCTTACGACTTTTCGATCTACGGCTCACTGAAGGGGCAGCTCGAGCAGATCTCGGCCGACACCATCGAGGACGAACGCGGCGAGCACTTCTATCATGTGCGGGCACGCACCCACGAAACCCACTTGGAAGGCAAGGACGGCGAGCCGCTGCCGATCATCCCCGGCATGGTCGCCGAGGTCGATATCCTGACCGGCAAGAAGACGGTCCTGCAGTACCTCATGAAGCCCTTCGTCAAGGCGCGCCACAAGGCGTTCCGCGAGCGCTGAGCGGCCGGCGCTCTTTCGACCCGGCTCCGCCGCGCTGCCGCGTTTCAGAGCTCGCGCAGCCGGTCCGGGTCGGCGCCGAGGCGGCTGCGGCAGAATTCGAGCGCCTGGCGCTTGGCGTCGTCTGCGGTCTCGAACTTGCCGCCGATCTGAACGCGCTGGCCGTCGCGCCACAGCGACCAGAGGTAGTCCGTGCTGCCGTCGGCGTTGTTCCAGCGTTCGATGATGACCTCGAGCATTGCATTGCGCCCCTTTGCCAGGCTTCGCCTCACGGCAAGTCGTTTCCCCGGCGGTTGTCTCCGGGGCTCGTACCATGGCGTGCCGGATCTGGCGGCGCGCCCGACGTCGACCTAACCGGACCACCGACCTACGCTGGGCCACCGACCTAAGTTGGCCGGACAGCTCTCAGGGAATTCGCTACCGCAAGCGGGACACACTATGACCGACGATCATGCCAAGGCCGAACGAGCATACGACAATCAGAGCTTCCTTCGAAGCACGGATGCGCGGCCTCTGCGCATCCTGGCCGAGTATCTGGAGCCGCAGCGCCGCTTCGAGCTCCAAGGGATCGAGGACACCATCGTCTTTTTCGGCTCGGCGCGCATTCCGCCGCGCGGCGAGGCGGAAGCCGAGCTGGCCGCGGCGCGGAAGGGGCAGGGCGATCTGACCCGCGCCGAGCAGCGCTACGAGCTCTCGGTCTACTACGAGGCGACGCGCGAGCTGGCCCGGCGGCTGACCGAATGGTCCAAGGGCCTGAGCGGCAGCGAGAAGCGCTTCGTCGTTTGCTCCGGCGGCGGGCCGGGCATCATGGAGGCGGCGAACCGCGGCGCCTCCGAGGCCAAGGGCATCAACGTCGCGCTCAATATCTCGATCCCCTTCGAACAGCATTTCAACAAGCATGCGACCCGCGAGCTACTGTTCGAGTTCCATTACTTCTTCATGCGCAAGTTCTGGTTCACCTACCTGGCCAAGGCGGTCATGGTCATGCCGGGTGGTTTCGGTACGCTCGACGAGCTGTTCGAGCTGTTGACCCTGGTGCAGACCAGCAAGATCCGCAAACATATGCCGATCGTTCTGTTCGGTAGCCGCTACTGGGCCGATGTGATCGACTTTAAGGCGCTGGCGCGCTATGGCTCGATCAGCCCGGAGGACATCGATCTCTTCTTCCGCACGGACTCGGTGGACGAAGCCTTCGACTTCATCACCGAGCAGCTCAGTGCCTACGCCCTGGGCAGCCCGGGCGCGAGCCTCTGAAGCAGGCCGTCGGGCGCGGTTTGGCGAGACGATAACAAAGGAAACGAACTAGGGAGTTTGGGGCATGAGCGGAAAAGGCTTCAAGGATCTGCTGGCCGAGGCCAACGCCGTCATCAACGTGGTTTCCCCCCAGGAGGCAAAGTGGCTGACCGACCAGGACAATGTCGTCTTCGTCGATGTGCGCGAGGCGCAGGAGCGGGCGCAAGGTTTCATCCCGGGTTCGATTCACGCCCCGCGCGGCTTCCTCGAGTTTATCGCCGATCCGGAAGGGCCGATGCACAACCCCGCCCTGACGCCCGATAAGCGCCTGGTCGTCTACTGTGCGTCCGGCGGCCGTTCGACCCTTGCGGCGAAGACCTTCAAGGACATGGGCTTCGACAACGTCGCCAACCTGGTCGGCGGCTTTCAGGCCTGGGTTCAATCGGGCGGCGACGTCGAGTCCTGAGGGTCCCGCAACGTGCCGCCGGCAGGCCGGCGTGACGCGGCGGCCGATCGCCTCGATCGGCCGGGCTGCGCGATCGTGATACCGCCATGCTGAGCCTGCAGTCCGCCCTCGGCCTTGCCGTACTGGTCCTGCTGGCTCTGCTGCTCGGCAGCCGCGAGTCTGATCTGCCGATAGGTCGGCGGCTGCTTGCCGCCGCCACTGGTCTCGGCGTACAGCTCCTGCTCGCCGTGATCCTCCTGAAGCTGCCGGCCGCGCAGCAGCTCTTCGCCTGGCTTGGCCGCGGCGTTGCGGCGCTGCAGGCGGCGAGTGAGGCCGGTACCGGCTTCGTCTTCGGCTATCTCGGCGGCGCGCCGCTGCCCTTCGAGGAAAGCCAGCCCGGCGCCAGCTTCGTGCTGGCCTTTCGCGCCCTGCCGCTGGTGCTGGTGGTATCGGCCCTCTCGTCGCTGCTGTTCTACTGGCGCGTCCTACCGGCGATCGTGCGGGCCTTTTCCTGGGCTTTGCAGAAGACCTTCCGCGTCGGCGGGCCGGTCGGCGTCGGCGTGGCCGCGAACATCTTCGTCGGCATGATCGAGGCACCGCTGCTGGTGCGCCCCTATCTGGCGAAGCTGTCGCGGGGCGAGCTTTTCGTGGTAATGACCGCGGGCATGGCGACCATCGGCGGCACCGTCATGGTGCTCTACGCGACCTTCCTGCAGGGCGTGATTCCCGATGCGACCGGGCACATCCTGACCGCCTCGGTGATCAGCGCGCCGGCGGCGATCACGGTGGCCCGCCTGATGGTTCCGGACAGCGCGCCAGCGACCGCGGGTGACCTGGTTCTGGAGGACCTACCCGAAGGCTCGATGGACGCGATTACGCGCGGCACGCTCGACGGCGTGAAGCTGCTGATCAACATCGTCGCCATGCTGCTGGTTCTAGTCGCCCTGGTGCAGCTCGCCAACCAGATCATCGGGCTGCTGCCGGACATCGGCGGCGAGCCGCTCTCGCTGCAGCGCATGCTCGGCTGGCTGCTGGCGCCGCTCGCCTGGCTCATCGGTTTGCCTTGGGAGGAGGCGGTGACCGGTGGCCGCCTGCTGGGCACCAAAACCGTGCTCAACGAGCTGATCGCCTATCTCGATCTAGCCGGCCTGCCGGAGGACGCGCTCAGCCCGCGCAGCCGGCTGATCATGACGTACGCGCTCTGTGGCTTCGCCAATTTCGGCAGCCTGGGGATCATGATCGGCGGCCTCGGCACCATGGCGCCGGAGCGGCGTGGCGAGATCGTCGCCCTCGGCCTTCGCTCAATTGTCGCCGGCACCCTGGCCACTTGCATGACAGGCGCCTTGGTCGGCTTGCTCTGGTCGCTCTAGCGCCCCTTAACCTTTGCAGGCAGGCCAGGCCGCCCGAGATCCCCGGCCTTTAACGATTCCCTGACCCTTTTGCCCCAGATTCGAAGGTCTTTGGCGCACCGCAGGGGAAGGCACCATCGGGCGGCAGACGCATCGTCCGGCGGGTCGTTAACGACTATGAGTTCCAAGTGGAACCCGGAAATCTCGGAGATCGTGACGGAGGGCCTCGATGCGCTGCGCGTCGGTCTTGCGATTTTCGATGCCTCCGACGTTTTGATCTATTGCAATGAACACTTCCGCCATCTCTACCGCTCGCTGGAAAGCATCGACGAGGTGGTCGGGCTGAGCTTTGCCGATATCCTGCAGTTGGTGGTGAACAAGGGTGAGATCGCCGGCCGCGAAGTCATCGAGGATCCGGCCGCATGGGTCGAGCGGCGCCTGCAGAAGCATCGCGAGCCGGATGGCCAGCCCTTGGAAGAGCAGCTCGCCGACGGTCGCTGGATACAGGTCAAGGTGCGCGCTCTGCCGGACGGCGGAGTCATCGGCGTGTGGCAGGACATCACCTCTCTGCAGACCTCCAACCTGCGTTTGGCCGACGCCGTGGATGCCATCGGCGACGGCTTCGCCATCTGGGATCAGCGTGACCAGCTCGTCGCTCACAACGCACGCTTCGCCGAGCTCTTCGCCGGTAGCGATGCGCCTCTGAAGAGCGGCGACAGCTTCGAGGGCGCGACGCAGCGCTTGCTTGCCCATGGCCTGCTGGAGGATGAGCCGGCGGCCGAGGCGCAGGTCGAAGCCTGGCGCCAGGCACACCACCAGCTGTTCGGGCGCACCGTGATCCGATACCGCGATCAGCGTTGGTTCCTGATCAAGGAGCGGCGCACCCGCGATGGCGGCATGGTCTCGCTATTGACCGACATCACCGATATCAAGAACCGGGAGCACAGCCTGGTGCTGCGCGGCAAGTCGCTGGAGCGGACCATCGGCGAGCTCTCGACGGTGCAGGGCAAGCTGAAGCAGCAGGGCGGCGAGATTGCCGCCATGGCCGAGGAGCTGTCCCAGGCGAAGCGCGCGGTGGAACAGGCCGATGCCAGCAAGACGCGATTCCTGCGCAGCATCAGCCACGAGCTGCGCACGCCGCTGAACGCCATCATCGGCTTCGCCGAGGTGCTGCGCGACGGCCTGTTGGGGCCGCTCGGCCATCATCGCTATCAGGAGTACGCCAACGACATCCACTCCAGCGGCAGCCACCTGCTGGGGCTGGTCAATCAGCTGCTCGACCTCTCGCGTATCGAAGCCGGCCGCTACGAGCTCGAGTGTGAGCCGCAGGACGTCGGCGTGCTGATCCGCAATTCGGCCCGCTTGATGGCGAAGCAGATCGAGGACGCCGGCCTGGAGTTGGTCTGCGAGATTCCGTCTGACCCGCCTGCCCTCGTCGCCGACCAGCAGGCGGTGCGGCAGATCTTGGTCAACCTGCTCTCGAACGCGGTCAAGTTTACGCCGAGCGGCGGCGAAATCCGCATTAGCATCGGGCAGGAAGCGGAACAGCTGGCGATCACCGTCACGGATACCGGCATCGGCATTCCGGCCGAGAAGATGTCCGGCCTGATGCGTCCTTTCGAGCGGGTCGACAACGACCTCAACCGGCAGACCGAGGGCACCGGGCTCGGCCTGGCGATCTCCCGCAGCCTGGCAGAAATGCACGGCGGGACCCTGGACCTGAACAGCGTCCTCGGCAACGGTACCACGGCTGTGCTGCGTCTGCCGTCGGCTGGCCCCGGCGAGCAGGTCCATTACTTCCCGGCCCAAGGTGTGGGGGCCTGACCAAGCCGGCAGCTTGCCCGCAGACGCGGCCTGCTTCGGCTCTACGGCAGCGGATATGCCCCTTGCGACGGGCTTGGTGCGCTGGAATGTTTCAAATATATGACATTTTTGTTAAAATCGAGTCGGCTTCCGATATATCGGCGTAACCGCGCCGCGGGAAGCACTCGCTATCCGCAACAATTCCCTGGAGCTCCCGGTGTGGCGGTTCACCGGTTAAGCGTAATACAGGCGATGGGAACCCGCTCGTGAACGGTCATATGCTGCTTTTGAATATTGTCGGTGGTGTCGCGCTTCTGCTCTGGGCTACGCGCATGGTGCGGACCGGGGTTACGCGCGCATACGGCAGTGATATTCGGCGGTTCCTCGGCCGCTTTACCAAGCACCGCTTGAGTGCCTTTGCCTTGGGTGTGGGCGTCGCCGGGCTACTGCAGAGCTCGACGGCCACAGCGATTCTGGCGGTGTCTTTCGCCAGCCGCGGCTTGATCGCGGTCGGCGGCGGGCTGGCGCTCATGTTGGGCGCTGACGTCGGCACCACGCTGGTAGTACAGATTCTTTCGTTCGATATCTCCTGGCTGTCGCCGGCGCTGATCCTGATCGGCGTGGTCACCTTCCTCGCATCTTCGGTGCCCTTTACTCGCCACATCGGGCGCGTGCTCATCGGGCTCGGTCTGCTGCTGTTGTCGCTGCAGCTGATCGTCGCCGGCTCAGAGCCGCTGCGCGACAGTGCTGCCCTGCGTGCCGTCGTGACGCCTCTGGCCAAGGACCCGATCCTCGCCGTGCTGCTGGCCGTACTGTTGACCTGGCTGGCGCACTCCAGCGTCGCCATCGTTCTGCTGGTCATGTCCTTCGTCGCCGTGGGGATCGTGCCGCTGGCGCTGGGCTTGGCGCTGGTGCTCGGGGCGAACATCGGCTCGGGCATCATACCCTTGGCTCTGACCTATTCCAGCGGCCCGGCGGCGCGCCGGATCCCGCTCGGCAACCTGCTGTTCCGGATCTGCGGGGTTATCATCGCGTTGCCTCTGATCGGCCATCTGGCACCGGCTCTGGCGCTATTGGAGGCTGATGCCGCCCGCCAGCTCGCGAACTTCCATACCCTGTTCAATCTGGTTTTGGCCGCCGTTTTCCTGCCCTTCACGTCGGCTATGGCGCGGCTGACGGAACGCCTTTGCCCGGACAGCGAGCAAGCCGAGGGGCCGGCAGCGCCGAAGTACCTCGATCCCTCCGCCATCGGCAACCCGCCCGTAGCTCTGGCTTGCGCCACCCGCGAGCTGCTGCGCATGGCCGACCTGGTCGAAACCATGCTGCGTGGTGTGATCGACGTCCTGCGCGACGACGATTCGAAGCGGCTCTCGCAGATTTCCGCGCTGGACGACGATGTCGATGCACTGCACGAGGCGATCAAGCTCTACCTCACCCAAGTGAGCCGCAGCGAACTCGACGAAGAGGACAGCCGACGCTGCATCGAGCTGATCGACTTCACCACCAACCTCGAGCATATCGGCGACATTATCGACAAGAACCTGCTGGAGATCGCGCAGAAGAAGATCAAGAAAAAGCTCGCCTTCTCGACCGAAGGCTGGCACGAGCTCACTGACCTGCATACCCGTGTTGTCGATCAAATGCAGCTCGGCCTGAGCGTCTTCGTTTCGGGCGATATCGCCACGGCGCGCCGCTTGTTGGCGATGAAGGACCGGTTTCGCGACCTGGAGCGTGCCGGCAGCGAGCAGCACCTGGATCGCCTGCGTAGCGGCATGGTCGAGAGCATCGAGACTAGCGCCCTACACCTCGACATCCTGCGGGACCTCAAGCGCATCAACTCGCACCTGACGGCGGTCGCCTATCCGATCCTCGATGCCGAGGGGGAGCTCAGGCACAGTCGCCTGAAGGCGCATGTTGCGGCCGACCTGGCGGATACGGAGGCCGACGAGTCGGCCAGCGAGCTCGGTTCACAGCCGCCCTTGGCGAGGGCCTTCGGCAGTCCGCGCGCCGACTTGACGCCCCGCCGTTAGCTGCAAGCGGCAATGACGCAAGTCATTGTCTCAATCTATGTATCGTATAGGAAATATCGATTTGCTTGATGCGATGGACTGATCGCATAAGGACAGGGTGGCCTTTCTCCATCACTCAAAGGAGAAAATAGAAGGGGATTAATCAACAAAAAGTTGGCACTTGCCGAGAGCTGTCACAAAGCCGCAACATTGGGGCTTTACAACGCGGCTGAGCATGACCGCAGAGAGCCACGGCGGGTTGGCCACAGAGGCCGAGGGGCCGCCGCTATCTATCAAACAGGGAGTAGGATGCTATGGCAGGGAGTTCATTACGCCGGTTCGTGAGTGCAGCAGCGATGGCGACCGGCGCCGTCGCATTTATGGCCGGCCAAGCGCTGGCCCAGACGGAACTAACCGTCTACACCGCCGTCGAAGCCGAGGATCTGAAGCGCTACGCCGAGGCCTTCAACAAGGATTATCCGGATATCGAGATCAAGTGGGTCCGCGATTCGACCGGGATCATCACGGCCAAGCTGCTGGCCGAGAAGAACAACCCTCAGGCCGACGTGATCTGGGGCCTGGCGGCGACCAGCCTTCTGCTGATGAAGTCCGAAGGCATGCTGGAGCCCTATGCGCCGGCCGGCCTCGACAAGCTGGATCCCAAGTTCGTCGACAAGGACGCGCCGCCCTACTGGACCGGCATGGACGCCTGGGTCGCCTCGATTTGCTACAACACGGTCGAGAGCGAGAAGCACGGCCTGCCTGTCCCGACCTCCTGGAAGGACCTGACCAAGCCGGTCTATAAGGGCCACGTCGCGATGCCGAACCCGAACTCCTCGGGCACCGGTTTCCTCGACGTTTCGAGCTGGCTGCAGATGTTCGGCGAGGATGACGGCTGGGCCTTCATGGACGCGTTGCACGAGAACATCAGCCATTACACGCACTCCGGCTCCAAGCCCTGCAAGCAGGCGGCGGCGGGCGAGATCCCGATCGGCGTCTCCTTCGCCTTCCGCGGTGCCAAGTCGAAAGCGGCCGGTGCGCCGCTCGAAATCGTGATCCCCTCCGAGGGCATCGGTTGGGATATGGAGGCAACTGCCATCGTTGCCGGGACCGACGACATGGAAGCCGCCCAGAAGCTGGTCGACTGGTCGGTGACGGAAACCGCCAACAAGCTCTACAACGAAGGCTACGCCGTGGTCGCCATTCCGGGCCTGGCCAAACCGGTCGAGCACTTCCCGGACGGCATCACCGAAGCGATGATCGACAACGACTTCGAGTGGGCCGCCAACAACCGGAAAGCCATCCTCAAGCAGTGGCAGGAGCGCTACGACTCCAAGTCGGAGCCGAAGAGCTGAGCCACCGAGCCTGACGCGAAGGTGGGCCGGGCTGCGTATTACAGAGATGCGCAGCCCGGCCTGCTGACGCACAAGCGTCACGTCTGCTATGCTAGCCTCTCCCGGCTGGGAAGCAGCAGGGGGATAGTGAGATGAGCGGCAACGGGTCCGCGGGTGCGCCCGATCACCGGGAAGCGGTAGAGCGCAACCCTTATCTAGAAGTTTCCAGCCTCACCAAGAAGTTCGGGGACTTCACGGCCCTGGACGACATTTCGCTGGAGGTATTCGACGGCGAATTCGTCTGCTTTCTTGGCCCCTCGGGCTGCGGCAAGACCACTTTGCTGCGGGCCATCGCCGGCCTCGATATCCAGACCTACGGCAACGTCCACCAGGGCGGTCAGGACATCTCGAACCTGCCGCCGTCGGAACGCGACTTCGGGATCGTGTTCCAGTCCTATGCGCTCTTTCCGAACCTCACGGTGCGCAAGAACGTTGCCTACGGCCTAGAGAACCGCAAAGCGGGCAAGGTCGAGATCGAGAAACGCGTGGCCGAGCTGCTGGAAACGGTCGGCCTGCCCGAGCAGGGCGACAAGTATCCGGCGCAACTCTCCGGCGGCCAACAGCAGCGCGTCGCGTTGGCTCGCGCACTCGCCACCTCGCCGGGCCTGCTGCTGCTCGACGAGCCGCTCTCGGCCCTGGACGCCAAGGTGCGCGTCCATCTGCGCCACGAGATCAAGGAGCTGCAGCGCACCCTGGGCGTGACCACGATCATGGTGACGCATGACCAGGAAGAGGCGCTCACCATGGCCGACCGCATCGTGGTCATGAACCTGGGCGTGATCGAGCAGGTGGGAACGCCCCTGGAGGTCTATCGTGAGCCGGCGACCGCCTTCGTGGCCGACTTCATTGGCACCATGAACTTCATTCCGGGACGCATCATGGGCCCGAACCAGGTCCGCTTCGGGTCGATCGACCTGGTCTGCGATGCGGAGGGGATTGCGCAGGGCGGCGACGTGACCATCGCAATTCGCCCTGAGGATATTCTGGTGCAGGGCGTGGAGGGCTCGGAAGAGAACGCGATTTCGGCCCGCATCGACAGCATGGAGTTCCTCGGCTCCTTCTACCGCGCCAGCCTGGCCGCCGACGGCATCGACGCTGACCTGCTGCGGGCCGATGTCTCGATCAATCTGGTGCGCAGGCTGGGGCTCTCGGAGGGCGACAGCGTCCAGGTTACGATGCCGAGAGAGAGGATTCGCATCTATCGGCGGAGCGGCCTGCATGGCTAGCGTCACCGCCGAAGGCGCCGCCGTCAGCGGCCGCGCGCGGCCGGTTCACCCGAAGGTCGGCCGCGACGATTGGATCATGCGCGCCTTCATGGGCGTGATCGCCGTCTATCTGATCGTCACCTTCGCCTTTCCGCTCTATGCCATGCTCTCGAAGTCGGTCGAGACCTTCGTCTTCGAACTCGACGCCATCGAAATCCAGGTCGACGAGGGCGACGGCTGGGGGCCGAGCCTGAACGCCCTGGAGCTGGCCGAGGCGCTCGATATCCGCCAGCGTGACGCGCTCAGGGCCTCGGCCGGCGAGCGCCTGCAGATCGTCGACTTCTTCCCCGACTTCAACTTCCGCTCCGAGACGCAGTACCGGGTGCGGGTCACCGAAGGCAATGGCGGCCTTCTGATCAAGGGCGATACCGTCACGCCGCGCGACTGGATCGTCTTCTCCAGCAACGATTTCCGGCGCGTGATGATCCATCCGGCGGCGCGCACCGGCCTCGGTAACTACCTGGAATACTTCTCGACGCCGACTCTCTTTCATTCGATCTACAACAGCCTCTACATCGCCGCCATCACCACGGTGATCACCGTGGTCCTGGCCTTCGGCTTCGCCTATGCGCTGACCCGAAGCTGCATGCCGTTCAAGGGCGCCTTCAAGATGATCGCCATGGTGCCGATCCTGGTGCCCTCGCTGCTGCCCGGTATCGGCCTGGTCTATCTCTTCGGCAACCAGGGCATGATCAAGGAGCTGCTACTCGGCGAGAGCATCTACGGACCGATCGGCATCGTGATCGCCTCGGTCTTTTTCACCTTTCCGCACGCCCTGATCATCATCCTGGTCGCGCTGGCGATTTCCGATGCCCGGCTCTACGAGGCGGCGATCGCCCTCCGCGCGTCGAAGTCGCGGATCTTCTGGACGGTCACCATCCCCGGCGCGCGCTACGGCCTGATTTCCGCCGCCTTCGTGGTCTTCAACCTGGTGATCACCGACTTCGGCGTGCCCAAGGTGATCGGTGGCCAGTTCAACGTTCTGGCGCTCGACATCTACAAGCAGGTGGTCGGACAGCAGAACTTCGAGATGGGCGCGGTGGTCAGCGTTGTGCTGCTGATCCCCGCGATCTTCGCCTTTACCGTCGACCGGATCGTGCAGGGCAAGCAGGTCGCGCTGCTCTCGGCCCGCGCGGTGCCCTATGCGCCGCAGCCGGACAAGGGCCGCGACCGGTTGATGACCATCTACTGCTGCGCCGTTGCCTTCTTCATTCTCGGCATTCTGGCGGTTTGCCAGTTCGCCGCGCTGATCAAGTTCTGGCCCTACGATCTGAGCTTGAGCCTGAACAACTACAACTTCGACGTCATGGACGGCGGCGGCTGGGATTCCTTCTGGAACTCGATCCGCATGGCGCTTTACACCGCGGTGATCGGCACGGTCGTGGTCTTCACCGGCGCCTACATGATGGAAAAGGGCCGGGGCTTCACCAAGGGCCGCATGCTCTTCCAGCTGCTCGCCATGATGCCCATGGCGGTGCCGGGCATGGTGCTCGGCCTGGCCTACATCTTCTTTTTCAACAACCCGGCCAACCCCTTCAACTTTCTCTACGGCACCATGGCGATCCTGGTGATCTGCACCATCACCCACTTCTATACGGTGTCGCACCTGACCGCGGTCACGGCGCTGAAGCAGATGGACCCCGAGTTCGAGTCCGTCTCGGCCTCCCTGAAGCAGCCCTTCTACAAGATGTTCACCCGGGTCACGGTGCCGGTCTGCCTACCGGCCATTCTCGATATTTCGATCTATCTCTTCGTCAACGCCATGACAACGGTCTCCGCCGTGGTCTTTCTCTACAGTCCGGACACTTCGCTCGCCTCGGTCGCGGTGCTCAACATGGACGACGCCGGCGACATAGCGCCCGCAGCCGCCATGGGGATGATGATCTTCTACACCAACGCCACGGTGCGCATCCTGCACGCCCAGCTCACCCGCGGCCTGCATCGCCGCACCCAAGCCTGGCGCAGGCGTTAGGCAGAGCTGTCCACAGGCCCTAGGCACTTGCCTGGGAATTGTCTAGCTTTCAAAAGCAAACGATGGTTGCTAGGGCGCGGCCGGCACTGCCGCTTGTCGAACTCGCCTCATGTCGACTGCCAGCATAAGCAGGCTCGGGATCGAAGCAGATGGAACTCAAATGGCTGGAGGATTTCATCAGCCTGGCGAACACCAACAGCTTTCGCCGTTCGGCCGAGCAACGCAACATTTCCCAGCCCGCGTTCAGCCGGCGGATCCATGCCCTCGAATCCTGGCTCGGCACGTCGCTAATTGACCGCAGCACCTACCCGACGACCTTGACCGAGACCGGTCAGGCCTTCCGCGAGACTGCCGAGCAGGCGCTGATCCTCTTCCAAAAGGCGCGCGACGAAATGCACGGCCAGGAGCGGCGCACGCGGGCGATGATCAGCTTCTCGGCGCTGCATTCGATCGCGCTGACCTTCCTTCCAAAATGGATGACTGCTTGGCGGGCCTTGCTGGGACCGCTGACCACGCGGATCAATCCGGGGAACTTCCACGACTGCGTTCAGGCGTTGGTCGACGGCAACAGCGATTTCCTGCTGTGCTACTCCCATGAGGCGATCCCGGTGCTGCTCGACCCCCAGATCTATCCCTCGATCAAGCTGGCCGAGGACACCTTCATGCCGGTCTCGGGCACCGACCGCCGGCAGCGCGCGCTATTCCGCCACGACGGCAGGAAGGCCAAAGAGATCCCCTGGCTGACCTATACCTCGGAAAGCTATCTATGGCGCGTCGAGGAGCATATCCTCTCGAGACAGAAGCCGGCCCTGCCGCTCGGCGCAGTCTGCGAGAACCCTATGGGCGAGTCCTTGAAGGTGATGGCGCTCGAAGGCCACGGCGTCGCCTGGCTGCCGGAAAGCTCGATCCAGGACGAACTGGCCGACAAAAGGCTCGTGCCCTTCGGCCCGCGCCGGCTCCAGCTTACTTTCGATATCCGTATGTACCGCTCGATCCACAACGCTCGACCACAGCTGATGCAGTTCTGGTCCTGCGCCGAATCGCTGTCCAGCTTCACGGATCGACTGCAAAGGTAGCTGGAAGATTTGATGCGTTTTTTGCATAGCTGATAATATCTATGCAATAGACGTCGAGACGACGTCTTGTACAATTTCAATATGGAGGCCGCCCAAGCGACTGCAACCGCTGGGCGACCCCTTCGGGAATAAGAAGCCAGCCAAAGCTGAGCCAAAGATCTCGCTGCGGGGAATGCGCCTTGCAGCGGACGACGCGGACCAATGCCAAGGACAGTCTTCACGGGCAGGATCACGGCAGAACGCCTGCCGCCGTCGGAGGTGCCAAGCGTTCCCCCGGCGAGCCGCGCGTAAATCGAGTCCGCCGCTTGAGGGAAGGAAGCACCATGGCCAAAACGCATACTGACCCATTGACGCCTACGAGCAAAGGCGGTCCGTTTGGATTCTGGACGAGCTTGAAGCTCTGGCAGAAGATTATCGTCGCGTTGATCCTGGGCGTTGTCGTTGGCGCTGTCCTAGGTCCGGCCGCGGAGTACATCAAGCCGATTGGCTCGTTGTTCATCAATCTGATCAAAATGTTGATCGTGCCACTCATTTTCTCGTCGTTGGTCGTTGGTATCTGTTCGATGGACGACATAAAGAAAATGGGCCGCATCGGCGCCAAGTCGTTTGGCGTCTATCTTTTGACCACAGCGATTGCCATCACGATTGGCCTGATTATAGGCACCGTTTTGCAGCCGGGTGTGGGTCTCAACATGGAAATGCCGACCGAGATGGCCGCCGCAAAAGAGGCGCCGCCGTTCATTGAGACCCTGCTGAACATCGTGCCCAAGAACCCGGTTGAGGCGATGTCGTCGGGCGCGGTTCTGCAAATCATCGTCTTTGCCCTGATGCTCGGCGTGGCAATCAACTTGGCGGAAGAAAAAGGCAAGCCGGTTGCGGCCGTTTTCGAATCCTTTGCCGAGATCATGTACAAGATGACCCATATGGTCATGGCCTTCGCACCTTACGGTGTTTTCGCCCTTATGGCCTGGGTCGCGGGCAAATACGGCCTCGATGTGCTGTTGCCCCTCGCAACGGTCATCTTGGGCGTCTATGTCGGCTGCATCGTTCATATTCTGCTGACGCTTACCGGCGGCGGGATCATGCTGCTGGCCCGGCTCAATCCGATACGCTACTGGAGAGGCATCATAGATGCTCAGGCCGTCGCCTTCACGACGACCAGTAGTTCCGGGACTCTGCCCGTGACAATGGAGTGCGCTCGGACAAATCTGGGTGTCTCAAGGCCGATTTCCAGCTTCGTCCTGCCGTTGGGTGCGACCATCAATATGGACGGAACAGCGCTCTATCAAGGAGTGGCTGCACTGTTCGTCGCCCAGGCCTTCGGCATCGATCTGGGGACTGGCGACTACATCACGATCATCCTGACCTCGACCTTGGCCTCGATCGGCTCCGCCGGCGTGCCGGGTGCCGGCCTCATCATGCTGTCGCTGGTGCTCACCTCGGTTGGGCTGCCACTGGAGGGGCTGGCAGTAATTGCCGGTATCGACCGAATCCTCGACATGGCCCGCACGACCGTCAATGTCACGGGCGATCTGATGGTGTCAGTGTTGGTCGCCAAGTCAGAAGGCGAGCTTAATGAAGAGGTCTACAATGAGGTGGCGGCGGTGTAACGCCGACAGTGGGTGTCGTGCGGCAGGATCGCGCTGGACACTCCGGATGGGGACCTGGTGATCTACGTCAAGCCCAGCGGCACCATCCAACTACAGGCAGTCGACGCCGCGCGTCGACTGCCGCTTCTTTCTTTCGCGGTCCGGCCGACGCGAGCAAACTGACATAGTGATGGGCCATGTGGCACGAACTGACCGAACTGCTGCTTGGCTTAGTTGGTGCGGTTGTCGCCCTGAGCGCGCTCTACTTGTTCATCGTCAAGAGCCAGCAAGACCCGGCCGGCGATGACGCAAAGCCGAAAGTCCGGCGACACGAGGTGCTTACGCCCAGTGACGGCACGGTTCCGTCGGCACACACGCGATACTTCACCCAGGGTTCAGCACCGTCGGTTTCGGCGCTCTACATCTGCGCTGAAGCCGGTGCGGCGATGCGGCGCGTATCGGCGGTCGAAGCTGTGGCCGGGCAGGGACTCAAAGGCGACCGCTACTTTCTCAACCGAGGCCACTGGTCGGAAAGCGACGAATGCGAGGTAACGCTGATCGCCGAGGAGGACCTCGATCAGGCGATGCATGAGACGGGCATTTCGCTTTCCAATGGACGCCACCGGCGCAACATCGTCACACGCAACACAGACCTGGACTCATTGATCGGCCGCCGCTTTCGCATCGGCGGTGCGCAGTTTTCCGCGGCCCGGCCGCGCCCCCCTTGTCTCTACCTGCAGAAGCTGACCCAGCCGGGACTGGCACGCGCCTTGGTCGGCCGTGGCGGCGTCGGCGTCCACTGCTTCAAGAGCGGACCGATCCGCGAGGGCGATCCGATCGAGGTTCTGGATCTTTCGTTGCGTACGCTGGTGCGCCGGCGATGGCATGCCTGGAGGAGCCACAATGACGCTACAACACTGTGAGCTTGACACGCCCGAGCGCTCTCTCGACCCCGAGCATTGGGGCAGCTTTCGCGCGCTTGCCCACCGCATGCTAGACAGTGCTCTGGATCACATGGAAGGCGTGCGCGAGCGGCCGGTTTGGACGCCCATGCCCGACCACGTCAAGCTGGCCTTGAAGGAGGCCGCGCCCATGGAGTCCCAAGGCACCGAGAAGGTCTGCCGGGATTTCACCGATCTGGTGCTGCCTTATGCCACGGGCAATACGCACCCGCGCTTCTTCGGCTGGGTGCATGGCGCCGGCACGCCAGGCGGCGTTATCGCCGAAATGCTGGCGGCCGCCATGAACGCCAACCTGGGCGGCCGCGATCACGGCGCGATCTATGTGGAGCGCCAAGTCATCGAGTGGTGCCGCCGGCTATTCGACTTTCCCGAGACCGCCAGCGGCCTTGTAGTCAGCGGCACCTCCATGGCGACCTTCATTGCCCTGACGGTGGCGCGCTACGCCAAGGCCGATTACGACGTGCGCCATCTGGGGGTTCAGCCGGGCAAGAGCCGGCTGGTCGGCTACACCTCGGCCGAGGCCCACAGCTGCATCGCGCGAACCTTCGACTACATGGGCATCGGCCAGGACGCACTCCGCCTGGTGCCGGTCGACGATCACTACCGCATGGACATCCACGGCCTGCGCCAGGCTATCCTCCGAGACATCGAGGCCGGCAACCGGCCATTCTGCGTCATGGGCGCAGCAGCCACGGTCAACACGGCGGCCATGGACGATCTCGATGCAATCGCCGATGTCTGCCAGGAGCACGAGCTCTGGTTCCACGTTGACGGCGCCTTTGGGGCCGTGGCGGCGTTGAGCGAACAGCTGCGGCCACGAGTCAAAGGCATCGAGCGCGCCGATTCGATCGCCTTCGACTTCCATAAGTGGATGCACGTGCAATACGATGCGGGATTCGTGCTGCTGCGTCGTGAGGAGCTGCACAGGGAGGCCTTCACATTACGCCGAGAATACCTGACCGACCTGCCTCGTGGCTTGGCGGGTGGCAATCCATGGTTCTGTGAATACGGACCCGAATTGTCTCGTGGCTTTCGCGCCCTCAAGGTGTGGTTCGCGCTCAAAGAACATGGCATTAGGCGCATCGCCGAAAAAGTCGAAGACAACTGCCGCCAGGCGGCTTATCTCGCTGAGAAGATTGAGGCCCATAGCGAACTCGAACTCGCTGCGCCGGTCTCTCTGAACATCGTTTGTTTCCGTTATGTCGGCCAGTCGGCATCAACAACGGATTTGAACCGCCTCAATACAGAGATTGTCATGGATCTTCAGGAGAGGGGCATCGCCGCTCCGTCAACGACAACACTGCGCGATGGCGTGGTCATGCGCGTCAACATCACGAACCACCGCAGCACCCTCGCGGACTTTGACATTCTCGTCGACTCTGTCGTTGCAGTGGGGCGTTCAAAGAGTGCGAAGGCATAGTTTGGTCGGCTTGTTTGATTTGCGGTGGTGGGGGCCGAGGCTGATACCCGCCCCACCAAGCCGATCGGGAGCGGGGATTGTCGCTCTTCCTACGTCGCCTTTGCCTGATCCTGGCCGCACTCTTGTGCGCCCCGGTCTTGTTGTTCATCTATTAGCCCGCTTGGACGCTGGGGGGACTGGGTTTGGCTCTGGGCGTTATTGGTTTAACCCCGTCGCCCCCGATCTTCTCGGTTGTGTAATCTTCACGATAAAGTCTTTGTGGCGTTAGAATCGCATCGAAGCAGGACGTCCCGCGAGCGGGCAGACGTCGGCGACGCGCGAGGGATGCGGCATGAGCCCGGACGACGTAGCGAAACTGATCGACTGGATCGTCGCCGAAGGGCTCAAGGGGACGCCTGAGACGGAGCTTTTGCCCGGCCTCTGCCGCCGCTTGATCGCGGGCGGCGTTCCCCTGCTGCGGGCCAACATCTACGAACCGACCCTGCATCCCATCGTCGGCGGCCATCTCTTCATCTGGTGGCGCGGCGAGCGGCAGGCGGCACGGGAGGACTGGGACCGCGGTGACGCGGGCCCGCAGGCCGGCGGATCGCTGTCGCCCTTCGACCACATGATCGCGGCAGACAAGCGGACGGTCTGGGTTCGCCTGGCCGACAGCGACCGGGACGCCGGTTTTCCCTTGTTCGAGGAGTTCCGCAGTCGCGGTGGCACCGACTACTTCGCGGTTCAGGTGCCGTTCGGCGAGGAACGGGTGCTGGGACAGGTCGATCGGGTTCTGCTGTCCTGGGTGACCGATGCCGTCATGGGTTTCGGCGCCTGGCACCTGGAGGTTTTCGAACGTATCGCCGGCGCCCTCGCGCTCGCGGTCAAGGATGCCTCCAACTTCCATATCGCCCATAGCGTGATTGGCACCTATCTCGGCGAGGATGCCGGGCGCCGGGTTCTGAGCGGCGAGATCGAGCGGGGCGCGGGGGAGACCATAAGAGCAGCCCTCTGGTACTCCGACCTGGAGGGTTTCACCAAGCTCGCCGACGTTACGCCGCGCGACCGGCTGCTGGCCATGCTGGACGACTACTTCGACTGCATGGTGACGATCCTGCATGAGCATGGTGGTCAGGTCCTGAAGTTCATGGGCGACGGCCTGTTGGCCATCTTCACGCAAGAGGACGATGCCGCCTCCTGCCGCGCCGCGCTCGATGCGGCGGAACGGCTGCAGGATCGCATGGCCGCCTTGACCGCAGAGCGTGAGTCTGCGGGCCTGCCGGTCAGCGCCTTCTACCTCGCCTTGCACCTGGGCGAGGTCATGTACGGCAACATTGGTGCCCGGCGGCGGCTCGACTTCACCGTGCTGGGTCCGGCGGTGAACGAGGCCAGCCGGATCGAGACCCTCTGCCGATCGTTGCGGCAGCGTCTGCTCGTTTCTTCCGCTTTTGCCAGGGCGGCGCAGGAGAATACCGCACGCCTGGTCTCGCTGGGTGAGCATCAGCTGCGCGGCGTGCGGGCGCCGCAGGAGCTGTTCACCCTGCGTGAGGCAGCCGGCGGCAAGGCGTCCTAGGAGGTCAGCCGCCTGTCTTGGCCGGCAGCAGTTCGAAGAAGGCATGTACAATGGGTGTGTTTTGCCGGTCTTGCAGGCAGGCGGCATACTCGGTCGCCAGCAGGCCGGCATCGCGCACTGCTAGCAGATGCAACCGGTCGTCGTTGCCGAACTCGCTCTCGAAGACGGCGCCGATGCCGAGGCCGGCCGCCACGGCCTCCCGCACGGCCTCGCGGCTGCCGATCTCCAGCACCGCGCCCGGCGTCACGCCGGCCGCCGCCATGGCCTGTTCGAAGATAGCCCGCGTGGTGGAACCGGGCTCGCGCAGGATCAGCCGCTGGTCGGCCAGATCGCGCAGGCGGATGCTGCGTCGCCCGGCCCAATCGTGGTCGCGGTCGACGAAGACGCCGATGCGCTCGCGCTGGAAGGCCACGGCGTGCAGTCGCTCATCGCTCGGAATATCGGGTAAAACGGCCACGTCGCTGCGCCGGTTGAAGAGATCCTGCAGCACCCGCTCGGAATTGCCGAAGGAGAGCGAGAGTTGGATCTTGGGATAGTGGCGGTTGAAGGCGGCGAGCAGCGCGATGACGTGGTAGGGCGCGTCGGCGCCGACCCGCAGGCGGCCGCTCTTGAGGCCGCGGGCAGCCGAAAGTAGCTGGTCAGCCTCCAGCTCCAGGTCGAACAGCCGGCGCGTGATGTCGAGCAGGCCGCGCCCCAGGTCGGTCAACTCGACCCCGCGGCCGCGCCGCTCGAACAGCCTGACGCCGTAGCTTTCCTCCAGCGCGCTGACCTGACCGGACAGCGTCGGTTGGGTCACGTTGAGCGCCGCTGCGGCCCGCGTGAAACCGCCTTCCTCGGCGACCGCGTGGAAGGCGCGGAGCTGCGCGTGATTCATCGAATGGGCCTATTCGTCATATAACTATTATCGATTTGAATTATGTTAGTTCGCGCCCTCATAGTGGGCAAGAGTTCGCTGCAGCGCGAAGGATCACCGGATGTCGTCTCAGGAAAAATCGCCGCCCGCTTCCACGCCCACAGGTGACCCCTGGCTTCTGACGCCGGGGCCCTTGACCACCTCGCCGGAGGTCAAGCAGGCCATGGGGCACGACTTCGGCTCCCGCGACACCCGCTTCATCGAGATCAACCGACGGGTCCGTGAGCGGCTGGTCGAGATCATCGGCGGCGGCGCGGACTTCGTCTGCGCGCCCATGCAGGGCAGCGGCACCTTCGCCGTGGAGGCCATGATCGGCACCCTGGTGCCGCGGGACGGCTGCCTGCTTGTCTTGGTCAATGGTGCCTACGGCAGCCGCATGGCCAAGATCTGCGAGCGCATCGGCCGGCGCTGCGTCACCCTGGAGACGCCCGAGGACGTGCCGAACGACCCCGAGGCCCTCGATGCCGCGCTGGCGGCCGATCCCTCGATCAGCCACGTCGCCGTGGTCCAGTGCGAGACCACCTCCGGCATCCTCAATCCCCTGGCCGCGGTCGCGGCGGTCGTGGCGCGGCACGGCCGCAGCCTCTTGATCGACGCCATGAGCGCCTTTGGCGCCCTGCCGCTCGACGCCGGCGAGATTCCCTTTGATGCGGTGGCGGCCTCCTCCAACAAGTGCCTGGAGGGGGTTCCGGGGATGGGCTTCGTGCTGGTGCGCAAAACGGTGCTGAGTGCTGCCGCCGGCAATGCGCCGTCGCTTAGCCTCGACCTGCACGACCAGTGGGTGGCCATGGAGAAGAACGGCCAGTGGCGCTTCACGCCGCCTGTTCAGGTGCTGGTCGCCTTCGACAAGGCGCTCGAGCTGCACCGGACGGAGGGCGGCGTCGCCGGCCGCGGCGGGCGCTACCGCGAGAACTGCCGGGTGCTGGTCGAGGGCATGCGGGCGCTTGGCTTCGAGACCCTCCTGCCGGACGCCCTGCAAGCGCCGATCATCGTCACCTTCCACATGCCGGCCGACCGCAACTTCGGCTTCCAGGAATTCTACGACCGGCTGAGCGACCGCGGCTACGTGATCTATCCCGGCAAGCTCACCGTGGCCGAGACCTTCCGCATCGGCTGCATCGGCAGCCTGGGCAGTGCCGAGATGCGCGACGCCCTGGTCGCCATCGAACAAACCCTGTCTGAGATGGGCGTCCACACCGGCGCCCCGGCGACCGCGGCCGCCTGAGCCGCCGGCCAACACGGAGGACCAAGGCCATGAGCGCCAAACCCACCAGCGTTACCGTCAACGAGCGCAGTTATGCCTGGCCCGACCGGCCCCTGGTGGTGGTCTGCGTCGACGGCTCCGAGCCCGCCTACATGGAAGAGGCGATCGCCGCCGGCCTCATGCCCTTCACCGCCGGACTCGCCGCGGGACGCGGGGCCGACCTGCGCGGCGACTGCGTGGTGCCGTCCTTCACCAATCCCAACAACCTCTCGATCGTCACCGGCCAGCCGCCCGCCGTGCACGGCATCTGCGGCAACTACATCCTCGATCCCGAGAGCGGCGAGGAGGTCATGATGAACGACCCCCGCTACCTCGAGGTCGATACCATCTTCAAGGCCTTCCACGACGCCCGCGCGACCGTCGCCGTGGTGACCGCCAAGGACAAGCTGCGCCGGCTGCTCGGCCACGGCCTGGATTTCGCCTCGGGTCGCGCGATCTGCTTCTCCTCCGAGAAGTCCGACCAGGCGACCCTCGCCGAGAACGGCATCGAAGGGGTGAACGACCTGGTCGGCCTGCCGGTACCCTCGGTCTACTCGGCGGAGCTCTCCGAGTTCATCTTCGCGGCCGGGGTCAAGCTGATGGAGACGCGGCGCCCCGACATCATGTACCTCTCGACCACCGACTACGTGCAGCACAAGCACGCACCCGGCAGCTCCGCGGCGAACGCCTTCTACGCCATGATGGATCGTTACTGGGCCGAGCTCGACCGGCTCGGCGCCACGCTGGCGATCACCGCCGATCACGGCATGAGCGCCAAGCACGACTCCCGGGGCGACCCGAAGGTGATCTACTTGCAGGCTCTGTTGGACGACTGGCTCGGCAGCGGCGTGGCGCGGGTGATCCTGCCGATCACCGACCCCTATGTCGTGCATCACGGGGCCTTGGGCGGCTTTGCCACGGTCTACCTGCCCGAGAACCAGGACGCCGCCGCCCTCGCCGAGCGTCTGGCCGGCGTCGCGGGGGTCGAGCTCGCCCTGACCAACCAGCAGGCCTGCGGCCGATTCGAGTTGCCGCCGGCGCGTCTGGGCGACCTGGTGGTGATTTCGGTCGAGGACACGGCGATCGGCACCAGCGCCGAGAAGCATGATCTCTCCGGCCTGACCGAGCCCTTGCGGAGCCACGGCGGACTCTCCGAGCAGACCGTGCCCTTGGTGCTCAATCGGCCCGTTGCGGCCGCCGGCCGTCCGTTGCGCAACTTCGACATCTTCTCCCTGGCGCTGAACGGGGCCATTACCGGCCTAGCCGCGCCAGACCAGGAAAGGAAAGCGTCATGACCGCGGTCGCCAAAACGCTCTCGTCCCACGGAGCATCGGCTCGGCAGGAGCCGATGCGGATCGCCGGACGCAAGGTCGAATCGGACCGGGTGCTGGAGGTCTTCAACCCCTACAACGGCGCCGTCGTGGGCACGGTGCCGCGCGCCCAGCCGGAGCAGGTCCGGGAGGCCTTTCAGATCGCTGCCGACTACCGGCCCAGCCTGACCCGCTACGAGCGCCAGCAGATCCTGTTCCGCGCCGCCGAGATCCTCGAGGCCCGCAAGGACGAGATCTCCGATCTGATCACCGCGGAGTGTGGCATCTGCAAGAAGGATTCGCTCTACGAGGTCGGTCGCGCCTATGACGTCTTCACCCTGGCCGGTCAGCTGGCCATCCTGGACGACGGCGAGGCCTTTTCCTGCGACATCACGCCGCAGGGCAAGCAGCGGCGGATCTTTACGGCGCGCGATCCGCTGACCGCGATTTCGGCAATCACGCCTTTCAATCACCCGCTCAACATGCCGGCCCACAAGGTCGCGCCCTCGATCGCGACCAACAACTGCATGGTGCTGAAGCCGACCGAGCTGACGCCGTTGACCGCGCTGGTTCTGGCCGACGTGCTCTACGAGGCCGGCCTGCCGCCGGAGATGTTCTCGGTCGTGACGGGGCTGCCGGAGGATCTTGGAGACGAGATGATCCGCAACTCGCATGCCGAGCTGATCACCTTCACCGGCGGCGTTCCGGTCGGCAAAATGATCGCCGAGCGGGCCGGCTACCGCCGCACGGTGCTGGAGCTCGGCGGCAACGCGCCGCTGATCGTCATGGACGACGCAGACCTGGAGAAGGCGGCCGAACTCGCCGTGCTCGGCGCCACCAAGAACTCCGGCCAACGCTGCACCGCGGTCAAGCGCATCCTCTGCATCGAGTCGGTCGCCGACGATTTCGTTTCCCTGGTGACCGAGCGGGCCAAGAAGATCCGCTACGGTGACCCCGCCGATCCCGACACCGACATGGGAACGGTGATCCACGAGGAGGCCGCCAAGCTGTTCGAGCGGCGGGTCGAGGATGCGGTGGCGGCGGGCGCCGAGCTACTCTACGGCAACCACCGCGACGGTGCGCTCTATTCGCCGACCGTGGTCGACTGCGTGCCCTACGACTGCGAGCTGGTGCGCGAGGAGACTTTCGGCCCGCCGATCCCGGTGATCCGGGTTAAGGACCTGGACGAGGTGATCGAGGTCGCCAACTCGACCGCCTTCGGCCTCTCGAGCGGGGTTTGCACCCAGAACTGGGCGACCATCCAGCGCTGCATCGCCGAGCTGCGCACTGGTACGGTGAACGTCTGGGAGGTGCCGGGCTACCGGATCGAGATGTCGCCTTTCGGCGGCGTGAAGGATTCAGGCCTGGGCTACAAGGAAGGCGTGCTGGAGGCCATGAAGAGCTACACCACGGTCAAGACCTTTTCCTTGCCGTGGGGGTAGGGCGCGCCGGCTCGCGAGATCCTGCGCAAGGCCGGTTCCGGAGTGTTCCGGGGTCGGCCTTCTGCTTTTCGAGCCGGGTTACGACCCGATCGGGCCGCCGTCGGACTTGGTGATCACCACCACGGAGGGGCGCGGCGGCATCTCCGGGTCGAAGTCCGGCCAGCGCGTCGCCGGATCGTCGAAGGTTGAGGGGCGCTCGAAGCCCTTGAAGGTCTTCACCCCGTCTATTGCCGGGTGCTGCACGGCCAGGAACAGGGTTCGGTCGTCCGGTGTGAAGGCCGGGCCGCAGAGCTCGGCGCCGACCGGCACGCGGAAGAACATGCGCCCCGTACCGCGCCGCGCACCCTCGGTCTCGAGCGCCCAGAGGCCGTCCGCGGTGCCGGTCCTGTTCCAGTGGTTGCCCTGGTCCGTCGCGACCCAGAGCCGGCCCTCGCTGTCGATGGCGCCGTTGTCGGGCGCGGCGAACCAGCCGTTTTGCGAGGTCTCCGGGTTCCAGACGGCGCCGACCTCGGCGATGCTCGGATCGCCGCATTGGACCAGCACGTCCCAGTGGAAGGTCGGCGCCGCGTGGTCCTGATCGGGCGGTGTCAGCTCGAGGATATGGCCGAAGAGGTTGGGCCCGCGCGGGTTCGCCTCATCCACGTCTTCGGCGGCCCGCCTGGAGTTGTTGGTTAGCATCGCATAGACCTTGTTGGTGACCGGGTTGGGCTGCACGTCCTCCGGGCGGTCCATCGGGGTCGCGCCCAATAGGTCGGCGGCCCGGCGGGTCTCGATCAGCACGTCGGCTTGGCTTTCGAAGCCGTTTTCGGGCGTCAGCGGTCCGCTGCCGAAGACCAGCGGCATCCAGGTCATGCTGCCGTCGGCATCGAAGCGCGCCACGAAGAGGGAGCCGTCGTCCAGCAGGTCGCGGTTGGCGCCTGGATTGCCCGGGTCCAGGCGGCCGGCAGTGACGAACTTGTAGAGATAGTCAAAACGCTCGTCGTCGCCTGAGTAGACCACCACACGGCCGTCCTTGTTGACGATGGTCTCGGCACCCTCGTGCTTGAAGCGGCCGAGCGCCGTGCGCTTGACCGGCACCGAGGCGGGGTCGAAGGGATCGACCTCGACGATCCAACCGAAGCGGTTGGCCTCGTTCGGCTCCTTGTCGAGGTTAAAGCGATCGTGGAACTTGCCCCAGGCGTAGAGCCGCTTCGGGATGCCATAGCGCGTATAGTTGGCCCGCTCCGGATGGTCGTCCCGGATGCTCGGCCGCTTGCCCTCCAGCACGTCCCCCAGAAGCCCCTCCGGACCTTCGGACCAGAAGTAGTAGTGGAAGTTCTCTTCCGCCATCAGATAGGTGCCCCAGGGGGTAACGCCGCCGGCGCAGTTGTTCAGCGTGCCGAGCACGCGCCGGCCGCTGGGGTCGGCTGAGGTCTTCATGCGCCGATGGCCGGCGGCCGGGCCGGAGACCCGCATCTCTGTCGAGCGCGCGCTGATCCGCCGGGCGTAGCGGCTGCCCTGCACGACCTGCCATTTGCCGTTGGTCTTCCGCACCTCGATGATCGAGCCGCCGTGCGCCGCCATCTCGACGTCGACCATGCCCTTGGTGGTGTCCGCGAAGAAGACCTTGTGCAGAGCTTGCCGGTCGATCCCCGGGAACATGGCCTCTTCGTTGGTGTATTCGTGATTGACGCAGAGCAGGCCGTGCTCGCCGCTGTCGGAGCCGAAGGGCAGGGGGATGTAGCCGATATAGTCATTGTTGTAGCCGAACTGCTTTTCCTGCGCTTCGGCGGTCAGGTTGCGCGGGTCGAAGGGCGGTGCGTCCGCGGTGACCGGGTCGCCCCAGCGAATCAGCACGTCCACATTGTATCCGGGCGCCACGTGATGCCTCTCGTCCACGCCGTGGCTGATCTCTTTGAAGGTAAAGGGGCGCCGGCCCGTGCCAACCGCCGCTGTCCCGCCGCTGGCAAAGCGAAGCGGCGTGCTCAAGGCGGCTATCATGCTGGTCGCCAGCGAACCGCGCAGGAAGGAGCGGCGGTGATAGCGCTCGGCAACTATGTCCCCCAGGCTCGGCTCCATTGAGGGATTCGAACATTCGTCATCGCCCTCAATGTACCGCATCGCCGTCGGCCTCCATCATGAGCGGTCTTTCCATCGTGCCCTATGCCGCTTTCTTCGCGGCTCCGCCTCCTAGATTGACTATTGAGTCGAGACTCTGCCAGCGTCTCATGACAGCTGGCACAGCTGAGCAGGCCGGCGCGGATTATCGAATCCCTATTTGAGCTCCCTTCCGGATGGCGTTGTAGGCAGCCAGGGCACGATCTCGCGCCTGTTTATGATCGACAATCGGCCGGGGATAACTCTTGCCGAGCTCGACGCCCGCTTCGCTCAGGACGGGTTCGGGCGCTTCCCAGGGGTGATGGATGAAGGCGTTCGGCAGGCCGGCCAGCTCCGGAACCCAACGGCGAACGTAGGTCCCTTCCGGGTCGAAGGTCTCGCCCTGTCTGACCGGGTTGAAAATCCGGAAGTAAGGCGCCGCGTCGGCGCCGCAGCCTGCAACCCACTGCCAGGACGCCGCGTTGTTCGCCAGATCGGCGTCCACCAGGGTGTCCCAGAACCAGGCTTCGCCCCGCTGCCAGGGGATCAGCAGATCCTTGACCAGGAACGAGGCCGTGACCATGCGCATGCGATTGTGCATCCAGCCGGTGGCATAGAGCTCCCGCATGGCGGCATCGACCACGGGATAACCCGTCTTGCCCTGGCACCAGGCGCGGTAGGTGGCCTCGTCGTCGTTCCAGGGGAAAGCGTCGAAGCTGCTCTTCCAAGCGGCCTCCGGCAGGTCTGGCCAGTGGTACAGCAGATGATAGGAGAACTCCCGCCAGGCGAGCTCGCATAGGAAGCCCCAGGCCTCCTCCTCAAGGCCGGGCGCGCCGCTACGGCGCAAATGGTCCATCGTCCAATGCCAGATCTGCCGCGGACCGATTTCGCCCCAGGCAAGGTGCGGCGAGAGGCGCGACGTGTAGGGCAGGTCCGGGCGATTGCGCTTGTCGCTATAGCCCGCGAGGCTGTTTTCCAGAAAGGTGGTCAGCCGGTCACGTGCAGCCGTTTCGCCGACGATCCAGCTCTCGCGTAGGCCGCCCGCCCAATCGGGTGTGTTGGGTAGCAGGTCCCAGCTTTCCAACGTCTCGCTCTGCAGGGTCGCGCCACTTGGAATACGCAATGGCGCCGCTTGCGGCGCGGCTGGCTCGCCCCGCTCGCGCAGGGCTTTCCAAAAGGGTGTGAAGACCTTGAAGGGATCGCCGTTCTTGGTCTGCACTGTCCAGGGTTCGTGCAGCAGGGAGGCGTTGAAGCTCTCCGTGTCGATCCCGATCTCTCGAAGAGAGGCTTTGAGCCGCCGGTCTCGTTCGATCGAGAAGGGTTCGTAGCAGCGGTTCCAATAGACCGCCGACGCGCCGCTTTCCGCAACTAACTGCGGTAGGACCTGGTCGGCGGCCCCTCGGCGCAGCACCAGCTATACCCCGAGCTCGTGCAGGCTGCGGGTGAGGGCGTTGAGACTGTGGTGAAGCCACCAGCGGCTCGCGCCGCCGGGCCGCCAATTCCCCGGCGTTCCGTCGTCCAGGACGAAGAGCGGGATTACAGCGGAGCCGCGTGCCAACGCAGCGGCAAGTGCCGGGTTGTCTTCGATACGCAGATCCCTGCGGAACCAGACGATGGTCGTCGATTGGTCAAGCATCGGCGAGAGCTTTTGCAATAGGCCCAAGGCGATATGGGTAATCGCCTTTGCGGTCGGTCTGACCCGCGCGTGGTTTGTAGGGTTTTAGGCGGCCCACGACTGTCACACTTTTTCGCAGCCTTGTCTGGCAGAGGCAACGCACCGGGCAGCTCCTGGTCCAGACGCGCCAAACATTCTTATACGCACTCGCAGCGCACTCCGATCACCGTGGAAAAAAAGATTTTTGTTTTTCCTTTCATAGGCTTGACCCGCATTTGGCGCGCTCTAGCTGCTCCCACAAGCCGGTCCGTCGGGTCGCACGGATGCAATGAAAACGAGAAATACGGCTGCCGAGCCCATCATCAATCAGGGGATACCTTAGGAGCCAATCCATGAAGATCTTCAAGTCTTTCGTTGCGGCGGCCGTGCTGGCCCTGCCGCTTTCCCTGACCTCGCTCGCCGCCAAGGCTGGCGACATCGTTGACACTGCCGTTGGCGCAGGTCAGTTCGAAACATTGGTCGCCGCGATGAAGGCGGCCGGTCTGGTCGATACGCTGAAGGGCGACGGTCCCTTAACTGTCTTTGCGCCGACCGACGAAGCCTTCGCCAAGCTGCCCGAGGGCACGGTGGAGAACCTGCTGAAGCCGGAGAACAAGGAGCAACTCGTGGCCATCCTTACCTACCACGTGGTGCCGGGTAAGGTGACCTACAGCGATGTGCAGGGCAAAGTCGTGAATGCGGAGACCGTGCAGGGCCAGACCGCCAAGGTCGACGGCACCTACAAGGGGCCAATGATCGAGAACGCCAATATCGTCAAGGCCGACGTGCTAGCCTCGAACGGCGTCATTCACGTCATCGACACGGTGATCCTGCCGAAGTAACGGCATTTAGTCGCATTGCAACTGCGGCCGGCGGCTTCTCGCGCTGCCGGCCGCGGTGCTTTTTCGTCGCGCGCCTAGAATGAAAGCGCGCTTGCCGGAAAGGCATAGATGGCCTCGTTGCCCAGGATGTGCACGGCGAAGCCACGGGGAAAGAGGCTGGTGACCGCTGGATCGAGGACGTTGAGGCCGCCGGTATAGGCGCCGAAAGCCGGCAGGATGAGCCGCCGGCCGTCGGAGACGAAACAGCGGCTGGTCACCCGCTTGGCCCGCAGCTTGACCGCCGCCTTGGGATGGAAGTGGCCCGAGACCTCGCCTGCCACCGTGACCAGAGGCTTCGCTTCGTGCCGGAAGACCAGGGCGCCTAGCACCAGCTCCTCCAGCACCTTGCCGCCCCAGTCCTCGGGCGGCGCCGGGTCGTGGTTGCCGCAGATCCAGATCCAGTCGCACTGAGCCGTAAGACGCTGGATGGTTTCCGCATCGCCGGGCGACAGACGCGCGGCCGCCTCGCCATCATGGAAGCTGTCGCCGAGACAGATCACCTGCTCGGCGCCATGGCGCGCGATCGCGGTGTCGAGCCGCTCGAGGGTCGTCGCCGTATCGTAGGGCGGCAGGAACTGCCCGCGCACTGCGAAGGCGGAGCCCTTTTCCAGATGCAGGTCGGCGACCATGAGGGTACGCCGGTCGGGCCAGTAGAGGGCGCCGGAAGGATCGCCGATCAGCCGCGCGCCGTTGACCGTCAGCTCGCAAGTGCCCGCCGCGCCGTTCGCTCTCGCAATACCGGAACTCAAATGGGCAGCTCCGCTTGGTCGAGCCCAGCCATGGCGTCGGCGATCAAGGCCTGTGCTCCTTCATCGAGCAGTTCGTCGAGGGCGGCACCATAGACCTGCTCCTTGCCGATCTCCAGAAGGATCGGCACGGCCAGCGGCGAGACCTGCTCCAGGACGCGATGCACGATGCGGCCTTTGACCCGCGCCAGCATCTCGGCCAGGCGGCGGATGTCGGTGAGCCCGCCGGCGGCGTCGGCCCGCGTGGCACGCAGCAGCACGTGGCTTGGCTCGTGCTTGCGCAACACGTCGTAGATCAGATCGGCGTTGAAGGTCACCTGGCGGCCGGTCTTCTCCTGGCCCGGGAAGCGGCGCTCGATCAGGCCCGCGATCACCGCAATGTTCCTGAAGGTGCGGCGCAGCATGGACGACTCGGCCATCCAGGCCTCTAGATCGTCGCCCAGCATGTCCTGGTCGAACAGGGCATCCAGATCGTACGCCGGCTTCAGGCTCCAGACCGCGATCACGTAGTCGGTGGCAACGAAGCCGAGCGGGCTCAGCCCCGCCCGCTCCATGCGCCGGGTCAGCAGCATGCCCAGGGTCTGGTGCGCGTTACGGCCCTCGAAGCAGTAGGCCACCAGGAACTCCTTCTCGCCGCGCGGAAAGGTTTCCACCAAGAGGCCGTCGGCCGGCGGCATGACCGAGCGCCAGCGCTGCAGGCGCAGCCACTCGCCGACCGCCTCCGGCAGGTCGCGCCAGTGGTCCGGGTCCTCCAGCATGGCGCGGACCCGGTCGGCCAGGTGGGTGGAAAGCGGCAGGCGGCCACCGACGTAGGCCGGCACCTTCGGATCACCGGCCGGTGCCCGGCTGGCGATCACGGCGGTGTCGCGAATGCCCTCGAAGCGCAGCAGCTCGCCGGCGAAGATGAAGCTGTCGCCCGGCACCAGGCCGTTGACGAAGTATTCCTCGACCTCGCCCAGCAGGCGGCCGCCCTTGAGCCGCACCTTGAGGGTCGGCGCCTCGACGATGGTGCCCACGTTCATGCGATAGCGCTGGATATGGCGCGGCGAGGCGATGCGGTAGAGGCCATCGCGGCCCCTGGTCAGGCGGCGGTAGCGGTCGTAGCTGCGCAGCGCATAGCCGCCCGTGGCGACGAAATCGAGCACATCGTCGAAATCCCTGCGCGGGAGGTCGGCATAGGGGGCCGCGCGGGTCACCTCGCCGTAGAGCTGGTCGGCATCGAAGGGGCCGGAGCAGGCGGTACCCAGGATGTGCTGGGCCAGAACGTCGAGACCGCCCGGTTTGGGCGGATCACCGTCCAGGCTGCCGGCGCGGACCCCTTCCAAGGCGGCGCGGCACTCCAGCACCTCGAAGCGGTTGGCCGGCACCAGCAGCGCCTGGCTCGGGCTGTCCAGGCGGTGGTTCGCCCGCCCGATGCGTTGCAACAGGCGCGACACGCCCTTGGGCGCGCCCACCTGGACTACCAGGTCGACCGCGGCCCAGTCGACGCCCAGGTCGAGGGAGGAGGTCGCCACCACGGCGCGCAGGTCGCCACGGCTCATGGCGGCCTCGACCTTGCGCCGCTGCTCGGCGGCCAAGCTGCCGTGGTGCAGGGCGATCGCCAAGCTGTCGTCGTTCAGCCGCCAGAGCTCGCTGAAGACGATCTCAGCCTGCGCTCGGGTGTTGACGAAGACCAGCGTGGTGCCGGCCTCGCGGATTCGGGCATAGACCTCGCCCATGGCATGCACCGCCATGTGGCCGGACCAGGGCAGGTGCTCGCGCGTGGTGAGAATTTCGACATCGGCCTCGGCGCCACTACGGCCCAGCACGCGGCGTACGGTCGGCTTCCCGGTCCCGTCGGTCAGGCGGCCGTTGGGGCTCAGCCAGGCGGCAAGGGCATCGGGATCGTGCACCGTGGCCGAGAGGCCGACCCGCCGGCAGTCGGGCGCTAGGCTCTGCAGCCGCGTCAGGCCAAGCGCCAGCAGATCGCCGCGCTTGTTATCGGCGATCGCGTGCAGCTCATCGATTACCACGCACTGCAGGCGCGCGAAGACCTGCGGCGCGTCGTGGTAGGACAGCAGCAGGGCCAGCGACTCCGGCGTGGTCATCAGCATCTGCGGCGGCTTGCGCCGTTGCCGCTGGCGCTTGCTCTGCGGCGTATCGCCGGTGCGCGTCTCGCAGGCGATCTCCAAGCCCAGTTCCTCGATCGGCTGGGTAAGGTTGCGGTGGATGTCGACCGCAAGCGCCTTGAGGGGGGAGATGTAGAGGGTGTGCAGCCCGGCGTCGCCGGCATCCGGTCGCTCTGCCAGTTGGACCAGGCTTGGCAGGAAGCCGGCCAAGGTCTTGCCGCCGCCGGTCGGGGCGATCAGCAGGGCCGACTGGCCGGCCTCGGCCGCCGCTAGCATTTCCATCTGATGGGTGTGCGGTCGCCAGCCGCGCGCCGCAAACCAGGCGGCAAAGCGCGGCGGCAAGGCGGAAGGCGCCGCGCCGGGCGCTACGATCTCGGGGGCAAGCTCGGGCACAGCAGGAGGATAGCGCGCCGCGTCCGGCGGTACAGGGGCTAATGAGCGCCTAGGTAACCTTGCCTGCCACGGTCGTCCGGCCGGGGCTCGTCAAGGGGCTGTGGCGTCAGTTCCCGCTGGCGAGCTGTGCGTCGGTCAGCTCCACGTAGACTGGAAAGCGCATCTTACCGTAGTGCAGCTGCGCCTTGATCGTTTTGGTCAAGCCGGTGCCGATGCTGCAGCGCACGGTCGTGCCGTTCTTGCCCGGGCAGCTGTAGGGGCCTGCATCATCCGGCTTGTAGACGAAGCCGACGGCGTCGAGCTGCGGCTCGGGCTGCAGCGGGACGAAGGTGATGGTGTTCTTGTAGCAGCGCGTGTTGGGCGCGATCTCGCGGTACTTCTGCAGGGACAGGCCACTGCTGATGGCCTTCTCGCGGGCGTCGCGCTCGACCCGCGCGTCTTCGAAGGAGAGGCAGTACTTGTAGACGCCTGTTTCTTCGACATTCAGCTTCAGAAGGCGGAGGTTGGCCGTCTCCTCGGCTGAAGCACTGGAGACGAGTGGCAGGATTATCGCGGCAACGAACAAGAACAGCTTGCGCAGCATAGGGATTTCCTCAGCGGGCTGGTTTACCGATTCACATCATCAAGGCATTTGACTCGCATTGTTTTTGTTTCGCGCACCTCACACCCCCTTTGTACCTCTCCGCGGTTAAGGAGCTCTTGCACGGCGACTTGGGATGATGAACATCACCGTCCAGGCTGCACTCGTTTCGACTCCTCGGACAGGACGCAGCGAGTAAAGCAAAAAGACCTGCAAAAGGCCACGCACAGGGCGTCGTTTCGAGACCGGAATAGCGACATAGTGCCGTGCCGTGCAGTCTTCCATGATCATACCGCGCAACGACCGCTGCGTTCGCAACCGATCGTTTCGTAAGTCCACTCAGGGGTCTGCTTGACCGAAGGGCGCGAGCGGTCGAGCGGCGCGGCATGCGCCTACACTCGACCCACCCGGTCGGGCGATCGCGGACGGCGCGTCGACCCAGCAGTCTCTTCAGCCGCAGCGGCATGCAGCAGCTGTGGCAAATGGGCGGGCTTTCAATATGAGATTGATAATCATTTGCAATAACGAAACGTCCCTATTAGGATCTTCCTCGTCCACCCGTCGCGCCCTTCGGTGCTGTCGGGTAGGCATTGATCTCTCCTGACTCTGATTTGGGACCTCCCCAAGACCCCCGCCTTTTGGCGGGGGTTCTTTTCGCTGGGTTGCAGCAGGACTTTGGAAAGTTGGCACTGGCGATTACCCGAATCGGGCTATGGTGCGGCCATGAAATCGATACCGCTGATCCCATTGCTGTTGGCCTTGGCCCTCCCGGTCGGGGGCTGCGCGCAGAAAACCGCCATGGTGACCATGAAAAATCCGGCTACGGGCGAGCGGGTGGAATGCGGTCCTTATGCCACGATCCCGAGCGAGAAAGCCCTCAATCGCAACGCCATGGTGCGCAACAAGGGCGCGTCGGCTGCCGCGTCGGCGGCTGAGATGTCGTGCGTTCGGGATCACCAAAAGCACGGCTTCGTGGTGGTGCGGGATCAATAGCCCGGCCGCTGACGGCCCTCGTCACTATCCACAGCTCCAAATTTGAGCTCTCTTCGGTCCCCTGTAGCTTCGACGCGAACGACAGATGGACGCCCGCTGCAGCGCTGCTGTCTGTCTCACTGCGGTGCCATTGGTCTTGCGGAGTCCCGCCCTAAGCTGTGCCAAAGCGCACAATCGCCCGGACCTGCAACTCCTACGATAGAGGTGCGATCCATCCGACACTCCCGCTCGCAAGGAGGGGATGCGGATGTTGACTGCTTTCTCTTGGAAGGAGGTCAAGATGATTCGATCAGCGATGTGCGCTGCAGTCGCACTGCTTTCCCTGCTGCGGGCGCTGCCGGGCGCTGCGGTCGAACGGGAACTCGACTCCCATGAATACAAGATGTTGCTCATGCCATCCCTGTTCGCCGGCGAGCCAAACAGCGACATGGTCAACCGAGTCTGGACCGGGAAGATCAGGGACAGGCTTGCGGCTGTGGACGGTGTGAAGCTGAACGACAAGGATTTCGCCCATGACAAGACTCGCTGGGTGAAGTTTCGCGACATACGCGGCGAGTGCTTTCTGTGGAACAACGACTACATTCTGCGTGAACGTACGAAACTGGAGGACGGCGAGCCCAAAACACCCAAGGCGACACTCAAGTATCGCCACGAAAAGAAAGCGATGGCCGCTGCCGTCCACCTGAATGGTGACGACGCTAAGTTCGAGGAGGATGTCGGCCTCACCATGTCGAAAACGGACGGGGAAAAGCGGCGCTATTCGTTGTCCGGCAAAGTGAAACTCGAGGATGGGGAGGTTGTTTCCCTGGCAGATCTCAAGAAATTGTTCCCTCGCTTTGAGGAGACGTTTCCCGCAGTTCGCGATCGCGATGACGGGCTGGAAACGGTCTCCGGCCTGACGATCACCGAGCGTGTATTCGAAGGTCCAGTCCTGGAACTTGGCGGCGCCAAAGTCGAGGCCGACGCGACTGTTTCGCTCTGGTACAGACCCGACGGTAGTGACGTTGGCGAGTTGCTGTTGGCCGAGTTCTCCTTTGGTTACAAGCGAAGAAATCACGGGGCGGCGGACCTGAAAGAAGCGGACACGGTCGGGGTGAAGGCATTGGAAACGCTCATTCCGCTGATGACGGAGAGCTCGGTGGGTACCAAGACCCGGTCTATCTATGAGCTCGACGACTTCTGCGATGACTAGCGCCCGACAAGGCAGCCGCTGGTTCTCGCTGGCGTTCTTCGACAACGGGCTGCACATCCGCTGGCGCGTCGCTTCTTCGCTGCTGCCTGCAGAGGCTCGGCCGGGGTTTCCTTAGTTCGTCCGCAGCCCGCTCCAGGCTACGGCGATTTCGGCGGCGACGCGCGCGTTGCTCTCCAGCAGCGCGAGGTTGGCTTCCAACGTACGGCCGCCGCTCAACTCGGACAGGCGGGCGAGCAGGAAGGGCGTGACCGCTTTGCCGCGCACGCCCCGCGCCGTGCTGTCGTTGAGCGCCTGGCCAATCCAGCCTTCCAGCATTTCCCGCGGGATCGCCACCTCTTCCGGCGGTGGGTTGGCGATCAGGATACCGGTCGCGAGGCCCAGGTCGCGTTGCGCCTGAAGCAGGGCGGCCGCCTCGGCGGGCGTATCGACGCGGGCTTCCAGCGGCAGGCCGGAGTCGCGGGCGTAGAAAGCCGGAAAGCTGTCCGTACCGTAGCCCACCACGGGGACGCCCGCGGTCTCCAGCACCTCCAGGGTGGCCGGCAGGTCGAGGATCGCCTTGGCCCCGGCGGCGACCACGGCCACCGGGGTGCGCGCCAACTCTGTCAGGTCGGCCGAGATGTCGTGGCTTTCCGCTGCGCCGCGATGCACGCCGCCGATACCGCCGGTGGCGAAGATCGGGATTCCGGCGGCCTGCGCGACGACCATGGTCGCGGAAACGGTTGTGGCACCGTCGCCGCCGCTGGCGACGAGGCGGGCAAGGTCGCGCCGGCTCGCTTTGGCGAAGCCCTTGCCCCGCGCCAGTCTTTCCAGCTCGGCGGCCGTCAGGCCCAAGGTGATCCGATCAGACAGCACCGCGGCCATGGCCGGCACCGCACCGGCCGCGCGCAGCGCCACTTCCATACGGACGGCGGCCTCCAGGTTTCTGGGGTAGGGCAGGCCCTGGGCAATCACGGTGGACTCAAGGGCGACCAGCGGCCGGCCCTCGGCCAGGGCCGCCGCGACCTCCTCGTGCAGCGCCAGCTGCGCCTTCATGCTCCCGTCATGCTCGAGCGCAGCAGGGCGAGGCGGTCGCTTAACTCCTGATCCCCGTAGGGGCGGGGCGGCTGCACGCCCCAAACCGGCCCGGGCCATGCCGGATCGCTCGTGTAGCGGGCGATGACGTGGACATGCAGCTGCGGTACCTGGTTGCCGAGCGCCGCGACGTTGGTCTTCTCGGCCGCAAAGGCCGTCTGGACCAGCCGCGATGCGCGCACCATCTCTTCCGACATGGCCGGCAGGTCGACCTCCGCCAAGTCGTGGAAGTCGCGCAGGCCGGGCCGCTGCGGCACCAGCACCAGCCAGGGGTAGCTGGCGTCGTTCATCAGGAGGACGAGGTTGAGCGGCCAATGCCCGACCTCTACCGTATCCGCCGCAAGCCCCTCGTGGAGTTGGAAAGCCGTGCTCATGCTGTCCCCCGCGAAACCGGAAAGCTGGCTCAAGGTAACCGATGCCGGGCTCTACTGCGAGCCGGGCGACTTCTATATCGATCCCTCGCGGGCGGTGCCGCGCGCGGTCGTTACCCACGGCCATTCCGATCACGCCCGGCCCGGCCATGGGGCCGTGCTCGCGACGCCCGATACCCTGGCCATCATGACTGCACGCTTTGGGGGGCAGGATACGGCACGGCAGGAGCCGCTGGAACACGGGCAGAGCGTCACGATCGAGGGCGTCACGGTCAGCCTGGCGCCGGCCGGCCACGTGCTGGGCTCGGCCCAGGCAGTGCTAGAGTGGCGCGGCAGCCGGGTGGTCGTCTCCGGCGACTACAAGCGGCGGGCGGACCCGACCTGCCTACCCTTCGAGGTGGTGCCCTGCGACGTCTTCATTACCGAGGCGACCTTCGGCCTGCCGGTGTTCCGCCATCCGCCCGACGAGGAGGAGATCGGCAAGCTGCTGCGTTCGGTTGCGCTCTTTCCCGAGCGCTGTCATCTGGTCGGCACCTATGCGCTAGGCAAGGCACAGCGCGTCATCGCCCTGCTGCGCCAGCTCGGCTATGACCGGCCGCTCTATCTGCATGGCGCGCTGATTGCGCTCTGCGACCTTTATGAAGAGCTTGGCGTCGATCTCGGCGAGCTGCGGCCGGCCAAGGGGCTCGACAAGGCGGCGCTGCAGGGCGAGATCGTGCTGGCGCCGCCTGCGGCGCTAAATGATCGCTGGTCACGCCGCCTGCCGGAGCCGGTGACGGCCATGGCCTCGGGCTGGATGCGGGTGCGCGCCCGCGCCAAGCAGCGCGGTGCCGAGCTGCCGCTGATCGTCTCCGACCATGCGGACTGGGACGAGCTGACCCGCACCCTGGAGGAGGTGGCGCCGCAGGAAGTCTGGGTCACCCACGGCAACGAGGAGGCGCTGGTCCACTACGCCACGACCCGCGGCCTGCCGGCCCGCGCGCTCGCCTTGGTCGGCCGCGGCGAGGAGGAGCAGGAGCGGGACTCAGCGGCGGAGCCTGGCGAGGAAGCTCGGTCATGAAAGACTTCGCTTTGCTGCTCGACCGGCTCGCCTTCACCGCCTCGCGCAACAGCAAGCTGCGGATCATGGTGGACTACTTCGCCAGCGCGCCCGATCCGCACCGCGGCTATGCCCTGGCGGCGCTGACCGGCACCCTGGACTTCGCTGAGGCCAAGGCCGGCCAGATCCGGGACCTGGCCGAGAGGCGGGTCGATCCGATCCTCTTCCGCTGGTCCTACGACTACGTCGGCGACTTGGCCGAGACCGTGGCCCTGATCTGGGCTGAGCGGCCGGGGGCGAACCGCCCGCCGGAGCTGCCGGAGGTGGTCGAGAGCCTGCGCAGTGCCCTGCGCGGCCAGGTGCCGGGGCTGATCGAGGGCTGGATGGACACGCTCGATGCGACCGGCCGCTGGGCGCTGCTCAAGCTGATCACCGGGGCACTCCGGGTCGGCGTATCGGCGCGCCTGGCCAAGACTGCTCTGGCGCAGCTCGGCGAGACCGAGGTGGCCGAGATCGAGGAGATCTGGCACGGCCTGGAGCCGCCCTACGAGAGCCTCTTCGCTTGGCTGACCGGCGCCGCACCACGGCCCGAGATCAACCTCAGCGCCGCCTTCCGCCCCCTCATGCTGGCCAACCCGCTGGAGGAGACGGAGATCGCCAAGCTGGAGGCCGGCGACTACCGCGCCGAATGGAAATGGGACGGCATCCGGGTACAGCTAGTGGCGAGCGGCGGGCGGCCACGCCTCTTCTCGCGCAGCGGCGACGATATCGGCCGCGCCTTCCCCGATATCGTCGAGGTCGGCGCCGTCGATGCGGTGTTGGATGGCGAGCTTTTGGTGCTGCGCGAGGGAGAGGTTGCGCCCTTCAACGACCTGCAGCAGCGGCTCAACCGTAAGACCGTCTCGCGTAAGATGTTGGAGGATTTCCCCGCCCATCTGCGGCTCTACGATATCCTCTTCGAGGGTGCAGCCGACCTGCGCGAACTGCCCTTCGTCGAGCGCCGGGCGCGCCTGGAAGCCTGGTTCCATCGGGCGGGGCCGGCGCGCATGGATCTCTCGCCGCTGCTGCCCTTCGCGTCCTGGGACGACCTCAAGGCTCTGCGCGAAGGCGCGCGCGAGCGGGCGATCGAGGGCCTGATGCTGAAACGCGCCGACAGCCCCTACGTGGCCGGACGGCCCAAGGGGCCCTGGTTCAAGTGGAAGCGCGACGCGCTTACCCTCGACACCGTGCTGATGTATGCCCAGCGCGGCCACGGCAAGCGCTCCTCCTTCTATTCCGACTACACCTTCGGCGTCTGGCGGCACTCTCGGGCGGAGGGCGAGGCGGGCGAGCCGGAGCTGGTGCCGGTCGGCAAGGCCTACTTCGGCTTCACCGACGAGGAACTGCGCCTGCTCGACAAATGGGTGCGCGACAACACGCTTGAACGCTACGGCCCGGTCCGCGCCGTGCGCCCGGGATTGGTGCTCGAGGTCGCCTTCGACGCCGTGCAACCCTCCAAACGCCACAAGTCTGGCCTCGCCATGCGCTTCCCGCGCATCAGCCGCATCCGCTGGGACAAGCCGGCCGCCGAAGCGGATGTGCTGGAGACGGTGGAGAAGCTGGTGGAGGGGTAGGGACGGGCCCGGCGCTTTTCTCGGGCGAAAAGGCTCGGCGAGCGCGTTTCGCAAGCGAACACGCGGGGCTTGGCCGCCATGGTAGTGTCTAGATTCTTTCGCACTTTGGGGTTGGCGGCCTGTCCCGTCAGGCACTCATTTTGTGCTGTTTGAGTAGGTTCATATTCATATAGCGCTTGCTCGACCACTTGGTGCCGGCGATGTGCCTCAATCTGGCCGCGGCCAGGTTGAGAGCCGATTGACCATCTGGAAAGGCGCCGACCACACGGGTCCTCCGTCGGATTTCGCGCATGATGCGCTCCAGTGGGTTGTTGGTCCTGATCCGGCGCCAGTGTTCGTTTGGGAAGGCGTAGTAAACCAGGGTCTCGTCAACCGTCTCCTCGAGCCATGTGGCCACCTTGGCAAGCCGCATGGCCTTCAGCTTGGCGATGACCTCGTCGGCCTTGGCCCGGGCTGCTGCGCGGCACTCCTGAGCGTGGATCGCCTTCAGCATCAGCG
>Ga0209458_1000066_pt1 | contig 62463 bp, 53 predicted proteins | sample WorMetLIZAISLAND_FD_187411 | JGI IMG/M metagenome (GOLD analysis project Ga0209458, IMG submission 187411) | Marine gutless worms symbiont microbial communities from Max Planck institute for Marine Microbiology, Germany - Inanidrilus manae... ...
ATGGCGGCGCCGGCGACGACATCGTGCGCGGCGGGGCCGATAACGACATCCTCCACGGCGATGCCGGCGCCGATCAGCTGGACGGCGGCGAGGGCTGGGACACGGTGCGCTACACCACGTCGGCGGCAGCGGTCAGCGTCAACCTGGCCACCGGGCAGGGCAGCGGCGGCGATGCGGCGGGCGACAGCTATGTGGGCATCGAGCGGGTCGACGGCTCGGCCTTTGCCGACACGCTGACCGGCGGCAGCGGCGGTGACACCCTGGTCGGCGATGCCGGCGACGACAACCTGCTGGGCGGGGCCGGCGCCGATGCTCTCGACGGTGGCACCGGTATGGACAGCCTCGACGGTGGCAGCGGCACCGACACGCTATGGGGCGGTGACGGCAACGACACGCTCACCGGCGGTGCCGACGACGACATCCTCGAGGGACATGCGGGCGACGACACCCTCGACGGCGGCGACGGCGGCGATACCTACCACTTCGCCCGCGGCGACGGTGCCGACGCGCTTTACGAGTTGGCCACCGATTCCGGCACCGACGTGCTCAGCTTCGGTGCCGATATCGCCACCGACCAGCTCTGGTTCGCGCAAGATGGCAACGACCTGCAGGTCAGCATCATCGGTACCGGCGATACCATCCGGGTGGACGGCTGGTACGACAGCGCCGGCACCGGCGGGGCCGAAGCGGTAGAGGAATTCCACACCGCGGGCGGCGATGTGCTGAGCCACAGCGCGGTGCAGAACCTGGTGGCCGCCATGGCCGCCTTCTCACCGCCAGCAGCCGGTCAGACGACGCTGCCGGCGAGCTACCAGGACGACCTGCTGCCGGTGATCGCCGTCAACTGGCAGAGCGGCAGTGCCTGACGGCGGGCGGCGGGGCGGCAGCGCTGGAATCGACAAGGCCAGACCGTCACGGCCTGGCCTTGTCTGGAAACTGGCTCCGGCGGCAGGACTCGAACCTGCGACCCAGCGGTTAACAGCCGCTTGCTCTACCAACTGAGCTACGCCGGATCAGGGGTACGCGGTGGCGGCACGCCGCTGCGCGGGCGCTGTTCTAGCAGAAGCGGTGCCGGGGTGCCAGCCCGATCTGGCGCCGCAAACGGCGAAACCGCTTGTGCCCGCCGGCAGGGCGCCCATGTTGGACAGAGCGAGGTTTCGGGCCGACGATGGCGCCATGAGTAACGACTATTTCCAGCGCGCCCGCCGCCGCATTGACGGCTATCCCCGGTGGGCGCGGATCGGCATCGGTGTACTGTTGATCGTAGGGGGCGTGATCGGTTTCCTACCGGTGCTGGGCTTCTGGATGATCCCGCTCGGCCTGCTGGTGCTGTCCTACGACCTGCCCCTGGTGCGCCGCTGGCGGCGGCGTCTCGAGGTCGCCTGGCTGCGCCGGCGTCGCAACCGGCAGCATCGCTGACGCCGACGGCACCGCGGGTGCCAGAACGAGCAAAGCCTATGGTCAAAGCTGAAGCGGGAAGAAGTTGGAGGCGCGGACCGGAATCGAACCGGTGTAAAAGGATTTGCAGTCCTCTGCGTAACCACTCCGCCACCGCGCCGGGGATTTCGATGCCCTACATAATCCCCCGGACATGGCCGGTCAACGCAAGCACCCGCCGTTGTCATCGTCCCGACCACAACCTATAAGGTCGGACGGTGCCACCGCCGCAGAAAGCCCGGAGCCAGCCAGCATGCAGGACAGCGCCGACCGTCGCCAGAACATGGTCAACAGCCAGGTGCTGACCAACAAGGTCACCGACCCGGCCCTGACAGCGGCGCTGCTGGCGGTGCCGCGCGAGCGCTTCGTGCCGCGGGCGCTGCGCGGGGTCGCCTACGTCGACGAGGACATCCAGGTTGCCGAAGGACGCCATTTGATGGAGCCGATGGTGTTCGCCCGGTTGGTCCAGGCCGCCGGCATCGGCGCCAGCGACGTCGTCCTCGCCGTTGCCTGCTATCCCGGCTATTCGGCTGCCGTGCTGGCCCAGCTCGCCGGCACGGTGGTCGGGCTCGAAGACAGCGCCGAGCGGGTCAGCGCCACCGAGGAGCGGCTGGCAGCCGAAGACATCGACAACGCCGTCCTGGTGGAAGGCGAGTTAGCCGCCGGCTACGAGGCGCAGGCGCCCTATGACGTGGTTTTCGTCAACGGCGCCGAGGCCACGCTGCCGCCGGCGCTGGGTGAGCAGCTAGGCGAGGGCGGCCGGCTGGTCACCGTCGAGCGTCAGGGCAGTGTCGGCCGGGCAGTGCTCTATCAGAAGACCGGTGGGCTGATCGGGCGGCGCGAGCTGTTCGACGCCCAGCTACCGATCCTGCCGGGCTTCGAGGCACCGACCGGGTTCAGCTTCTGACGCCCGCGACGACCGAAAAAGAGCCGAAACGACGGTGCACGGCAAATTGATCCGGCTCCGACACTGTATTACGTTCGAGGCAGTTATCCGATCCGGAGTGGAGAGTATGGCGATCGCCAGCGGCCGGGCATTGATCTTCGCAATCGCGATCGTGGCGATGCGCCCCGAAGCGGCTTATGCCGAAACCCTGTGGGACGCGTTGGTCAGTACCTATCTGTCCAACCCGGAGCTGCTGAGCCAACGGGCCTCGCTCCGGGCGCTGGACGAAGAGGTGCCGCAGGCACTGGCGGGCTGGCGGCCCACGGTCTCGTTCAGCGGCAGCGCCGGCGTCAACCGCTCGGATTCCAGCATCACCTCGGAGAGCACACTCAAGCCGCTCAGCGGCGAGCTGACCGTAACGCAACCGCTGTACGCCGGTGGCGGCACGGTCAGTGGCACGCGCAGCGCCGAGGCCAGCGTGGAGGCGGCACGGGCGACCCTCCGCTCGGTGGAGCAGGACGTCCTGCTGGAGGCGGTCACGGCCTATATGGACGTGCTGCGTGATTCCGTTCGGGTACAGCTCACCAGCAACAATGTGCTGGTGCTGGAGCGCCAGCTCGAGGCGTCACGCGACCGCTTCGAGGTCGGCGAAGTGACCCGCACCGACGTGGCGCAATCGGTGGCGCGGCTGTCAGGGGCTATCGCCGACCGCGAGGCGGCCGAGGGCGACCTGGCGACGGCGCGGGCGACCTACGAGCGGATCATCGGCTACGCACCCGGCACCCTGGAACCGGCACCGCCGTTGCCGGATTTGCCGCCGACCCTCGAAGACGCACTGGACATCTCCATCAAGGAGAACCCCGACATCGTCTCGGCACGCTTTACCGCCACTGCCGCCCGGCACGACGTGCGCACCAGCATCGCCGACTTGCTGCCCACGCTCGACCTGGTCGGTGACATCACCCGCACCGACGAGAGCTCGACGAAGGACGTCACCACCAGCAGCGACTCCATCACCGCCCAGGTGACTGTGCCTCTGTACCAGGCCGGTTCCGAGGCCTCGGAGGTTCGCCAGGCCAAACAGACCCGCAGCCAGCGGCAGGTCGAGGTCGAAACCGCCCACCGAGAGGTCCTGGAAGCGACCCGCCAGGCCTGGGAAACGTGGCGCTCGGCGACGGCGCAGATCACCGCCCTGATCGAGGAGGTGCGGGCCAACGAGATCGCCCTGGAAGGCGTGCGCCAGGAGGCGGCTGTGGGCTCGCGGACCACACTTGACGTGCTCGACGCCGAGCAGGAGCTGCTCGACGCGCGGGTCAACCTGGTGGTCGCAGAACGTGATGAATATGTCGCCGGGTTCAGCCTGATCTCCGCAGTCGGCCGGCTGTCGGCCCGGCGCCTGGAGCTGCAGGTCGACGTCTACGATCCGGAAGAGAACTACGACCGGGTCCGGAACCGCTGGTGGGGCCTGGGCACCTCTAACGAAGATATAGGCAAGGCGTCGACCCGTGCCCCCCAAGGCCCCGCGGCGGGGCGGCAGCGGCGGTCAGCGCGCGGCAACGGGGTAGTCGCACCGTTAACCAATTAAGCCCTTGTTTACTGGTAATTCGTTACACCTTGTCATAGGTTCAACCAGTCCCGGCCGGCGGGCGGAACGGGGTTCATGAGCGAAGCAGAGACCGAAGGCCAAGGCCAAGAGCCGACCATGGAGGAGATCCTGGCGTCGATACGCCGGATCATCTCCGATGAGGACGGGGCCGAAGGCGGCGAAGAAGGCGCCGAGGGGGAACCGGCCGAGCCTGAGGCCGAGGCTGCCAGTGAACCTGAGCTGGAGCCCGAACCGGAGCCTGAGGCTGAGCCCGAACCAGAGCCCGAACCGGAACCGGAGCCCGAGGACGACATCCTCGAACTGTCGGAGGACGAGGTCGAGGAGCTGGAAGAGCCCGACCTCGAGCCGGAGCTGGAACCCAGCGTGGCCGAAGCGGCCGAGCAGAGCGAGCCGGAACCGGTCGCCGTCGACGACTACGAATTGGCCGAAGAGGTCGAGGAGGCCCCGGAACCGGCGCCCGAGCCGGAACCCGTTGCTGCCCCGGTGATCGACAGCCTGTTGTCGAACGAGGCCGCCGTGGCCGCCACCGGCGCCTTCGCCGGCCTGACAGGCGCCGTCACCCAGGCCCGCGGCCTGCCTGTCGGCAGCGGCAACAAGACCCTGGAAGAGATCGTCAAGGAACTGCTGCGGCCGATGCTGAAGGAGTGGCTCGACGACAACCTGCCGGCGCTGGTCGAACGGCTGGTCGAGAAGGAGATCTACAAGCTGGTCGGCGAGGCCGAGCAGGAGCGCAACTCCTAGGCAGCGACGGCGGACCAGACAGTCTGCCGGCACCCAAAAGCCTGCCCCGCGCTTGCCAAAACGGGCCATGCGCATTACCACTGCGCGGCCGGCCAGCGCGCCGGCACCACCACCGACAGCAAGCCAGGACGGTTCAGCGATGCTGGACAAAACCTACGATCCGCAGGGCGTCGAACAGCGCCAGTACCAGCACTGGGAAGACAGCGGCGCCTTTGCCTGCGGCCAACGCCACAACGCGCGTCCCTACACCATCGTGATCCCGCCGCCGAACGTGACCGGCAGCCTGCACGTGGGCCACGCCCTGAACAACACCCTGCAGGACATCATGATCCGGCTAGAGCGGATGCGGGGCCGGGATGTGCTGTGGCAACCCGGCACCGACCATGCCGGCATCGCCACCCAGATGGTGGTGGAGCGGACGCTGGAAGGCGAAGGCAGCAGCCGCCACGAACTGGGCCGCGACGGCTTCGTCGAGCGGGTCTGGCAGTGGAAGGAAGAGTCCGGCGGCACCATCACCGAACAGCTGCGGCGCCTTGGTGCGTCGTGCGACTGGCAGCGCGAACGCTTCACCATGGACGAGGGCCTGTCCAAGGCGGTGCTCACGGTGTTCGTCGAGCTGTACAAGCAGGGCCTGATCTACAAGGACCTCAGGCTGGTCAACTGGGACCCCAAGCTGCGCACGGCGATCTCGGACCTGGAGGTCGAGCCGAAGGAAGTCGATGGCCATCTGTGGCACATCCGCTACCCGATCGAGGGCGAGGACGACCGCCACATCGTCGTCGCCACGACCCGGCCCGAGACCATGCTGGGCGATACCGCGGTGGCGGTGCACGCCGACGATCCGCGTTATCAGGCGCTAATCGGCCGACATGCAATCCTGCCCCTGGTCGGCCGGCGCATCCCGATCGTCGCCGATGAGCATGCCGACCCGGAGCAAGGCTCGGGCGCGGTCAAGATCACCCCGGCGCATGACTTCAACGATTTCGAGGTCGGCAAACGGCACGACCTGGAGATGATCAGCGTCCTGGACGAGGATGCCCGGATCAACGACAACGCGCCGGAGGTCTACCGCGGCCTGGACCGCTTCGAGGCCCGCAAGCGCATCGTCGCCGACCTGGAGGCGGCCGGACTGTTGGAGACGGTGGACACGCATGTCCACACGGTCCCGTACGGCGACCGCGGCAAGGTGCCCATCGAACCGCTGCTGATCGAGCAGTGGTATTGCGACGCCAAGACCTTGGCGCAACCGGCGATCGCCGCGGTGCGCGACGGCCGCACCCGCATCGTCCCGGAGATGTGGAGCAAGGTCTATTTCGACTGGATGGAGAACATCCAGCCCTGGTGCATCTCGCGCCAGCTCTGGTGGGGACACCAGATCCCCGCCTGGTACGGCCCGGACGGCGAGATTTTCGTCGAGATGAGCGAGGCCGAGGCGGCAGCGGCAGCCGAACGCCACTATGGCCACAGCGTCGAGCTGCATCGCGAAGAAGACGTGCTGGATACCTGGTTCTCGTCGGCGCTGTGGCCATTCTCGACCCTGGGCTGGCCGGAGCGGACGGCCGAGCTCGACCGCTACTACCCGACCTCGCTGCTGGTCACCGCCTTTGACATCCTGTTCTTCTGGGTCGCCCGGATGATGATGATGGGCCTGCGGTTCATGGACGAGGTGCCCTTCGACACCGTCTATATCCATGCCCTGGTGCGCGACGAGAAGGGACAGAAGATGTCCAAGTCGCTGGGCAACATCGTCGACCCGCTCGAGCTGATCGACCGCTACGGCGCCGATGCCCTGCGTTTCACCCTGGCCTCGCAGGCAGCGCAAGGCCGGGACGTCAAGCTGTCGGAGCAGCGCGTCGCCGGCAACCGCAACTTCGCCACCAAGCTGTGGAACGCGGCCCGGTTCTGCGAGATGAACGACTGCCGGCCGACGGACGACTTCGATCCGGCCGGGGTCAAGGACCTGGTCAACCGCTGGCTGGTCGGCGAGGTGCAGCAGGCCAGCACGCGCATCACCCGGGCCCTCGAAGACTATCGCTTCAACGAGGCCGCCAACGACGCCTACCATTTCGTCTGGCACGGCTTCTGTGACTGGTACTTGGAGCTGGTCAAGTCGGTGCTGCAGGGCCACGACAGTCCGCACCGCGTCGAGACCCGCGCCACGGCTGCCTGGGCGCTGGATTCGATCCTGCAGCTGCTGCACCCGTTCATGCCCTTCGTCACCGAAGAGCTGTGGCAGCGGCTGTCCGACCAGCGCAGCAGCATGCTGCTGCTGAGCCGCTGGCCGGAGCTCGATCCGGGGCTCTACGACGCCGCGGCGGCGGCGGAGATCGACTGGGTGATCCGCATGGTCACGGAAGTGCGTTCGGTGCGGGCGCAGATGAACGTGCCGGCCGGGGCGCAGATCCCGCTCTACCTGCAGGGTGCCAGCGCTGAGACCCTGGAACGACTGCAGCGCAACCGTGCCAACCTGTTGTCACTGGCACGCCTGGAGTTGGCGGAAGCGCTGGAGGACGAGCTGCCGCACGGGGCGATCCAGACCGTAGTCGACGAGGCGACGCTGGTGCTGCCTCTGGCCGAAGTCATCGACATCGCGCAGGAAAGCGCGCGCCTGGCCAAGGAGCTGGAAAAGCTGGACGGTCACATCGCGCAGATGGACAAGCGATTGGGCAACGAGAGCTTCGTCGCCAAGGCGCCCGAGCACGTGGTCGCCGAGCAGCGCGAGCGCCGGGCCGAGGCGGAGCAGACCCGGGACAAGCTGCGCGCGGCCCTCGACCGGCTGCAGGCGGCCTGACCCGCCGTTCAGCCACACATCAGCCGTCGTCGGGCAGGGCGGCGTAGGCCGTCAGCTTCTCGCGCAGGTCGCCGTCGATGGCGACAGGACGGCCATCGCCCAGCTCGATCACCACCAGCACCGAACGGGCGCGCAACCGCTGCTCGCCGCCGACGCGGCCGTCGAAGCGCAGGTGCATCGAGGTGCGGCCGACCTTCTCCAGCACGACGGCGATCTCGAGCCGCTCACCCAGCCGGCAGGGCCGCAGGAAGTCGCACTCCGTATGCGCCGTCGGCAGGCCAAGCCCCCGCTTGAGGACGATGTCGGCATAACGGATGCCCAGGGCGTGGGTGAACCAGTCCTCCACCGTCGCCTGCAGCATCTCGAAATAGCGCGGAAAGAAGACATAGCTCGCCGGATCGGTGTGGGTGAAGCGAACCGTGGTCTGGTAGACGAAGCGTTTCATCGGTGTGTCCCATCGCGGCAGCACCGCCGCAGTGCGCGACAGTCCGGGGCGCAAGTCAACGCCCAGGTGCGGGCCGCGGCCGCCGGCCCAAGCCAATCCGGTCCAGCAGGCGCGCGCCCGCCCCGGCCAGGCCCTGCGGCATCAGGTAGACCAGCAGCAGCAGGATCAGGCCGTAGCTGGGGAACGACAGGGCGCCCGACGCGGTGCCGGCGAGATCGGGCAGGAACTGGATCAGCAGACCACCGAGCACCGCGCCCCAGACCGAGTTGAGGCCGCCGGTGACGGCGCCGACCAACAGCAGGATGGAAAAGAACACGCCATAGCTGTCGGGCGCCACGAAGTCGCTGAGCAGGCCCCCGAGGGCACCGGCGACGCCGGCATAGCCGGCGGCGACGCCGAAGGTCAGGGTCTTGTAGAGGGCGACGTTGATGCCCATCGGCGCGGCACCGATGGCATTGTCGCGGATCGCCCGCAGCGCCCGTCCGGTGCGGCCGCGGCCCAGGTTCCAGGCCAGCGACAAAAGCCCGATCAGCAGGGCCAGGGCGATGAGATACCACCACTGGTCATCGTTCAGTCCAAGCCCGGCCGGCGGGCCGGGCCGCTCCAGGTAGATGCCCTGGACGCCGCCGGTGAGGAACTCCAGTTCCTCGGCCTTGAGCAACTGCGGTACCGCCAGTGCCAGCCCCCAGGTCGCCAGCGCCAGGTGCACGAAGCCGAGCCGCAGGGCCGGCCAGCCGAACAGGAAGCCCGCGACGAAGCCGACCGCGCCGCCCAGCGGGATCGCCAGGTAGGCGGTGAGCTGAAGATCGCGCATGGCGATCGCCGCGGCATAGGCACCGATGGCGAAGAAGGCACCGTGGCCGATGGAGAACTGGCCGTTCAGCCCGGTCAACAGGTGCAGGCCGATGATGGCGATGGCATAGACCATGGCCATGGTGACCCGGTAGGTGGTGTAGCCTTCGAGCAGGAACGGCAGCGCCAGCGCGACAAGCAGCGCCGCTGCGACCAGCAGTCGCCTGGTCGTTGCCGCCGGCAGGCTCATCCGCCGCGGACCTGCTCGCGATAGAAGGCATAGAGGCCGCTGCCGGCAATCACCAGGCCGCCTACAATGGTCCAGCCGTCGGGGAAATCGCCGAACACGAGAAAGCCGATCACCGTCGCCCACAGCAGCACGGTGTAGTGGAACGGCTGCAGCACCGAGGCCGGGGCGGCCCGGAAGGCCAGGATCAGCACGTAGTGGCCCAGGCTGCCGACCAGGCCCAGGGCAACCAGGAAGAACCAGCCTTCAGCATCGGGCGGCCGCCAGGAGAACGGCGCCAGGGTGACCATGACGACGGCACCGACCACGGCCATGTAGAGCATCGAGGTGGCGGCGTCGTCGCGACTGACCCGACGCATCAGGATCTGATAGAGGGCCCACAGAAAGGCCCCCGCCAGCGGGATCAGCGCCGCCGGATCGAGCGCCGTAAAGCCGGGGCGGATGATGATCGGCAGGCCCAGAAAGCCGCCGGCGACCGCGGCCCAGCGGCGCGGGCCGACGTGCTCGCGCAACAGCGGCACCGCCAGCGCCGTAACCAGCAACGGGGCGATGCCGGCGATGGCATGGGCATCGGCCAGCGGCAGATAGCGGAAGGCGAGGACGAACACGCCGACCTCGACGGCGATGATCAGGCTGCGGGCGATCTGCAGCCAGGGATGATGGGTGCGAAAGGCGGCGCGCACGCCGTCCGGCCGCGCCATCGCCAGGGCGAAGATGGTGAAGATGACAAAGCGCACGGCCAGGATCTGCGGCACCGAATACTGCGTCGCCAGATGCTTGGAGATGGCATCCATGCAGGCCATCAGCAGCATGGCGGACAGCATCAGCGCGATCCCTCTGGTCGGGTTGTTCTCCACCTGCCGCTCTCTCTCCGCCACGCCCCGGGCGTTGCGCCCGGCGGCGGACAATGGCGCAGATCGCGCTCATGAGAAAGCCCGAAGCGGGCCGGGGTGACAGTCACGACGGGTCACGCCATCATGCGTTGAGGGAGGACAACGTGCATGACCACGCTGGACGAGCTCGCCGCGCCGGTGGGCGCGCTGCTGAAAGAACGCAAGCAGACCGTCGCGGTGGCGGAATCGTCGACCGGCGGGCTGATCTCGGCCGGCCTGTTGGCGGTGCCCGGCGCCTCGGCCTATTTCCTCGGCGGCGGGGTGATCTACACCCTGGCCGCGCGGCGGGCCCTGCTGGGCCTGCCCGACGAGGTCTTGAAAGGCCTGAAGCCGCTCACCGAGGACTACGTGCTGGCCTGCGCCGGTGCTGTGCGGGAGCGGCTGGACACCACCTGGGGCATCGCGGAACTGGGCGCGGCCGGGCCGACCGGCACGCGCTATGGCCATCCGCCGGGGCTGAGCGCCATCGCCGTGGTCGGACCGGTCGAGAAGGCGCGGCTGTTGGAGACCGGCAGCGCCGACCGGGAAGGCAACATGTGGCGCTTCGCCGCCGCCGCCCTGGCGCTGCTGGAAGAGGCGATCGGGGAGGCCGGCTGAGCCATGGACTTCGACATCCCGCAGGACATCCAGGACAAGCTGGACGAGCTGGACGCCTTCATCGAGCGCGAGATCCGGCCGCTGGAAGAAGAGAACATGCAGTTCTTCGACCACCGGCGGGAATGGGCCCGCACCGACTGGGAGAACGGCGGCCGCCCGCGGGGCGACTGGGAGGCGCTGCTGGCGGAAATGAAACGGCGCGCCGATGCGGCCGGCCACCTGCGTTACGCCCTGCCTAAGGCGCTCGGCGGGCAGGACGGTTCGAACCTGGCTATGGCCGTGATCCGCGAGCACCTGGCGCACAAGGGCCTGGGCCTGCACAACGACCTGCAGAACGAATCCTCGATCATCGGCAACTTCCCACTGGTGATGATGATGTGGGACTTCGGCACGCCCGCGCAGAAGGAGATGTTCCTGCCAGCGCTGATCACCGGCGACAAGCGCATGGGCTTCGGCCTGACCGAGCCGAACCATGGTTCCGATGCGACCTACATGGAGACCACCGCCGTGCGTGATGGCGGCGACTGGGTGATCCACGGTGAGAAGCGCTACAATTCCGGCCTGCACGACGCCACCCACGACCTGGTGTTCGCCCGCACCTTTGGCGAGCCGGGACGGCCGCACGGCATCACCGCGTTCATCGTGCCGACCGATGCGGCCGGCTTCGAGGTCGTGGAGATGGACTGGACCTTCAACATGCCGTCCGACCACGCCCGGGTGCGGCTTGACGGGGTGCGGGTGCCGGCGACGGACGAGGCGTTCCTGGGCGAAGAGGACAACGGCCTGCTGGTGGCGCAGCACTTCCTGCACGAGAACCGGATCCGCCAGGCCGCCTCGAGCCTGGGCGCGGCGCAGTACTGCATCGAGCGTTCGGTCGACTATGCCAAGGAGCGCATCGTCTGGAACAAGCCGCTGGCGGTGAACCAGGCGATCCAGTTCCCGCTGGCGGAACTGCACACCGAAGCGGCGATGGTGCGCGGCCTGGTGCGGCGGACCGCCTGGGAGCTCGACCGCCACAACCACATGGAAGTGACGGCGCAGGTGGCGATGGCGAACTATCGCGCCAACCGGCTGTGCTGCGAGGCGGCGGACCGGGCGATCCAGGTGCACGGCGGCGTCGGCTACACCCGCAACCTGCCGTTCGAGCACATCTATCGCCACCACCGCCGCTATCGCATCACCGAGGGCGCCGAGGAGATTCAGATCCGCAAGGTGGCCTCGCACCTGTTCGGCTACACCGGCCGCAACCGCTAGCACCCGCACAATCTGACACGGAGGACGAGATGCAAGGCGTGGTTTTCCAGGGTGAGCGCACGCTGGAGCTGATGGACTTCCCAGACCCGACGCCAGGCGAGGGCGAGGCGGTGCTGGAGATCAAGGCATCGGGCATGTGCGGCAGCGATCTGAAGTTCTATCGCGGACCACGCGGCGGCGCGGCCGCGGCGCTGGGCCTGGGCGGCAGCGGCGACCCTGTGATCGCCGGGCACGAACCCTGTGGCGTGGTCGCCGCGCTGGGCCCCGGGGTCAGCGGCCTGAAGGTCGGCGACCGGGTGATGTGCCATCACTACTGGGGCTGCGGCGTCTGCGAGCAGTGCCGGGTCGGCTGGTCGCAGCTCTGCGGAGAAGGCTTCGTGGTCTATGGCGCCACGGCCGACGGCGCCCATGCGCCTTACATGAAAGTGCCGGCGCGCACCCTGGTGCCGCTGCCGGACGAGCTGTCGTTCGCGACCGGGGCGGCGATCTCCTGCGGCACCGGCACCGCCTTTGGCGCCCTGGTCCGGCTCGACCTGTCGGGCCGCGACACCATCGCGATCTTCGGCCAGGGTCCGGTCGGGCTGGCCGGGGTGCAGCTGGCCAAGTCGATGGGGGCGCGGGTGATCGCGCTAGACCCCAACGCCGAGCGGGCGGCGCTGGCCCGCGAGATGGGCGCGGACGAGGTGCTCGATCCGCTCGCGGCGGACCCGGTCGAGGCGCTGATGGCGCTGACCGGGGGCCGCGGGGTGGACAAGTCGCTGGATTGCTCAGGCATGGCCGAGGCCCGCGCCGCCGCGGTCAGGGCCACCCGCACCTGGGGCGCGGCCTGCTTCGTCGGCGAGGGCGGCGAGGTCACCCTGGACGTGAGCAACGACATGATCCGCAAGCAGATGACGGTGATCGGCTCGTGGACCTTCTCGCAGGTCGGGCAGATGGACTGTGCTCGCTATGTCGCCGAGCGCGGCATCGAGGTCGACAAGCTGTTCACCCAGCACTGGACCCTGCCGCAGGCCGAGGAGGCTTACCGCTTGTTCGACACCCAGAGCACGGGCAAGGGCGTGTTCCTCTTCTGAGGCAGCGCACCCTGCCGCGGCGTCAGGCCGGCGGCCGCGATGACAGAGGCTGCTCGAGGGTCTCGCCGGGCGCGAGGATCCTCGGCGCGCTCTCGATCCAGACCTCGACCGGTTGTCGGGTGCGCCGGTTGGCGGTCAGGCGGAGGCGGTCGCCGCCGATGTCCACGTCGAACCAGTTGTTGTGGTAGCGCACGGTGAACCGCAGATCGCGCACCTCATCCGGCAGGCGGGGGTGCAGCCACAACCGGCGGTCCCGGAGCTCCAGGCCGGAGAAGCAGCGCTGCACCAGATCGATGGTCGCGGCCATGGCGCCGAGGTGGATACCCTCTGCCGTCGTGCCGCCCTGGACGTCGGCGACATCGCTTTCCAACGCCTGTAGAAACCGGGCCCAGGCGCGCGGCCGGTCCGAGCGGGCGAGCACCCAGGCGTGCACGACCTGGCTCAGCGTCGAACCGTGCGAGGTGCGCCGCAGGTAGTAGTCGATGATGCGCGGGATCGAAGCCGGATCGAAGGCATAGCCGAGCTGGTGCAGGAGCGCCGTCAGCCGTTCGGCCGAGAACAGATAGAACAGCATCAGCACATCGGCCTGCTTTGACAGCTTGTAGCGATTGGGATCGTCGCCTTCGGCCTCGAGAATCCGGTCCAGGCGCTGGATGTCGCCATACTTGGCCCGGTAGCCATCCCAGTCGAACTCGCGCAGCTCTGCATAGCCCTGGAACTGGCTGATGATGCCGTCGCCGTGGAACGGCACCACCAAGCAGCGGCTGATCTCGTGCCAGAGGCCGAGCTCGTCGTCGCGCAGCGCCAGCCGGTCGCACAACTCGTCCCGCCGTCCGCGCGGCAGAAGTTCCAGCACGGTCAGCGCCGTGGTCAGCGTCCAGGCGGCCATGACGTTGGTGTAGGCATTGTTGTCGATGCCCGGATGATCGCTACCGGGGTAGGCGACGTGATACTCGTCCGGACCGACGACGCCACGGATCTCATAGCGCTCGCCGGCGGCATCCAGGCTGGCGATGCTGCTCCAGAAGCGGGCAATCTCCAGGATCAGCTCAGCGCCGGTGCTTTCCAGGAACTGCAGGTCCGAGCTGGCCTGGAAATACTGCCAGGCGTTGTAGGCCACGGCCGCATTGACGTGGCGTTGCAGGTGCGTGTGATCAGGCAGCCAGCGGCCGGACTTGGGGTTCAGGTGCACGCGCTGGCTTTCCTCGCGCCCGTCGCTGCCGCTCTGCCAGGGGAACATGGCGCCACGGTAGCCGGCGTCATGGGCCAGACGGCGCGCCATGTCGAGCCGGCGGAAGCGGTAGCGCAACAGGGCGCGGGCGATCTCCGGGAAGCGATAGTTGTAGAACGGAAAGATGAACAGCTCGTCCCAGAAGATGTGACCACGGTAGGCCTCGCCATGCAGGCCACGGGCCGGCACGCTGACGTCCAAGTCGACGCTGTTGAGCGACACCGTCTGCAGCAGATGGAAGGCATGCAGCCGCAACAGCAGCGTGGCATGGCCGCCATTGTGGTCGGTGACCGAGATATCGGCCCGGGCCCAAAGGCTGCGCCAGGCTTGGCGATGGCTTTGCTCCAGTACCTCAAAGCGCGGCGCCACCGCGACGGCCTCGCGTGCCTCCACGAGGCATTCCGAAATCGCCCGGTCTCGCGAGCTATGCAGCGCGACCATTTTTTCAACGCTAAGCGTCTGTCCGGCCTCCAGCGGCAGTGCCAGGTCCTCGCCAATCAAGCCGGGTGTGTCGACCCGCGCGCGGGGACAGGCCAGCGGCGCCCCGTCGATGTACAGATCGGTACGCGAGGCGAGGGCCATTTCCAGGCGCGACTGGCTGGTGCGCGACAGCAGCCAGACCGGTGTATCGTCGCCGCCGCCCTGCTCGGGCGTCTCGAGGTGGGTGGCGTTGAGTTGACGATAGCGGGCAACGCCGGCGTTGATGACCCGCCCGTCGATGGCTGATCGAACCGTCGCCGTGCCGGACCAGTTCTCCGCCAGCACCGTCATGCGGATCGCGCCGATGTGCGGGTTGGCCATGTGTACCAGGCGGCGGCTGTCGAGCACGGTGACGCGACCCTGTCGGTCGCGGAACCGCACCCGGCGCAGCAACAAGCCGTGACGCAGGTCCAGCTCCTGGCGGAATTCCAGGATGTCCGCCGCCAGCAGATTGAACCAGTCGCCGCCGCCAGCGCGAAACCCGAGCAGCAGCCAGTTCGGGAAGTTGACGAGGTCCTCGTTCTCGACCGTCTGGCCACCGATGCTGGTTCGCAGGCGGTTGTAGCCGCCGGCAAGGTAGGTTCCCGGGTAGTGCACCTCGTCGGCGACGGCTTCCTGCGCCGCGCCGCGGGTGGCGACGTAGCCGTTGCCGAGGGTGCACAGGGCTTCGCGCAACGGTTCGGCAGCCGGATCGAAGTGATCGTAGATCAACGACCATTCGCCCGGCTTCGCCATCTGAGCCGATCGCGACTTTTCATGTGCGCCGCCAGACGCTTGCCGGGTGTCAGGATCGACGACGATCCGACGAAGATCATCGCAGGCAACATCGGCACCATTGTCGATAAGGGCTGCGGCCTGACCGATGCGGTCGACGCCGACGACCAGCGCAAAACCGCCGGCGCGCCCGGCCGCGACACCGGCCAGCGCGTCTTCGAACACCACGGCGCGGTCGGGCGACAGGTTCAGGCGGCGGGCCGCCTCGAGAAAGGTGTCGGGTGCAGGTTTGCCCTTCAGCCCGACCCGGGCAATGTCGACACCATCGACCCGGAGGTCGAACAGGCCGGCGATACCGGCGCGTTCGAGGATCGCGGCACAGTTCTCGCTGGCCGAGACCACTGCGGTGGCGATGCCGGCCGCCCGCAAGCGGTCGACCAGATCGACGGCATCGTCAAAAGGCGCCACCCCCTGCCGTTCCAACGCCTCGAGGAAGAAGCGGTTCTTGGTGTTGCCCAGGGCGCAGACGGTGTCCATGCCGGGCCGGTCCGTGGGTTCGCCGTCGGGCAGGACGATCCCGCGCGAAGCAAGGAAGGCGCGGACGCCGTCATAGCGCGGCATGCCATCGACGAAATCCAGGTAATCGCGCGTGGCATCGAAGGGACGGAACGCCGCGCCGTCGCGCGCACGCAGGAAATCGTCGAACAGGCGCTTCCACGCCGCGGCGTGCACATCGGCGGTGCGGGTCAGCACGCCGTCCAGATCGAAGATCGCCAGATCGATGTCCTGGGCGGCAATCCGCGTGGCGGAACGTGTGCTGGAATCACTCACAGCCCTGACATCTTGCGTATCAGCGTTAAGTAAAGATGACGATAGCAGCCTGCGTCCATTCACGCCGCGATCAGACCGACAACGGCACCGGTCGAAAGCGTCGCCAGCGTGCCGGCGACGATGCTCTTCATGCCTAAGGCGACGATCTCGTTCCTGCGGTCCGGCGCGATGGCCGACAGGCCGCCGATCATGATGCCCAGACTGCCGAAGTTGGCAAAGCCGCACATGGCGTAGGTCATGATCAGCCGGCTGCGCTCGGACAGCGCATCGGCGGGCAGGCTGGCCATCTGCAGATAGGCAAGGAGCTCGTTGAGCACGATCTTCACACCCATCAGGCTGCCCGCGGTCGCTGCTTCCGACCAGGGCACGCCGATCAGCCAGACCAGCGGCGCCATCAGCCAGCCGAGGATGCGTTGCAGGGTAAGGTCGGCACCAAAAACCTCCGGCAGCAGCCCGAGCACCGCATTGGCCAGGTGGACCAGCGCAACCAGCACCAGCAGCAGCGCCAGGATACTGAGAAACAGCTGCAGTCCGGCCTGCGCACCTCGGGTGACCGCGTCCATGGCGCCGCTGGCGTCGGATTCCCGCTGCAACGTGGCGGCGCTGGGCGGCCCCGTCTCCGGCACCATCAGGCGCGCGACGGCGATCGCCGCCGGCACCGAGATGATTGAGGCCACCAGCAGGTGGCCGACCGCATCGGGCAGCACGGGCGTCAGGATGCCGGCATAGAGGGCCAGCACGGTGCCAGCAATGGTCGCCATGCCGCAGGTCATGACCATGAACAACTCGCTGCGGCTGAGCGTGGCGATGTAGGGGCGCACGAACAGGGGTGCCTCGACCATGCCGACGAAGATGTTGGCCGCGGCCGACAGGCTGACGGCGCCACCAACTTTCAACGTGCGTGCGAACACGGCAGCGAAACCACGGACGATGATCGGCAGGATCCGCCAGTAGGTCAGCAAGGCAGTCAAAGCACTGACGACGATGACCAGGGGCAGGGCGCGGAAAGCGAGGATGAAGCTGGACCTGGGCTGGCGCTCTTCGAACGGCAGCGGCCCACCGCCGAGATAGCCGAAGACGAAGCCGGAGCCGGCGACGCTCGCCTCCTGCAGCGCCAGCACGCCGGCGTTGAGCCAGGCAAAGACGGCGCGCAGTGCCGGTACCTGCAAGAGCAACGCGGCGATGGCGAGCTGCAGGGCAATGCCGACGATGGCGACACGCCAGCCGGCCGTGCGCCGATTTTCGCTCAGCGCCCAGGCAATGGCGAAAACTACCAGCAGCCCGAGGGCGCCCTGCAGACGGTCCATTGTGTGCTCCCCCACAATGAATGGAATCGGTTAGCGACCAATGACTTAGCCGGCTGCGCCAGGGCCGTGCAAGGGATCAGCGCCACCCCCACGAAAATCCGCGTGGCCGGCGCCGATCTGCTATTAAGGGCAGGAGAGATAACCGCTGCCTGGCCGGCGTCTTCGGTCCGCGCAGCCATCGGGAGGAGCCATCAGGATGGACACCAAGCGCTTCGACAAGGCCAAGCTGCCCAGCCGGCACACCACGGAAGGGTTCGAGCACGCGCCGCACCGGTCCTACTACTACGCCATGGGGCTGAGCGAGGAAGAGATCCATCAGCCGCTGGTCGGCGTGGTCTCCACCTGGAACGAGGCGGCACCGTGCAACATCGCCTTGGCTCGGCAGGCCCAGGCCGCCAAGAAGGGCGTGTCCGGCAACGGCGGCACGCCGCGCGAGTTCACCACCATCACGGTGACCGACGGCATCGCCATGGGCCACCAGGGCATGAAGTCGTCGCTGGTCAGCCGCGAGGTGATCGCCGACTCGATCGAACTGACCATGCGCGGCCACTGCTATGACGCCATGGTCGGCATCGCCGGCTGCGACAAATCGTTGCCGGGGGTGATGATGGCAATGGCCCGGCTCAATGTGCCATCGGTCTTTCTCTACGGCGGCTCGATCCTGCCGGGCAACTTCCGCGGCAAGGACGTCACCGTGATCGACGTCTTCGAGGGCGTCGGCCAGGTTGCCAGCGGCAACTGGAGCGAAGAGGACCTGCACGAACTGGAGATGGTGGCCTGCCCGTCCGCCGGCTCCTGCGGCGGCCAGTACACGGCCAACACCATGGCCACGGTATCAGAGGCGATCGGCCTGGCCCTGCCGGGCTCGGCCGGCACCCCGGCACCGCTGGAGTTGCGCGATGTCTTCGCCGAGCAGTCGGGCCACTACGTGATGGAATGCCTGGCCAGCGGCCTACGGCCGCGCGACATCATCAATCTTGAATCCCTGCGCAATGCGGCCGTCGTGGTCGCCGCGTCCGGCGGCTCGACCAACGCCGGCCTGCACCTGCCGGCGATCGCGCATGAATGCGGCATCGAGTTCTCGCTCGACGACGTCTGCAAGGTCTTCCGCGAGACTCCTTATATCGCCGACCTGAAGCCCGGCGGCCAGTATGTTGCCAAGGACCTGTGGGAGGTCGGCGGCGTGCCGGTGCTGATGCGGGCCCTGCTGGACGGCGGTTATCTGAACGGCGACTGCATGACCGTCAGCGGCCGGACGATCGCCGAGAACCTGGCGGACGTGCAGTTCCCGGAAGACCAGGACGTGGTCTACCCGACCTCCCGGCCGCTGTCGCCCACGGGCGGGGTGGTCGGCCTCAGGGGCAACCTCGCCCCGGAAGGCGCGATCGTGAAGATCGCCGGCATGGAGCGACTGCAGTTCACCGGCCCGGCGCGGGTCTTCGATTCCGAAGAAGAGTGCTTTGCCGCCGTACAGGCCCGGGCTTACGAGGAAGGCGAAGTCCTGGTGATCCGCTACGAGGGCCCCAAGGGTGGACCCGGCATGCGCGAGATGCTGGCCACCACCGCGGCGCTCTACGGCCAGGGCATGGGCGAGAAGGTGGCGCTGATCACCGACGGCCGTTTCTCCGGCGGCACCCGCGGCTTCTGCATCGGTCATGTCGGCCCGGAGGCCGCCAGCGGCGGCCCGATCGGCCTGTTGCAGAACGGCGACATGATCCGCATCGACGCCGAAGCCGGCACCCTGGAAGTCGACGTTTCCGATCAGGAGCTGGCGCAACGGCACAAGCAATGGCAGCCCCGCACGCACGACTTCCAGGCCGGGACGCTGTGGAAGTACGCGCAGACCGTCGGTCCGGCGCAGGCCGGCGCCGTGACCCATCCCGGCGGGGCAGCCGAGACCCACTGCTACGCCGACATCTGACGCCAACAACTGGCGGCCGGCCGGCTGGGCCGGCCGCACCCTGATCAGGAGCCGTGCCGATGGCGCGCATCGCCCATGCCGGGTTTCTGCATGAGACCAACACCTTTGCGCCGCAGCCGGCGACCTGGGAGGACTTCGTCCGGGCCGAAAGCTTCCCGGGCCTGACCACGGGGCCAGAGATCCTCGAGGTGTTTCCGCCGATCAACATCGGCACCGGCGGGTTCGTCCGCGAGGCCCAGGACAACGGCCACGAACTGAAACCGATCGCCTGGTGCGGTGCGATCCCGTCGGCACACGTGACGGAACACGCCTTCGAGACCTTTGCCGCGATGCTGCTCAAGGGCTTGGACGAGGTGGCGCCGTTCGATGCCGTCTATCTGGACCTGCACGGCGCCATGGTCGCCCAGCACCTGGAGGACGGCGAAGGCGAGCTGCTGCGGCGGGTGAGGGAACATGTCGGTGCGGAAATGCCGGTCGCGGTCAGCCTCGACCTGCATGCCAACACCACCGAAGCGATGGTCGACCATGCCGACGGCCTGGTCGCCTACCGTACCTATCCGCATCTCGACATGGCCGACACCGGCATCCGCACCAGCCGTTTCCTCGACCGGCTGCTCGCCGGCTGCGGACGTCCGGCCAAGGCGTATCGCGCGCTGCCGTTCCTGATGCCGCTGACCGGCCAGTGCACCATGGTCGAGCCGATGGCCGGGGTCTATCGCACGCTCGAGGAGATCGAGCGACGGGACGGGGTCTGGCTGCTGTCGTTCACGCCGGGCTTTCCGCCGGCCGACATCCACGACTGCGGCCCCGTGGTCGTCGCCTACGCCGACGACCAGGCGGCGGCCGACGCCGCCGCCGACGAACTCTACGGCTACGTCATGGCCCGCGAAGCCGAGTTCCGGGTGCCGCTGCTGCAGCCGGACGAGGCAGTCGCCAGGGCCATCGCCTCGAACGCCCACCGGCCGCACGTACTGGCCGATGTGCAGGACAACTGCGGCGCCGGCGCCACCTCGGACAGCACCGGCCTGCTGCGGGCACTGATCGAACAGAACGCCGACGGCGCCCTGCTGGGCCTGCTGGTCGATGCCGAAGCGGCGCAGGCGGCGCACGCGGTCGGCCTGGGGGCCGAGATCGATATCGCCCTGGGCGGCAAGCTCTATGCGCCCGGCGGGCCGCCGGTGCGCGCCCGGTTCCGGGTCGACGCCCTGTCCGACGGCCGCTTCGCCTGCACCGGTCCGTTCTACAAGGGGGTGACGCCGAACCTGGGGCCGACGGCGCTGCTCACCACCGGCGGCGTCTCGGTGGTGGTCTCGGCAGGCCGCATCCAGGCGGCCGACAAGGAGATCTTCCGCCACCTGGGCCGCGACCCGGCCCGGCAGAAGATCCTCGGCCTGAAGAGCACGGTGCACTTCCGCGGCGACTTCACCGACATTGCCGAAGAGATCGTCTGTGTCGACGCCCCTGGCGCGGCCAGCGACCGGCCGGAAACGTTCGCTTATCAGAACCTGCGGCCCGGCGTGCGGCTCTGTCCGGGCGGACCTGAGTTCCGTCCCGACACCGACGACTGAAGGCTTCAGCCCGCCGCAGCGCCGGCTACTGCGACCATTCCTCGAAGCGCGGCAGGCCGTCGCCCAGGTGCAGCCAACCGAGCTGGGCCGAGGTCCAGATATGCCGGTCGGGCGGGACCAGCTCAGGTTCGTCCAGACTGCCGGTGGTGACGTCGACATGGTCCGGCCGCCGGGCATCCTCGAACACCACCGGCGTACCGCAGCGCGGGCAGAACAGCCGGGTGCAGGATTCCGATGAGGCATAGCGCGCCGGCGTACCCTCGGTGAAACGAAAGCCCGTGCGTGCCACAACGGCCCAGGTGACGAACGGCGCGCCGGCCGCACGCCGGCACATCGAGCAGTGGCAGTTGGCGACGACGCTCACCGGCCCGGTGATCTCGTAGCGCAGGTGCCCGCACAGGCATCCGCCGGACAGCGGTTCCGCCATCGCCTACTCCATAAGCTCGCACCACACCGGCGTGTGGTCCGAGGGCTTCTCCTTGCCGCGGGGCCCGCGATCGATGTCGGCGGCCTGCAGGCGGTCGGCTGCCTGCGGGCTGAGCAGCAGATGGTCGATCCTGAGGCCATGATCCTTCTGCCAAGCGCCGCCCTGGTAGTCCCAGAAGCTGTAGGCCACCATGTCGGGATGCAGCACCCGATAGGCCTCGGTGAGGCCGAGATAGGTGAGCCGGCGGTAGCGCTCGCGACTCTCCTGGCGGCACAGGGCATCGTTGGCGAATTCGTCGGGCGCATAGCAGTCGCGGTCCTCGGGGCAGACGTTGTAGTCGCCGCCGAGGACAAAGGTCTCCTCCAGCGCCAGCAGATCCTGCGCCCGGTCGATCAGCCGATCCATCCAGGCAAGCTTGTAGGTGAACTTCTCGCTGTCGACGGGATTGCCGTTGGGCAGGTACAGCGAGGCGACCCGCACCGTGCCCACCGTTGCCTCGACATAGCGGGCCTGCTCGTCGCCGTCATCGCCGGGCAGGCCGACGCTGACGTCCTCGAGCGGGCGTTTCGACAGGATTGCCACGCCGTTGTAGGTCTTCTGGCCGTGGACGACGATGTTGTAGCCCAGGTCCTCGATCGGCTCGGCCGGGAAGGCATCGTCGACGATCTTCACTTCCTGCAGCAACACCACGTCCGGCGCCGCCGTTTGCAGCCAATCGAGCACCCGCGGCAGGCGTACCTTGATGGAATTTACGTTCCAGGTGGCAATCTTCATTGCCCAGATTGGGGCACAGGGCGTGCTGGCCCGCAAGGTGTTTCCGCGCCGCGCAAGCGCAAGTGATAGAGCGGCAGCTCGCGACCTGGAATGGCGTCGGACGGCGCCATGGAGACGAAGCCAGCACCCATGCGTTCGTAGAAGCTGGCCGCGTTCGGATCGGACAGGATGGTCATCAGTTCGCAGCCCCGCGACGCCGCGACGCCCACGGCATGCCGGAGCAGGGACGCACCGACGCCGCGGCCGATGGCCGCCGGCTCGACGAACAGCTTGTCGAGGTCCGCGGTCGCGCCCTCGATGGCCAGGGCGTGCACACCCAGAACCTGCCCGGTGTCGTCGACGGCGACGAAGACGTCGCCCGCCTCAATCTCGTCGGCACCAACGGTCAGGCCGGGTTCGGCCTGAGCCATGAAGGCCGCGTCGTAGCCCCAGTGCGCCTTCGAGCGAATGCACAGGCGGCTCAGGGCCGGGGCCTCATCGGCCCGGGCCGGGCGTATGTCGATTTCCGGCAAAGGTACCGTCCCGCCGACCGTCGCGGCGTCAGACGGAGAAAGAGGTCCCGCAGCCGCAGGACGCCGTGGCGTTCGGGTTGTCAATCTTGAACGCCGCCGCCATCAGATCCTCGACATAGTCGATGGTCGAGCCCGACAGGAACTGCAAGGACATTTCGTCCATCAGAACCACGGCGCCGTCGCGGCTGATCACGAGGTCGTCGTCGTTGACCTGGTCATCGAAGCGAAAGCCGTAGGAAAAGCCGGAACAACCGCCGCCTGAGACCTCGACGCGCAACTTGGCCTCGGGGCCTTCGGCGCGCATCAGCGTCGAAATCCGCTTGGCGGCGCTTTCGGTCAGGCCCACGGAGGCCGTGGTCTCGCCGGCGATGTCGGTCATGGCCCTGGAACCTTATGGTTGCAGCGAAAACATGCTAAAGCGCTTCAAATTTAGGGTTCCTGAACACGATGTCAATTGCGATTGGCTCGCAATAATGGGCCGCCAGGAGTCAACCCGGAAGGGGAAACGCCTCCGATGATGCAGCCGCACGGGCTTGCGCCTTATGCCTCGCTGCCGGAAGCCAGCCGGGGGCGCCGCTATCACGAGCCCGAAAGCACCACGCGGACCCTGTTCCAGCGCGATCGCGACCGGATCATCCATTCGACCGCCTTCCGACGCCTGCAGTACAAGACCCAGGTGTTCGTCTATCACGAAGGCGACCACTACCGCACCCGTCTGACCCATTCGCTGGAGGTGGCGCAGATCGCCCGCTCGATCTGCCGGTTTCTGCACCTGAACGAGGACCTGGCCGAGGCCCTGGCCCTGGCGCACGATCTGGGCCACACCCCGTTCGGCCATGCCGGCGAGGAAGAACTCGATCGCCTGATGCAGCCGCTTGGCGGTTTCGATCACAACGCGCAGACGCTGCGGATCCTGACCCGGCTGGAATCCCGTTATGCGGAGTTCCCGGGATTGAACCTGACCTGGGAAACGCTGGAGGGGGTGGTCAAGCATAACGGCCCATTGACCGCCGGGCCCGGCGACAACGGCGACGTGCCGGTCGCGGTCGCCGAGTATGTCCGACTGCACGACCTGGAGCTGCACACCCATGCCGGGCCCGAGGCACAGGTGGCGGCGCTGGCCGACGACATCGCCTACAACAACCACGACATCGACGATGGCCTGCGCGCCGGCCTGTTTGCCGTCGACGACCTACTGGAGATTCCGCTGGTCGGACCGGTGTTCGCCGAGCTGAAGCAGCGCTACCCCGGACTGGGACAACAGCAGCTGGTGCACGAGGCGGTGAGGCGGCTGATCAACCTGATGGTCGATGATCTGATCGCCGAGACCCAGCGCCGACTGGCGGATCTAACACCTGCGACCGCCAGCGAGATCCGCGCCGCACCGGCGACCGTAGCGACATTTTCCGACGAGATGCAGGCGGCGGACCGGGCGCTGCGGACGTTCCTGTTCGAGAACATGTACCGGCACCGGCGCGTCAACCGGATGAGCGACAAGGCACGCCGTATTGTCAGTGACCTGTTCGGACTGTATACCGCGCAGCCTGATTCCCTGCCGCCGGAATGGGCGGCGCGGACCGACGGCCCGCATACGGCGCGCACCGGCCGCCGGGTCGCGGACTTCATCGCCGGCATGACCGACCGCTTCGCGATGATCGAACACGCCCGCCACTTCGACCCGAACAGCAAGAGTTGATGAACCTCTATAGCCACTATCAGCGGATCGTGCAGGAACGTCTCCGCGATCTCGCCCAGGCCGGCACGCTCCCCGCCGGCCTCGACGCCGCCAACGTGACGGTGGAGCCGCCGCGCGATCCGTCGATGGGCGACCTCGCCACCAACGCCGCCCTGGTGCTGGCCAAGCAGGCGAAGATGAAGCCGCGCGAGCTGGCCGAGCTGCTGGCTGAGGCGCTGGCGGCCGAGCCCGACGTCGTCGGCGTGGACATCGCCGGTCCCGGCTTCGTCAATCTGCGCCTGGCGGACGACGTCTGGCGCCGGCAACTGCGCGCGATCCTGGAACTGGGCAGCGCCTACGGCAGGTCCGAACTCGGCGCCGGCGAGGCGGTCAATGTCGAGTATGTCTCGGCCAATCCGACGGGTCCGCTGCACCTGGGGCATGTCCGCGGCGCGGTCTACGGCGACGCCCTGGCAACGCTGCTGGAGCAGGCCGGCTACCGGGTATGCCGCGAGTACTACATCAACGATGCCGGGGTGCAGGTCGACACGCTGGCCCGCTCGGTCCACCTGCGCTATCGGCAGGCACTGGGCGAGGACATCGGCGAGATCCCGGAGGGCATGTATCCGGGCGACTATCTGATCCCGGTCGCCGAAGCCCTGATCGCAAGGGACGGCGCGCGCTGGCGCGACGCCGACGAGAGCGAATGGCTGCCGGTGCTGCGCCGCTTCGCGGTCGACGAGATGATGGCGCTGATCAAGCGTGATCTCGCCGCGCTTGGCGTCGACCAGGAGGTCTTCCTGTCGGAACAGTCGCTGCGCGATCAGGGTCAGGTTGACGGTGCGCTGGCGGCGCTGGACGCCAAAGGCCTGATCTATCAGGGCGTACTGGAGCCACCGAAGGGCAAGGTCCCCGAAGACTGGGAGCCACGGCCGCAGACCCTGTTCCGCGCCAGCCAGTTCGGCGACGACGTCGACCGCCCGTTGAAGAAGTCGGACGGCAGCTGGACCTACTTTGCCGCCGACATCGCCTGCCACTTCGACAAGTACGAGCGCGGCTTCCGGCGCATGATCGACGTCTTCGGTGCCGACCACGGTGGCTACGTGAAACGCATGAAGGCCGCGGTCAAGGCGCTGAGCGACAGCGAGGCGGCGCTCGACATCAAGCTGTGCCAGATGGTGCGCCTGATGCGCGGCGGACAGCCGGTCAAGATGTCCAAGCGGGCCGGCGAGTTCGTCACCTTGCGCGAGCTGGTCGACGAGGTCGGCAAGGACGTGGTGCGCTTTCTGATGCTGACGCGCAAGAACGACGCGCCGCTGGACTTCGATTTCGAAAAGGTCACCGAGCAGTCGAAGGACAACCCGGTGTTCTATGTCCAGTATGCCAACGCCCGGATCCACTCGGTGTTTCGCAACGCGGCGGAACAGTTTCCAATGCTGGCCCGGGACGACGCCGGCCTCGCCGCCGCGGCACTGGATCGGATCGACGATTCGAGCGAATTCGAGCTGATCCGGCAGCTGTCGTTATGGCCAAGACTGGTGGAAACCGCCGCCCAGGCCAACGAACCGCATAGAATTGCGTTTTATCTCAACGACCTGGCGTCGAGTTTTCATGCGTTGTGGAATAAAGGTAACGACAACCCGTCGTTGCGCTTTATCATCGCCGACGATCCGGAACTGACCGCTGCCCGGCTGGCGATGATCCGCGCCGTGGCCATTGTCATCGCCGCGGGGCTGGCCGTCATGGGGGTGGAACCGGTCGACGAGATGCGATAGTCCGAACCCAGGCGGATCGCCTTGTTCAGACCGGTCGCAGCGCGGGAATTGGAGATAGCGCATTGGCCCACGAACCGCCCGATGCACCCGTCCGTCCCACCACGCCGACAAAGACAGGCCGACGGCCGCTGCTACCCATCGTCGTCGGCCTAGCGGTGGTCGTCGCCTTCGCCGCTGCCGCCTGGTACGCACTGGCGCCACTGCAGCCGGCCATGCAGACGGGCGAACCGCCGCTGATCAAGGCGGATATCGAACCGTTCAAGGAAAAGCCGAGCGAGCCGGGCGGCCTTCAGATCCCGAACCAGGACAAGCTGGTGTTCGAGCGTCTGACGCCGGCCGCGGCACCCGCAAAGGAAGAGAAGCTGGCGCCCGAACCGGAAGAGCCGGTGGCACGACCACAGCAGGCAGACGCCACGCCGGAGTCAAAGTCAGAGGCAGCGCCTGCCGAGGCAACGACGGTCACGCCGCCACCACCGGCGGCGCCAGCACGCCCTGCAGCCGAGAGCGAAACCAAGGTGGCCGCTGCCGCGCCGGCGCCGCCGCCGGCTGCCGGCGCTGCGGCCGACGAAACAGCAGGTGCAGGGGCGGTATCGCCGGCCCCGGCCGATGCCGCAGCCGGCGACAACGCCGACGAGAAGACCGCAGCGGCGGTCGCCACCACAACGCAAACCGACAGCGGCAGCGCCGCCACTACGACCGATCGCTTCCGCGTCCAGATTGCCGCCTACCGCAGCGAGGAGACCGCGCGCAGTGCCTGGCTGCGCCTGCGCAAACAGCACAGCGACGTGCTGGCTGAACTGGACGCCCGGATCGCCCGGGTGGAGATCGAAGGCAAGGGCACCTACTACCGTCTGCAGGCCGGCCCGTTCGCCGACAGGGCCGCGGCTGGCGGCACCTGCGATGCCCTGAAGGCGCGCAAGCTGAGCTGCTTCGTCGTGAAATCCTGACCCGGTGCCGCCGCTCCCCATCATATTCGGCTGTGCCGGCCCGACGCTGACCGACGACGAGCGCGCGTTTTTTCGCGACACGGATCCGTTCGGCTACATCCTGTTCGCGCGCAACATCGAAGAGCCGCAGCAGGTGCGCAAGCTGACCGACGAATTGCGCACGCTGACCGGCCGCGACGATGTGCCGGTGCTGATCGACCAGGAAGGTGGCCGGGTGCAACGGCTGCGCCCGCCGCACTGGCGGGCGATGCCGGCGGCGGCCGCCTTCGGCTCCCTGGCGCAGTCGAACCCCGAGGCGGGACGACGTGCCTGCTGGGTCAACGCGCGACTGCTGGCCGAGGATCTGCGCGCCCTCGGTTTCACCATCAACTGCGTGCCGTGCCTGGATCTGCAGATGCCGGGCGCGCACGCCGTCATCGGCGACCGCGCTTTTGCGGCCGAGCCGGAAACGGTGATCGCCCTCGGCCGGGCCCAGGCCGAGGCGATGCTGGCTGGCGCGGTCCTGCCGGTCATGAAGCATATGCCGGGACACGGGCGGGTCCAGGTCGACAGCCATGAACGCCTACCGGTGGTCGACACCCCCGTCGCCGAACTGGCGCAGAACGACTTCCTGCCGTTCACGCGCCTTTCCAGTCTGCCGATCGGGATGACAGCGCACGTGCTCTACACCGCCCTCGATCCGCAACGGCCGGGCACCCTGTCGGCTCGGGTCAACGGCGAGATCATCCGCCGGCAGTTCGGCTTCGACGGCCTGTTGCTCAGCGACGACCTCGACATGCAGGCCCTGAGCGGTGACATCGCCGATCGGGTGACGGGCGCACTAGCAGCGGGCTGCGACGTCGTCCTGCAATGCAACGGCAAGCTGGCGTCGATGCAGGCCGCGGCCAGCAAGTGCCCGGCGATGACCGCGCAGGCGGCCGCCCGCTGGCAGGCCTGCGCCAGGCATCTGCCCGATCGGGTGATCGATGTCGACACCGCCGCGCTGACGACGGAACTGCAGGAGCTTCTGCAAGGAGCGACAGCCAAAGCGTGAGTGGATTGGCTCCTATAGCGGCTCGTCGCCCACGCGCCCCAACATGTTGAGGTTCGTCTTGGCGTCAACCGCGCGTCGTTGTAGGTTCCCGGCATGACCGAACCGACGGAACAGGTGCCGCCGGCAGCGTCGGGCGACGACTTCGAGGACGCCGCGCCCACGCGCCATCCCGGCGGCTTCAACGTCAGCCTGGATGGTTTCGAAGGTCCGCTCGACCTTCTCCTGGCGCTGGCGCGACAGCAGAAGGTCGACATCCGGCAGATTTCGATCCTGGCCCTGGCCGAACAGTACCTCGGCTTCATCGCCGAAGCCCGGAAGGTTCGGCTCGAGCTGGCGGCGGATTACCTGGTGATGGCGGCATGGCTCGCCTATCTGAAATCGCGCCTGCTGCTGCCGGACAGCGCGGACGAGGACGAGCCGAGCGGCGCGGAACTGGCCGCCCGGCTGCAGCATCAGCTGCGCCGGCTCGAGGCGATGCGCGAGGCGGCGGACAAGCTTATGGCGCGCAACCGCCTTGGCCAGGACGTGTTCGCCCGCGGCATGCCGGAAGGGGTCCGCGTCATCCGCGATTCCGTCTTCGAGTGCTCCCTGCACGAACTGCTAAGCGCATATGGCGCGCAGATGGGGCGCACGAACGTGACCACGTTCCAGCTGCGTCCCGTCACCCTGATGTCGGTGGAAGACGCCATCCGCCGACTGTCGCAGGTCCTGGGTGAGCTGCCGGACTGGGCCAGCCTGGAAACGTTTCTGCCGCCCGAATTGCGCAGCGGCATCGAGGGGCGGTCGGCCGTCGCCTCGACTTTTGCCGCCAGCCTAGAACTGGCCAAGCAGGGCCGCCTGCGGATCCGCCAGGGTCAGACCTTCGGACCGATCTACGTCAAAGGAGCGCCAGGGGAATGACGCAGCAGGACGAACCCGCGGTCATCGACGAAGCGGACGGCGGCGAGGGCCTATCGGGGGCGGACATGGCGGACGCCGCCGCGGCATTGCCGGAGCAGGCGCAGCACCTGCGCATGCTGGAGGCGCTGTTGTTCGCGGCCACCGAGCCGCTCGACGAGGCGACATTGGCCAAGCGGCTGCCGGATGGCTGCGACCTGGTGGCGATGCTGACGGAACTGCAGGACGCCTATCGCCATCGCGGCGTGACCTTGACCAAAGTTGCCGGCAAATGGGCCATGCGCACGGCGCCCGACCTGCACTTCCTGCTGCAGGAGCATCGCCAGCAAAGCCGCCGCCTGTCGCGAGCGGCACTGGAAACCCTGGCGATCGTCGCCTACCACCAGCCGATCACCCGGGCCGAGATCGAGGAGGTGCGCGGCGTGGTGGTCTCGAAAGGCACGCTGGATCTGCTGATGGAAGCCGGCTGGGTGCGGATGCGCGGGCGCCGGCGGACCCCGGGCCGGCCGGTTACCTACGGCACCAGCGACGGCTTCCTCGAGCACTTCGGCCTGGAGAGCGTGAAGGATCTGCCCGGGATCGACGAGTTGCGCGCAGCCGGCCTTCTGGAGGGTGAAGTGCCGGCGGGTATGCTGACGCTGACGGAAAACCTCCCCGAAGACCCGCTCGATGACGACGACCCCGAGAGCGACGGCGCGGCGGTCCTGCCGCTGGAGCCGGTCGACGGCCCGGGCGGCCGCGGCGACGGTTGAGCGGGCCCGGCCAGGGGCGGCTCTCGGGCGGACACGAGACGGCCACCGCTGCTGCTTGCGCGCACCGACAAGCGCCCGTAGTGTGCCCGGCCACTGAGGCGTCCCGGCGTTGGCGGCGCCCGCAGGTGCCGTAGAGCCCATGGACGGTCTGGTCCTCGAAGACATCTCCCACAGCTTTGGCCGGAACCAGGTGCTGGACCGGGTCAGCCTCAAGGTCGGTACCGGCGAGATCGTCTGCCTGCTGGGGCCCTCCGGCTGCGGCAAAACCACCAGCCTGCGGATCGCCGCCGGGCTGGAACACCTGCAGCACGGCCAGGTGCGCATTCACGGGCGGATCGTCGCCGAGCCAGGCCGGGAACTGCCGCCGGAGCAGCGGGAAATCGGCATGGTGTTCCAGGACTATGCCCTGTTCCCGCACCTGAACGTCACCGAGAACGTCTGCTTCGGCCTGCGCGGGCACGACAAGGCAGAGCAGAAACGGATCGCCGACGGACTGTTGCGACGGCTGTCGATGCAGCATCTGGCCGACGCCTTCCCACACCGCCTCTCCGGCGGTGAGCAGCAGCGGGTCGCCTTGGCCCGGGCGCTGGCGCCCAAGCCGGCGGTGATGCTGATGGACGAACCGTTCGCCAATCTCGACGTCGCCCTGCGCGACGCGGTGCGCGACGATACGCTCAACCTGCTGAAGACCGAACAGGCCGCGGCCCTGATGGTCACCCACGACCCGGACGAGGCCATGCGGATGGCAGACCGCATCGCGCTGATGGATCGCGGGCGGATCGTCCAGGTGGGCACGCCGGAGCAGATCAGCCGCCATCCAACCAGCAGATTCAGCGCCACTTTCTTACGTGAAATGAACGTGTTAAGCGGCATTGTTGATGAAAGAAATGAAATAAACACACCCTATGGGAGAATCCCGGCTGCAGCCCTCCAGCCAGGCGATCAGGCAGACGTCGTGGTCCCACCGGAAGCGCTGCGGCTGAACGGCAGCGCCGGCGCCGCCGCCCGGGTTACCGAGGTGCGCCTGTTGGGCGCCTATGCGGTGATCACCCTGGCCGGGCCGGAGGCGGGGGAACCCCTGCGCGCCTATGCCTTCGGCGCCGTTGAGATCCGACCAGGCAGCGACGTCAGGGTATCCATCGATTCGGCAAAGGCATTTGTGTTTCCGGTGGAAAAGGCATAAATCAACAAGAGCGAGGCCTGCGGCGAAGCTGCCGTGGGTCGGCAAAACCCGTTGGTGTGGGCCCGTTTCCGGCGCGCCCCGACGAACCTTTGAACATGGTACGGAGCCTGATTCATGGGCCTGAGTTTTTGGCAGATCGCCATCGTCGTGCTGCTGGTCGTCCTGCTGTTCGGACGCGGCAAGCTGTCTGCCCTCATGGGCGACATGGCCAAGGGCATCAAGAGCTTCAAGAAGGGCATGCAGGAAGACGACATCGTCGCCAGCGCCGAGCCCGAAGCCATCCGCGATGCCGGCGAGCCGCTGGCCGGCGGCAACAACGCCAAGGACGAGGCGGCCAAGGGCTGACGCGCCCGGCGCGCGGTCCCGCCAGACGGACGAGAACGGCCGCATGCTAGACATCGGCTGGAGCGAAATGCTGGTGATCGCGGCGGTCGCGATCGTCGTCATAGGTCCCAAGGATCTGCCGACAGCGTTGCGCTCGATCGGCCGCTGGATCGCCAAAGCGCGCGCCGCCGCGCGGGAATTCCAAAGCGGTATCGACCAGATGGTGGCCGACGCCGAACTGGACGAGCTGCGCAAGACGGCCCAGTCGGTGCGCGACATGGACGCCGACACCCTGCTCGACAAGGTCGACCCCACCGGCAGCCCCGCGCCGCAGGCCTCGTCGCCACCACCATCGACACAAGACAGTCCCGCGCCGGCCCCGACGGCAGCCGACAACGTCGCCGGCCACATCGACACGGCCGAAGCCGGCGCGACGGCTGAGGTGGCCGATATCGTGCCGCCGGCCCAGGTCGCGCCGCCGCACTCGCTGATGCATGCCGGCCAGGCGGTCGACTACATGCCGCCGACGGAAGAAGCCGGGGACGATGAGAAAGCGCCCGGCACCGGCACCGCCGGCGAGGACACGCCGCCGTCATCGCCGCCGCGGCGGGCCGGCGGGGCGGACGGATGAGCCAGGGCACAGAACAGCCCGAAGCGGAAACAGACAGCGTCGAGGACCACAAGATGCCGCTGCTCGATCACCTGATCGAGCTGCGCGGCCGGCTGCTGTGGTCGTTTGCCGCGCTCGCGGTTGCCTTCGTCGGCTGCTACCTGGTGGCCGGCGAAATCTACGCCTTCCTGGTGCAGCCATTGGCCGACCTGATGGAAGGGCAGGAGGGCCGCCGGCTGATCTATACGGCCCTGCACGAAGCCTTCTTCACGCATCTCAAGGTGGCCTTCTTCGCCGCCGCCTGCCTGTCGTTCCCGATCGTCGCGGGGCAAATCTGGGCGTTCATCGCGCCCGGCCTGTATCGCCACGAGAAGCGCGCCTTCCTGCCGTTCCTGTTCGCCACCCCGGTGCTATTCGCCGCCGGCGCGGCGCTGGTCTACTACCTGATCTTTCCGCTGGCCTGGCGTTTCTTCATCAGTTTCGAGACCACCGGCGGCGACGGCATGCTGCCGATCCAGCTTGAGCCCAAGGTCAATGAATACCTGTCACTGGTCATGAAGCTGATCTTCGCCTTCGGCCTGTCTTTCCAGCTGCCGGTGGTATTGATGCTGATGGCGCGCGCCGGGATGGTGACGTCGAAAGGGCTGGCGGCGAAGCGCAAGTACGCCGTGGTCATCACCTTCGGCGTCGCTGCCTTCCTGACGCCGCCCGACGTGATCAGCCAGATCGGCCTGGGCGTGCCAATTCTGCTGCTCTACGAGATCTCGATCTACCTGACCAAGCTGGTCGAGCGGCGGCGGGCACAGCGCGAGGCGGAAGACGACGCCGGGGCCACCGGCGAGGCGTCAGCGGGCGGCTAGCCAGACCCAACCATACGCGTGCAAGCATGCCGAGGCCGCGGTCGCTGGACGCGCTGCACCGGCCTGCGTATAAACAGCGCCCACCGGCCGCCGGCCGTGGCCGCTGGTATCGATCGCACGCGCTGACATCACGCTCATGTTCGACATTCGCTGGATACGGGAAAACCCCGAGGCGTTCGACGACGGGCTCGCCAAGCGGGGCCTGCCGGCGCAGGCCGCGACCGCGCGCGCACTCGACACACAGATCCGCGGCCACCGCACCCGCGTGCAGGAGGCGCAGGCGCGACGCAACGAAGCCTCCAAGCTGATCGGTGCCGCCAAGGCCAAGGGCGAGGACGCCGCCGCGTTGATCGCCGAAGTCGGCGAACTGAAGGCGGTGATCCAGCAGGGCGAGGAGGCCGAGCGCGAACTGCGTGATCAGCTCGAGGCGTTGCTGGCGGAGCTGCCCAACCTGCCGGACACCGACGTGCCGGAAGGCGCGGATGAAGATGCCAACGTGGAGGTGCGCCGGCACGGTGAGCCGACGCGGTTCGATTTCACGCCGCGCCAGCACTTCGAGATCGGCGAGCATCTGGGGCAGATGGACTTCGAACGGGCGGCGAAGCTGTCGGGCTCGCGCTTCGTCATCCTGAACGGCGCCCTGGCCCGGCTGGAGCGGGCTCTGGCCCACTTCATGCTGGACGTGCACACCGGCGAATTCGGCTGCACCGAGGTCTCGCCGCCGCTGCTGGTGCGCGAACACACCGCCTTCGGCACCGGCAACCTGCCCAAGTTCGAAGAGGACTTGTTCAAGACCACCGACGACTACTACCTGATCCCGACGGCGGAAATGGTCCTGACCAACCTGGTGCGCGAAGAGATCGTCGATGGCGCCACGCTACCGCTGCGTTTCGTTGCCTATACCCCGTGCTTCAGGGCCGAGGCTGGAGCCGCCGGCCGGGACACCCGCGGCATGATCCGGCAGCACCAGTTCAACAAGGTCGAGCTGGTCTCGATCACCACGCCGGAGCAGTCGGACGCCGAACACGCGCGCATGACCGACTGTGCGGAAGAGATCCTCAAGCGGCTGGAGCTGCCGTACCGGGTGATGCTGCTGAGCAGCGGCGACATGGGCTTTGCCGCCCGCAAGACCTATGACCTCGAAGTCTGGCTGCCCGGTCAGGACACCTACCGGGAGATTTCCAGCGTGTCCAACTGCGGCGACTTCCAGGCCCGGCGCATGAATGCCCGCTTTCGGCCCGAGGAAGGCAAGGGCACCCGCTTCCTGCACAGCCTCAACGGCTCCGGCCTGGCCGTCGGCCGGACGCTGATCGCGGTGCTGGAGAACTACCAGCGCGAAGACGGCTCGGTCGCCGTCCCGGCGGTGCTGCAGCCCTATCTCGGCGGTCTGAAGGTGATTGCCTGAGATGCCGGGCAAGCCCAAGCAGCGCCTGGCCGGCACCCGGGTCCTGGTGACCAACGACGACGGCATTCACGCGCCAGGCCTGAAGGTGCTGGAACGGATCGCCCGCAGCCTGAGCGATGATGTCTGGGTGGTCGCGCCCGAGCACGAGCAAAGCGGCGCCTCGCACTCGCTGACCCTGACCATGCCGCTCCGGCTGCGGCGGATCTCCAGGCGCCGCTTCGCGGTACAGGGCACACCGACCGACTGCGTGATGATGGCGCTGAACCATATCCTCAAGGACGGACGGCCGGAGTTGATCCTCTCCGGCGTCAACCGCGGCGCCAACATGGGCGAAGACGTGACCTATTCCGGCACCATCGCCGCGGCCATGGAGGGTACGCTGCTGGGCGTGCCGGCGATCGCCCTGAGCCAGTCGTTCGCCAGCCGCACCGTGCTGCACTGGCCGACGGCGGAGCAGTTCGCTCCCGACCTGATCTGCCGGCTGCTGCGCCAGGGCTGGCCCCGCAACGTGCTGATCAACATCAACTTCCCCGACGTGCCGCCGGCCCAGGTCGACGGCACCGAGTTCTGCCGCCAGGGCCGCCGCAACATCTCCGACCTGGTCATCGACGAACGCGTCGACGCCCGCGAACAGTGCTATTACTGGCTCGGCTTCCGGCGGGAAAGCGGCAGCCCGGCCCGCGGCACCGACCTCGACGCGATCGCCCGCAACCGCATCGCGGTGACGCCGCTGCATCTCGACCTGACCGAGACGCGCACCCTCAAAGCCCTGAAGGCCGCCCTGCAGGAATGAGCTACGAGGCGAACAAGATCCGCCTCATCATGGAACTGCGCAAGCAGGGCATCAGCGACCAGCGCGTGCTCTCGGCCATGGAACGCGTCCCGCGTGAGCGCTTCGTGCCGCCATCGTTCGGCGCCGAAGCCTATGAGAACATCCCGCTGCCGATCAGCCAGGGCCAGACGATCAGCCAGCCCTTCATCGTCGCCTACATGACGCAGGAACTGCAGGTGACGGACCGTTCGGTGGTGCTCGAAGTCGGCACCGGCTCGGGCTACCAGGCGGCGGTCCTGGCCCAGCTCTGCCGCCGGGTGTACACGATCGAACGCTACCGGTCCCTCAAGCAGGAAGCGGAACGGCGGTTCGCGGAGCTTGGCCTGCACAACGTCACGACGCGCCTCGGCGATGGTGGCAAGGGCTGGCCCGAGCTGGCGCCGTTCGAGCGGATCATCGTCACCGCGGCGGCGGCCGAGGTGCCTGCCGCCCTGGGTGAACAGCTGGCGGACGGCGGACTGATGCTGATCCCGGTCGGCGACAGCTTCGTGCAAACGCTGACGCGCGTCACCCGCCACGGCGACGCGTTGCAACACGAGCCACTGCTCGATGTCCGCTTCGTGCCTTTGGTCGAAGGGATCGCCCGCGGCGGCGATTGATGCCGTGGCGACCGGTCACTACATTGCCGCTATGGCAGCCGGGGATTCGCAACGACGGCCCGGTTTGACAGTCGGGCTCATGCTGCTCGCCGCTGTGCTGGCGGGCTGCGGCCGTTCGATACCGGCACCGGTGGAGTACAAGTCCGGCAGCACGACGACGACGGCACCCGCACCCGCCGCCAAGCCGGCGCTCGCATCGCCCGGCAGCGGCGCCGCGCAGGGCAGGGCGGCAGCGACGCCGATCCTGAACGGCAGCTATGTCGTCCAACACGGCGACACGCTGTATCAGGTCGCCCAGCGCTCCGGCGTCGCCCTGCGCGACATCATCACGGCGAACGGCCTGACCCCGCCCTACCACCTGCAACGTGGCACGGAACTGCGCATTCCCGCGGTTCGCTATCATGACGTCAGCGCCGGCGAGACGATGCACGCCATCGCCCGTGAACATCAGGTCTCGCTGAGTGCGCTGGTGCGCGAGAACAGGGTCGCCCCGCCCTACACCATCCGGGTCGGCCAGCGCCTGCGACTGCCGGCGCCGACGGCCGGCGCGAAGCCGGTCCCGGCGCCACCGCCGGGCCAGGTGGCGGACAGGAGCACAAACGCGGCACCCCGCCCGGCGACCAAGCCCCGGGCCACGTCTACCGCCCGCCGGCAGGCGGCCAACATCCCCAAGCCGCCACAGCGCAGCGGCAGCCGCTTTGCCTGGCCGGCCGAAGGCCGGGTGATTGCCCGCTTCGGCCGACAGAAAAGCGGCTTGCACAACGACGGCATCAACATCGCGCTGCCGGCCGGCGCGCCGATCAAGGCGGCCGAGTCCGGCGTCGTCGTCTATGCCGGCAACGAGGTGCGCGGCTTCGGTAACCTGATCCTGCTACGCCACGACGGCGGCTGGGTCAGCGCTTACGGCCACAACGAGACGATCCTGGTCGACGTCGGCGACGTGGTCCGCCGCGGCCAGAAAATGGCCACCGCCGGGCAGAGCGGCGGCGTCGACCGGACCCAGCTGCATTTCGAGTTGCGCCGCGGCCGCCAAGCCGTCGACCCGATCCGCTACCTGGCCCGCGTCTCCTGACCCGCCCGCCGGCGGCGCAGCCGCCGCGTCAGTCGATGACAACGCCCATGCGGCCGGCCAGGTCCTGAATGAACTGCCAGGCGACGCGGCCGTTGCGGGCGCCCCGGGTCACCGACCATTCGATGGCCTCGGCCTTCAGCCGGGCATCGTCGATGGCCAGTTCATAGTGGTCGCAATAACCCCTGAGCATGTCCAGGAACTCATCCTGGCTGCAGTTGTGGAAGCCGAGCCAGAGCCCGAAACGGTCGGACAACGAGACCTTCTCCTCGACCGCCTCGGATGGGTTGATCGCGGTCGAGCGCTCGTTCTCCATCATGTCCCGCGGCATCAGGTGGCGCCGGTTGGAGGTGGCGTAGAAGACCACGTTGGCCGGCCGGCCCTCGATGCCGCCTTCCAGCACCGCCTTAAGCGACTTGTAGCTGGTGTCGTCGGCATCGAACGAAAGGTCGTCGCAGAACAGCAGAAAACGGTGCGGGGCCGCGCGCAGCAGCTTCAACAGCCGGGGCAGGGAGGGGATGTCCTCGCGATGGATCTCGACCAGCTTCAGGGTGCCGGGGGCCTCGGCCGCGACCTCGCCGTGCAGGGCCTTGACCAGGCTGCTCTTGCCCATGCCGCGGGCGCCCCAGAGCAGGGCGTTGTTCGCCGGCAGCCCCTGGGCGAAGCGGCGGGTGTTCTCGGCCAGGATCTGCTGCTGCCGCTCGATGCCCTTGAGCAGTCGCAGATCGACCCGGTTGACCACGGCCACCGGCTCCAGGTGATCGGGCTCGGCGTGCCAGACAAAGGCGTCGGCGGCGGGGAAATCCGGGGCCTGCGCCGGCTGCGGCGCAAGCCGCTCGAGCGCCGTCGCGATCCGCGACAGCAGCGGCATCAGATCCGGGTTTTGCTTGGCCATCGCAAGGGCGTCCTTCAGCGGCGGCCGGGAACCTAAACACAGCCGGCAAGGGCGTCAACGCCGCCCGGCGGCGCCTCGGCGAAGGGCGCTGCCGGCCGCAGTTGCATTCCTTCATGGGACCGCTATAGTCCGCCGGCCCTGGCACAGCACCCGGAGTTCGACGCATGTTCATATCCCCAGCCTATGCCCAGGCCGGTGGCGGTGCATTCGGCGGCGATCTGATCAGTTTTCTGCCGCTGATCCTGATCTTCGTCGTCTTCTGGTTCTTCCTCATCCGGCCCCAGCAAAAACGGATGAAGGAGCACCGGCAGATGGTGTCGGCGCTGCGCCGCGGCGACCAGGTGGTCACCGGCGGCGGCATCATGGGCAAGGTGACCAAGGTCATCGACGACAACACCGTGCAGGTTGAACTGGCCGACAACGTCCGCGTCCGCGTCGTGCGCAGCACCATCACCGACGTCGTCAGCAAGACCGAACCGTCCGGTTCCGGCGGCGCCGCCGAGAGTGGCGACGGCGGCTCGAGCGGCGGCGCGAGCGCAGAGAAGAAGTCGCTGTTCAGCTTCGGCTCCAAGAAGTAACTGGCGGGCCTGCCGGCCATGCTCTATTTCGCGCGCTGGAAGATCGTCCTCATCACGATCGTCTGCGTCGCCGGCATCCTCTTCTCACTGCCCAACTTCGTCAGCGAGGATGCAACCCGCGGGCTGCCGGAGTGGCTGCCGCACAAGCAGGTGAACCTGGGTCTGGACCTGCAGGGCGGCGCCCATCTGCTGCTCGAGGTCGAGCTCGAGGCCGTCATCAACGAGCGGCTCGAACTGCTGGTCGATGCCGTGCGCCAGCGCCTGCGCCGTGAACGCATCGGCTATCGCGGCCTCGGCGTCGACGATGGCGCGGTGACGCTGCAGCTGCGCAACCCGGCGCAGATGGAGCAGGCGATCGAAGAGATCCGCGACCTGGCGGTGCCGGTGGCGGTCAATCCACTGCTTGGCATGGGCGGCGGCCGCGACATCGAGGTCAGCGACGAGGACGGCAACCGCATCGTCGTGGTGCTGACCGAGGATGCCATCATCCAACGTCAGCAGTCGGCAATGGAGCAGTCGGTCGAGATCGTCCGCCGCCGCATCGACGAGTTGGGGACCCGCGAACCGACGATCCAGCGCCAGGGCAGCGACCGCATTCTGGTCCAGGTGCCGGGGCTGCAGGATCCCGAACGGCTGAAGTCGATCCTGGGCAAGACCGCAAGGATGGTGTTCCGCCTGGTCGATGTCACCGCCAGCCCGCAGGAAGCAGCCCGCACCGGCCGAATTCCGCCGGGCGCCGAACTGCTGGAATCCGATACCCGTCTGCCCGACGGCTCGCCGGAGTCGCTGTATCTCGTGCGCAAGCGGGTCATGGTCAGCGGCGAGACACTGATCGATGCCCAGCCGACCTACGACCAGGGACAGCCGGTGGTGTCGTTCCGCTTCGACACGCTGGGCGCCCGCCGCTTCGGCGACGCAACCGCGCGGAACGTCGGCCGGCCGTTCGCCATCGTCCTCGACCGCCGGGTGATCAGCGCGCCGGTGATCCGCGAAGCGATCCTGGGCGGTGCCGGCATCATCAGCGGCAACTTCACCGCGCAGTCGGCCAATGACCTGGCCCTGCTGCTGCGGGCGGGTGCGCTGCCGGCACCGCTGAAGATCCTCGAGGAGCGGACCGTCGGCCCGTCGCTGGGCGCCGACTCGATTGCCGCCGGCAAGATCGCCAGCGTCGTCGCCTTCCTGCTGGTCATGGTGTTCATGGTCCTGGCCTACGGCATCTTCGGTCTCGCCGCCGACATCGCGCTGATCATCAACATGTTCCTGATCTTGGGCGCGCTGTCGCTGCTACAGGCGACGCTGACCCTGCCGGGCATCGCCGGCATCGTTTTGACCATCGGCATGGCGGTCGACGCAAACGTGCTGGTGTTCGAGCGCGTGCGCGAGGAAATGCGCACCGGCAAGACGCCCTTCGCGGCGATGGAGGCCGGCTATCAACGGGCCGTCGGGACCATCCTCGATGCCAACATCACCACCTTCATCGCCGCGGTGATCCTGTTCGCCATGGGCTCCGGCCCGATCAAGGGCTTCGCGGTGACTCTGGGCATCGGCATCCTGACCTCGGTATTCACCGCCGTGACGGTGACCCGGCTGATGCTGGTGACCTGGCTGCGGCGGACCCGGCCACAGGTCCTGCCGTTGTGAGGGCCTGAGCATGTTCCGCCTGAAACTGGTTCCCGCCAACACCAGCATTCCCTTCATCGACTGGCGTCGGCCGGCAATGATCGCCTCGCTGGTCCTGGCCCTGGCCTCGGTGGTGCTCGCCTTCAAGCCGGGCCTGAACTTCGGCATCGATTTCCGCGGCGGCATCCTGATCGAGGTGCAGACGCCGGGGCCTGCGGACATCGCCGGCATGCGGGCGCAGCTCTCCGGCCTGGGCCTGGGCGAAGTGGCGCTGCAGGAGTTTGGCGACGCCAATACCGTGCTGATCCGGGTCGAACGCCAGCCCGGTGACGCGACCGCGCAACAGGCCGCGGTCACCGCCGTGCGCGGCGCCCTGGACAACTTCGGCGGCGGTGACATCGACTACCGGCGGGTCGAATTCGTCGGACCGAAGGTCAGCGCCGAACTGGTCGAAGCCGGCGCCCTGGCGGTGGCCCTGGCCGTGGTGCTGATGCTGGTCTACATCTGGTTCCGCTTCGAGTGGCACTTCGGCGTCGGCGCGGTGATCGCGCTGGTCCATGACGTCGCCCTCAGTCTCGGCATGTTCGCGGTCACCCAGCTCGAGTTCAACCTCTCGACCATCGCCGCCCTGTTGACCATCGTCGGCTACTCGATCAACGACACCGTCGTGGTCTACGACCGGGTGCGCGAGAACCTGCGCCGCTACAAGAGCAAGCCGTTGCCGGAGGTGCTGAACATCTCCATCAACGACACCCTGTCGCGTACCACCATGACCTCGGTGACGACCCTGCTGGCGTTGATCACCCTGTTCCTGTTCGGCGGTGCCGTGATCAAGGGCTTCGTCTTCGCGATGATCTGGGGCGTCATCATCGGCACCTACTCGTCGATCTTCGTCGCCGCGCCGCTGCTGATCGTGCTGGGCCTCGCGACCAAGCACCGTGGCGGCGAGGCGGATACCGCCTCGGCCGAAGAGGCCTAGGGCCCGAGGCAATGGACATCACGCCGGCGGTGCCGGCAGACCGACAGATCATCCAGTCCTATGGCGACGGCGGTTTCCGGATCACGCAGGTCCGCCACCAGGGGGCTGTCCTGGTTACCCCGCAGCAGACCTGGCCCTGGCCGGTCGCCGGATTCGACGCCATCGACGCCGACAGCCTGGCGCCGCTGCACGACGCGGCGGAAACGGTGGAAATCCTGCTGCTGGGCTGTGGTCCCTCGATCCGGCCGGTGCCGGCGGCCCTGCGGCAAAGCCTGCGTGAGCGCGGCATTGTGGTCGAGCCGATGGATACCGGCGCGGCGTGCCGCACCTACAACGTGCTGCTGAGCGAAGCCCGCCGCGTCGCCGCCGCCCTGCTGCCCGTCGGCTGACCCGCCGCATCGCGTCAGCACGGCACGCCCCGTCACCTCCACAAAAAAAGAAGCGGGGCCGAGTGGCCCCGCTTCCCGTCTGTTTGGTTCTGGCTCGTGCTCAGAACAGGTTCTGCGCCGACACCATCGCATACAGCATGGGCACCGACAGCATCGTGTTGGTACGCGAGAACAGCATCGCCGTACGGGCCGAGGCGGCCTTGGTGTCCGCATCCGCGTCGACGATGCCCAGCGCGCGCTTCTGATTCGGCCAGATCACGAACCAGACGTTGAACCACATGATGGTGCCGAGCCACATGCCGATGCCGATCGCGGTGTGCTTGGCGACACCGTCCATCAGGCCGATGGTGATCGCCTGCAGCAGGTAACCGTTCAGCCACGCCAGGATCAGGCCGGTGACGATGGTGGCCATCGCGCCCCAGCGGAACCACCAAAGAGCGGCCGGGGCGATCACCTTGCCGATCGCCGGCTTCTGCTCGTCGGGGATGTTCGGCATGTTGGGGATCTGCACGAAGTTGAAGTAGTAGAGGAGGCCGATCCACATCACCCCGCTGAGCACGTGCAGCCAGCGGAAGAAAAAGGAGAACCACGCCCTGTCGAAGGCGGCACCTTCGCCGTACCAGGCCATCAGAATGATCAGCAGGATGATCGCGAGGACAACGCCCGCGATCACAGTGTTGCGCAAGTTCGTAAGAATCCCAGCCATGACCTAACCAACCCCTCCGTATTCCGCCCGCACTGTTCGCGCGGGACCGATGTTCCGATTTTCGGACTGTTGCCACGTATGGGTGATGACAACCGCCAGCGGTTTCATCACCACGGTGAATCGATAACGGACCTTATTCTTAAATCATTCTCATCTTCATTGTGAAGGCCCGCGCGGGAATTCAATCGTCGATTGTCAGCCCGCTCGCGCCGCCGTATCTCTGCTGTCGTGCAAACCACGATCCCCGAACCCGCGCTGGACTATTGCCGCTCGGAACTGCGTCGCCACGACCGCGAGCGCTATTTGACGACGCTGTTCGCCCCGGCGGAACAGCGTCCGGCGCTGCTGGCGTTGTATGCCTTCAACCTGGAGATCGCCCGCACCCGGGAGACGGTCAGCGAACCAATGCTGGGCCAGATCCGCCTGCAATGGTGGCGCGAGGCCCTGGGCGAGGTCTATGCCGGCACGCCGCGACGCCACCAGGTGGTCGAACTGATGGCTGTGACACTGCCGCAAAGCGGCATTTCGGAGGAATCGCTGTTGCGCCTGGTCGATGCCCGCGCCCGCGATCTCGACCCGGCGCCATTCGCCACCATGCAGGAGCTGAACGACTACGTCGAAGGCACGGCCGCGGGTCCGCTGCTGTTGGCCCTGGACATCCTGGGCGTCCCGGCAGGCGACAGCGCCCGGCAGGCCGCCGTCGACGCCGGTCTCGCCTATGGCCTCGCCGGGCTGCTGCGCGCGGTGCCGTATCATGCCGCACGGTCGCGGCTGTTCCTGCCGCAGGACCTGCTGCACGCCGCCGGCCTGCGCGCCGATCAGATCCGGCCCGAGCGGGCGGCACCGGGCCTGGCCGACGTGGTCCGGCCGTTGGCGACGCAGGCAGAGCAGCGGGTGGCACAGGCGCGGACCCGGCCAGATCCGGCGCCAGCGGCGGTGCCGGCGCTGCTGGTCACAAGCATCGCCGAGCATCACTTGCGCCGTCTGCGGCGCTGCGCCTACGACCCCTATGCCTTGCCAGCCGGTGACGGCGGGATCGGCCTGACCGTGAAGTTGTGCATACGCGCCTGGCGCGGCCGCTTCTGACGACGGCGGAGGCTATTCCGCGGCCGCCGCCGGCTCGAGCCAGTGCGCCAGGTCGGCCATCGCCCGCGTGGTGTAGGCGCGCTTGCGGTCGCGCTTGGCGACCCGCTGTTGCGGCGGCGGGAACAGGCCGAAGTTCACGTTCATGGGCTGGAACGTGCGGGCATCGGCACCGCCGGTGATGTGTGCCAGCAGTGCGCCTAGCGCCGTCGTCGGCGGCGGCAGCGCCGGCGTGCCGCCAAGCCGCTCGACGGCGGCAAAACGTCCGGCCAGCAGGCCGATCGCCGCGCTTTCGACATAACCTTCGACGCCGGTGATCTGCCCGGCGAAGCGCAGCCGTGGCTCGGGGCGGAACCGGCAGGTGGCATCCAGCAGCTTGGGGCTGTTGATGAAGGTGTTGCGGTGAATGCCGCCCAGGCGGGCAAAGCGCGCCCCGTTCAGGCCCGGGATGGTGCGAAACAGCGCCGTCTGGGCGCCATGCTTCAGCTTGGTCTGGAAGCCGACGATGTTGTAGAGCGTCCCCAGGGCGTTGTCCTGGCGCAGCTGCACGACCGCGTAGGGCTTGTCCTGCGGCCGGTGCGGGTTGGTCAGGCCGACCGGTTTCATCGGGCCATGGCGCAGCGTCTCGACGCCACGTGCCGCCATCACCTCGATCGGCAGGCAGCCCTCGAAGTAGGGCGTGTCCTTCTCCCATTCCTTGAACTCGGTCGCATCGCCGGCGACCAGGGCGGCAACGAAGGCCTCGTACTGCGCCTTGTCGAGCGGGCAGTTGATGTAGTCCTTGGCGTCGCCGCCGGGGCCCGGCTTGTCGTAGCGCGACTGGAACCAGGCCACGTCGAAGTCGATCGACTCGCGGTAGACGATGGGCGCAATGGCATCGAAGAATGCCAGTTCGGCCTCGCCGGAGGCCGCCCGGATCGCCTCGGCCAGGGCCGGCGAGGTCAGCGGCCCGCTGGCAATGATCACACTGTCCCAGTCGGCCGGCGGCAGGCCAGGCACTTCGGCGCGCTCGATGCGGACCAGCGGCTCCGCCGCAAGGGCCGTCGTGACCGCGCGCGAGAACGCCTCGCGATCGACCGCGAGGGCGCCACCGGCGGGTACCTTGTGCTGGTCGGCGGCATGCAGGATCAGTGATCCGCAGCGCCGCATCTCGGCATGCAGCAGGCCGATGGCGCTCGTCTCCTGGTCGTCCGAGCGAAAGGAGTTCGAGCAGACCAGCTCGGCCAGGCCGTCAGTCTGGTGCGCATCGGTGCCACGCTGCGGGCGCATCTCATGCAGGACCGCAGGCACCCCATGCCGGGCCAGCTGCCAGGCGGCCTCGCTGCCGGCGAGCCCGCCGCCGACGACATGAACCGGTTTCTTTGCACTCATGGCTCGGTTAGATAGTCCGTGAACGCGGCGACTGCAACGCATCCGCGCGGCCGGCGGGGGAGGGAGGCCAGCTCATGCTGACACCGGCAGCGAGCTATGACGAGCTGTACGGCAGCTTCAAATGGCGGCTGCCGGATCGCTTCAACATCGCCCGCGCCGCCTGCGATCGCCATGCCGAGGCAACGCCGGACAACCCGGCGCTGATCTACGAGGATCAGGCGGGCACGGTCCGGCAGTACAGCTTCCGGCAGATCCGGCAGCTCGCCAACCGGACGGCGAACATGTTGCGCGGGCATGGCGTCGGCCGAGGCGACCGGGTCGCCATCCTGCTCGGCCAGCGCCCGGAAACCGCCGTCACCCACCTCGGCTGCTTCAAGCTCGCCGCGATCTCGATCCCCGTGTTCACCCTGTTCGGCGAAGAAGCGCTGGAATTCCGCTTCGGCAACTCCGGTGCCGTCGCCGTGGTCACCGACCGCGAGAACTATCCAAAGATCGCCGCGATCCGCGACCGCTGTCCGGCACTGAGGCTGGTGTTCCTGGTCGACGGCGGCGAAACGGGCACGCTGGACTTCCATCAGGAGCTCGCCCGGGCCTCGGACCGGGCCCAGACCATCGACACCGCGGCCGACGATCCGGCCTTCATCTCCTACACCTCCGGCACCACGGGGCCGCCCAAGGGCGCCCTGCACGCGCACCGCGCGCTGCTCGGCCATATGACCGGGTTCGAGTTTCTGCTGAATTTCTATGGCTTCGAGGGTGATCTGATGTGGTCGCCGGCAGACTGGGCCTGGATCGCCGGGCTGATGGACGTGCTGTTCCCGAGCTGGTTCCTCGGCAAGCCGGTCCTGGCCTTCCGCACCGCCGGCCCGTTCGACCCGGCCCAGGCGTTCCACATGATGGCCAAGCATCAGGTCCGCAGCACCCTGCTGGTGCCGACCATGCTGAAGATGATGCGGCAGGTGACGGATCCACCGCCGGTCAATCTGCGCAGCATGTTCTCCGGCGGCGAGGCGGTCGGCCGGGAGATCCTGGAATGGGCCCGCGCCCGCTTCGGCATCGACGTCAACGAGGGCTATGGCCAGACCGAATGCAACCTGATCACCGGCCACGTGCCGGCGCTGATGCCGGCGCGGCTGGGCGCCCTCGGCCGGCCCGCACCGGGCCATGTCGTCTCCATCGTCGACGACGAAGGCAACGAGGTCGCCCCGGGGGTCGAGGGCCACATCGCCTGCCGCCGGCCGGACCCGGTGATGCTGCTGGAATACTGGGACAACCCGCAAGCAACGCGGGAGAAATACATCGGCGACTGGCTGATCACGGGCGATCTGGGCCGCAAGGACGAGGACGGCTATCTCTGGTTCGTCGGCCGGGCCGATGACGTCATCACCTCGTCCGGCTACCGCATCGGCCCCGGCGAGATCGAGGACTGCCTGCTCAAGCACCCCGGTGTGGCGCTGAGCGCAGCCATCGGCAAGCCGGACCCCGCGCGCACCGAGATCATCAAGGTGTTCGTGGTCCCGGCCGAGGGGCATATACCCGGACCCGCGCTGGAAGAAGACCTGCGCGGCTTCGTGCGCGACAAGCTGGCACGGCACGAATATCCGCGCGAGATCGAGTTCGTCACCGAGTTGCCGACCACGGCCACCGGCAAGGTCATGCGCCGGGTTTTGAAGCAGCGGGAAATTGACAGGCAGGAAGAAAACCATCGCGTCCGGGGCCGATAACCCGGGGCAGGAGGTCGTGGTTCCGCAGTGTGACGAACGTCTTGTACAATTCCCCAGGTTCAGGAGTGCATCGAAGGATTCACAGTGGATCAGCAGCGGTTGTGCATCGGCCACGGCAAGGCCCGTGTTTGCGCCGCGTTGTTGGCGACAGGGCTGCTGGCAGCTTGCCAAACGACAAAGGAAGCCACTACCAACAGCGCTGGAGTCGAGACAACCCGCGCGGTCGTCGGACAAGGTGCTTTAACGCTCGCGCCCGGGGTCTACGAAAGTTATCTGAACTATCTCGCGCCACCCGATCCCGCGACGCCCCCCCGCCCGAAAAGCCTCGATCGTTTTCGTCGTATCGGCGGACGGGAACACGGCAACTTGGGCCAACGGTTCCCGAGGACACGGACGCGGGAACGAGCACGCCGAAATGGCCGTCAAGACCTGTGAAGAACGTTCGTCAAAGCAATGCTACGTGTTTGCATACGGGCGATACGTCGCCTGGCAGGGCCCGGTCTTCGTCGCAGGTCGCGACAAGCCAATCCATAGACCTCCTGGTGCGTCGTCCGTTCGGTCCAGTCGGCCACAGGTCGCCGGACAAGCTGCTGCGGATGACAGCCACGACGGAATCTACGTCGCCGCGAAGTGTGGCTTCCTGGGTGAAGGTGTCATTCGCATCAGAATTCGCGACGGAGAAATCGAAAGCCTGACGCGAGAGATCGAGATCAGCAGCGGGGGCGTAGACGCGGATGGCTGGCTCGTTGGCCTCGAGTATTCGACGGGAAGTACGGCGCGCAGCGGCAGGGTTGAAGGTTCCCTCTACGACGCCAGGTTCGTTCCGGCGGGAGAAATGAAGCCCGGCGCCGGCAGAACCTGGACAGACAGTGTCAAGCCCTGCGTCACCAGTTTCGCCAGAGTAAGCGACTGACCGGCGAAGGGCTCCCGATCACCCCGCATTTGCCGATGTCGTTGACGCACGCGCCGCGCGTCGGCGGGTTGTTCCGCCGGACTTGCCGTCGGGTTTGCGGACGTTGCGCGCGGCCCTCTTCTTGCCGGCCTGTTTGCCGCCGTTGCCCCGGTTGCCGGCGGTCGCCGCGGGCACGCCGGCATCGGCGATGCGCTTGCCGCCGAGCATCGCCTTGAGGTAACGCCCGGTATAGCTCTCGGTCACTGCCGCGACGTCCTCCGGCGTTCCGGCGGCAACGATACGACCGCCGCCGTCGCCACCGTCGGGGCCCAAATCGACGACCCAGTCGGCGGTCTTGATGACTTCCAGGTTGTGCTCGATCACCACCACCGTGTTGCCCTGCTCGACCAAGGCATGCAGCACGTCGAGCAGCTTGCGCACGTCCTCGAAATGAAGCCCGGTGGTCGGCTCGTCGAGAATGTACAGGGTGCGGCCGGTGGCCCGGCGCGACAGCTCCTTGGCCAGCTTGACCCGCTGCGCCTCGCCGCCGGACAGCGTGGTCGCCGGCTGGCCGACATGGATGTAGCCCAGTCCCACCTTCTGCAGCGTCACCAGCTTGTCGCGGATCACCGGCACCGCCTTGAAGAACTCGGCCGCCTCGTCGACGGTCATGTCCAGCACGTCGGCGATCGATTTGTCGCGGAACTTGATCTCCAGGGTCTCGCGGTTGTAGCGCTGGCCTTGGCAGACGTCGCACTGGACATAGACGTCCGGCAGGAAGTGCATTTCGATCTTGACCAGACCGTCGCCCTGGCAGGCCTCGCAGCGCCCGCCCTTGACATTGAAAGAGAACCGTCCCGGCTTGTAGCCGCGCGCCGCCGCATCGGGCAGGCCGGCGAACCAGTCACGGATCGGCGTGAAGGCGCCGGTATAGGTCGCCGGGTTGGACCGTGGCGTGCGGCCGATCGGCGACTGGTCGATGTCGACCACCTTGTCGAGATGCGGCAGGCCCTCGATCCGCGCGAACGGCGAGGGCTGATCACGCGCGCCGTTGAGGAAGCGGGCCAGCGCCTTGTACAGGGTCTCGATCACCAGCGTCGACTTGCCGCTGCCGGAGACGCCGGTGATGCAGGTGAAGGTGCCCAGCGGCACCTGCATGGTCACGTCCTGCAGGTTGTTGCCGGTGGCGCCGCGGACCGTCAGCACCTGCTTGCGGTGACCCTTGCGCCGCTTCTTGGGGATCGGGATCTGCTTGAGACCGACCAGGTACTGACCGGTCAGGCTGTCGGGACAGCGCATTACGTCGGCCGGCGTGCCGGTGGCCACGACCTCGCCGCCGTGTTCGCCCGCCGCCGGGCCCATGTCGACCACGTAGTCAGCGCTCTCGATCGCTTCCTCGTCGTGCTCGACCACGATCACCGTGTTGCCGAGATCGCGCAGGTTCTTCAGGGTTTGCAGCAGCCGCGCGTTGTCGCGCTGATGCAGACCGATCGACGGCTCGTCGAGGACATAGAGCACACCGGTCAGGCCGGAGCCGATCTGCGAGGCGAGGCGGATACGTTGGCTCTCGCCGCCCGACAGCGTGCCCGAATTGCGCGACAGGGTCAGGTACTCCAGGCCGACGTTGACCAGGAACCCGAGGCGGTCGTTGATCTCCTTGAGGATGCGTTCGGCGATCTCGAGCTGCTTTGGCGTCAACTGCGACGGCAGCTCGGCGAACCAGTCGCGGGCGGCGAGGATCGACGCCTCCGCCGCCTCGCTGATGTGCAGGCCGGCGATCTTCACCGCCAGCGCCTCCGGCTTCAGCCGATGGCCGCCGCAGGCTTCGCAGGCGGTGACGCTCTGAAAGCGCTCGAGCTCTTCGCGGACCCAGGCGGAATCGGTCTCGCGATAGCGGCGCTGCATGTTCGGCACCACGCCCTCGAACGGCCGCTTGGTCTTGTAGCTGCGCAGGCCGTCGTCGTAGTGCATCTCCACCGGCTCGTCGCCGGAACCGAACAGGATGACGTTGCGGACCTTCTCCGGCAGCTCGTCCCAGGCCTCCGACATCGAGAACTTGTAGTGCCGGGCGAGGCTGTCCAGGGTCTGCAGGTAGTAGGGCGAGGTCGAGCGCGACCAGGGCGCGATGGCACCGCCGCGCAGCGACTGGCTGCCATCGGGCACGACCATGTCCGGGTCGAAGAACAGCTGGTTGCCGATGCCGTCGCAGGCCGGGCAGGCGCCATAGGGATTGTTGAAGGAAAACAGCCGCGGCTCGATTTCCGGGATCGTGAAGCCGGAGACCGGGCAGGCGAAGCGGGCGGAGAACACCGTGCGCGCGCCGTCGTCGGCGTTCTCGGCCACGGCAATGCCGTCGGCCAGTTCGAGGGCGATCTCCATGCTGTCGGCCAGCCGGCCCTCGAGCCCGGGACGCACCACCAGCCGGTCAACGACGACGTCGATATCGTGCTTGATCTTCTTGTTGAGTGCCGGCACCTGGTCGATCTCGTAGACCTCGCCATCGACCTTGACCCGCTGGAAGCCGCGCTTCATCAGCTCGGCGAATTCCTTGCGGTACTCACCCTTGCGGCCGCGGATCATCGGCGCCAGCAGAAACAGCCTGGTGCCCTCGGCCATCGCCATCACCCGGTCGACCATCTGGCTGACCGTCTGGCTCTCGATCGGCAGCCCGGTGGCCGGCGAATGCGGTACCCCGACCCGGGCCCACAACAGCCGCATGTAGTCGTAGATCTCGGTCACCGTGCCGACGGTCGAGCGCGGGTTGCGTGAGGTGGTCTTCTGCTCGATCGAGATCGCCGGCGACAGGCCTTCGATGTGGTCGACGTCCGGCTTCTGCATCAGTTCGAGGAACTGGCGCGCGTAGGCCGACAGGCTCTCGACATACCGGCGCTGCCCCTCGGCATAGATGGTATCGAAGGCGAGCGACGACTTGCCACTGCCGGACAGGCCGGTGATGACCACCAGCCGGTCGCGCGGCAGGTCGACGTTGATGTTCTTCAGATTGTGCTCGCGGGCGCCGCGGACGCTGATCAGCTTCTGCATGAAACGATTTCTGGTGGACGTGTCATCGGGTTGGACTAAGCTACTCCGGAATGGAACAGAACGTAAACATCTATGCCGCGGATTCGGCCGACCGGCGCAGCGCTGCGCATCCGATGGAACGGCCTCACGCAACATATGGGCCAGAAGCCGGTGGCGGGAAGGGGGTTGATATGCCTATAGTCGGCGGCATCTCTCCGTCCCGCCCCGGCAGGCGACGGGCGCAACAAAATCAACCAAACAGAACGGGGTAGTGGCATGGCCGGCAGCGTCAACAAAGTCATTCTGATCGGCAATCTCGGCCGCGATCCGGAGATTCGCTTCACCCAGGGCGGCGATCCCATCGCCCACCTGAACCTGGCAACCAACGAAACCTGGCGCGACCGCGGCACCGGCGAACGGCGCGAACGCACCGAGTGGCACCGCGTGGTGATCTTTGGCGCCATCGCCAAGACCGCCGAGCAGTATCTGCGCAAAGGGTCCAAAGTCTACATCGAAGGCAAGCTGCAGACCCGCAAGTGGCAAGACCAAAGCGGCCAGGACCGCTACACCACCGAGGTCGTGGTGTCCGGTTTCGGCGGCACCATGACCATGCTGGACGGCCGCGGTGAAGGCGGCGGATTTGCCGGCGGCGGTGGCGGCGACGATTTCGGCGGCCCCGGCGGTGGCGGTGGTGGCGGTGGCGGCGACTTCGGCCGCGGCGGCAACGATCTGGACGACGAAATCCCCTTCTAGGCCGCGAATCACCTGGCCCCGGCGCCGCGACGGCGGCGCCCGACTTCGAGACACCGCACGTCTGCGCGCCGACCTGCTGCGTCGGCGCGCGGGCGCGTCGTCCGGTGATCACCCCCGTTGCGTCCGGCCGGCCCGGTCGATAGAATACTAATTGATAGGATGCTATCGATATGGACGCCCGCGCGGAACCGATGACATCTCTGGACACCCTGTCGCCGCAGGAGGAATTTGGCTTTCAGCTGGGTCGACTGGCCCGTTGGTGGCGGTCGCGCCTGGACCAGCAGCTGAAGCCGCTCGGGCTGACCCAGGCTCGCTGGATCGTGCTCGTCCACCTGGCGCGCGGCGGCGACGGCATGACCCAGATCGACCTCGCCCGCTATGTCGAGGTCGAAGGGCCGACCCTGGTCCGGGTGCTCGACGCCCTCGAGGGTCAGGGCCTGATCGCCCGTCGGGCCAGCGTCTCCGACCGTCGCGCCAAGACCATCCACCTGACCGAGCAAGGCCAGCAGGTGATCGCCCGGATCAACGCGCTGGCGGCCGAGTTGCGCCAGTCCCTGCTGGCAGGGATCCCGCAAGACGATCTCGAGCACTGCCTGGAGCTGTTCGGACGCATCCGCGCCAACCGCCCGGCCCGGGACACCGGGGCAGGAGCATGAACGAGACCGGCCCCGGTCGCACGGCTGCGGCAACGGGCGCCGATAGCACGTCGCCCGGCGGACTGCCGCCGACCGGCGGTCGTGCCCGGCGTGCCAGCCGCCTGCGCCCGGTACTGGCAACAGTGCTGGCACTGATCGGCCTGGCGGCGTTGGGCAACTGGCTGTACGGCCGCCTGACCCATGTCGTCGTCTATGACGCGCGCATCGAGGCCGACGTGATCACCGTCAGCAGCCGCGTCAACGGTTGGGTCACCGGCCTGCCGGTCGAGGCCGGCGCCAGCATTGCCCGCGGCGACAGCCTGGTGACCCTGGATGCGCGGCAGCCGACGCTGCGCCTCAACGAGCTGGACTCCGAGCTGGCGATGATGGCGAACGACCGGCAGCGTCTGCTGGCCGAGATCGCCATGACCGATCGGCAGACACAGAGCCGCCTGCAGGCCGCCCAGGCCGAGCTCAGCGCGGCGGAGGCGGCGCTGGCCGCCCAGCAGTCGGAGACGGAGCAGGCCAGCAGCGACTTCGAGCGGGCGCAGTCGCTGCTCGACCGGCTGGCGGTGTCGCGCCAGCGCTGGGAAGCGCTGCGGACAGCGCATCAGAAGGCACAACACGACGTCCTGCGCACCGGCGCCGACGTGGCCAAGGCGCAGGCAGCGGTCCTGGAGGCCGAGGCCGGACGCCAGCAGCTCGATGTCCTGCGCCGCCGGCTGGCCAGCCTGCGACACGACGAAGAGCGCCTGCATGCCCAGCGCGAGCGGCAGCGCCTCGACGTCGAGGACCGGACCCTGCGCTCGCCCATCAACGGCGTGGTCGACCGGATCTTCGTCGACGTCGGCGAGTACATCGCCCCGGGGCAGCGGCTGATGCTGATCCACGACCCGCAGGCGATCTGGGTCGAGGCCAACGTCAAGGAGACCGACATCCGCCAGATCGCCATCGGCGGCACCGCCAAGGTCCGGGTCGACGCCTATCCCGACCTGGCACTGACCGGCCGCATCGTGCGCATCGGCAGCACCGCGACCAGCAAGTTCGCGCTGCTGCCCAACCCGAGCCCCAGCGGCAACTTCACCAAGATCACCCAGCGCCTGCCGGTGAAAATCGCCATCGAGCAGGTCGATGGCGCGCTGCGCCCCGGGATGATGGTGGAGGTGGACATTGCCATCGCGCGCGATTGAGGAGCTGTTCGCGACCTTCGGGCCGAACTACCGCTTCTTCGTCAGCTTCACGGCGATGCTCGGCACGATCTCCGCCGTGCTGACGGCGACCATGATCAACGTCGCCATCCCGGACATCATGGGCGCTTTCGGCATCGGCCAGGATCAGGCGCAGTGGCTGTCGACCGGCTTCCTGGCGGCGATGACCGTCGCCATGCTGCTGAACGACTGGTGCGTGCGCGCCTTCGGCATGCGCGCCACCTACATCGGCGCCATGGCGGTGTTCGGCTTCGGCTCGGTGCTCGGCGGCATGGCCTCGGTGCTCGACCTGATCATCCTCGGCCGGGTGCTGCAGGGGGCCGGCGCCGGTCTCGTGCAGCCGTTGTCGATGGTACTGATGTTCCAGGTCTTTCCGCCGCATCAGCGCGGCCGGGCGATGGGCCTGTTCGGCGTCGGCGTGGTGCTGGCGCCGGCGCTCGGCCCGACCCTTGGCGGCATCCTGGTCGACGTCGACAGCTGGCGCGCGGTGTTTTTCGCGGCCATCCCGGTCAGCACCCTGGGCATGCTGCTGGCGACCGTTTTCATGCCCTGGCGCGACGACGATGGACCGCGCCCGGCCTTCGACTGGACCGGGCTCGTGCTGCTGACACTGTTCATCGGCTTCCTGCTGACCGGGCTGTCGAACGGCCCGCGCGACGGCTGGCACAGCCCGACCATCAGCATCAACTTCGCCGTGGCCGCGGTCAGCGGCTGCGGCTTCATCTGGTGGCAACTGCGCACGCCGCAACCGCTGTTCAACGTGCGCCTGCTGTTGAATGGCCGTTTCGCCGCCGCGGCCATGGTGACGGTGGTGTTCGGCTCCATGCTGTTCGGCTCGACCTATCTGGTGCCGCTGTTCGTACAGACCGTGCAGGGGTATTCAGCGACCCGGGCGGGCCTGCTGATGATCCCCGCCGGCCTGGCGATGATGGTGCTGTTCCCGCTGGCCGGGCGCCTGGCCGATCGGATGCCGCCGCACCTGCCGATCATCGCCGGCCTGGTGACCTTCACCATCGCCTCGCTGATGATGACGGCGGCGCACACGGATACGCCGTTCTGGATCTTTGCCTGGTGGCTGGTGCTGAGCCGGATCGGCCTTGCCTTCATCATGCCGACGCTGTCGGTCGGGGCGATCGGTGCGCTGCCGGCGCATATGGTCAGCCAGGGTTCCGGCGCGATCAATTTCATGCGCCAGCTTGGTGGCGCGTTCGGGGTCAACCTGCTGGCGATCAACCTGGACCAACAGACGGCGCACTATCTCGACGGCTTCAAATCGGTCCAGAGCGCCGACAATACCGTCACCCTGGAGCTGCTGCGCGAGATGTCACGCCTGTTCGACCAGCTCGGCTGGCCGCTGCACCTGCACCAGCCGGGGGGACTGCTGTTCCTCGATCGCGGCCTGACCGCGCAGGCCAACATGATGGCGTTTCGAGACGACTTTCTGATCGTCGCCCTGGTCTCGTTGGCGGCGGTGATCCCGGCCTGGTTCCTGGGCCGCAGGCGCCGCCTGCTGCCGGTCGCAACGGCCCCCGAACCGGCCTGATCGGGGTCTGTCCCGACCCCGGAAATCTTGCCTGAAAGCACAAGAATCGGTATGTTTTCAGGGTAACTCACTCAACATTTTGGGCCGCGGCCGGGACCAGGCGTGCCGACCGGCCAGGGTCCCCCGAACCCTCACTTTGACGCCAGCGGAGAGCGGCCGGACCAGGCGCCGGCAGAGCCGGCAGGACCACAGCAGCAGGACCAGCGGACTTGAGCGACGACACCCAGACACCACCCCCGCCACCGCCGACGGAGGACGATCACATCCACCCGGTGGCGATCGAGGAGGAGATGCGCCGCTCCTACCTCGATTACGCCATGAGCGTGATCGTTTCGCGGGCGATCCCGGACGTCCGCGATGGCCTGAAGCCGGTGCACCGGCGGATCCTGCACGTGATGAACGAGAACGGCTACAGCTCGGACAAGCCGTACCGCAAGTCGGCGCGCATCGTCGGCGACGTCATGGGCCGTTACCACCCGCACGGCGACCAGGCGATCTATGACGCCATGGTGCGCATGGCGCAGGACTTTTCCATGCGACTGCCGCTGCTCGACGGGCAGGGCAATTTCGGCTCGATGGACGGCGACCCGCCCGCGGCCATGCGCTACACCGAGGTGCGCATGGACAAGCCGGCGGAATCCCTGCTCGAGGATATCGACAAGGACACCGTCGACTTCCAGGACAACTACGACGGCACCGCCCGCGAACCGGTCGTGCTGCCGGCGATGTTCCCCAACCTGCTGGTCAACGGCGCCGGCGGCATTGCCGTCGGCATGGCCACCAACGTGCCCCCGCACAACCTTGGCGAGATCATCGACGCCTGTTGCGCCTATCTGGACAACCCGGAGATCGACGTGGCCGGGCTGATGGAGCATGTCGTCGGGCCGGATTTCCCGACCGGCGGCCTGATCCTCGGCCGGCTCGGCATCACCCAGGCTTTCCACAAGGGCCGCGGCTCGATCGTCATGCGCGGGCGTACCCATATCGAGGAGGTGCGCAAGGAGCGCGAGGCCATCATCGTCACCGAGATCCCGTTCCAGGTGAACAAGGCCGGGATGATCGAGAAGATCGCCGAGGCGGTGCGCAACAAGCGGATCGAGGGCATCGCCGACCTGCGTGACGAGAGCGACCGCCACGGCGTGCGGGTGGTGATCGAGCTGCGCCGCGATGCCATGGCCGAGGTCGTGCTGAACCAGCTCTACCGGTTCTCGCCGCTGCAGACGAGCTTTGGCGTCAACACCCTGGCGCTCAACAAGGGCCGGCCGGAGCTGCTCAACCTGCGCCAGATGATCGCCGCCTTCGTCGAGTTCCGCGAAGAGGTGGTGACCCGGCGCACCCGCCACCTGCTCGGCAAGGCGCGGGAACGGGTGCACGTGCTGGTCGGTCTGGCCATCGCCGTCGCCAACATCGACGAGGTGATCGCGCTGATCCGCCGCGCGCCGGACCCGGCGACGGCACGCAGCGAGCTGATGGCCCGCGACTGGCCGGCGGAGAACGTGGCCGCGCTCATCGCCATCATCGACGATCCCCGCCACGCCGTGGTCGAGGGCCGGGTCCGCCTCAGCGAGGTGCAGGCCCGCGCCATCCTGGATCTGCGGCTGCAGCGGCTGACCGCGCTGGGCCGTGACGAGATCGGCGACGAGCTCAACCAGCTTGCCGGCAAGATTAACGAATACCTGGAGATCCTGCGCGAACGGTCGCGCCTGGTGGCGATCATCCGCGGCGAGCTGGAGCGCATGAAGGAAGCCTTCGCCACGCCGCGGCGGACCGAGATCGTCGACGCCGAGGCCGAGCAGGAAGACGAGGACCTGATCCAGCCCGAGGACATGGTCGTGACCGTGTCGCACAACGGCTACGTCAAGCGGGTCCCGCTGTCGACCTACCGCCTGCAGCGCCGCGGCGGCAAGGGCCGCACCGGCATGACCACGCGCGACGAGGATTTCGTCAGCCGGCTGTTCGTCGCCAACACGCACAGTCCGGTGCTGTTCTTCTCCTCGCACGGCAAGGTCTACAAGCTGAAGGTCTACCGCCTGCCGCAGGGCTCGCCGCAAGCCCGCGGCAAGGCCATGGTCAACCTGTTCCCGCTGGATCCGGGCGAGACCATCCACACCGTGCTGCCGCTGCCGGAGGACGAGCAGGAGTGGGTCGGCCGCTATGTCATGTTCGCCACGGCGAAAGGATTTGTGCGCCGCAACGAACTGAGCGAGTTCCGCCGCGTGCAGGCCAACGGCAAGATCGCCATGAAGCTGCCGGAGGACGATCGCATCATCGGCGTGTCGATCTGCAGCGAGCGTGACGACGTGCTGCTGGCAGCCAGCGGCGGCAAGTGCATCCGTTTCCCGGTGATCGACGTTCGGGTGTTCAAGGGCCGGGGCTCGGTCGGGGTGCGCGGCATCCGCCTCGGCGGCGGTGATGAGGTGGTGTCGCTGTCGATCCTCGAGCACACCGATTATGACGTCGACGAGCGCGACCGCTACATGCGCTGGAGCAACGCCCGGCGCCGCGGCGAGCAGCCGCCCGCCGCGCCGGAACGGGTCGAGGAGATGGCCGCGGCCGAGCAGTATGTGCTGTCGGTGACCGAAAACGGTTACGGCAAGCGCACTTCGGCCTACGAGTACCGCATCGTTGGCCGCGGCGGCCAGGGCATCATCAACATCATCACCTCGCGCCGGAACGGCCCGGTGGTGGTCTCCGGACCGGCAGAGGACGAAGACCAGTTGATGCTCGTCACCGACACGGGCCGGCTGATCCGGATCTCGGTGGCCGAAATCAGTTTCGCCGGCCGCAACACCCAAGGGGTGACGCTGTTCGACCTGGAAGGCGACGAACGGGTGGTCTCGGTGGCCTGGCTGAAGGATGCCGGCGAGGACGACGAAGGCGATGACGACAGCAATGCCGATGTCGCTGGGGTCGAGAACGGAGCAGGTCCGGAGGCCGGCTGAGCCCGGCGCCCGGGGGGTGATTCCCCTTTCTTTTTGCGCTGCAACACGCTAATTAGGCGCGTCATTTGGCTGCCCGCCCGCTAGGGGAGGAAGGACGTGCCGCCCGAACGCGTAGGCCTTTATCCGGGAACTTTCGATCCGATGACCCTCGGTCACTCGGACGTCATCCACCGGGCCACGAAGATCCTGGACCGGCTGGTGATCGGCGTGGCCATCAATCGCGACAAGGGGCCGCTGTTCACGCTCGACGAGCGGGTCGAGATGGTCGAAGACGAACTGTCGGCGCTGGCCGAGCGGCTGCATGGCTGCACCATCGAGGTCAAGCCCTTCGACAATCTGCTCATGCACTTCGCCATGGACGTCGGTGCCCAGGTGATCGTCCGCGGCCTCAGGGCCGTGTCCGACTTCGAGTACGAGTTCCAGATGGTGGGCATGAACGAGCGCCTCAATCCGGAGATCGAAACGGTCTTCCTGATGGCCACCGACAAGTACCAGTTCATCGCCTCGCGCCTGGTCAAGGAGATTGCCAAGCTGGGCGGCGACATCTCGGACTTTGTCTCGCCGCGTGTGGCGACACGCCTGTACGAGCGGTATGGCCAGGATCAGCTGTTGGACAAGCTGAAGACCCAGGCCACAGTTTAGACATCATCTCAACGAAACCGGGCAAGCTCATGATCAGAAAGCTGTTTGCAACTCTGGTTGCGTTCTTCTTGCTGCCCATCATCGCAGGAGCGGCCGCAGACTTGGAAAACACTCTTTATCTGGAACTGAAGGACGGCAGGGTCGAGATCGAGCTGCGTCCGGACCTCGCGCCCAACCATGTCGCCCGGATCAAGGAACTGGTGCGGGAGGGCTTCTACGACGGCGTCGTGTTCCATCGCGTGATCGAGGACTTCATGGCCCAGACCGGCGATCCGACCGGCACCGGCACCGGCGGCTCAGGGCAGAAGCTGAAGGCCGAGTTCAACGATGCCAAGCACCTGCGCGGCACCGTGTCGATGGCCCGCGCCAACCATCCCGACAGCGCCGACAGCCAGTTCTTTATCGTCTTCAAGCCGGCGCCATTCCTGGACCGTCAGTACACCGTCTGGGGCCAGGTGATCTCGGGCATGGAGCACGTCGACAACATCAAGAAGGGCGGCCCCAACAACGGCATGGTCGACGACCCCGACAGGATTATCAGCCTCAAGGTCGCCGCCGACGTCACCGAGTAGCCGCGGCGCGGCGCGCGCCGTGACGACGCATGCGCGTCGACCTGTTCGATTTCGAACTGCCGCAGCAGGCCATCGCATCCCGGCCGGTCGAACCGCGCGAGCAGGCGCGACTGCTCTGCGTCGGCCCGGACGGCGGGCTGCAGGACCGCCGCATCGCCGACCTGCCTGAGCTGCTGCGTGCCGATGATCTGCTGGTCGTCAACGACACCCGAGTGCTGCCGGCGCAGCTCGAGGGCCGGCGCGGCGACGCCCGCATCGAGCTCACGCTGCATCGCCGGCTTGGCCCCGGGCGCTGGCACGCCTTTGCCAGGCCCGCGCGCAAGCTGAAGCCGGGCGATCGCATCGACATCGGTCCGGGCTTCGCCGCAACCGTCGCGGCGCCGCGCCACGGCGGCGAGGTCGAGCTCGATTTCGCCATGGACGACAGTGCCCTGCGCCAGGCGCTGGAGCGCCACGGCAGCATGCCGCTGCCGCCCTACATCCGCAAACAACGGGCCGTCGATGCCCGCGACAGGGCCGACTACCAGACTGTGTTCGCGGAACGGGACGGCGCGGTGGCCGCGCCGACGGCAGGTCTGCATTTCAGCCCGGCGCTGCTGGCAAGGCTGGATGCCGCCGGGATCGCCCGCACCACGGTGACCCTGCATGTCGGCGCCGGCACGTTCCTGCCGGTTACCGTCGACGATACCCGGGCGCACAAGATGCACGCCGAGTACGGCGAAGTCTCGGCGCCGGCAGCAGAGCAGATCAACGCGGTGCGCGAGCAGGGCGGCCGCATCGTCGCCGTCGGCACCACCAGCCTGCGGATTCTGGAAGCGGCAAGCGAAGCCGACGGGCGCCTGCAGCCGTTTGCCGGCCCGACCGAGCTGTTCATCACCCCGGGCTACCGCTTCCGCTGCGTCGATGTGCTGCTGACCAACTTCCATCTGCCGCGATCGACCCTGTTCATGCTGGTCTGCGCCTTTTCCGGGCTCGACACCATGCAAGGGGCCTACCGCCACGCCATCGCCGCGGGCTATCGCTTCTACTCCTATGGCGATGCCTGCTTGCTGGAACGGGCGGCAGCGGCATGAGCGCGCCGTTCGGCTTCGCCCTTGCCGCCCGCGACGGGACAGCCCGACGCGGCAGCCTGAGCACGGCGCATGGCTCCGTGCAGACCCCCGCCTTCATGCCGGTCGGGACCGCCGCCACGGTGAAGGGGATGACGCCGGAGGCGGTGCGCGGGACCGGCGCCGAGATCATTCTGGGCAACACCTATCACCTGATGCTGCGTCCCGGCGCCGAGCGGATCGGCCGGCTGGGCGGGCTGCACCGGTTCATGAACTGGCCCGGGCCGATCCTGACCGACTCCGGCGGCTTCCAGGTGATGTCGCTGGCTGAGCTGCGGCAGATGGACGAGGAGGGGGTCACCTTCCGCTCGCATGTTGACGGCACCCGGATGCGCCTCACGCCCGAGCGCAGCATCGAGATCCAGCATCTGCTCGATGCCGACATCACCATGGTGCTCGACGAATGCACGCCGCACCCGGTCGACGTCGACACGGCGGCCGCGTCCATGCGCCTGTCCATGCGCTGGGCCGAACGCTGCCGCCAGGCCTTTGCCCAGCGCCCCGGCTATGGCCTGTTCGGCATTGTCCAGGGCAGCGTCTATCCCGAGCTGCGGGTGGAGTCGGCGCAGGCCCTGCAGCGCATCGGCTTCGACGGTTACGCCGTCGGCGGCCTCGCCGTCGGCGAGGGCCAGGCAGAGATGTTCGCGGTGCTCGACGTCACCGTGCCGGCACTGCCCGACGCGGCGCCGCGCTACCTGATGGGGGTCGGCCGGCCCGACGACATCATCGGTGCCGTCGAACGCGGCATCGACATGTTCGACTGCGTCATGCCGACCCGTTCGGGCCGCACCGGTCAGCTGTTCACCCGACGCGGCGTCATAAACATCCGCAACGCCCGCCACCAGGACGACCCGCGCCCGGTCGACGACGGCTGTCGCTGCCCGTGCTGTACCGACTACAGCCGGGCCTACCTGCACCACCTGTTCCGGACCAAGGAGATGCTGGGACCGATCCTGGCCACCTGGCACAATCTGCAGCTCTACCAGGACCTGATGGCGGACTTGCGCACGGCGATCGAGGACGGACGGTTCGCAGCGACGGCCGCGGCATGGCTCGACACCCTAGCACAGGGCGATATCGAGCCCGTTTAGGGCATCTCCGGACCGCCCCTAGACCCCGGATCTCCGCTTCGCTGCGTCCGGGGTGACGATGAGGGGAAAACCGCCGACCCGCCACCATTCGTCGTCCCCGTGCTTGACACGGGGACCCAGGGCGACGCGCACCAACGGTCGCAGGCCTTCACAGGCGCTCACATCGCCGCTGCTTCCGCTCGAGCCTGACCGCCTCCAGGAGCTCGCACTCAGCCGCGCGCGTCCATCAGCATCATCTCGGCCGCCTTTTCCGCGATCATCACCGTCGGCGAATTGGTGTTGCCCGAGGTGATCGTCGGCATCACCGAAGCATCGACCACCCGCAGCCCGTCGATGCCGTGCACGCGCAGGCGGTCGTCGACCACCGCCATGTCGTCACTGCCCATCTTCGCCGTGCCGACCGGGTGAAAGATGGTGGTGCCGATGTCGCCGGCGGCGCGCCACAGCTCTTCCTCGCTCTGGAACGCCGCGCCGGGCTTGAACTCTTCCGGCGCGAACGGCTGAAGCGGCGCCTGTTCGACGATGCGGCGGGTCAGGCGGATGGCGTCGGCCGCGACCTGACGGTCGGCCGCCGTCGACAGATAGTTCGGTTGGATCGCCGGCGCGGCAAGGGGGTCAGGGCTCTGCGCCCGCACCGAGCCGCGACTCTCGGGCCGCAGGTTGCACACCGAGGCGGTGAAAGCGGGGAAACCGTGCAGCGGCTCGCCGAACCGCTCCAGCGACAGCGGCTGCACGTGGTACTGCAGGTTGGCTGTTTCCCTGCCAGGGTCGGAACGGGCGAAGGCGCCGAGCTGGCTGGGCGCCATGGTCAGTGGCCCGCGCCGGAACAGGGCGTATTCCAGCCCCATGCCGATCTTGCCGAGCAGGCTGTTCGCGCGTTCATTGATCGTCGGCGTGTTCTGCACCTTGAAGGCCATGCGGAGCTGCAGGTGATCCTGCAGGTTCTCACCGACCCCCGGCAGCGCGTGCACGACCTCGATGCCAAGCTCCTGCAGCAGCGCGCCAGGACCGATCCCCGACAGCTGCAGCAGCTGCGGCGAGCCGACCGCGCCGGCGCACAGGGCCACGTTCGCCGCCGCGGCGAAGCCAGCCTGGCCGCGCTGCTGCAGCTCGACCCCGGCGACGCGGCGGCCCTGCAGGCGGATCCGTTCGACCTGGGCATGGGTCAGGACGGTCAGATTGGCGCGGTCGCGAACCGGACGCAGGAACGCCGTCGCAGTGCTCCAGCGCCGGCCGCGGCGCTGGTTGACCTGGAAATAGCCGCAGCCCTCGTTGTCGCCCCGGTTGAAGTCATCGCTTTCAGGGATGCCGACCTGCGCCGCGGCGGCACGGAAGGCGTCGAGGATCTCCCACGACAGTCGGAGGTCCTCGACCCGCCACTCGCCACCGGCGCCATGCATCTCGTCGGCCCCGTGCACGAAGTCCTCCGAGCGGGTGAAGTAGGGCAGGACGTCGTCCCAGCCCCAGCCCGTGTTGCCCAGTTGGCGCCACTGATCGTAGTCGCGCGCCTGGCCGCGCATGTAGATCATGCCGTTGATCGACGAGCAGCCGCCCAGCACCTTGCCGCGCGGATAGCCGAGTACGCGGCCGTTCAGCCCGGCCTCGGCTTCGGTGCGAAAGCGCCAGTCGGTGCGCGGGTTGTCGATGGTGAACAGGTAGCCGATCGGGATATGGATCCACAGGTAGTTGTCTTTGCCGCCGGCCTCGAGCAGCAGCACCCTGTTGCCGGGATCGGCGGACAGGCGGTTGGCCAGCAGACAACCGGCGGTGCCGGCGCCGACGATGACGTAGTCGAACGTGCCGAGGTCGCGCCGTGCCGCGCTCGCCATGCCGATCCTCCCCCTGGCCCCGTCGGTTCGTGCCGGTCCCGCAGACCGGCGTTCCGGTCAGCCTAGCGCAGCCCGCACAGCGGCGGAAACGGGCAGGGGCCCGGCCCCGGATGTTGACCGGGCCGGCACGGCGACATATGGTCCCGCCGCTTCGCGCGCCCGTAGCTCAGGTGGTAGAGCAACTGACTTTTAATCAGTGGGTCCTTGGTTCGAGTCCAAGCGGGCGCACCATTTCTTTTTCCTGTCCGACCCGGACACATAGGTATCAGTTTGTACCTAAGACATAGGTGACAACCTCGGGCCGAACGGGTTGTCGAGGGGTTGCAGGGTCCTCTGTTCCAAGTCGACGTATCCCAGATCGTAGTGCATGAAGCTGACGAGCCATATGCCCTC
>Ga0209458_1000067_pt1 | contig 62131 bp, 59 predicted proteins | sample WorMetLIZAISLAND_FD_187411 | JGI IMG/M metagenome (GOLD analysis project Ga0209458, IMG submission 187411) | Marine gutless worms symbiont microbial communities from Max Planck institute for Marine Microbiology, Germany - Inanidrilus manae... ...
GGTGCTATCCTCTTCCATGGTGGCTCCTGGTTCCTCCTCTGGCTCAAAGGTTTCGCGACTTCAAGCCTGAAGGGTTTCGGGGCCACCAACCCCATCCAAATGTGCGAAAGATCTTTTACGTTATCCCGACCCGGTGGCCGAAGGTATCGTTGAACTTCTTGAAGTGGTCGACATCGGCAAGCAACAGGCAGAGCGGTGTGCCCTCGCTGTCGGCCTGCTCGCTTTCGTTGCGTAAGACGGCATCGAAGTGCTTCCGGTTGGCGATGCCGGTCAAGGCGTCTGTCGTTGCCTCCTTGGTCAGCTGTTCCAGGTTGTCGCGCAGATTGTTCAGCTCTGCGGTCTTTTCCTGGAAGCGCTGCTCGAGCGACCAGTTCTGGGCAGCGGCAGTCTGTGTTTCGGAGAGGACACGGCGGACCAGCTCCTCGGTGTTGCCGGCTTCCGCCAACTGGTCGACTTCGCCCGAGAAGTCCGTCATGACCTTGTCGTAGTCGCTCGCATCCTCGTTGGTCTTGCCAAGCCGGCCCATCATGCTGTCGATGATGGCGCGAAGTTGCGCGCTGCCCCGATGGAACTGCTCGGTCATCCGGTTGCTGCCAAAGTACTTGGCAAACAGACGGTCGCTCACCTCGGAGCCGAAAACGCCGCCAGCCGCAAGCAGCTTGTCGATCTCCTCGGCCAGGCGCGGCCGATCGCCGGAGACGTAGCTGTACCAGATCATGAAATTCTGCGGCGTCGCGGGGATCCGCCGCTCGTTCATCAGAGCGCTGGCTGCACCGGCATGCTTTTCGGCGCTTGCGTGGCTGTCCGGGTCAATCATGCGAATGGCAATCCTCCAACCGCTCGGCAGCCTCTCGCGACACCAGTGGATTCGCCAGGAATCTGCCGTCACCCGGCCCTGAACGTAAGTTCTATGCCATTCGTTCTTTATAATTGGTTGAAACAGGCCAACGAGCTTCACTGGATGGGGGACACCGATCGACCTGACGTGTTGCAGGCCCGAGGGTGCGCCGTCTGTCTAGCCGAGCCTGGGCATCGGGAACGGCGACGCCCTCTCGAAGGCCTCCGCGGCGCGCAGGACCAGGGCATCGGCGTAGCGCGGGCCGACGATCTGAAGCCCGGCCGGAAGCCCCGCCTTGGTCAGTCCGCAGGGTACGCTGGCCGCCGGCTGTTGGGTCAGGTTGAAGGGGTAGGAGAAGGGGGTCCAGTCGACCCAGCGCTCATCTCCCCCCTCGGCATCCACGGCAGCCGGCTGCTCCAGCCCTGCCTCGAAGGCCGCCAACGGCAGGCTGGGCGTCAGCAGCAGGTCGTAGTCATCGTGGAAGCGGCACATGGCGACGCCGATCGCCTCCCGCGCCGACACGGCGTCCAGGTACTCGCTCAGCGAATAGCCGGCGCCTTCGGCGGCCATATCCCGCAGGCCCGGATCCATCAGCGCGCGTTGCTCCTCACTGTAGCGCCGCAGCAGATTGGCTGCGGCGGCAAACCAAAGGATGCGGAAGGGCTCCTCGCAGTCGGGCAGTTGCGGCTCGGCTTCCTCCACCGCGGCGCCGAGGTCGGCAAACTTTCCTGCGGCGGTTGCCACCAGCGCGGCGATTTCAGGGTCGACCAGATGGCCGCCGAGGGTCGGACTGAAGGCGATCTTAAAACCGTCCAGATTGCCGTCCAGCCCTTGGGCATAGTCGGCCTGCTCGCTCGGCAAGGCATACCAGTCGCGGGCATCCGGCTCGGCGATGACCGTCAGCATGAGCGCCGCGTCCGCAACCGCGCGGGTCATCGGCCCGACGTGCGCCACGGTGCCGAAGGGGCTGAGCGGATGGGCCGGTACCCGTCCGAAGCTCGGCTTGTGGCCGACAATGCCGGTGAAGGCCGCTGGAATGCGGATCGATCCGCCGCCGTCCGTGCCGATCGCCAGGGCGCCCATGCCGGCAGCCACGGCCGCCGAGGCGCCGCCGCTCGAGCCGCCCGGCGTGCAATCCGGGTTCCAGGGGTTGCGGGTGATCCCGGTGAGCGGGCTGTCGGTGACGCCCTTCCAGCCGAACTCCGGCGTCGTGGTCTTGCCGAGCAGCACGGCGCCATGCTCCCTGAGGCGGGCTACCGAAGGCGCATCCTCGCTCCAGTCCTGGTCCGGATCGGTCGCTTTCGAGCCACGCAGGGTCGGCCAACCCTTGGTCAGCACGATATCCTTGATCGAGACCGGAACGCCGTCGAGCCGTCCGCGCGGCACGTCCAGGCGCCAGCGTTCCTCCGACTCGGCCGCCTCGGCCAGCGCGCCCTCGTGATCGACCAAGTTGAAGGCGTTCAGGGTCGGGTTGTGCTTGTCGATGCGAGCGAGAGCAGCCTTGGTGGCCTCTACGGGAGACAGGCTGCCATCGCGATAGCGTCGCAGCAGGTCGGTGGCGGGCATCAAGGCGATGTCGTCGGTCATGCGGTTGCGTCTCCCAGGGCTTTCTAGTCAACGGGCATTCCAGCCGCGGCCGTTCTCATCGGCCGGCCGGATTCGTGGCACGCACAGGCCGCCTTGTCGAGGCTGTGCAAGGCCCGCAGCGCTGCCCGATTCCGGTCACGATTGCTGTCTAATCTGAGATGCTACCGGAGCTATGAGCCAAGGAGCTGTAAGTCCATGCGGCACACCTTCCTGGCGGCGCTCTTGCTGCCGCTGTTGTGGGCGACGCCTCTGCCGGCTGGCGCCGAGGATTCTTCTGATGAGCCGGCCCCAAATGAACAGGCCCCCGGCGAACTGGCGCGTGAGGGCGTCGAGCGGCTCCTGCAGGCGCTTGAGGTTTTCATCGAGATGATTCCCCAGTACGAGATGCCCGAGCTCAACGAGAACGGCGACATCATCATTCGGCGTAAGCGCGACCGTGGGGAGGAACCCGCAGCCGAGCCGGAAGACGACCACACCTCCACCTGACGAGGCATCCCTCTGAAGCGACGCGCGGCGCTTGCGCGGCTCCGCGATCCTGTTCACCATGCCGGCCAACGAAACACGAGGGCCAATGAAACAAGCGGGGAGGAACGCCGGCCGATGAACGACCCTTTGGGTGCCTTCGTCCCGGGAACCGACGTCCGGCTCGAAGGGGCGAAGGACGGTCCCCTGCACGGCCGGGTCTTCGCCGCCAAGGACATCTTCGACATCGCCGGCCATGTCACCGGCTGCGGCAATCCCGATTGGGCGAGGACGCACGGTCCCGCCACGGCCAATGCGCCTGCGGTACAGGCCTGGCTCGACGCCGGTGCCAGGCTTGTCGGCAAGACCATCACCGACGAGCTTGCCTATAGCCTCAATGGGCAGAACGCCCACTACGGCACGCCGACAAACAGCAACGCGCCGGGGCGGATACCCGGCGGCTCCTCGTGCGGTTCGGCCGCCGCGGTGGCCGGCGGCGCGGTCGAGCTGGCGCTCGGCAGCGACACCGGTGGCTCCGTGCGCATTCCCGGAAGCTATTGCGGCCTGTACGGCTTTCGCCCGACCCATGGCCGCATCACGCTGGCCGGCGTGATGCCTCTGGCGCCCAGCTTCGACACCGTCGGCTGGTTCACGCGGGACGTCGGGCTGCTGCGCCAGGCCGGTGAGGTGCTGCTCGGCCACACCGGGGAAACGCCGCCACGCCCGAGCGGGCTGATCCTGGCAGAAGACGCCTTCGCTTTGGCCGAACCGGCGCTTGCCGCGGCCCTGGCGCCTCTCGTCGAGCGGCTGGAAGCCCAGCTCGGCGTGGCCGAGGCGGTCACGGTGGGCGAGCCCGGCGGCGGGCTGGAGGCCTGGATGCTGCGCTTCCGCCACCTGCAGGCACGCGAGATCTGGGCGGTGCATGGGGCCTGGATCGAGGCCGAGAAGCCGCATTTCGGGCCGGAGATCAACGAACGCTTCGAGTGGGCGCGCGGGGTGCCCGATGCGGTCGCCGAGGAGGCTAAGCCCGAGCGCGAGGCCTTCACCCAAAGGATGGCCGACCTGCTGCAGGACGGCCGCGTGATGTGTCTGCCGACCGCGCCCGGCATCGCGCCGCTGCTGAGCGCGACGGCCTCGGATCTGCGCGAGCACCGCAGCCGGGTGCTCAGCCTGACATCGATTTCCGGCTTGGCGAGGCTGCCGCAGGTCACCCTGCCCCTGGCCGAGGTCGAAGGCTGCCCAGCTGGCCTATCCCTGATCGCTGCGCAGGGCCAGGACAGCATGCTGCTGGCCTTTGCCGAGGCCTTCGTCGCAGGTCTGGAGAGCCCCGATTCGCTCAGGGCCTAGAGCGCGAAGCTAGGCGGCATCGACGGCGACGCGCGAGGACGGTAGGCGGACGGTGACGACCGTGCCGACGTCGAGCTCGCTCTCGATCCAGAGCGAGCCGCCGTGCAGCTCGACGAGGGCGCGCGACAGCGGCAGGCCGAGCCCCGTGCCTTCGTGCTTGCGGCTGAAGCCGGAATCCGCCTGGGTGAAGGGCTCCATGACGCGCTGCAGGTTCTCGTGGTCGATCCCGACGCCGGTATCGGCCACCTGAATGGAAAGGCCGCGCTGGCTCTCCACGCGAACCCGCACCACCACGTGGCCGCCCGCTTCGGTGAACTTGACGGCGTTGGCCAGGAGATTCAGCAGGACCTGCTTAAGGCGGGTTTCGTCGGCGTGGACGCGCGGCATCTGGGTCGGCAGGTCGGTCTCCAGGATGACCCCTTGGTGTTCGGCCCGCGCGTGAACCAGCCGCAGGGCGGATTTAATGAGGTTCGACAGATCGAGATCTTCCTCGAAGAGTTCGATCATGCCCGCCTCCGCCTTGGAGACGTCAAGGATGTCGCAGATGATGTTCAGCAGGTGGTGGCCGCTGTCCTTGATGTCGCTCATGTACTCGCGGTACTGCGGATGGCCGAGCGCGCCGAACAGCTCCTGCTCCATAACCTCGGAAAAGCCGATGATGGCATTGAGCGGCGTTCGCAGCTCGTGGCTCATGGTGGCCAGGAACTCGCTCTTGGTGCGGTTGGCCAGCTCCGCAGCGTCCTTGGCCGCGCGTAGCTGTTCTTCGGCCTTCTTGCGGATCGTGATGTCGCCCAGCGAGCCCGACATCCGATAGACCTTGCCTTTGTCGTCTCGCAGCACCAGGCCCCGGTCGAGCACCCAGCGATAGGCACCGTCGTCACCTCGCAGGCGGTACTCGCAGCTGTAGATCTGGCTCTCGCGGCGCAGATGGGACTTCAAGGCGGCGAACTGTCGCGGGCGATCCTCCGGATGGATGCGCGAGCGCCAGGTTTTGCCGCTGACCGTGTTGTCGTCGCCGTCGAAGCGCGTAATGGCGCGCAAGCGCGGTGAAACGTAAATGGCATTCTGGACGCTGGTCCAGTCCCACAGGCCTTCGTTCGACCCCTCGAGCGCGAGCGCGTAGCGCTCCTCGCTTTCCTTCAGTGCCTTCTCGACGCGCGTGCGCTCGGTAATGTCGGTGAGGGTAGAAACGAAGCCGCCGCCGGGCAGCGGATTGCCGCGGACCTCCAGGACGGTGCCGTTGGGTCGGATGTGCTCGAAACAGTGCGGCGATTGGCCGGCGACGACCGCGACCTGTTTGCGTACCAGGTCGTCCACCTTGCCCGGTCCGAACTCGCCGCGCTCGACCTCCAGGCGAACCAGATCCTGAAAGCGCACGCCGTCGCGTATGAAGTCCTTCGGCAGCTCCAGCAGTTCGTGCAGTCGGGCGTTGTAGCCGACCAGGTTCATGTCGCCGTCGACGATGATGATGCCTTCGGCCATGTTGTCGATGACCTCGCGCAGCAGCGTCGAGGCCCGCACCCGCTCGGCCTGCGCCAAGATGTCGGCCGTTTCGTCGGCGGTGATGCCGCGGTAACCGACGAACTGGCCGCGCCCATCGAACACCGGCTTGCCGCTGGCGCGACGGTGCTGCCGCTCGCCGGCGCTGTTGATGAAGCTGTAGCGGAAGTCGCGGAACGGCGCCCGGTCCGATACGTCGGCCTGATGTGCCCGCCAGGAGTCGTTGTCCAGATTGATACCCGAGAGGTCCCAAAGCGACTTGCCGAGCAGGTTTTCCACGGCTTCGCCGGTGATCTCCGTCATGCGCTCGGAGATGAAGGTGAAGCGGTAATCCGCATCGGTCTCCCATGACCAGTCAGAGGACGCCTCGATAAAATCGCGCAGGCGCGCTTCGCTGTTCGTCAAGGCTTCCTCGGCCTCGAGACGCTGGTGCTCGATCGATACCCAGTCGGCGATCAGTTCGACCAGGTCCTGACAGCGCGCCTCGGGTGTGTCCGGGCTGTCGTTCATCGCGAAGACGTGGCCGATGGCGCGCCCGTCGGGATCGCGGAAGACCTGGCCCTGAAAGCTGATAGCGCCGATCCGGCCGAGCACCTCGTTCTTGGGAAAGAGGTCGGTCAGGGCGTCGGGGTAGTAGCAGAAGCTCTCGCTCCGACGGGTGTATAGGCAGGGGCTGCCGGCCATGGGATAGACCGAGCCGACCTCGAAGAGACCGCCCCAGGCCGAGAGGACCTCGGCATGATCGCCGGGGCGGTAGCGTACGATCCCGGACCAGCGATAGCCCAGGCCGGTGGCCAGCGCCTCGGCGGCGGCGTCGAGGAAGGAGCGCCGCTCGCGAAGGCTCCTGACCAGGAGGGAGAGGGCTTCGTCCCGCCGCTTGAGCCCGCTGATATCTGTGCTCAGCAGGATGGTACCGCCCTCGGCGGTGCGCCGCTCTGTGATGTGGATCCAGCGTCCGTCGGTCACCGACTGCTCGTGCTGGCTCGGCAGGTTGCGATGCAGCGCCAGCCTCTGCGATAGATAGTCCTCGCCACCGCTGTTCTGCAGGATCGGCGGGCCGCGACGCGCGGCGGCCGTCGCCATTTCCACGAAGCTGACGCCGGCTCTCAAAAGGTCCGAGGTGTAGGGCGTGGTTTCCCGGTAGCTAGAGTTGAACAGGACCAGTTGGTCCTCGACGTCGAACAGGGCGATGCCCTGGGGCAGGATCTCGATTGCGTCGCGTAGCTGCCGCTCCAGGCGCGAAGCGCTTTCGCGCTGCTGGTGCCGCGCGGTGATGTCGGTGCCGACACCGCGATAGCCGGCGAAGGTGCCCTCTTGATCGAACAGCGGCTTGCCCGAGATGCGGAAACGAAAGGATTCGCCGGTCGGGGTCTGCAGGTCGTACTCGAAGTCGTGAAACGGGTGGTGCCTGGACAGGCATTCGAAGTGCTGTCGCCAGCCGGGGCCGTCGCTTGGCTCCGTGCAGGTCTCGGGCGGCGTCTTGCCGATGAAGTAATCCGCACCCAAGCCGGTCACCCGCGATAGGCCCGGCGAGACATGGCGATAACGGTAGTCGGGGCCGAGCTCCCAGATCCAGTCCGCGGCCAGCTCGGCGGCGTCGCGGTAGCGGGCCAGCACGTCTTGGTCTTGCGCCCGCACGCTGGGCTCGCCCTGACCGTCCGCAAGCTGTGGCCGCGCCTCGGCCGCCCCTAGCAGCAGCAGGGCGCTGGCCAACACGAGGCCAAGGAAGAGGACCGGCTCGAAAGCGAGCAGGTCTTGCTGTCCTGCCGCGGGCGGACCGGCGACCGACGCTAACGCAGGGCCGGCGAACTCCAGGGTCAGCAGCAGCAAGGCTGCAGCGGCCCAAAGCGTCGTGGCCCGACGGGTCGCCTTCCAGGCGTCCCATAGTTCGTAGGCGGCCGCCGCCAGGCAGAAGGCCGCCAGCAGCAAAAGCGCTGCGCTGACGGAGGCCAGGCTCGAGGGCAGGGCCATCCCGACGGCGGTCGCGATGGCCGCGACGGTCGCTCCGACGCGCAGAATGCGCGAGGGCTCGGTCCGGCCGAGCAGGGCACGGCAGCCGGCGAGAATCAGCAGTCCCAGAGCGCAGCGGCTGGCCGCAGTCGCCAGGGGCGCCAGGCCAGCACCGCGCAGCGCCTCGATCTGTAGCAAGCCGAATTCGAGAGCCGCACAGCAGAGAGCGACCGACCAGAAGCGGTGAGCCGCCAGACTATCCCTGCCGGCCTTCATGGCAAAAATGCCGGCCAGCAGAAGTGGCCCGAACCCTCCCACGATTGCGTGCACGAAAATCGACAAGTTCGGCAAACTCGGATCCCTGAAACACCACCGGTGGGGCGGTGAACAGCTGGTTGATATCTCCAAGTTGGGGTGTCACCGCCGGGCCAGGCAGCGGAACAATGACGCTGTCCCCTGGCCACCGTCCTGTTATCGCGAATACAAGGTTAAGCTTTGGTTAACTTGCGTTAACGAGTCCTGCAGCGGCTTCAATTATGTATTGTATTTCCCGAGGCGCTTGATCGGCAGGGCGGTGTCGGTGCCTTACTCGTCGTAGCTGACCAGGGTGGTCATGGGCATGGTCTGCTTGGCACGCCCGCCCAGGAAGGCGAGTTCGATGATGCAGGCGCCCCCGCGTACGTCGCCGCCGCATTGCTTCAAAAGCTCACCGGCAGCGCGCATGGTGCCGCCGGTCGCCAGGAGGTCGTCGAGCACGACGATCCGCTGGCCCGGCGAAATCGCGTTGGCCTGAACCTCGATCGTGTCGGTGCCGTATTCGAGATCGTAGGTGTAGGGGATGGTCTCGCCCGGCAGCTTGCCCTTCTTGCGCACCATGACGAAGCCCAGCCCGAGCTTTAGAGCCAAGGGGGCCGCAACCAGGAAGCCACGCGATTCAATGCCGGCGAGGACGTCCGGCTTGTGCTCGGCCACGGCGTTGGAGAGGCGCTGCACGGTGACCTGCCAGGCATCGGGATGGGCCAGCAGGGTGGAGATGTCGTAGAACAGGATCCCCGGCTTTGGGAAGTCGGGTACCGTCGCGATGTGGTCTTTCAAGTCCATGTCTGGCCAGCCCCCCTCATCCGGCGGCTTCATTGCGCCGGCAAACGGCCGCATCGTACAAACGCTGCCGCAGCGGCACAAACGCATCTTTCGCTTGTCTACCGGCGGCCTGGATCTAGTGCAGGTCCCGGATCTGGCGCGGACCACCGGGGCAATGCTGTGGTCGTCTCCACCGCATCTTGCGGAAATGTGCCGAAGCGCGCTAACTACGGTCGTTGTCTTGACGCCCTGAGCCGGCCGGCTCAGGGTGGCATTTCGTAGAAATTCCGGACATTGCGACGCCGACAATGAGCTACGTCCTCCATCGTCATACTCAGATGGCCCCGCCCGTCGCGGTCGGCGGCGAGGGTCCCTACCTCCTGGACAGCGAGGGCAAGCGTTATCTCGATGCCTCCGGCGGCGCGGCGGTTTCCTGCCTCGGCCATGGCCATCCGGCGGTGCTGCAGGCGATCAAGGCGCAGCTAGACAAGGTCGCCTTCGCTCACACGGGCTTTTTTACCAGCGAGGCCTCGGAACGCTTGGCCGAACATCTGGTCACCCGGGCACCCGAGGGTATCGGCCGGGTCTACTACGTCTCCGGCGGCTCCGAGGCGAACGAGACGGCGATCAAGTTGGCGCGCCAGTACTTCGTTGAGATCGGACAGCCCGAACGGCGCCGCTTGATCGCCCGGCGGCAGAGCTACCACGGCAACACCTTGGGGGCGCTGGCGATCGGCGGCAACGCCTGGCGGCGCGAGCCCTACAAGCCCTTGCTGATTGAGACCAGCCACATTTCGCCCTGCTACGCCTACCGCGACAAGGAGAGCGCGGAAAGCGAAGAGGACTATGGGCAGCGCGTCGCCGACGAGTTGGAGGCGGAGATCCAGCGGCTCGGTCCGGAGAGCGTCGCGGCCTTCTTCGCCGAGCCGGTGGTCGGCGCCACCGCCGGCGTCGTGCCGCCGGTCCCCGGCTATTTCAAGCGCATCCGAGAGATCTGCGATCGCCATGGCGTGCTGCTGATTCTCGACGAGGTGATGTGCGGCATGGGCCGGACCGGCACGCTTTTCGCCTGCGAGCAAGATGGCGTGGTGCCCGATATCGTGACCTGCGCCAAGGGCCTGGGCGCCGGCTATCAGCCGATCGGCGCGGTGCTGCTGGCCGACCGCATCTTCCAGGCCATCGCCGAGGGTAGCAGCGCGTTTCAGCACGGCTTCACCTACATCGGGCATCCGACCGCTTGCGCGGCGGCGCTGGCGGTGCAGCAGACCATCGAGCGGGACAACCTGCTGGACAATGTGCGGAAGCAGGGCGCCGCCCTGCGATCGCGGCTCGAGGAACGCTTCGGCAACCACCATCACGTCGGAGACATCCGCGGGCGCGGCCTCTTCATCGGACTGGAGCTGGTGCGCGACCGGGCCAGCAAGGAGCCCTTCGATCCGGCGCTCAAGCTCAACGCGCGGATCAAGAAGCAGGCCATGGCCCATGGCCTGGTCTGCTATCCCGGCGCCGGCACGGCGGATGGCCGTAAGGGCGATCATGTGCTGCTCGCGCCGCCCTTCATCATCGACGAGAGCCACGTTGCCGAGATCGTCGAGAAGCTCTCCGCGGCGATCGAAGGCGCGCTTGCCGACATCCAGACGACGGCCGCCTCGTGAACGGGTCGGCGGCGTGACCGGCGAGACCGTCTGGCAGGAGCCGCTGATTCTGGCGGTGGCGCCGAACGGTGCGCGCAAGACCAAGCGCGATCATCCGGCCGTGCCGATCACGCCCGAGGAGATCGCCGGGACCGCCGCGGCCTGCGCCGAGGCCGGCGCGGCAATGATCCATCTGCACGTGCGGGATGCAGAGGAGAAGCACTCGCTGGACGTCGAAGCCTACCGCGCAGCGATCGCGGCGGTGCGGCGCGAAGTCGGCGACAGGCTGGTCGTACAGGTAACCAGCGAAGCCGTTGGCATCTATACGGCGGCCGAGCAAATGGCCATGGTGCGCGCCTTGAAACCCGAGGCCGTCAGCCTCGCGGTGCGCGAGATCATCCCCGACGAAGCCGCCGAGCAGTCGGCCGCCGAGTTTCTTGAATGGCTGCGGGGGAGGGGATCCTGCCGCAGTTCATCCTCTATTCCGACGAGGACCTGCAGCGCTTCGACGATCTGGTGGTCCGCGGCATCGTACCGGGCGGGCGGCATTTCCTGCTGTTCGTGCTCGGCCGCTATACCGCCGGTCAGGTCTCCGATCCCACCGATCTTCTGCCCTTCCTGGCGGGCAACAAGCAGGCCCACCCCTGGGCGGTCTGCGCCTTCGGCCCGCGCGAGACGGCCTGCGCCGTTACCGCAGCCGGCCTCGGCGGCCATGCCCGGGTCGGCTTCGAGAACAACCTGCACCTCCCCGATGGCAGCATCGCGCCGGACAACGCGGCACTGGTCGCGGCGGTCTCGGCCGGAGCGGGCGCCATAGGTCGCCGTCTGGCGAGCGCCGACGAGGCGCGCGCGCTCATGGCTGCCGACTAGCGGGGCGCGGGGAGCAGGTCATGCAACAGGCAGTCCGAACCGCACGCTGGGCGTCCTTCGCCGGGTTGCTTTCCGTGGTTATGGTGCTCGTCCACGGCGCTTCGGCCGCCGAGGAGCAGATGATCGTTCTCGGTACCGCGCCGGTATCCGGCGTCTACTTCCCGGCGGGCGGCGCGCTCTGCCGTATGGTCAATGCCGAGCGCGAGTCGCAGGGACTGCGCTGCGTGCTCGAGAGCACGAACGGCTCGGCGGAAAACCTGCGCCGCCTGGAAGCCGGAGATCTGGATTTCGCGCTCGTGCAATCGGACTGGCAGTTCCACGCCTACCAGGGCAGCGGCGGGCCGGGTACGGAGCGGCCCTTCGTCGAGCTGCGCGCGGTCTTCTCCTTGCAGGCGCAGCCGCTGACGATAGTGGCTTCGCGCGAAAGCGGCATCGCTGGGCTGGCCGATCTTCGCGGCAAGCGCATCAATCTGGGGCCGGCGGGCAGCGCGGTGCGTTCGGCCGCCGAGGTTCTGGTCCAGACTCTGGGATGGAAGAACGGCTCCTTTGCGGAGCTTACCGACTACGGCGCGGAAGATCAGGTGGAGGCGCTCTGCGCCGGCAAGATCGATGCCTTCGTGCTGCCGACCAGCCATCCGAACGGAATCGTCGCCGCTGCCACGGAGGGCTGTCTGGCGAAGATCGTGCCCATCGAAGGCCCGGAGGTCGATGCGGCGCTCGCTGAATGGCCCTACTACACGCCGGCGATCATCCCCGGCGGGCTATACCGCGGCAATCCCGACGCGGCCCGCAGCTTCGGCGTGCGCGCGACCCTGGTGACCCGTGCCGCCTTATCGCCGGAGGTCGTTTACAGGGTCGCCAAAAGCGTGTTCGACCGCCTCGACGATCTGCGCCGCCAGCATCCGGCGCTGGCGGACCTGACGGCCAACCAGATGGTCGACTGGGGCAACACGGCGCCGCTGCACGATGGAGCGGAAATATTCTTTCGTGAACGGAAGCTGAACTAGTTTAATCGTGCGCCGCCTTGACCGGCGGTTTCTCGTGTGGATGCAGCGCAGAATTAGCGGGTGGCCAATCACGCCGGAAACGTGTTGAATGCAAATGTTTCCGAAGGTGCAAAAAGCACTGCTAAAACAATGAGTGGCAGGGATAGCAAGACAGTCACGTCTTATTTCGGTGTCGTCCTGGCGCACTACGCGGGCCAAGCCGTGGTTTCCGACGGCGGCGCTCGCATTGCCAGGCTACGCGACATCTCGCGCCCGTCACCGACGAGTCAGTCCGGGCTGCAGGGCCCGTTCATGGGCCGTCGCGACGAGCCGTTGCCATCGATCAGTTCTTAAACAGCAAGTGGGAGAACTCACCCATGAACAGACTCCTGTTGTCAGTCGCTGCCTCGGCCCTGGCCGCCGGCGCGTTGTTGGCCGGCCTGTCCGGTACCGTCGGCGCGGCGGAACAGAAGTTCATCACCATCGGAACCGGTGGTGTGACCGGCGTCTACTATCCGACCGGCGGGGCGATCTGTCGCCTGGTCAACAAGGGCCGCAAGGATCATGGCATCCGTTGCTCAGTCGAAAGCACCGGCGGCTCGGTCTACAACCTCAACACCATCCGCGCCGGCGAGCTGGACATGGGCGTGGCCCAGTCCGACTGGCAGTACCATGCCTACAACGGCACCTCTAAGTTCGAGGAAGCCGGCGCCAATGGGGACCTGCGGGCCGTCTTCTCGGTCCATCCGGAGCCGTTTACGGTGGTGGCCCGTGCCGATGCCGGCATCAAGACCTTCGACGACCTGAAGGGCAAGCGGGTCAACGTCGGCAATCCGGGCTCCGGCCAGCGTGGCACCATGGAAGTGGTCATGGCCGCGAAGGGCTGGAGCATGGAAGACTTTGCCCTGGCCTCCGAGCTGAAGTCCGCCGAGCAGGCCCAGGCCCTGTGCGACAACAAGATCGACGCCATGGTCTTCACCGTGGGTCACCCGAGCGGCTCGATCAAGGAAGCGACGACCACCTGCGAAAGCGTCCTGGTGTCGGTTACCGGGCCGGAAATCGACCAGCTCGTGAGCGATAACTCCTACTACCGGAAGGCTACGATTCCCGGCGGCATGTATCGCGGGACCGATTCCGATACCGAGACTTTCGGTGTGGGCGCGACCTTCGTTTCCTCGACCAATACGCCGGCCGACACCGTCTACGAGGTGGTCAAGGCCGTGTTCGAGAACTTCGAAGACTTCAAGAAGCTGCATCCCGCCTTCGCGAACCTGAAGAAGGAGGAGATGGCCAAGGACGGCCTGTCGGCGCCGATACACGACGGGGCGGCCCAGTACTACTCGGAAGCAGGCTTAAACTAACAATCGAACTGCTGCCGGGCGCCCCCTGTGGCCCCGGCAGCAGCTTGCTTCCGTGTGAGCAGGCGGGCGGCCGAAAACAGTAACAAGAGCGCTGCTCGCCCATATGGTCATTGAAGGCGAGGGGAAACAGGCTGTGAAAGGCTGCAGGTGTCTTGGAGCCGTCTTGGCTCTGATGGTCGGCTTCAGTGTCACTCTGGCGCCTCAGCCGGCCAAGTCGGTAGAGATCACGATTGGGACAGGCAGCCGCGCTGGCGTTTACTTTCAGGTCGGGCGCTCTATCTGCCGCTTGCTCAATAGCGGCGCGGAGGATCACGGGCTGACCTGTTCGGCCCCGACGACCGCCGGTTCGATCTTCAACCTCGAGAGCGTGCGTGCCGGCCTTTCGCAACTGGGTATCGCCCAATCTGACTGGCAGTACCACGCCGTCAAGGGTACGAGCCGCTTCGCCAAGGCCGGTCCGGACCCCGATCTGCGCGCGCTCTTCTCAGTCCATGGCGAGCCTTTCACCATCGTGGCGCGCCGTGACTCCGGCGTGCGCAGTTTGCAGGATCTCCCTGGCCGACGGGTCAACGTCGGCAACCCGGGATCAGGTCAGCGCGCGACGATGGAGGTCGTGATGCAGGCCATGGGCTGGAACATGGATGTCTTCTCCCTGGCCAACGACCTGCCGGCCTCACAACAGTCACTCGCGCTCTGCCACGACCGCGTGGACGCGATGGTCTATACGGTCGGCCATCCCAACCCGTCGGTGGGGCAGGCGGCTGGTCTTTGCGATTCCGTGATCGTCGAGGTCAAGGGACCGGAAATCGACAAGCTGGTCGCAGACAACCCCTTCTACGCCTACACGGAAGTGCCCGGCGGGATCTATGTCGGGAACCCGGACTCGGTCACCACCTTCGGCGTGAAGGCGACGGTGGTCAGCTCCGCCAAGGTCAACGCGGACAGCGTTTACACCATCGTCAAGACGGTGTTCGAGAACATCGAGACTTTCAAGAAGATGCATCCGGCCTTCGGCAATCTCGATCCGGCGCAGATGGTCGGCGATGGGCTGTCCGCCCCGTTGCATGAGGGGGCCTTACGCTATTTCCGGGAAGCCGGATTGCTATGATCCGGCCCGTTGAGAAAAGAGAAGGCGCGGCAGCCAGGCGGGTGCCGGCAGACAACGCGTCCAGGAGAGAGGCGACAGTGAGAAATGGATCGCCTGTTAGCCAGAGGGGAACGAGATGAGTGAAGACAAGTCCGGCCAACAGCCGACAGCCAGTACAGAGGCCGAGGATATTGTCGCGCAGGTCGACACGGGGGGGCGGACCGTGCCTGGCGGTGTGGGCAAGGCCCTGGCCGCGGTCGCGCTTGCCTGGTCGCTGTTCCAGCTTTGGTATGCCTCGCCGTTGCCCTTCATGCTCGGCTTCGGCGTGTTCAACGACACCGAAGCACGCTCGATTCACCTCGCTTTCGCGATCTTTCTGACCTATACGGCCTTCCCCGCGTTCAAGCGCTCGGCGCGCGACCGGGTGCCGGTTCTGGACTGGGTCTTCGCCTTCGTCGGCGCTTTCTGTGCCGGTTACATCTACCTCTTCTACGTGGCGCTTTCACAGCGGCCCGGCGCGCCCACCGACTACGATCTCGTGGTCGCCGTCATCGGCATGCTGCTGCTGCTGGAAGCAACCCGCCGGGCCCTCGGGCCGCCCTTGATGGTCGTCGCCGCCGTGTTCCTGATCTACACCTTCGGCGGGCCCTACATGCCGGACGTGATCGCCCACAAAGGGGCGTCGCTGGCCAAGACCATGTCGCACCAGTGGCTCGCGACCGAAGGCGTGTTCGGCGTGGCGCTCGGCGTCTCGACCAGCTTCGTCTTCCTCTTCGTGCTCTTCGGTGCGCTGCTCGACAAGGCGGGGGCCGGCAACTACTTCATCAAGGTAGCCTTCTCCCTGATGGGCCACATGCGCGGCGGGCCGGCCAAGGCGGCCGTCGTCTCGTCCGGCATGACCGGGCTGATCTCCGGTTCCTCGATCGCCAATGTGGTAACCACCGGCACCTTCACCATTCCCATGATGAAGAAGGTGGGCTTTCCGGCCGAAAAGGCCGGCGCGGTCGAGGTCGCCTCTTCGACCAACGGCCAGCTGACCCCGCCGGTGATGGGCGCTGCGGCCTTTCTGATGGTCGAATTCGTCGGCGTGTCCTACGTCGAGGTGATCAAGCACGCCTTCCTGCCGGCGATCATATCTTACATCGCGCTGGTCTACATCGTTCACCTCGAGGCCATGAAGGCGAACATGATGGGTCTGCCGCGGGCTTATGAGACGACCCTGGCGCGCAGTCTGGTCACCTTCCTCGTCACGGTGCTCGGCCTGATCATCCTGGGCGGTGTCATCTACTATGGCTTCGGCTGGGTTAAGGGGGCCTTCGGTCCGGCCTCCGGCTGGATCGCGGCGGTTCTGATTGCGATCGCCTACATCGGGCTCGTGGCCTTCGCCTCGCGCTATCCCGAACTGGAGGTCGACGATGCCAACGCGGAGCTGGCTCAGCTACCGATGCCCGGCCCTACGGTCAAATCCGGGCTGCACTACCTGCTGCCGGTGGTTGTGCTGCTGTGGTGTCTGATCGTCGAGCGCTTTTCGCCCGGTTTGGCGGCCTTCTGGGCCACGCTGCTCATGATGTTCATCGTTCTGACCCAACGTGTGCTCTTCGGCATGTTTCGCGGCAACGCGACGTTCGACGCCGGCATCAGGCGGGGCTTTGCCGAGACGATCGAGGGCCTGATCTCCGGTGCCCGCAACATGATTGGCATCGGCGTGGCCACGGCGGCGGCCGGTATCGTCGTCGGCACGGTGACCCTGACCGGCATCGGCCTGGTGATGACCGAGTTCGTCGAGTTCATCTCGGGCGGCAATCTGATGCTGATGCTGCTGTTCACGGCGGTTATCTGCTTGGTTCTCGGCATGGGGCTGCCGACCACCGCAAACTACATCGTGGTCTCCTCGCTGATGGCGCCGGTGATCGTTACCCTGGGCGCCCAGGCCGGACTGATCGTGCCGCTGATCGCGGTGCACCTCTTCGTCTTCTACTTCGGCATCCTGGCCGACGATACGCCGCCAGTGGGGCTCGCCGCCTTCGCCGCGGCAGCGATATCGGGCGGCGATCCGATCAAGACTGGTATTCAGGGCTTCACCTACGACATCCGTACGGCGGTCCTGCCGTTTCTCTTCATCTTCAATACGCAGCTTCTCATGATCGGAATCGAGAGTTGGTTCCAGGGAGTCCTCGTCGTTGTGACATCCCTTATCGCGATGCTCACATTCGCTGCGGCGACTCAGGGCTTCTTTATTGCCAAGAGTCGAATCTGGGAAACTGTGGCGTTGCTTCTTGTCGCCTTCACCATGTTCCGTCCCGGCTTCTGGCTCGATCAGGTGCAGCCGCCGTTTGAGCAGATCGCGCCAGCCGGACTGGTTGAGTTCGCCGGCGAGGCGGCCGCCGACCTGGAGATCCGTATCGTGGCCGAGGGCGAGACCATCGATGGCGATTTCACCTCGAAGATCGTACCGGTGAACCTTGGGCCGGCGGGCGAGGGGGACGCTCGGCTTTACGATCACGCCGGCATCGCGGTGCGCGAAGAGGAGGGGCGGATCCTGATTGACGACCTAGCCTTCGGCGGCGCGGCGGAACAAGCTGGCTTGGATTTCGATTGGGAGATCAAGGCTATCCAGGTTCCGGCGGAGCGTATGCCGAAGGAGGTCTTCTGGGTCCCCGCCCTGCTGCTCTTGGCGCTGGTCTATCTGCTTCAGCGGCGGCGGAGAACAGCCGGAGACTCAGCAGCAACGGCCGCGGCCTGATTGGGGAGATGCGAGATGTACAAGAATATTTTGCTGGCGATCGATCTCCCCAATCAGGAAACCCAAGAAAAGGCGGTTCAGACGGCGGTCAGTTTGGCGCGCAGTTTCTCCGCCAAACTGAACGTCATGACAGTCGTGCCGGATTTCGGCATGGCGATCGTGGGGACTTTCTTTCCCGAGGGATTCGAGAAGCAAGCCCTCTCAGCTACGCAGGAAGAGCTGGAGCGTTACGTAAAGGCCAAAGTTCCGGACGACATCGACGTGGGGCAAATCGTCGCCCATGGCACGATTTACTCGGAAATCCTTCGGGTTGCTAACGAGGTGAAGGCCGATTTCATCGTCGTGGCCTCTCATCGCCCAGAGTTCCGGGACTACCTCCTCGGCCCGAACGCGGCGCGGGTGGTGCGTCACGCGGAATGCTCCGTTCTGGTCGTACGCGACGAGTGAAACCACCGCCGTGACGCCGGCCGTCCCCCTATCACAACCCGGCGAGCTTAGACGGCGCGGCCTGCTTCTGTTGCCGGGATGCCTGGCCCTGACACTCGCGCTGCCGGCTTGCGCCGCCGAGAAGTCTGCCGACCTGCCGCTTCCGGACCTGCTGCAGGTCCCGGCTGGGGCCTTCCTCTTCGGCTCCGACCGGGACGAGCGGGAGGCCGCCTACCGCCTCGACGAGGCGGCCTACGGCCATTCCCGGACCCGCGAGCGCAAGTGGTACGAGTTCGAGGCCGACCGCGGGACGCGGGAAACCGACGCCTTTGCGATCTCGCGAACGCTGATCACCAACCGTCAGTATGCCGCCTTCGTCGCCGCCACCGGGCATCCGGCGCCCGACGTGGATCCGGCGACCTGGAAGGGCTACCGGCTGGTGCATTCCTACGAGCGGACCCGGCGTCACGCCTGGAGCGACGGCAGGCCGCCGGCCGGACGGGAGGAGCATCCGGTCGTGCTGGTGAGTCACGACGATGCCGAAACCTATGCGGCCTGGCTGAGCGAGATGACCGGCCGCACTTGGCGCTTGCCGAGCGAGCTTGAGTGGGAGAAGGCGGCGCGCGGCCTGGATGGCCGGCGCTTTCCCTGGGGCGACGACTGGGACCCGGCCAGGCTCAACAGTCACGACCGCGGCCCCTTCGATACCCTGCCGGTCGGCGCGTTTCCGACGGGCGCTAGCCCGTTCGGTCTGCTCGATGCCGCCGGTCAGGTGTTCGAGTGGACCGCGACGCCGGGCAGGGCAGGGCGCTTCATCGTCAAGGGAGGCTCCTGGGACGACAAGGGCTGCGGCGTCTGCCGCCCGGCCGCGCGGCACAGCCGCCCGGCGAATATTAAGCATATTCTCGTCGGGTTCAGGCTGATCGCCGATTAGCCAGCTTTGATCTCCATCAATGCGGGCTTCTTGCCAGGGAGCTATGTGCGGCTAGACAATGGCTTTTCATCACCCCAAACTCACGGCATCGTGAGGGGCGGGATGCTTGTGGGTACCCTGCGCGCGCCCAATCTGGAAGGACGTTATGCGGACTGCGGAAGCGATATCAGACTTCGCGATCGAGGTGCCGACCGAGTTCGGATCGCTGAGCCAGGGCGAGCTCGAAGCCATGGCGGAAGCCGGCCAGGAGATCGTCGAGATTCACCGGATTCTGGCGAAGACCGGCGACAACATCCTCGGCGAGCTGTTGCGTGGCCACGAGACCTTCTACGAGTGGGATCACTATCCGCCGGGCGACGTTTACGACCGGGAGACACACAGTCAATACTACTACCATGCCCATCCGCCGCAGCAGCGCTTCGACAACGAGCATGGTCACTTCCATACCTTTTTAAGGCCCAAGGGCATGCCGCCGGCCCTCAAGCCCGCGGACGTTCCCGGCGCGAAGCCGCCGAAGGATCCTAACGATGCGCTGAGCCATCTCATTGCCATTGCAATGGATGGCAAGGGTTTCCCTTTCCGGCTCTTCTCGGTGAACCGCTGGGTGACCGGGGAGACCTGGTACAGCGCTGCCGACGTGGCGGTCATGCTGGACTATTTCAAGATCGATCACGCACGCCCTTCCTGGCCCGTCAACCGCTGGGTCAGCGCCATGATCCGGCTGTTCAAGCCGCAGATCCTCGAGCTCATCGAGGTCCGCGACCAGTCGGTCGCCAAATGGACCGAACAGCACCCCGATCTCGACGTCTACGAGGATCGAAACCTCGAGGTGACCTCCTTCGTCGACGTCTCGATCAAGCAGCAGGTCCGTGCCGTGGGGCAGGCGCTTCTGGCCCGGAGCTAGATCGCGTCGAGCCACCAGCCCCGGTTTTCATAGTTTTCAATGGTTTAGCGGAGGAGGCTTGTCTTGGGGCGAGCCCGGCCGGCGATCCGCGGCGCCGCTGAATGGCGGCCGCCGTTAAAGATGGTTTAACCGTCTTCCAATCATAATCTCCGAGTATTCAGCCTAGGCGCTCTGGCGGCGTTGCGTTACCAGCGGGGCTGCGTCGATGCCTGCTCATATTCAAGGGAAGAGATGACAACTACGCTCTCACAAGCCGACGTCGCGCGGCTGATGACCGATCCCTCTCCAGAGGCGCGTGCGGAGACGGCGGCCAAGATTGCATCGCAGTTCGACGAGCAGGAGCTCAACGCGTCCGAGCGCCAGATCGCCGAAGACATCTTTCGCAGCCTGGTCAAGGATGCGGAGGTGCGGGTGCGCGAGGCGCTATCGGCACACCTGAAGTCTTGCCCGGACGTACCGCACGAGGTCGCCCTGGCTCTGGCCCAGGACGTCGACTCGGTCTCTTTGCCCGTGCTGAAGTTCTCCGAGGTGCTGACCGACGACGATCTGATCAGCATCGTAAAGGAACATGGCAGCAGCAAGCAGGTTGCCGTGGCCCAGCGCCCGTCAGTGTCATCGGGTGTGGCCGATGCCCTGATCGATACCGGCAACGAGGCAGCCGTCGCCCGGCTGGTCGCCAACGAGGGTGCCGATCTCGACGAACAGGCGCTCGACCGCGTGGCCGACAACTACGGCGAGAGCGATGCCGTTTCCGAATCGCTGGCCCGGCGGCCCAATCTGCCGCCGGCTATCTCGGAGCGATTGGTCAGCGCCATCACCGACAAGCTGGAATCCGTGCTGACCACGAAGCACGACCTGCCGGCCGACGCGATCACCAATCTCCTGGTGCAGACCCGCGAGCGTGCGACGGTCAGCCTGCTGAGCGACGGCTCGAGCGATGCCGACCTGGAACGGCTGGTCGAGCAGATGCACTGCAGCAGCCGGCTCACAAGCTCGGTCATACTGCGCGCCTTGTCGATGGGCGACCTCGCCTTCTTCGAGATGGCTATCGCCCGCTTGGCCAAGGTACCGGTGCAGAACGCGCGCATCCTGATTCACGATCAGGGCAAGCTGGGCTTCCGCTCCCTCTACGAGCGCTCGGGCCTCCCCGAGCGTCTCTTTCCCGCCTTCCGTGCCGGCGTCGATGTGGCAAAGGAAAACGACTACGACGGCGGCCCCAACGATCGCGAGCGCTATGTCAGCCGTATGGTGGAGCGCATGCTGACGCAGTTCGCGGACCCGGCGGAGCAGATCGCCGAAGACGACATCGACTACCTGATGAACAAGCTCAATCAGCTGGCGGCCTGAGCGAAGCCAGGCAAAGGTCCAGAGTTCAAGGGCGCGGCCTCCATCGGGAGCCGCGCCCTTTCTGATTCGTCGCCCCGCCTTTGCGGTGCGCTCAGTTCAACAGGACCCGCGGCAGCCAAAGCGCGATGTTGGGGAAGGCCATGACCAGCCCGAGGCCGGTGAGCTGAAGTATGACGAAGGGAATGATCCCCTTGTAGATCTGCTGGATGCGCACCTCGGGCGGTGCCACGCCCTTCATATAGAAAAGCGCGAAGCCGAAGGGCGGCGTCAGGAACGAGGTCTGTAGGTTGACGGCCATCAGGATGGCGAACCAATAGACGACCTCTCCCCTCGGCAGGTGATCGCCGAAGTCGAGCAGCTCGATGATCGGCGAGAAGACCGGCAGCACGATCAGGGTGATCTCGATCCAGTCGAAGAAGAAGCCGAGCAGGAACACGATCCCCATGAGAAGGATCAGCAGACCCCAGGAGCCGAGGCCGAAGGATTCGACGATGCCGACGACCAGGTCGTCTCCGCCGAGATTGCGGAAGACGTAAGAGAAACAGCTCGCCCCGATGAAGATGCCGAAGATCATGCCGTTGGTCAGGGCCGAGCGCTCGATCACGTCCTTCAGGATCTGCCAGCTGAGCTTACGATTGAGTATGGCGAGGAGCGTCGCGCCGGCGGCGCCGACGCCGGCGGCCTCGGTCGGCGCGGCCCAGCCGAAGAGGATCGAGCCGAGCACCAGGAACACCAGGAAGACCGGTGGGACGAAGCTCTTCAGGACCATGAGCAGGAGCTCGCTCGTGGTCTGCGGGCCGATATCGTCGGGCAGCGGCGGGGCCAGGGTGGGCTTGAAGCGGCACAGCAGGAAGATGTAGACCATGTAGCTGCCGGCCAGCAGGAAGCCGGGGAAGATCGCCGCCACGAAGAGATTGCCGACCGATTTGGAGAGCAAGTCGGCCATGATGACCAGCATGATCGAGGGCGGAATCAGAATCCCCAGGGTGCCCGAGGCCGCGATGGTGCCGGTCGCCAGCGGCGTGTTGTAGGCGCGGCTCACCATGGCCGGCAGGGCCAGCAGGGTCATCATCACGACCGAGGCACCGATGATCCCGGTGGTCGCCGCCATGATGGTGCCCATCAAGGTAACGGAAAGCGCCAGGCCGCCGGGGACCCGCCGCAGCAGCACCTGCAGGCAGTGCAGCAGGTCTGCCGCCACGCCGCTCTTTTCCAGCATGGTGCCCATGAAGATGAACATGGGAATGGCGGTCAGGATCAGGTTGGCGGCGATGCCGCCGCCTCCTTCGCCCCACAGCCTTGGCAGCAGGTTGAAGAACTGGATGAAGGAAAAGTAGAACTCGCCGAAGGCGATGCCGATAAAGCCGAAGGTCAGGCCGATGCCGCCGAGGACGAAGGCCACGGGATAGCCGCTGAACAGCAGGATCCCGAGGGCCCCGAACATGAACAGCGGCAGATAATCTCCGATCTCCATCAGATTGGCCTTCCGCCTCCGATATCCACACCCTTTACCTCGTCAGGGCGTTCTGCCTCCGCCTCTTCGATTTCGTGAACCTCTTCGCGCAGATCCGGCGGCCCGAAGAGCTCGACGATCTTGCGCAAGGCAACGGCCACGCCGGCAAGGCCCAACAGCGTGAAGCCGAGCGGCATGGCCGCCTTGATGATCCAACGGTCGGGCAGGCCGGTGGCCGAGGACGAGCCTTCGTCGGCCGCGAAGGAGCGCCACCACCAGTCCGAACTGAAGTAGAGGACCAGCAGCGCATAGGGAATCAGGAAAAACAGGCAGCCGAGGAGCTCGATCCACCACTGAGTCCGCTCGCTCAAGCGCTCGCGCACCAGGTCGATGCGCACGTGCGCATCCTTGAGGTAGGCGTAGCCGATCACGAACATGAAGAGGATGGTGTGGAAATGCCACTCCAGCTCCTGCAGCTTGGTCGAGCCGAGCACGAAGAAGCGGCGCGTGATGACGTCGAACACTGTGATCACGACCAGGGTAACGCCCGCCCAGCCGGCGATCCTGGCGATCTTGGTCAGCAGCCAGTCGATGCTATCACTGATCTTGATCAGTCGGCGCATGGCACGATCCGGAGGTGAAGTGGGCTAAATCGCAGGCGCCTTGTGACGCAAGGACGCAGCGCCGGGTCCGCCTACGCGGTTCCGGCGCTGCTGTGAGCTTGCCTTTTGTCTTGCCTGCGTCCCAAGCCGGACTCAGTTCAGATAACCCAGCTCTTTCCAGATCGTATAGTCGGCGCGGAAGGTCTGCAGGGATTCCCAGGTCTTCTTGAAGCTTTCGTCCTCGGCAGCAAGTTCGGCCGCGACCTCGTCCCAGGCAGCCTTCAGGGTGTCTAGGACTTCCGGCGGCCAGCGATGGATATTCACGCCTTTCTCGCGAAGCTCCTTCAACGCGGCAAACTGGATCGCCTCACCCTCGACCATGCCTTCGCGGAAGTTGTCGCCGCAGGCCAGCTCGATCTGGGCTTGCTGGGTTTCGTTGAGCGCGTCCCACTTCTCCCTGTTGATCATTAGCTCGAAGAGAGTCGCCTGCTGATGCCAGCCCGGGAAGTAGTAGTGGCTGGCGATCTGATAGAACCCGAGATCGAGATCGATTGCCGGCATCGAGTACTCCGTCGCGTCGATAGAGCCGCGCTCCAGCGCCGGATAGATGTCGCCGCCGGCAATCAGCTGGGTCGATACACCGATCTTTTCCATGACCTTGGCACCCAACCCGAAGAACCTCATTTTGAGGCCTTTCAGGTCGTCGACGGACTTGATCTCGGTGCGGAACCAGCCGGACGCCTCCGGCGCGATCACGCCGCAGACCAGCGACTTGATGTTGTGCTTCGCGTAAATCTCATCCATCAGCTCCTGGCCACCACCGTGGTACATCCAGGCACCGTATTCGCCGGCGCGTGGGCCGAAGGGTACCGCGGCGAAGAGGGCCAGCGCCGGCTCCTTGCCGAACCAGTAGCCCGGCGTCGACCAGGCCGCGTCGAGCGAGCCCGACGAAATAGCATCGAACATCTCCAGCGGAGGCACCAGGGCGTGTGGCTCGAAGAACTTGATCTGAATGTTGCCGCCGGAAACCCGCTCGACCTTCTCCGATATGCTGACACCGAGCGAGCCCAGCTGCACGAGCTTGCTGGGGAAGGCGCTGCCCATCTTCCAGCGGATCTTGTCTTGTGCCTGGACATCCGCGGTCGCAGCGCCAAGAAGGCCGCCCGCAAACAAAGCGATAGCGGCACACTTCATCATGTTACGAAGTCGCATGTTGGTGGAACCTCCCGTTCGGATCGACGCCCGCCTTCCCCTGCAAGACGGGCGCAGACTCATTGATACCCGCCCATCGGTTCGCCCGTCTATTTGTGGCGTCCGATTTGTCGGCGGAAGATGATGGGCCAACCTAGCCCAGGCCCCTCGGGGGCACAAGGCCACAGCCTTTGTAGTGGTAAACGCTCCGAGGGCATACTAAATACGCGTCCCAGCCCGGCATTCGGCAAGCCGTTGCAAAGGCCGGACGGAGCGGCTATAACGCCGCGCGCCGGGGAGTAGCTCAGCCTGGTAGAGCACCGTCTTCGGGAGGCGGGGGCCGGAGGTTCAAATCCTCTCTCCCCGACCATATGCCGGCGATTCAGTCGAAGTTATAAGGGGTTGGGTGATATTGCCCCGCCCCTTTTGCGCTTTCTGGCGAGCTGGCGCCTGCCATGGCCGAAGTATGAGATCGGGTCTTGTTCTTGCCGTCTTTGCGGGCCTTGTCGTTGCCGGTGAGCTAACGCCCGGCGTGGCCCAGACCCTGGATCGGGATCAGCTCGCCTGCTTGGCGCTTAACGTCTACTGGGAGGCCCGCGATACGGCGCCAGAAGTGCAGCGCTCGGTCGCCCACGTGACGCTCAATCGCGTGGCTCACCCGGAATTCCCGGACAGCATTTGCGACGTGGTGCATCAGGGCGATGGCCTGGGGCATGGCCGCTGCCAGTTTTCCTGCTGGTGCGACGGCAAGGACGACGAGCCGGACGATCCTAATGCTTGGAAGCAAGCTCAGGACATTGCCCGCTCGGCGGTCGGAGGAGACGGCGAAGATCCGACCAACGGCGCGCTTTTCTTTCACAACAGCTCCGCGCAGCCGGACTGGGCAGCCAAACGGCAAGAGACCGCCCGCAACGGGGATCACATCTACTACAAGTAGGCGCTAGACGGTGAAAGGTCGGCCGCTCGGTTAGAAGGCGCGCTCGACACAGAAGTCGACGACTTCGGCCAGGGCTTGGCGTTCGGCCGTGTTCGGGAAAACGCGCAGGGCCCGCCTCGCCTCGTCGGCATAACGCCGGGCCTGATCCAGGCTGTCGCCCAGGGTACCGTCGCGTTCCATCAGCGCGATGGCCCGGCCGAGATCGTCGTCGCCTTGCTCGAGGTCTTCCAGACAACGACGCCAGAAGGCTTTCTCTTCGTCGCTTGCGCGCTGGTAGGCGAGCACCACCGGCAGGGTGATCTTGCCCTCGCGGAAGTCGTCGCCCACGGTCTTGCCGAGTTCCGCTTGACGGGCTTGGTAGTCGAGCACATCGTCGACCAGCTGAAAGGCGATGCCCAGGCTGCGGCCATAGCGGCCGAGCGCCTCGGCCTCGGAGAGCGGCCGGTCGGCGACCACGGCGCCGATGCGGCAGGCCGCGGCGAACAGGGCGGCCGTCTTCGAACGAATGACCTCGAGGTAGTCCTCTTCGCTCGTCGCCGTGTTGTTGGAGGTGATGAGCTGTCGAACTTCGCCCTCGGCGATCACCGCCGAGGCGTTGGAGAGAATCTTCAGCACTTCCAGCGAGCCGTCTTCGACCATCAACTGGAAGGCGCGGCTGAACAGAAAATCGCCGACCAGCACGCTCGGCTTGTTGCCCCAGACGGCGTTCGCCGTGTCGAGGCCGCGACGCAGGTCGCTCTCGTCGACCACATCGTCGTGCAGCAGAGTAGCGGTATGGATGAACTCAACACAGGCGGCCAGCGAGATGTGACGCTCGCCGGTGTAGCCGCAGAGCCGCGCCGCCGCCAAGGTCAGCATCGGCCGCAGGCGCTTGCCGCCGGCGGCAATGATATGGCCGGCGACTTGCGGGATCAGCGTGACCGGCGACTGCATGCGCTCCAGGATGAGCGCATTGACCGCCTTGAGGTCTTCGCCGACCAGGCCATTGAGCGACTCAATCCCGGCTTGGCGGTTCGTCTGGCTCTCTTGATCCCGGCCGGAGATGTCAACAACGATGGCCACAGACCTTCCCCTTGTTTTTTTTGGCACCGGGCTCCAGGCCTCCCCCAAGGCACGCATTCCGGACCTTCGCAACTAGCATATCGTGCGGCAGCCTGGAATGCTAGAAAGCCCGTTATTAGTATGAGATAGGGCGCTTTCCTCGCGCCGCAACGCCGATCCCTGGCCGAGAAAGGACTTGAGCCGGCCCGTCATGAAGGAACTGTTCCGGACTAACGATGTTGTGAAGCTGTCCTGGGCGAAGGCCCTACTGCGGGACTCGGGAATCGAGGCGCTGATTTTGGACAGCTACACCAGCATCCTAGAAGGCTCGGCGGGGGCCATTCCGCGGCGCCTCGTGGTCGACGATTCCGACCACGCACGAGCCATTCAGGTGCTGAAGGACGCGGGTGAAGGCCAGGAGGTCGAATGACCGCGACGGGCCCCGATGTCGCCCAGCGGGCTGAGGCCGGCAGCTTGCCGCAGCCTGAGATCGCCGTCAGCGAGGATCGGATCCTGGGCGGTCGACTACGGCTGCGACAGCCGGTCAAGGGCTACCGGGTCGCCATCGATCCTCTTCTGCTCGGCGCCGCTGTTCCGGCGCGGCCGGGTGAAAAGGCGCTCGATCTCGGCTGCGGCGTGGGCGCGGCCGCTCTTTGTCTGGCCCTTCGCATCCCCGGCCTGGAGGTCGGCGGGATCGATGTGCAGCCCGCCTTGGTCCGGCTTGCCACCGAGAACGCAGCGCTCAACGGAGTGGCGGAACGCGTCAAGCCTTCGGTGGGCGACGTTCTGGCTCTGCCGTCGAGCGCCCGGGATAGCGACTACGACCACGTATTCTGCAATCCGCCCTACTTGGCCCACGGCGCGGCGACTGCCGCGACGGATGCATCGCGTGCCGTCGCCGACCTGGAGGGCGAAGCGCGGTTGTCCGACTGGGTCGCCGCGGCCCTGGCGGCGGCGCGGCTCGGCGGGACTGTAACCTTCATCCATCGGGCCGATCGGCTGGACGAGCTGCTGGCCGCGATGCAGGGCCGGGCGGGCGGTACCGTGATCTACCCGCTCTGGCCGAAGGCGGTTGGGGCGAGAGCCGAGGGCGGCTCCAGGCCGGCCAAGCGGGTGATCGTGCAGGCGCGCAAGGGAAAGTCGGGCCCGGCCCGGCTGCTGCCCGGTCTTGTTCTGCACGACGATGACGGCGCTTATACGCCGGCAGCCGAAGACGTGCTGCGCGGCGGCGAGGCCCTGCGGTTCTAGAGGGCTGATCAGGGTACGCGCCAGATAACGGTCCCTGGCAAGCACCCATTGGCAAGAGCTGGCCGACTTCCTATTTTGCCCGGGATGGATATCTACGCGCTGCTTTCCCGTCTGCCGATCCGCCGCTTCCAGGAACCGCCCCCGGTGGTCGCGGTGCTGCGCCTTTCGGGCGTCATAGGCGGACTCGGCCCGCTGCGGTCCGGTCTGACCCTGTCCGGCCTGGCCGGGCAGATCGAGCGGGCCTTCGAGACGAAACGCGTAAAGGCAGTGGCCCTCTCGATCAACTCGCCGGGCGGCTCGCCGGTGCAGTCGTCCCTGATCGCCCAGCGTATCCGCGACCTGGCGCAGGAAAAGGACGTCCCGGTTATCGCCTTCACCGAGGACGTTGCGGCCTCCGGCGGCTACTGGCTGGCCTGCGCGGCGGACGAGATCTACGCCAACGAGAACTCCATCGTCGGATCGATCGGCGTGATATCGGCGGGCTTCGGCTTTCAGGAGCTGATTCAGCGCTTCGGCGTCGAACGGCGTGTGCATACCGCCGGCGAGAAGAAGGCGATCCTGGATCCCTTCCGCGAGGAAGATCCGAAGGACGTGAAGCGCCTGGAGGCGATCCAGAAGGACATCCACGAGAGCTTCAAGGATCTGGTTCGCAGCCGACGAGGCGATCGTCTCAGTGCGCCGGAAAAGACCGTCTTCACGGGCGAATTCTGGACCGGACGGCGCGCACTGGAGCTCGGCCTGGTGGACGGATTTGGCGAGTTGCGTCAGGTGATGCGGCAGCGCTACGGCGAAAAGGTCAAGTTCAGGAAGATCGAGGGCAAGCGCAATTGGTGGCGGCGGCGCTTAAATCTGGAGACCGATCTGACGATGCCTGGGGATTGGGCGGCCAGCCTGATCGCGGCCGTCGAAGAGCGTTCGCTCTGGTCGCGCTTCGGCCTCTAGCGCCGTCGAGACCACGCTATCGGGTGTTTGAAACCTTCGAGAGACGTGGAGCGGAGCGCTCGTCCTGTCGGCGTTGGGCGACCGGGGTGCCGCCAATCTCGAGCAACAGCTTCTTGAGGATCGCCTTGGCGAAGTCGCGGTAGTTCCGCGCCGTGACCATGAAGGCGCCGGGGCCGCCGATGACCTCTCGTTCATAATAAAGCGCCAACGCGGGGTCCTCGTTCAGGATGGCAAGCCCGTTCACGCTGACCGAGAGTGCGGCGGCGACCTCGCGCGCTCTTTCTGGCTCGGGGCCCTGGTTGGCCGCGCCATCGCCCGAGACGTCGATGGCCTTTCGCTCGCCGGAAAAGCCGTTCCGCCGGATTAGATCAAGGCCGTGCATGATGGCCGCGCCAATTGCGGTGGAACCGCCGCCCACGACGCGCGGCGTGCCACGGATCTGCTCCGCCAGGGCCGCCGCCGTTGCGGCGTCGGTCAGATGTGTCCAGCCCACCGACTGCACCTGGTTCGCCTCGCTCGACCACAGCAGGAGGCTGACCGCGATGCCCTCCGGCGCCGTCGCCTCGATTGCGGCCACGATATCGGGATGGAGGAAGGCTTGGGCGATTCCCTCCATCTGCAGATGGAACTCGCCCGTGCTCACGCTGGAGGAGCAGTCGACCGCCAGCACAAGCTCCAACGCCACCGGCTCGGTGGCGCCTGGCGTTTTCGGTGCCATGACGCCGACGGTCTGCAGGGCGAGGGTAGCCGCGATCAAGCTGCGGGTCAGGGGAGGCCGTTCGCATCGCATCATGGCGGCAGTTTAGCGGCCACGAACAGCCATCATAGCCTGGCAGCGCGTCCTGCGGCCGCGATGGCAGCGCCCTGGCGCGCTTGACCCGAGCCTGTGGCAAACCTACAACGGCGCGATGTTCGGCTTTTCCCTGCAGAAAATCATCGTGCTCGTCGCCATCGTCGCGGCGGTCTGGTACGGCTTCAAGTTCCTGTCGCGCATGGACGCCGCGCGCAAGGCTGAGGGCAAGGTTCGGTACGCGAAAAGCAAGGCAAAGGGCAGGGCCAAAGCGGCCGCACCCGCAGCCGATGAGCCAGAGGACATGATCCAGTGCCCCGTCTGCAGCGCCTATGTCGCAGCGCGTGCCACCAATAGCTGCGGCCGGGACGATTGCCCCTACTAACCGGCGGCTCAACGCTTGGGTGAAGCGGGCCGTACCGCTCTTTGAGGCCCTGTTTCAGGGCCGCTTCGGTCCTCCGCCACTGGCTTGATTCGCCCCTGGGCGGGGGCTAAGGTTCCTCGCTTTTTCGCACTGCACCAAAGAGCCGATTCCGCGCCATGAGCCCCACGCCAGCCGGTTCCGCGGCCGGAGCCGCCGTATCGGCCAACCCGGACACCTGTTTCCAACGGCTGATCCTGAAGCTGCAGGACTACTGGGCGCGCCAGGGCTGCGTCATCTTGCAGCCTTACGATCTTGAGGTCGGCGCCGGCACCTTCCACCCGGCGACCACCTTGCGGGCACTAGGGCCGGGCCATTGGAAGGCCGCCTACGTGCAGCCTTCGCGGCGGCCAACCGACGGCCGCTACGGCGACAACCCGAACCGGCTGCAGCACTACTACCAGTTCCAGGTCATCCTGAAGCCCTCGCCGCCGGATTCCCAGGAGCTCTATTTGGGCTCCCTGCGCGAGATCGGCATCGATCCGCTGCGCCACGATATCCGTTTCGTCGAGGACGATTGGGAGAGTCCCACCCTGGGTGCCTGGGGCCTCGGCTGGGAGGTTTGGTGCGACGGGATGGAGGTGACCCAGTACACCTACTTCCAGCAGGTCGGCGGTATCGATTGCGATCCTGTCTCGGTCGAGCTGACCTACGGGCTCGAGCGCTTGGCCATGTACGTGCAAGGGGTCGAAAACGTCTACGACCTGGACTGGGACGGCGTGCCCAAGGACCAGGGCGGCAAGCGTTACGGCGACATCTTCCTGCAGTCCGAGCGGGAGTTCTCGGCCTACAACTTCGAACATGCCTCGACCGACGTCCTGTTCCAGCACTTCAAGGATGCCGAGGCCGAGTGTGCGCAGCTTCTGAGCCATCACAAGGCTCTGCCTTTGCCCGCCTATGACCACTGCATGAAGGCGAGCCATATCTTCAATCTGCTCGATGCCCGTGGCGTGATCTCGGTGACCGAGCGCCAAGCCTACATCGGCCGCGTGCGCGCTCTCGCCAAGGGCTGCTGCGAAGCCTGGCTGTCTACTCAGATCGGTGAGACCGGATCGTGATGGCGCGCGCAGTCAATCTCCCTCCCCCCTTGAAGGGGAGGGCCGGGGAGGGGGGGAACAAGAAGACTCTTCCCCAGCGTCAAGAGCACCCCGGAACCCTGCCCCGGGCCAAACGCTTGCGCGGCAACCTAACCGAAGCCGAGCAACGCCTCTGGTCGCGATTGCGCCGTCGCCAGCTCGACGGCCACCGCTTCCGTCGCCAGGCACCGCTTGGACCTTTCGTTGCTGACTTCGCCTGCTTGGCCGAGAAGCTCGTAGTCGAGCTCGACGGCGGACAGCATGTTGCAGATGTGCCCCGCGACCGAGCCCGCGACGCCTGGCTGGCTGAGCGCGGCTATCGCGTTCTGCGTTTCTGGAACAATGACGTCCTGCGCGACACCGACGCGGTTCTCGTGGAGATCCTTCGCGCGTTGGAGGGCGGTGAATGAACACATCTTTTCATAGGCCCCCCTCCCTAACCCTCCCCCTCAAGGGGGGAGGGGAGACTGGTAGTGTCTCGCATCTGTGGTTGAGTCTGTGCGAAGCGCGCGCCGCTGTTTCCGACGAACACGATCTACTCCCTCCCCCCTTGAGGGGGAGGGCCGGGGAGGGGGGCAAAAAGAAAACCCTTCCCCTGCGCCATGAGCACCCGGAGTCGCTGCCCCGCGCTAAGCGCCTGCGCGGCAATCTAACGGACGCTGAGCATCACCTTTGGTCGCGCCTACGCCGTCGTCAGCTCGACGGTTACCGCTTTCGCCGCCAGATGCCGCTAGGCTCTTTCGTTGCCGACTTTGCCTGTCCAGCCGAGAAGCTTGTGGTGGAGCTCGATGGCGGACAGCACGTCGCAGATGCGGCCCGTGATCGATCGCGTGATGCCTGGCTGGCCGAGCGCGGCTATCGCGTTCTTCGCTTCTGGAACAATGATGTTATGCGCGACACCAATGCCGTTCTTGCGGAGAACTTGCGCGCGTTGGAGGGCGGTGAATGAACGTGACTGTTTGTTGGCCTCCCTCCCTAGCCCTCCCCCTCGAGGGGGGAGGGGATTATGCCGGTGTGTCGCGTCTGCTGTTGAGTCTGTGCAAGCCGTGTCTCGGTGTTTCCGACGGGCTCGGTCTGCTCCCTCCCCCCTCGAGGGGGAGGGCTAGGGAGGGGGGCGCAGAGAAACACTGCGCCGACCGGTGGCATGGCTGAGCTGCTGCTGGAGCTTTTGTCGGAGGAGATTCCGGCGCGCATGCAGGCGCGCGCGGCGGATGATCTAAGGCGGCTGGTGACCGAGAGACTGAACGCGGCCGGGCTGACTTTCACGGATGCCGTCAGTCACGTGACGCCGCGTCGCTTGATCCTCGTCATCGACGGTCTGCCGGAAAAGCAGCCGGATGTGACCGAGGAGAAGAAGGGCCCGAAGGTTGGCGCGCCCGAACAGGCGATCCAAGGCTTCATGAAGGCGAACGGCCTTGCGGCCATCGAGGACGCCGAGGTACGCGAGACCGGCAAGGGCAGCTTCTACTTCGCCGTGCGGAACGTTGCCGGGCGGCCGAGCGCCGAGGTCTTGCCGGAGATCATCATGGCGGCGGTCGAGGGTTTGACCTGGCCTAAGTCGATGCGATGGGGCACCACGACCGGCCGTTGGGTGCGACCGTTGTGGTCGGTGATCGCCTTGTTCGACGGCACCGCGCTACGGGCGGCCCTGACTTTCGGCGATGCCGAAAAGTCGGAAACAGAAGTTTTCTGGTTCGGCAACCGGACGACCGGCCATCGCTTTATGGCGCCCGATCTCTTCGAGGTGACGTCCTTCGCCGACTACGAAGCGAAGCTGCGCGCCGCCAAGGTGATGATCGACCGCGAGGAACGGCGGCGTGTCATCGCCGAAGGGGCGGCGGCGCTGGCGGCCAAGGAAGGGCTTGCGGTCGGCGAGACCCCGGGGCTGCTGGAAGAGGTCACAGGGCTGGTCGAATGGCCCGTGGTGCTGATGGGCAGCATCGACGAAGGCTTCATGGATCTGCCGCCCGAGGTGCTGACCACCTCCATGCGTGCGCATCAGAAGTACTTCCCGACCGAGGACAAGGACGGCCGCCTGGCGCCGCGCTTCATCCTGGTCGCCAACATGGAGACGGCGGACGAGGGCGCGGCCATCGTCGCCGGCAACGAGCGCGTGCTGCGCGCGCGGCTCGCCGATGCGCGCTTCTTCTGGGATCAGGATCGCAAGCGCTCGCTGGCCAGCCGGGCGCCCGAGCTGGAGCAGATCGTGTTCCACGCCAAGCTCGGCACCCTGGACGAGAAGGCCGACCGCATGCAGGCGCTGGCGGTGGAGATCGCCAAGCACGTTCCAGGCGCCGACATCGACCGCGTGCGTTCCGCCGCGCGCCTCGCCAAGGCCGACCTGACCAGCGGCATGGTTGGCGAGTTCCCCGAGCTGCAAGGCGTCATGGGGCGCTACTATGCGTTGCACGACGGCGAGCATCCGGAAGTCGCGCGCGCCATCGCCGAGCACTATTCACCGCTCGGCCCCAACGACACCTGCCCGAGCGAGCCGGTCTCAGTGGCTATCGCACTGGCCGACAAGATTGACACCCTGGTCGGTTTCTGGGCGATCGACGAAAAGCCGAGCGGCTCCAAGGACCCCTATGCATTGCGCCGCGCCGCGCTGGGCGTGATCCGCCTGATCGTCGAGAACCGGCTGCGCCTGCCGCTGCTGGCGGTCTTTGCCGCGGCCGCCGATCTCCTCGTCGGCAAGCTGGAGCGGGCTTTCGTCGCTGACATTGCCAAGGCCGGCATGGCCGTGGCCCACGGCCAAGCCGGCGAGACCCGCATCGAGTTGCCGAAGGCCCAGGAGCAGATGCTCGGCGAGCTGCTCGGTTTTTTCGCCGACCGGCTGAAGGTCGCCTTGAAGGACAAGGGCGTGCGCCACGACCTGGTCTCGGCGGTCTTTGCCCTCGGCGGGGAAGACGACTTGGTGCGGCTGCTGGAGCGGGTGCGGGCGCTTGAGGCCTTCGTGGAAGGCGACGACGGCGCCAACCTCCTGGTCGCCTATCGGCGCGCGGCCAACATCGTCCGCATCGAGGAGAAGAAGGACAAGGCGCGCTTCGACGGTGCGCTCGACGAGGCGCGTTTCTGCCAGGACGAGGAGCAGAGCCTCTTCGCGGCCTTGAACGACGCGGCCGCCGCTGCCCGCCCGGCCCTCGAGGCCGAGGAGTTCGGCGGCGCCATGGCGGCGCTCGCCAAGCTGCGCCAGCCGGTCGATGCCTTCTTCGACAAGGTCACGGTGAACGCCGACGATCCGGCGTTGCGTGAAAACCGTTTACGCCTTTTAAGCCGGATCGGTGCGACCCTCGGCGAGGTCGCGGATTTTTCCAGGATCGAGGGATAGAGCGAGCCATGAGCAAGTGGGTATACGCCTTCGGCGGAGGCGCGGCGGACGGCCGGGCCGAGATGAGGGAGCTGCTGGGCGGCAAGGGGGCGAATCTGGCCGAGATGTCGTCGCTCGGCCTGCCGGTGCCGCCGGGCTTCACCATCACGACCGAGGTCTGCACCTACTATACCGCCAACGGCAAGAGCTACCCCGACGACCTCGACGGGCAGGTCAGAGCCGCCATGGCCGCGGTCGAGGGCCTGGTCGGGGCCGAGTTCGGCTCGCGGGAGAATCCGTTGCTGGTGTCGGTCCGCTCCGGCGCGCGGGCATCGATGCCGGGCATGATGGACACGGTGTTGAACCTCGGCCTCAACGACGAGACCGTGGCCGGCCTCGCCAAGCGCTCCGGCGACGAGCGTTTCGCCTACGACAGCTATCGGCGCTTCATCCAGATGTTCGGCGACGTCGTGCTGGGCGTCGATCACCATCACTTCGAAGAGATCCTCGAGCTGCACAAGGAGGATCGCGGCCTGACCTTGGACACGGAGCTGACCGCTGACGATTGGCGCAGCGTGATCGAGGCCTACAAGGCCAAAGTGGTCGAGGAGACCGGCGAGCCCTTCCCGCAGGACCCGAAGCAGCAGGTCTGGGCCTCGATCGGCGCCGTGTTCGGCTCCTGGATGAACCAGCGCGCGATCACCTATCGCAAGCTGCACCACATCCCGGATGACTGGGGCACGGCGGTCAACGTGCAAGCCATGGTGTTCGGCAATATGGGCGACGACTGCGCGACCGGCGTTGCCTTCACGCGCAATCCCTCGACCGGCGAGAACGCCTTTTATGGCGAGTATCTGGTCAACGCCCAGGGCGAGGACGTGGTCGCCGGCATCCGCACGCCGCAGAGCATCACGCTCAAGGGCAAGGAGGAGAACCACACCGACCTGCCGGCCATGGAAGAGGTCATGCCGACGGTGTTCGAGCAGCTGATGGGCGTGCGCGACACCCTTGAGCAGCACTACCGCGAGATGCAGGACATCGAGTTCACGGTGCAGTCCGGCACGCTCTACATGCTGCAGACCCGCACCGGCAAGCGCACCGCCGCCGCGGCGATCCGCATCGCGGTGGAGATGGCCAAGGACGGCCTGATCAGCCAGGCCGAGGCGGTCCAGCGCATCGCGCCGGCCTCGCTCGATCAACTGCTGCATCCGACGCTCGACCCCGACGCCGAGCGGCACGTTGTGGCGCGCGGCCTGCCGGCTTCGCCCGGCGCCGCTTGCGGGCAGATCGCCTTTTCGGCCGATAAGGCCGAAGCCGAGGCGGCCGCCGGCAAAGAGGTGATCCTCTGCCGCATCGAGACCTCGCCGGAAGACATCCACGGCATGCATGCGGCGCGCGGCATCCTGACCACGCGCGGTGGCATGACCAGCCATGCGGCTGTGGTGGCGCGCGGCATGGGCCGCCCCTGCGTCTCCGGCGCCGGCGAGCTGCGGATCGACTACAAGCTTGGCATCGTCCGCGTGCGCGATGTGGAGCTGAAAGAGGGCGACCTGGTCACCATCGATGGCGGCACCGGTGAGGTCATGGTCGGCGAGGTGCCGACTGTGCAGCCCGAGCTCTCCGGCGACTTCGCCGCGCTGATGGAGTGGGCCGACGAGATCCGCGGCATGAAGATACGGGCCAACGCCGATACGCCGGCCGACTGCCAGACCGCGCGCCGCTTCGGCGCCGAAGGCGTCGGGCTCTGCCGCACCGAGCACATGTTCTTCGAGGCCGAGCGCATCGTCGCCGTGCGCGAGATGATCCTCGCCGACAGCGCGGACCAGCGGCGCAAGGCGCTGGAACAGATCCTGCCGATGCAGCGCCAGGATTTCGTCGAGATCTTCAAGATCATGACCGGCCTGCCGGTGACGATCCGTTTCCTCGATCCGCCGCTGCATGAGTTCCTGCCCCATGGCGATGCCGAGCTGGCCGACGTGGCGCAGGCCGCGGGCGTTCCGCTCGACGATCTGCGCGCCCGCGCGCTCAAGCTCAATGAGGTCAACCCCATGCTGGGGCACCGCGGCTGCCGCCTGGCGATCACCTATCCGGAAATCTACGAGATGCAGGCGCGCGCCATCTTCGAGGCGGCCGTGCAGGTCGCCAAAGAGACAGGGAAGACCGTCGAGCCGGAGATCATGATCCCCCTGATTGCAACCCGGCAGGAGTTCGAGATCCTCAAGGCCATGGTCGATCGCGTCGCCAAGGAGGTGATGGAGGCCGCCGGCACCACGGTCGGCTACCTGACCGGCACCATGGTCGAGCTGCCGCGCGCCTGCCTGCAGGCCGATCGCATCGCCGAGCAGGCGGAGTTCTTCAGCTTCGGCACCAACGACCTGACGCAGACCGCCTTCGGCCTGTCGCGCGACGATGCCGGCAACTTCCTCGGCGCCTACGAACACAAGGGCATCCTGGAGCACGACCCCTTCATCACGCTCGACCGCGACGGCGTCGGCGAGCTGGTGAAGATAGCTGCCGAGCGCGGCCGCAAGACCCGTGCCGATATCAAGCTCGGCATTTGCGGCGAGCACGGTGGCGACCCGGCCTCGATCCACTTCTGTCAAACCGTCGGGCTGGACTATGTATCCTGCTCGCCTTTCCGCGTGCCGATCGCCCGCCTCGCCGCGGCGCAAGCGGCCCTCGAGGACGGCTAGAGAAGCGGAAGCGGGCGCCACCCGTCCAGACACGATGAACGGCGATCAAGTCTCGACGCTGGAAGCCCTGCGGGACGGGGGCAAGCCGGCCATGGCGCGCGCCCTGGCGCAGCTCGAACGCAGTCCGGACGCGCCGGAGAGCCTTGCTTTGTTGGATCAGGCCTATGCCTCGCCGCGCGGCCGGGTGATCGGCGTGACCGGACCGCCGGGTGTCGGCAAATCGACGCTCGTGGGCACGCTGATCGGCCTGCTGCGCGGGCGCGGCGAAAGCGTCGGCGTGATCGCCGTTGACCCCTCCTCGAAACGCTCCGGCGGAGCGCTGCTCGGCGACCGCGTGCGCCTGGCGAGCGACCCGGAGGACGCCGGTACCTTCGTTCGTTCAATGGCGGCGCGCGACAAGCTGGGCGGGCTCGCTGAGGCCACCATGGCGGCCATGGTACTGATGCGTGCGGTCTACGATTGTGTCGTGATCGAGACCGTCGGCGTCGGCCAATCGGAGACCGACGTCGCCGGCCTGGCCGATAGCGTGGTCTTCTGTGTGCAGCCCGGCTCCGGCGACTCGCTGCAGTTCATGAAGGCGGGGATCGTCGAAATCCCGCACATCGCCGTGGTCACCAAGGCGGACCAGGGCGCCGCGGCTGAGCGCGCGGTCGCCGACCTCAAGGGCGCTTTGTCCCTGGCCGAAGCCGAGGGCGACTGGGAGGTAGCGGTGTTGGCCGTATCGGCGCAGAACCGGGCGGGGCTTGACGCGCTGCTGCAGGCCCTTGACCGGCACGGCGCCTACCTGAACGACCAGGATCGCCTGGCCGCGGTGCGCCATGCCCAGGCGGAGGCGTGGCTCGCCAACGCGGTGCGGGAGCGCTTCGGGCGCGAGGGCCTGAAGCGGGCCGGCAGGCTTGCGCTGGCAAGAGAGGAGAGCCCTTTTGCCGGCCTGGCAAAGGTGGCAGCAGAGCTGCCCGCCTCCTGATCGGACACCTATTGGTTAGAAGACAGCCCAGTCTGGCTTGTTCGGCGTGATGCGCGCGGCGCCGGCGGCGAAGGGCGCTTGCTCGCCCTCCAGATACTCCAGCCGCAGTAGGGCGAGCCCCACGTTGCCGCTGGCCGATCGCATGACGCCGGCCTCACGTTCGCCGGCCAGGATGGGGGTCCCCGGCTCCGGCGCCGGCCCCTCGATGGTGACCGGCAGCAGGCGCTTCTTGATGAGCGCGCGGTACTTGGTGCGCGCGGTCAGCTCCTGGCCCATGAAGCAGCCCTTGTCCCAGTCGACCCCGTGTAGCTCGTCGAAGCCGTTTTCCAGCAGGATCGATTTCTCGACCTCCAGATCACGGCTGCCATCGGGCACGCCGTGCGCCATGCGCAGTCTGTCATAGTCGGCCACATCGCCAACGGCAAAACCGGCTTCCGCAAGACTGGCCTCGGCCTTGTCGCGCGGCAGGATGGCGCGGGCGCCGAGTGCCGGCAGGCGCGGGTCGCAATAGACGAGGCCGCCGCCGAAGGGCTGGGCTCGGCCCGGTTCCGCCGCCAAGCCTAGTTTTTCGAGTGCGCCATCGCCGAACAGCACCGCCACTGCGAAGTCGGCCCGGGCGTCGGCCAGGGTCACCTTCGAGCGAAGGCGATAGAGCGTCAGGCGGCGCAGCAGGTCGGGCAGCCGCTCGGCCTCGCAGTCAAGCAGGAAGTCGCCCCCGAGGTCATCCCCGAGATCGCCGATAAAGAACTCGTGCAGGAACTTGCCCTGCGGGGTCAGGAAGGCGGCCCACACGGCTTGGTCCGCCGCGACGCGGGCCACGTCGTTGGAGACGATGCCCTGTAGGTAGGCGACCAGGTCCTCGCCCCCAGCGCGCAGCACGCCGCGGTGCTCCAGAATTGTTGCGAGGGGCCCTGTCATCGCCCGCGATCTCCGCTTCGGGTAAGCCTTATCGGCCCTAAAGTGGCGCCGGGCTGGTCGCTTGGCAAGGGTCGGTGGCGGCCGTATAACGCGAGGAGCTCCCGCTCAGTGGCGAGCGGCGAGCCCCTAGGATTTCCGGCCCAGCAGCAAGAATGCGCATTCTCTTCATCACGGCGACCCGGATCGGCGACGCGGTTCTCTCCACGGGTGTGCTGGACCAGCTGCTCGCGCGCTATCCGGATGCGCGCGTGACCGTCGCCTGCGGCGCCCCCGCCGCGCCGCTCTTCGAGGCCGTGCCGCGGCTCGACGCCGTTCTGGTGGTCAGAAAGCAGTCCTACAATCTGCATTGGCTGAAGCTTTGGAGCCAGGTCGGAACAACGCGCTGGGACCTTGTGGTCGATTTGCGCGCCTCCGCGCTGTCCTATTTCGTCCCGGCCAAGCGGCGCCAGGTGGTCGGCGCGCGCACGCACGACCTGCACCGCGTGACCGAGCTCCAGCTATCGCTGGGCCTGGCCGAGCCGCCGGCGCCGCGCCTCTGGCTGGCGCCGCAGGACGCCGCCGAAGCGCAGCGGCTGGTGCCCGACGGTCCGCCTGTGTTGGCTCTCGGCGCGACCGCCAACTGGCTACCGAAATGCTGGCCGGCGGAGCGCTTCGTTGCTCTGGCCGAGAGCCTGACGTCGCCGCGCGGTCTGCTCCCCGGCGCACGGATCGCGGTTTTCGGCGGGCCGGCCGAACGCGAGCAGGTGGCCCCGCTCTTGGAGGCGCTGGACCGGGACCGGCTGATCAACCTGGTCGGCAACGTCGGCTTGCGCGATGCGGCGGCCTGCCTGTCCCGGGCCGCTTTGTTCGTCGGCAACGACAGCGGGCTCATGCACATGTCTGCTGCTGTCGGGACGCCGACGTTGGGCCTCTTCGGGCCGAGCCCGGAGCAGCGATACGGGCCCTGGGGCACCCACTGCGCCTATGTCCGGACGCCCGAATCCTATGCCGAGCTTACCGGCGGGCCGGGCTTTAGCTTCGCGAGCCGCGAGTGCCTGATGACCGGCCTCACGGTCGAGGCCGTAGTCGAGGCCGCTGAGACGCTCTGGCAGCGCGTTGGCGCACCTTCGGCCGAGCTGCGCGCGGGTGTCGGCCAATGAAGGTCATGCAGGTCATTGCCGGCGCGGTCGAGGGCGGCGCGGAGACCTTCTATGTCAGCCTGGTGGCGGCCCTGCATCGCGCCGGGCTCGATCAGCGCGCCGTGATCCGCAGCAATCCAAGGCGCGCCGCGCAGCTCCGCGAGGCCGGCCTGGAACCGCTCGAGCTGCCCTTCGGCCGTTGGCTCGATTTCGAGACCGGCCCCGGGCTGAAACGAGAGATCGCCGCCTACCGGCCCGACATCGTGATGACTTGGATGAGCCGCGCCAGCGATGTCATGCCACGCGGCGACTTCCTGCGTCTCGCCCGGCTGGGCAACTACTACAAGATCAAGAACTTCCGTAACTGCGATCACCTGCTCTGTATCGCGCCACATATCGTCGACTACTGCGTAAAGAGTGGCTGGTCCCGCGACCGGGTCCACTACATGCCGAACTTCTCCTTGATGGAGGAGGCGCCGGCCGCCGATCGCGCTGCGCTCGATACGCCGGCCGACGCCCCGCTGCTGCTGGCCCTGAGTCGCCTGCATCCGGCCAAAGGGCTCGATACCCTGCTGCAGGCCCTTGCGGAGGAGCGCCGGGCCCACCTTTGGATCGCCGGCGAGGGCCCCAGTCGGGCCGAGCTGGAGCAGCTCGCCGCTTCGCTGGGAGTCGCCGAACGCGTCAGGTTCCTCGGCTGGCGCAGCGACCGGGCGGCTTTGCTGGCTGCCTGCGACATCGTGGTCTTCCCTTCGCGCTACGAACCCTTCGGGACCGTCAGCCTCGAGGCCTGGGGCTATCGCAAGCCGCTGGTGGCGGCGGCGGCCGAAGGGCCGGCGGGACTGGTCCGCCCCGGCGAGGACGCCTTGCTGGTGCCGATCGACGACGCTACCGCGCTGGCCGGCGCGATCACGCAAGTGATCGACGATCCGGCGCTGGCCGCGCGCCTGGTGACTGCCGGGCAGGCCCGCTACGAGACCGAGTTCACCGAGGAGGCCTGCGTGCGGCGCTATCTGCAGCTCTTCGAGACCCTCTTGGCCGAGCGGCGGCAACCAGTCGCCGTTTAGGGCGGTCGCCGTACAAGCGCGTTGAAAGGTTCGACCATGGCGAGCGGCTACGATCTGATCCTGAAGGGTGGTACGGCGGTCACGCCGATGGGGATCGCGCAAACCGACATCGCGGTTTCCGAGGGACGCATCGCCCGCATCGGCGATCTCGGTTCATCCGATGCGGCGGAGATCTTCGATGCCAGCGGCCTGCATCTGCTGCCGGGCGTGATCGACACCCAAGTGCATTTCCGCGAGCCGGGGCTGGAGCACAAGGAAGATCTGGCCAGCGGTACCGCAGCCGCCGCCCTCGGCGGTGTCGTCGCGATCTTCGAGATGCCCAACACCAAGCCCAGCACGCTCACCACGGACGACCTGGAGGATAAGTTCGAGCGCGCGGCCGGGCGCGCCTGGGTCGACCATGCCTTTTTCGTCGGCGCGGCCGAGGAGAACGCGCAGAAGCTCGGCGTGCTGGAGCGCCATCCCGGCTGCTCCGGGGTCAAGATCTTCATGGGCTCCTCCACCGGCAGCCTGCTGGTCGAGGACGACGAGGCGATCCGCAAGGTTCTGCGCAACGGCACGCGCCGCGTCGCCGTTCACGCCGAGGACGAGAAGCGCCTGCGCGAGCGCTTCGCGCTGGTGCGCGACGGGGCCGAGCCGGCCATGCATCCGGTCTGGCGCGACGAGGAGACGGCGCTGCGGGCGACCCAGCGCCTGATCGCCCTGGCGCGGGAAACCGGGCGGCGGGCCCATGTCCTGCACATCACCACGGCCGAGGAGGTGCCGCTGCTGGCGGCGAACAAGGACCTCATCACCATGGAGGTGACGCCGCAGCACCTGACCCTGGCGGCGCCGGACTGCTACGAGCGGCTCGGCACCTATGCCCAGATGAATCCGCCGATCCGCGAGGCGCGCCATCGCGAGGCGCTGTGGGACGCCGTGCGGCAGGGCATCGTCGATGTGGTCGGCTCCGACCACGCGCCGCACACGGCAGAGGAGAAGGCGGCCGACTATCCGGCGACGCCCTCGGGCATGCCGGGCGTGCAGACCCTCCTGCCGCTGCTGCTCGACCACATGGCGGCCGGACGCCTGACCCTGGAACGCCTGGTCGACCTGACCTCGGCCGGCGCGCAACGCATCTACGGCATCGCCGGCAAGGGCCGCCTCGCCGTCGGCTACGACGCCGACATCACCGTGGTCGACCTGAAAGCGCGCCGCGAAATCACCAGGGACTGGCTCGCCGCTAAATGCGGCTGGTCGCCCTTCGAAGGCATCACCGTCACCGGCTGGCCCATCGCCACCATCATCCGCGGCCACACCGTGATGCGCGACGGCAGCTTGCTCGGCGAGCCGCTTGGCCAGCGGGTACGTTTTGTGGAGACGTTGGGCTAGTTAGGCCCCGAGCGCTGCAGCGGGGCGAAGCGGGAGCTGCGCGAGACGGCGTAGCTGCCGAAGTTGCTGTTGTCGAGTAGAGGCGGAACGGTGCCGGCCGGGCGCGTTTCGCTGAAGCGGCCGTCGTTCGCCTCCCGGCCGATCTGTCCGCGTGTCCGCGGCAGTCCGTCCTCTTCCACGATGATGAAGCGGCCGACGCGGCGGCCGGGCCTGCCCTGATTGAAGATCAGCGAGCTGCCGACGGTCTTGCCGGCGCTGCGTGCGTCGCAGAAGGTCGTGCGGCCCACCGTGAAGCAGGGTTCGGCGACAGCTTCGCCCGCCAGAAAGGCGGCAACGCCCATGGCGGTCAGCAGGACCGCGACTACCAACAAAGCAGCGTTGTTCGCATGCATGTTTAGGATATGAGGCCTGAGAGGCCGGAATTCCAGCGCGCTCTCGGCAGGCGCGCTGCCTGCGGCCGTTCGGCTAGATCAATGAACCGTGAGGATGCAGTTCGAGTACTGCCAGTCCGAGGCTTCGACCTCGCCGACATAGGCGACGCGGACGGAGTGAAGCTTGCCGTCGAGCTGGTTTTCCCAGAAATCCAGGAACTGGTTCAGCTTGGGAAAGTCCGGAACGCGATCGAGCGACTGCCACACGTAGGTCTGCAGCAGATCGGGATGATCCGGCAGGTGATAGAAGATCTCCGCCGTGGTCAGGCGGTAGTCTTCTAGCAGGGACTCGAGGTCGTCCATGACACATACTCCTGGCGCGTCACCAACCTCGTTGCCCGCCGCCCGGCCCCCCTGGATATGACATCGGGGTCCGGACACCGCGCGTCTGCGGTTCGCCGTGACGCAGCGTCCTTCGAGTATGAGCGGCAGATCATGCCATTTCGTTAACAGGCAGACGAAGTAGCCGTCGTGGTTAACGCATGGTGAAGACGAGACCGAGGGCTGCGGCGCCGTCACACCGAGGTAGTACCAAATCTCGACGATAGAGACCCATAGGGATCGCTTGTGCGATCCGTCGGGTAGGAGGAGAGCCGCAGGCGATGCCTGCGCATCGTCAAGGCTTTCCGACGCCCTCCGACGGTTCGCAGAAGCGACCGGAACGGCGGCTTTTCGCGGCTTTTGGGCCGCGTCGCGTCCGCCTCGCGATGCTCAGGCATCGCCACGCCGAACGCTCCTAACCAAAAACCGCGAAAAGCCGTCCCTATGGGTCTCTATCATCGAGACTTGGTACAAGCAGCCAGTCGCGGAAGCGCCTGACCTTGGGTTGTTCCGCCCTCTGCTCCGGCACGACCACGTAGAAGGCGCGGCGGCGCAGCCGCGGACCGAAGGGCGCCACGAGGCGGCCGTTCGCCAGGTCGTAGTCGACCAGCGAGGTTCGTCCCATGCCGACGCCGGCGCCGTCGATCACCGCTTCGATGGCGGCGAAGGCGAGATCGAACTTGAGCGGACGGCCCAGTTGCAGCCCCTCCAGGCCGGCGGCGGACAGCCAGCGTGCCCAGTCGTCGCCATAGGGGGTGATGTGAACGGTGGGGTGCCCGGCCAAATCCTTCGGCTCCCGCAGCGGGTCGGGACCCTCGAGCAGCGCCGGGCTGCAGACCGGGACCAGCGCCCCATCGATCAGCAGGTCGGCGCGCAGCCCGGGCCAGTGACCGTCGCCATAGCGGATCGCCAGGTCCACGTCCTCCTGCCCGAAATCCACGTTGGCGCTGGAGGTCAGAATACGCACGTCGATATCGGGGTGGGCCGCTTGGAAGCCGGCCAGGCGCGGGACCAGCCATTTGGCCGCGAAGGAGACGAGCGTACTCACGGTCAGAACACCTTGCTCGTCCCGGCGCAGCAGCCGGTCGGTCGAATCGTAGAGCGCCTCGAAGGCGCCGCTGACCGCGGAAAGGTATCCCTGGGCCGGCTCCGTCAGGACCAGGCCGCCTTTGCGGCGCAGAAAGAGATGCAGCCCCAGCTCTGCCTCCAGCCGGGCGATCCTGTGGCTGACCGCCGTCTGTGTGACGTTCAGCTCCTCGGCCGCCCGCGTGAAGCTGCCATGGCGGGCGACGGCCTCGAAGGCCTGCAGACCGGCGAGGGAGGGCAGTCGGCGGTTCATGGGATTATGATATGATATTTTCTCATGAAAAGAATGACCAACTGTCGTTTGCAGCGCCCATAGGATTGCCCATAATTCCTATCATACAGCAGTCTCTGATATGTTTTCGGTGCGGACACTTGAGGCTGAGCATGAGAAATTGGCAGTTTGGGGCCATGGTTCCTGTATCTGACCTGGCCAGGAGGCTCTGATGGCTGACGCGTTCAATCCATCCGGTGTCTGGCAGCCCTTCGGGGCATTCTCCATGGTCGCACTGCAGGGCGACGGTCAGACCGTTCACTTGAAGGGCCAGGTGGCGCTCGACGCCCAGGGGCGGCTGGTCGGAAAAGGCGACATGGCGGCCCAGGTCGAGAAGACCCTGGAGAATATCCAGGCCGTGCTGGCGGCCGTCGGCGGAGAGATGGGCGACGTGATCGCCCTGACCCACTATACGACCGACATCGACGCCTTCATGGCCTGCGGTGCGCGGCGCAAGCGCTTCTTCGCCGAACCCTATCCGGTAACCACGACGCTTGAGGTCCAGCGGCTTTACGATCCTGAGGTTCTGATCGAGATTACCGCGCTTGCCGAGGTGCCGCGGGATCGATTTCGGCGATCCGATCAGGCGGTGCCTGCGTGAACAAGCGAGGTTAGTAGGGTGGATATCTACCATATCTGGTGCAACCTGAAGCCCGGCGTTTCGGACACCGACTTCGCCGACAAGGTGGAGAGCTATTTCGGCTACTTGAAGCAGGAGGGCCTGATCGAGGGGCACCGGGTGACCCGACGCAAGTTGGGGCTGGGGCCGTCGAGTCTGCCCGAGTTTCACATCACCATGGAGGTCCGTGGCCTGGCCCAGCTCGACGAGGCCTTCGCCAAGGTTGCGAGCCGCAGCGACCCCTTCGAGAGCTTCCACCACGCCGTCAATTCCCTGGTCAGCGACGTCATGTTCGCGCTCTACCGGGACTTTCCCGATGCCGTCCGCCAACGCGGCCAGGAGAAGTTCTAGCCAGCGCTTCCGGCCAGCTGCCTAGCGCCCGTTCGACCTAAGGGGGACTGGACGGCGGCGGGCCCGCGGCGTATCTCCTGTCGCGCCCATAGGCCGCCAAGGCCAGATGTCCACCAGAGGCGGAAGGAGACCGGAGCCCATGTTCAAGGCGTTGCTGCTCGAGGAGTCCGACGGAAAAGTCACATCATCGGTCCAGGAGCTGGACGAAGCCCGACTGCCGGAGGGCGACGTGACCGTCGCCGTGGACTACTCCACGCTCAACTACAAGGACGGCATGATCGTCAAGGGGATTGGCCGCCTGGTGCGGACCTACCCGCATGTCCCCGGCGTCGATTTCGCCGGCACCGTTGCAGAGAGCAGCCACGCCGATTTCAAGGCCGGCGACAAGGTCGTGCTGACCGGTTGGCGGGTCGGCGAGATGCACTGGGGCGGCTATGCGCAGAAGGCGCGGGTCAAGGGCGACTGGCTGGTACCGCTGCCCGACGGCCTCAGCACCAAGCAGGCGATGGCCATCGGCACCGCTGGCTTCACCTCGATGCTAGCCGTCATGGCGCTGGAGGAACACGGGCTCAGCCCGGACAAGGGCGAGGTGCTGATCACCGGTGCGGCCGGCGGCGTCGGTTCGGTAGCGGCTGCGATCCTCGCCAAGCTCGGCTATCATGTGGCTGGCTCGACCGGCCGAGCCGAGACCCACGACTATCTCAAGTCGCTCGGCGTTACCACGATCGTCGACCGCGCGGAGTTGGCCGAAGCGCCGAGCCGGCCCCTGGAGAAGGAGCGCTGGGCCGGCTGCATCGATGCCGTGGGCGGCACGACCCTGGCCAATGTCCTGACGCAGATGGCCCACAGCGGCTCCGTGGCAGCGGTCGGTCTGGCCGGCGGCAACAAGCTCGAGACCACGGTGATCCCCTTCCTGCTGCGCGGCGTGAACCTGCTGGGCATCGATTCGGTCATGTGCCCGATCGACCGGCGCAAGACAGCCTGGCAGCGGCTCACCAGCGACCTGCCGCTGGAGCACTTGGACGCCATGACCAGCGTGTCGGGCCTGGGCGACCTGCCGGGCCTGGCCGACGACATCCTCAAGGGTCAGGTGCGCGGCCGCAAGGTGATCGACGTCAACGCCTGATACCCGGGCAAGCCAAGCGCCCCTCATTCGGGCGCGCGGCACCAGAACTGGTACATGCGGCCGAAGCTGTCTGGATTGTCGGCCTCGAAGCGATCCCAGTTGGCCAGGTCGGTCATCTTCGGGTCGCTGGGGAACTGCCGGCGGTAGGCCTGCGGCAAAGCGGGGTCGTGAAACTCGAAGCCGAGGAACGTCAGGCCTAGGTCGTCGATGGCGGCTGCCAATTGCGGCAGCGTGAAGCACGATTCCTGCACGTTGAACAACAGATCGCGGCAGCCGTGCAGGCTGTAGAAGTCGAGCTCGCCGGCGACCCTGCGGCGCGGGTCGTCGGGCGCTAGCGCCAAGATCGTCTGCCGCGCGGCCCGGATGCCCGCGCTATCCGACGCGAATGCCTGCTGCTCGACGAAGCTGCGGGCGGCGCGGACATCGGCGCGAGCGCGCTCGCTGTAGAAGCCGAGACGCAAGAAACCGCCCGGCTCGAGCAGGCCAAGCAGGACCCTCCAGCCGGCAAGAGGCTTCTTCAGGTGGTGTAGAACGCCCACCGATTCGATCAGGTGGAATCGACGGTCGAGGCCCTCCAGCGCCAGGATGTCGGCCTGAGCGAACGACAGGTTGGTCAGGCCGCGCGACTTCGCCTGGCGGGCGCCGTAGGCGAGCGCCGCGAGGCTCAGGTCGATGGCCAGGACTTCGGCGCCGCTGTAGCGCGTCGCGACATCGACCGCATGCTTGCCGGTTCCGCAGCCTGCGACCAGGATTTGCGTTGGCGCTTTAGGGGCTTCGATCCGACCGAGATATGGGAAGAGACCCGCAACCACGCCGTGGAGCGGACGCGCTTCGCGCTCGCGCGTCGAGCGCCAGCGTGGATAGGGGTGTGCCTCGTACTGATCCTGTACGGCGATGGAGACCTCATCTTCGATCGGCGTGAGACGAGGGATCGTCGCGGTCAGGCGCGTCTCCTCCGCAGCTTCGTCCAGTAGGCGGCGTCGCAGTAGGCTTAGGTTCGGCGATGCCGGCTGGCTCGAGTCTTCTAACCGGGAGGCCCAAGCGGTTCCTGCGGGCGGGCGGTACATCGTCAGCACGAGCGCGGTCGAATTGCCCGCCTCGGGCGCCGCTGCGCCGTCTTCGATCCGTGAAAGAAGCTCGGTTTCTCCGTCGCTTTCGCCATAGGCATAGCCCGTCAACTCGCACTGACAGGCGAGCGCGGCTGCGAAGTCGAACTTATCCTCGGTGATGGTGGGCGATGGGCCGTCTTCGCCGAGGCCCTGCAGGAACAACCGCCGCAAGGTGGTGAACAACTGCTCGAACTCAGCGTCCGGGATGATGGCGCGGGTCAGGAGCGTCTGGAGCAGCCCGTTCTGCATGACCTTGCCGAGACCATCGTGCGCCAGCTCTCGGTCGTCGTCGGCCCGCGCGAGGGCCAGCGCCTGCGCGATGCCTGGGTCCAGCCGCAGCAGGCTGAGGATCGCCGGCACCAAGGTCTGATGCTCGATCCCATCGTCCTCCAGGCAGGCTTCGACGGCTTGTGTCACCGCGGGACTAGCGTCCTTGAACCTGGCATAGGGCAGCACCGAGGCCAGGCCGCGCAGAGTGCCCCTGTCGGAGGGCTTGAACCGAACGGCCTGCAGATAGTGCTTCAGGCTTTCCTGGGGATTGCCTTGCAACGCAAGCGTCGCCGCCAGGTTCCGATGGGCAGAGGCATAGTCCGGCGCCAGGGCCAAGGCCTTGCGATAGGCCGCCACGGCGCCGGTGAGCTCGCCCTTGGCGCGCAGGACGACGCCGAGATTGTGATGCGCCTCGGGCAGCCGTGGCGCTTGCTTGAGGATGGAGCGAAAGGCGGCGATGGCGCTCTCCAGCCGTCCCTGACGGTAGAGGGCCGTCGCCTGCTTCATCGACTGAAGCAGATTGGCAGGCGGCGCAACCGCGCTCCCGGGCCGACGGAACGAGGTCATTCCGAGGCCCCGCAGGCCGGCGCCCGGCGCCGCTGATCGCTGGACGTCAGCCATCGAATTTTCGTGATTTCAAGCACTTAAGGCTATATCTCCCGAAGCGTGGTCATAGCATCCAATTTGCCCTATCCTAAAGGAGGGGACGGATACTGGCAGGAGGCCAAATAATGGGGAAGGTATCAGGTATTGCATTGTTTGCTCTTATTCTCGCTGCCTGCGCAAATCCCTGGTCGGACGAGAAACTCAGTGAAGCCGAGCGTGTGCGTGCCGGATGGTATGAGCCGTCCTCAAGGGCACTCGTTCCGCGCTTCTGCTATAGCACGTTGGCCAGGGTGGAGTGCTTCGACGAGCCGCAACCGGAGCTGGCCGGGCGCCAAGTGGGCTCGTTTCATGCGCTTGCCGAATAGGATGGTGGCCGCCACGCTGCGGATCGCGGCCTTTGTATGTTCGATGACAGTGCTCTCCGCGGCGGCGCAGGTCTTGCCACCAGATTGGGGAGAGGATCTGGATTGGTTCGAGGCCGCTGCCGAGCTCGGCAACGCCGAGGCGCAGTATCGCCTTGGGCTGTTCCTCGAGCAGGGCATAAAGCGCGAGCCCGATCCGGGCGAGGCACGACGCTGGTATACCCGCGCCGCGAAACAGGATCACGGGCCGGCCCAGTTCCGCTTGGCCACCTTGCTACAGAGTGGCAAGGGCGGCCCGATCGATGCCGAAGCGGCGGCGAACTGGTACCGCGCTGCGGCCGATAAGGGCATGGCGCCGGCGCAGTACAATCTCGCCATTATGCTCGAGCGGGGGCTCGGCGTTCCCGAGGCCCCGGCGGAGGCCGCCGAATACTACGAGGCAGCGGCGCGCAACGGCATCGGAGCGGCGGCGGCTAATCTCGGGCTCATGTATCTGGATGGCCGGGGTGTCGAAGCGGACCGGGTGATGGCGCTCGCCTGGCTGACGCTGGCGGTCGAGGCGGAGACGCCAGGCGCGGCCGAGGCGCGCGACGCATTGATTGCCGACCTGGGCGAGGGTGAGCGGAACCAAGTCGCCGAGCGCGTCAAGGCGCTTAAGGGCGACTCCTGAAAACCGGTTTTCGAAGGCCCGATGGCTGGCGTTTGCAGGCGATCCGGAATGCGCCATAATCGGAACGAGGAAACGTAGAGAGGTACAGGCGTGTCCCTGTTGCGCCGGATCGCGGTACAAGCCGCGCGACAAATGGCATCCGATCCGAGGGTTCGGGCCAAGGCAGCCGAGCTGTTCGAGAGCCAGGTGAAGCCACGCGCCGCCGCGGCCTGGCAGCAAGCCCGGCCGAAGGTCGTCGAGGCGGAGGCCGAACTGCGTGCCATCATGCGCGAAACCGACCCGCGCGAGGATCCGCGGGCGTTCGTCGGGAAGGTTCGCGAGCGCGTCCTTCGTCGTCGATCCGACTAGTCGGACAGCACGAACGCTCCGACTTCGCCAGGGGAAGCGCGGGTGAGCACCTTCGAGAATTACGACGCGACCAGCCGACACTACGACGAAACGCGAATCCCGGTCGGCAGCGAGATCATCCTCGGTTGCCTGGCCAGGCTGTCCGCGCCCGGGAAGGAGCTTGCGCTGCTCGATGCGGGCTGCGGAACGGGTGCCTATTCGCAGGCGGTTATCGATCACGTCAGCCGTATCGACGCGCTCGACATGAGCGGCGGCATGCTGGAGGCGGCGCGCGCGAAGCTGGTACGGCCGCAGTCGGAGGGTCGTATCCGCTTCCATCAGGGCTCGATCACCGACCTGCCCTTCGCCGCGGAGAGCTTCGACGCGGTGATGATCAATCAGGTCGTGCACCACTTGGGCGATCGAACCGATCTGGGTTTTCCCAAGCTGCGCAAGGTCATCGAAGAGTTCGCACGGGTGTTGCGGCCGGGCGGCGGCGTGATCTTCAACCACTGCTCACACGAGCAATTGCGGCAGGCCTATTGGTATGCGGCGCTGATTCCGCAGACGGTTGAGCTTTGCTGCAGTCGCTTCGCGCCACTCGATCTGCTGCACGAGATCTTCGACGATACCGGCTTCGATGTCCGCGGACGCTTCGTCCCGATGGACGCGGTCTGCCAGGGCTCTGACTATTTCGATGGCCGCGGTCCCTTGAGTGCGGCTTGGCGCGCCGGGGACTCGATCTGGGCGCAGGTGGGGGAGGAGGAGCTCGCTGTCGCGCAGACACGCGTCGAAAGACTCGATGCCGCCGGCGAACTGGATGCCTTTGTGGCCGAGCAGGACGCGCAGCGCGCGAAGCTGGGCCAGATCATCCTGCTGTTCGCAGTGAAGCGATAAACGCGCTCGGTCGTCTGCCGTGTCGAGGCGACCATGCTTTTCAAGGTCTTGACCGCAACCCACCATCATTTGCGTGGACCACTCCCCCCAAATTGAGACTTGCGTTTCCTACCGACGGTCGCATAATTCTCGGAATAAACGCGGAGGAGGGCCGACAGTCCTGTTCCGACCGCCGGCCTAGGCGGCTGGTCGGGTTCAGATACAGGTGGGGCAAGGTAAGGGCCGACGCCAGCTTGCGAGCCGGGCGGCTGGTCCCTACGTGTTGAGAGGGGAAAGGGCATCGCGATCCTGCTGCGGCGATGGTGTCGCGGCAGAAGTGACAGCGAGGTCAGCTCTATGAAGCCTGTACGCACCTGGATCGTCGTCGCCGATGGTGGACAAGCGAGGTTCCTTCTGAACGAGGGGCCGGGAAAGGGTCTGGCGCCGGCGATCAAGCAAAAGGCGGAAGAGGCGCGCAAGCCGACCAGAGAGGTCGGCAGCGATCGACCCGGTCGGGTGCACGATCGCTTCGGGCCGGGGCGTCATACCATGGTGCCGCGTGTCGACTGGCATCAGTTCGAAAAGCAGAAGTTCGCGCGCGAGATGGCGGCAATCCTCGACGGTGCGGCCGAGAAGCGCGCTTTCGACCGGCTGGTCCTCGTCGCGCCACCGAAGACTTTGGGCACACTGCGCTCTGCGATACGCAAGAACACGGCGAAGCTGGTCACTGCCGAGGTGCCGAAGGATCTGACCCAGGTCACGGTCGGTGAATTGCCCGATCACTTGGGAAACGTGATCGTTCTCTGACGCGACGCCTAGTTCTCCATCATCAACACCGCTGCGCCACGCAGACGCCCCTCGCGCAAGCGGGCCAGCGCTTCGTTGGCCTCGGCGAGTGGCAGGCATTCGACGCTGGTCCGAACCGGCACGTCCGGTGCCAGAGCGAGAAAGCTTTCGCCATCGGTCCGCGTCAGGTTCGCCACTGAAACGAGCTTCCGTTCTCGCCAGAGGATGTCATAGGGGAAGCTGGGGATGTCGCTCATATGGATGCCGGCGCAGACCACCGTGCCGCCGGGCACGACGGCCTTGAGGGCTGCCGGAACCAAAGCGCCGACCGGGGCGAAGATGATCGCGGCATCGAGGGGCTCCGGCGGCGCCTGGCTGGAATCGCCTGTCCAAACGGCGCCGAGCTCGCGGGCAAAGGCCTGCGCCTCCTCGTCGCCGGGGCGGGTGAAGGCGAAGACCTGCCGGCCCTGGTGACGGGCGACCTGGGCGATGATGTGCGCCGCCGCGCCGAAGCCGTAGAGGCCGAGGCGCTCGGCCTCGCCTGCCATGTGCAGGGAGCGGAAGCCGATCAGCCCGGCGCAGAGCAGGGGCGCGGCTTCCGCGTCCGATAGAGTCCCCTCGATAGGGAAGCAGTAGCGCTGATCGGCGAGCGTGTAGTCGGCGTAGCCGCCGTCGAGAGTGTAGCCGGTGAAGGCGGCGTGCTCGCAGAGGTTCTCCTGGCCCTTCCTGCAGAAGCGGCAGTCGCCGCAGGTCCAGCCGAGCCAGGGAATGCCGACCCGGTCGCCCTCGCGAAAGCGTGTCACGCCGGTTCCGAGTGCGGCGATCCGGCCGACGATCTCATGGCCCGGAATCAGCGGCAGCTTCGGATCGGTAAGCTCGCCGTCGACCACATGAAGGTCGGTGCGGCAGACGCCGCAGGCGCTCACCTTGACGAGGATCTGATCCGGCTGCGGCTCTGGTATTGGCCGCTCGACCTGCCGTAGAGGCCTTCTTGCCTGTTCCAGCACCATTGCCTGCATCGCCGTCATGTTTCTGGACCTCTCGTGTTTGTCTCACCGGCGAGAGATAGTGCAGCACGTTAGGCCTCGTCTTGGAACGGGACCTTGATGCAAGTCAGCGAGCGCTGTTGCGACAGCCTAGGCATAGAGATGGCAGCGGACCTCGTGGGGCGAGTCGGCCATGCCGAGATCGCGCAGCGCTGGCGGCTGGCTACGGCAGTGGTCCATGGCTTGCGGGCAGCGCGGGTGAAAGGGGCAGCCCGACGGCGGCGCCTCGGGGCTCGGCACATCGCCCGTCAGGACGGTCCGTTGACGGCCCCCGGGCTTGGGATCGGGCTCCGGGATGGCGGAGATCAGGGCCTGCGTGTAGGGGTGCTTCGGCGAGTCGTAGACGCTCTCGAAGCTGCCCATCTCGACGATCTGCCCCAGATACATGACGGCCACCCGGTCGCTGATGTAGCGCACCACGGCGAGGTCGTGCGAGATGAAGAGATAGGAGAGGCCGAGTTCGCGCCGCAGGGCAGCCAGCAGATTGAGGATCTGCGACTGGATCGAGACGTCGAGCGCCGAGACCGGCTCGTCGGCGACCACGAGCTTGGGCTTGAGGGCAATGGCGCGGGCGATGCAGATCCTCTGTCGCTGGCCGCCGGAGAACTCATGCGGATAGCGCTCCGCTGCGCCCGCCGGCAGCCCGACGATGTCGAGCAGCTCGGCGACGGCGCGCTTACGAGCAGCCCTGTCGCCGATTGCATGAACGACCAATGGTTCTTCGAGGATCGTGCCGATCTTCATCCGCGGATCCAGCGAGGCGAAGGGATCCTGGAAGATCATCTGCATGTCGCGTCGCCGCTCGCGTAGAGCAGCCGCAGAAAGCGCGGCCAAATCGGCGCCGTCGAACTCGACCTTTCCCGAAGTCGGCTCGATGAGGCGCAGGATGGTACGGCCGAGGGTCGACTTGCCGCAGCCGGACTCGCCGACGATGCCGATGGTCTCGCCGGCCTCTTGTGAGAAGCTGACGCCGTTGACGGCGTGGATGACCGAGCGGCTGCCCTTGACCGGAAACTGCTTGGTCAGCTTCGTGACGCGGAGCAGCGCGCTCATGGCTCCGGGTTCCAGCAGGCGAAACGATGACCGGCCTCCCCGGTCAGCGGCGGAAAGGCGTCGTGACAGCGGGGCTGCACGCGCGGGCAGCGCGCCGCGAAGCTACAGCCGCTCGGCCGCTGGCCCGGGCTGGGCACCATGCCGGCGATGGTCGGCAGTTCTCCCTTGCCGCTGGTGAGGCGCGGGATCGAAGCCATCAGCCCCGTGGTGTAGGGATGGCGGGGCCGGTCGAACAGGGGGGCGACAGCGGCCTCCTCGACCACGCGGCCCGCGTACATGACGACGACCTTTTCGCAGAACTCCGCGACAACGCCCAGGTCGTGGGTGATCAGCAGGATCGCCATGCCGATCTCCTGCTTCAAGCGGGCGAGCAGCTCGAGTATCTGCGCCTGGATGGTGACGTCGAGGGCGGTGGTCGGTTCGTCGGCGATCAGCAGGCTGGGCCGGCAGATCAAAGCCATGGCGATCATGACCCGCTGCCGCAGACCGCCGGAGAGCTCGTGCGGATACTGCTTCAAACGACGTTCGGGTGCGCCGACGCCGACCAGACGCAGCATCTCGACAGCCTCCCGCGCCGCTTCGGCCTGGCCGACGGGGCGATGCAGGCGAAGCGCCTCGATGAGTTGGAAGCCGATGGTGAAGGTGGGGTTGAGACTGGTCATCGGCTCCTGAAAGATGAAGCCGATGCGGTCGCCGCGAATCGACCGCACCTGCCGCTCGCGCAGCGACAGCAGGTCGGTTCCCTCGAAAACCACCTGTCCGGACTCGACGCGGCTCGGCGGCGCAGGCAGCAGACGGACAAGCGACATGGCCGTTACGCTCTTGCCGCAGCCGCTTTCGCCGACGAGTCCGACCACCTCGCCGGCGCCGACCTGGAACGAGACCTCTTCCACGACGGTGGCCCGTGCCTCCTCGGTCGCGAAGCTGACCGAGAGGTTCTCGACCGAAAGCAGGGTCATGGTCGCGCGCCCGGTGTTTCGGCTGGGCGGCTCCCCGCGCAGTTCCGGAGCCGGTTACTCAAAAACAACGCGGGGAAAGTAGAAGGACACGACCCAGTTCGGCTGGTCGACGATCTCGCTGATGCGCAGGTCGGCGCAAACGCTGCACAGCATGTAAGCCTCGACCGCCGACATCCCATGGCGCGCGGACAAGAGATCGATCATGGCGCTGACCGCTGCCCGGCTCGCCTCCATCAGGTCCGGCCCGATCCCCGTGGTCACCTCGTAGCCCTTCTCGTCGAGATGGCGCGAGACCGGCCCCGGCGTGGTGAAGCGGGGAAAGGCCAAGTTGGCCCCCTTGATCAGCTCGAACTTCAGGGCGACGGTCATGGGGCTTTCGATCGCCGTGCCGCAGACTTCGCCGTCCCCCTGCACGGCGTGCGTGTCGCCGATCGAGAAGAGTCCGCCCTCGACCTCCACCGGCAGATAGAGCTCGGTGCCGGCGGCGTTGTCGCGGATGTCCATATTGCCGCCTACACGGCGTGGCGGGACCACGCTGTGCAGACCCGGTTCCGCCGGCGCCAGGCCGATGGTGCCGGCGAAGGGCTTCAGCGGCACCCGCCCACCGGGGCCGTAGGCGCTGGGCGCCATGCTGGCAGTGTCGTATTTCCAGACGTGCAGCGCCGGCTCAGTGAACTGATCGGCCAGCAACCCGAAGCCCGGGATGTTGGCGGTCCAGCCCCAGCCGGACGGCTCGAAGGCCAGGATCGTCACCTTCAAGGCATCGCCCGGTGCGGCCCCATCCACGAAGATGGGGCCGGTCACCGGATTGACCTTGCCGAAGTCCAGCGCGGAGACGTCGGCGACGGTGGAGGTCGGGTTCAGCTGCGCGCCGGAGGAATCCACCGTCTCGCAGGTGACACTCTCGCCGGGCGCCACGGTCAGGACGGGTGGGATCGAATTGTCCCACCCGAAGTGACTGTGCGTCCGGTGGATCGTGTGGTCGCTACTATTGAGCATCGGTCGCGTAGACATATTCGTAGTGCACCGGAATGTGGATCGGATCGGCGAAGAAGATGTCGTCGCCGGCAACCCGCGCCGAATGCATGGCAAAACGGACCTCGTTGAAGACGGGGACCCAGGGGGCGTCGTCCATGATCTTGACGAAGATCTCACGCCAGAGGTCGATCCGTTCCTCGGCCTGATCGGCACCCGCCATGCCGTCGGCCTTGGCAGCGAGTTCCTCGAGCTCCTCGTTGCAGTACTTGGCCCAATTCCAGCCACCTGGCACCGCGCCGCCGCAGCCGAGGATCGGCCCATAGAAGTTGGAAGGATCGGGGTAGTCCGCGATCCAGGCCATGCCGCCCGACCAGAGCATCGGCGCGGTACCCTGGCCGCCCGCGTCGATCACGGTCGCCTGTGCCAGCCACTTGATCTCGGCCTTGATGCCGATGGCCGCCAGATCCTGCTGGAACGATTGGGCGATGCGCGGATTGGGATCGGTGTTCATGGCATAGAGCTCGGTCTCGAAGCCGTCCGCATAGCCGGCCTCGGCCAACAGCTCCTTCGCCTTCGCCGGATCGTAGGCATAGCCGCTGTAGGCCGTGTCGTAGCCGGGCATGGCCGGCGGCAGCGGCTGGTTCGCCGCGACGCCGCGGTTGTTGACGATGCGAAGCACGCGCTCCTTGTTGATCGCCATGTTGACGGCCTGGCGCACCAGCTTGTTGTCGAACGGCGGCTGCGTGGTGTTCAGCGTGATGTAGCCGGTGTGCAGCAGATCGCCCTCGACCATCAGGTCCTTGTTGGCCGGATCGTTCTTTTCCTGCAGAAACTGCGCCGAGGGAATCGGATCGCCGAGCACGTCGACCTCGCCGCGCTTGAGGCGAAGCAATGCGACCGTCGGCTCCTGTCCGACCTCGAAGGTGATCTTGTCGAGGTAGGGCGAGCCTTCACGGAAGTAGTCCGCATTGCGCTCGAAGACGACGCGCTGGCCGAGCGTCCATTCGGTCATTTTGTAGGCGCCGGTGCCGACCGGATTGCGGCCGAAGTCCTGGCCGTGCTCCTCGACGGCTTCGCGCGGTACGGCGAAGGCGAAGTTGATTGCCATGATCTGCAGGAAGGTCGCGTCGGGCTGCGACAGCTCGATGACAACGGTGTGGTCGTCCGGCGTGGTAATGCCCGAAAGCTCCGTGGCACCGCCCGAAGTCATCTCCTCGAAGCCCTTGATCTGCCAGAAGAAGCCCTGGCCGGGGCTCTGCGTCTCCGGGTTCACGGCGCGCTCGATCGAATACTTGACGTCGCTCGCAACCAAGTCACGGCCGTTATGGAACTTCACGCCCTGGCGCAGCTTGAAGGTGTAGGTAAGCCCATCGTCGGAGATCGTGTAGCTCTCCGCCAGGTCGGGGATCAGCTCGGTGGTGCCCGGCTTGTAGTCCATTAGCCCGTCGAACAGGCTCTTGATCATCGACCAGTTCTGCCAGTCGTAGCCGATGGCCGGATCGAAGGTGGAGATGTCGTCCTTGTAGGTGACGACCATCGCGCCGCCCTGCTTGATCTCCTGTGCGTTCAGGGTGCTGGCGGCGAGCCCCAGTGATGCGGTGACCATAGCGGCCGCCGTGGCTCTCAAGATCCTTTGCATGCTTCTTATTCTCCCTGTTGCTGGTGGTTAACTTAACGAAGCTTGATCCTTGGATCAAAGAAGGGGGCGACAATGTCGGCGATGAGATTGCCGAGCACGATGGCGCAGGCTGCCACCAGGGTGACGCCCATGATGATGGGAATGTCGATTCTCTGGATCGCCTGCCAGGCGAGCTGGCCGATACCGGGCCAGCCGAAGACCGATTCGACCACGACCACGCCGCTCATGAAGATGCCGATGTCGAGGCCGATCATGGCGATGATCGGCAGGATGGCGTTGCGCAGGCCGTGCACGAATAGGATGCGCGCCGCGCTGGCGCCTTTGGCCCGGGCGGTGCGGATGTAGTCCTGGCGCAGCACGTCGAGCATGCTGGAGCGCATCATCCGCGAGTACCAGCCGCCGCCCAGTATGCCGAGCGTGACCGCCGGCAGCACCAGGTGCGCGAAGCTGCCGAAGCCGCCGATCGGAAACCAGTCGAGCCGCACGGCGAAGACGTAGAGCAGCAAGATACCGACCACGAACTGCGGCGCCGAGACACCGATGAAGGAGAGGGTCATGATCAGGTTGTCGGAGCTGCGGCCGCGCCGCGTTGCGGCGTAGATCCCGGCCGGCAGGCCGATCAGCAGCTCGCAGCTTATGGCACCGGCCATCAGCAGCAGGGTAGCCGGCAGGCGCGCGGCGATCAGCTCGCTGACGTTCGCCTTCTGTATGAAGGATCGCCCCAGGTCGCCCTGCAGCAGGCTCCCCAGATAGCGCAGGTACTGCTCGTAGAAGGGCAGATGCAGGCCGAGTTGTCGGCGGATGTTCTCGACCGTCTCGGCCGTGGCGCTGCGGCCGGCGATCTGCCGCGCCGGATCGGCCGGAATCAGGTAGAGCAGCACGAAGGTGATCAGGGTCACGCCCAGCAGGATGAGCAGAGCCTGTCCGAAGCGCTTTGCCAGGTAGAGCGCCATCACGCCCGCCCTCGCTGGGTCGGGTCCAGAATGTCGCGCAGCGCATCGCCCAGCAGATTGAAGGAGAGGGCGAGGGTGACGATGGCCACGCCCGGGAAGAACACCAGCCACGGCGCGGTCGTGAAGTAGGTCTGGCTTTCGAAGATGATGTTGCCCCAGCTCGGGGTTGGCGGCTGCACGCCGATGCCGAGAAACGACAGGGTCGCCTCGAGCAGCACCGTGGTGGCGATGCCGAGTGTCGCCCAGACCAGCACCGTTGGCAGCAGATGCGGCACGATGTGGAAGAAGAGGATACGGCCCCAGCGCGCGCCCAGGCTGCGGCAGGCCTCGATGTACTCCTGCTCCACCAAGGCGGTTGTCTGCGTATAGATGACCCGGGCGATCTGCACCCAGTTCACCATGGCAATCACCATGGCGACGATCCAGAGACTCGGCTTGAAGATGGCCGCCAGGGCGATCGCTAGGAGCAGGGCGGGAAAGGCCATCATGAGATCGGTGAAGCGCATGATGGCGGCGCCGACCCAACCGCCCACGAAGCCGGCAGTAACGCCAAGCAGGGTGCCGAAGACGACGGCAATGCCGTTCGCCACGATACCAATGATCAGCGAGGTGCGCGCACCGTAGATCAGTCGCGAGAGGAGGTCGCGGCCGAGAAGATCGGTGCCGAGCCAGTACTTCTCGTTCGGCGGCAGCGGCGCGCCTTCCAAGGTGAGGCCGTCGAAATACTGCTCTTCCGGTGCGTAAGGCGTGATCCAAGGCGCCAGGGCGGCGGCCACGACGAGGACCAAGATGACGGCCCCACCGATCACGGCAAGTTTGCGCTGCAGCAGCTTCCGAAGAACCTCGCGCACTGACGGCCTAGCCCCCTCGTTGTTTGTCGCCTACGGCGCCGTGCATTCTTGCGTGGGCCCGCAGCAGATATGCGGCCCTCGTCAGCTCAGGCATTTCCTTTTTGCGGCAGCCGGCCCGAAGATCGTCGGGCGGCGCCGTAGGGGAAGCCCTTCTGTACCGGCGCCGCTTTGATCCTAGTCGGCACAGAAAGCCTGCTTCGCGGGGCTTTCGCTCAATTCTATGTGAGGCCGAAGACACCGTTCAATAAAGCCCCGGTTGAGAAAACGACTATTGCCGGCGCAAGCCAGCGTTCTGTTCGAACGGAGTTCAGTTCCGATACTGGACTCCCGGGAAGACGCAGAGCATCTCGTAGAGCAGGTTGGCGGCAAGCAGAGCGGTGTTGCCCGACGGATCGTAGGGCGGCGCGACCTCCACCAGGTCGGCGCCCACCAGATCGAGCCCGCGACAGCCTCGGATGATTTCCAATCCCTGGATCGACGTCAGGCCGCCGATCTCCGGCGTCCCGGTCCCAGGCGCCACGGAGGGATCGAGCCCGTCGATGTCGAAGCTGAGGTAGACCGGCCCGCCGCCGACCTGCTGGCGCACCTCATCCATCAGGGGCGCGAGGGAGCGATGCCAGCAGTCCTCCGCCTGGACGACGCGAAAGCCCTGGCTGCGCGGCCAGTCGAAATCCTCGGCCTCATAGCCCGTCGCCCGCAGGCCGATCTGCACAACACGCTTGCAGTCGAGCAGGCCTTCCTCAACGGCGCGCCGGAAGGGCGTCCCGTGAGCGATCGCCTCGCCGAACATGTGCTCGTTGATATCCGCATGGGCATCCACATGCACCATGCCGACGGGCCCATGTTTCTTCTTCAAGGCGCGAAGGATCGGCAGGGCGATGGTGTGGTCGCCGCCCAGGGTCAGGGGCTTGCAGTCCTGAGCGAGGATCTCGTCGTAGGCCGCTTCGATGATCGCCACCGACTTGGTCAGGTTGAAGGTGTTGATCGCCACGTCGCCGATATCGGCCACGGAGAGACTATCGAAGGGCGCGGCGCGGGTCGCCATGTTGTAGGGCCGGATCAGGCAGGATTCGGCGCGGATCTGACGCGGCCCAAAACGGGCGCCGGCGCGGTTCGAGGTGCCGATGTCGAAAGGAACGCCGACGAAGGCGGCATCCAGGCCCTCAGCACTCGGCCGCGAGGGCAGCCGCATCATCGTCCCCGGACCGCCGAAGCGCGGCATCTCGTTTCCGCCGAGCGGTTGATGATAGGTCTTCGTCATCGTCGTTTCGCTCCTTGTCGGCCCATGCCATGACGCGCTACGAAGGCAGTCGCGCCATGCCCATAAGCAGGGCCTCATTCTGCTGGGTCAACCGCTGCGCCAGGCCCTCGCGATCCATCTCGCCCGACGTGATATAGTGCATGAAAAGATGGTCCATGGTGTTGAACAGCAATTCCCCAGCGAGTTTCGCATCGACCGTCAGCGTCAGCCCACCTCGCCGATCCAGCACCGTGACGAGTTCCGCCAGCTGCTCGGTCAGGCGGCGGCTGAGATTGAAATAGCCGCGCCCGAATTCGCTGCGGCTCTGGCTGAGCGCGGTCGCCATGACGTTGCACCAGAGCTTGGCATCGAGATGGGTCAGCGCATAGTCGATGTAGATTTGCATCAGGCGATTGACGGCGTCGAGAGGGGCCTCCGGTGGGTCGGCGATCAGGGCCGCGCCCTCCGCCAGGCTGGCATCACCGTCCAGCAGAACGACGGCCAGAAGCAAGTCGCCCTTCGTCGGGAAGTAGTTGTAGATGGTGCCCGTCGACAGCTCGGCCAGCTCGGCGATGTTCTCGACCCGGGTTTCCTCGTATCCTTCCCGCCGAAAGAGGGTCGAAGCCGCGATCAGGATGTCGCGGCGGCGTGTCGCCTTTTGCCGTTCTCTGAGCTGGGCCATCGCGTTGACTAGAAAAATGAACGAAGTTAAAAATTATAGTTAGTTCATTTTTCGGTCAAGCTGGGCATCCGGCCGAGGCAACGACCTTGGCGAGCGAGAGGGAGAGCAAGACATGGGTAGCAAGCTTCTGATGACTCGTCTGAGACAGGCTGCGCTGGGCTGTGCCGCGGCCTTTGCCGTCTCTTACGTAGGCCTCGCCGAGAGCCGTGCGGCGGACGAACTCAACCTGCTGGTCTGGTGCGACCACACCGATCCGGCGCTGCTGCAGCCCTTCGAGGAGAAGCACAACGTCCGGATCAACACCAAGGAATACGAGGGCACCGGTACGGCACTCGCCCTGCTGGAGCAATCGCAGCCGGGCGACTGGGATGTCTTCGTGGTCGATTCCGTCGATGTGCCGCGGGTCGCCAAGGCTGGCTGGCTGGCCGAGCTCGACCCGGCGGAGTTTCCCTTCGACGACATCTTCCCTCAACTCCACGCGCCGGAGCTGCACTACGTGGACGGCAAGCTTTACGGTGTGCCGGAGAAATTCGGTTACAACACGCTGGCCTACAACAACGAGAAGGTCGATCCCGCCGACATGCGCAAGACGCCGGTCCTCTGGGACCCGAAATACGAGGGGCGGATCGCGATCTACGACTACTACATCCCCTTGATGGGCATGGTCGCCATCGGCCTCGGCATGCGGCCCGACGAGATCACCCATGACACCTTGCCGGCGATCAAGGAGAAGCTGTTCGAGATGAAGGACATCGCCGCTCTGGTCGGCGATGTGGTGCAGGTCCAGACCGCGCTGGCCACGGGCGAGGTCGATATCATCGCGGGCGGCGGCGAGTACGCCGTGGCCGGTCTCAACGCCGAAAACCCGGCGCTCGACTGGGTGCTGCCGGACGACGGCGGCGTGCGCTGGATGCAGGCCCTTGCGGTGTTCAAGGACTCCCAGCGGCAGGATCTGGCGAAGAAGTTCGTGCAGTGGGTGCTGAGCCCCGAAGGCCAGGCGCGGCTGGCGACCTCTTCCTGCTATTGGGCCATGCCGGCCAATTCCAAGGCGGCGCTCAGCGACGAGCAGAAAAAGATCCTGCGGTGGGACGAGCAGCCGGACTTCATCGCCAAGTCCTATCCCTATTTCATTCCGGACGAGTCGCTGGATGCGGCGATGCTGGAGGTCTGGACCGAGTTCCTGCAGCACTGAGTCGACTAGGGCCTGTTGAGATTCATCTTGAATTGATGATGGCGGCGGCGAGATGGATGCAGGCGGCGAAGCTCTGGTCGGTTTTGTCGGCGCGCAGGGCGATGCGTTTGAATTCTTTGAGTTTGCAGAAGA